>Ga0302116_1002469_pt1 | contig 10813 bp, 18 predicted proteins | sample AG5_SCM_MG_FD_203124 | JGI IMG/M metagenome (GOLD analysis project Ga0302116, IMG submission 203124) | Marine microbial communities from Western Arctic Ocean, Canada - AG5_SCM | ecosystem: Environmental > Aquatic > Marine > Oceanic | place: Canada: Western Arctic Ocean | collected 2017-10-01 | reverse complement strand
AGCAACACCATACACTAGTTGGGACTAGCTCGCTTCGCTCGCGGCTCGCCAGCAACACCATACACTAGTTGGGACTAGCTCGCTTCGCTCGCGGCTCGCCAGCAACACCATCTACTAGTTGGGACGAGCTCGCTTCGCTCGCGGCTCGCCAGCAACACCATACACTAGTTGGGACTAGCTCGCTTCGCTCGCGGCTCGCCAGAAACACCATTACACTAGTTGTGAATGCGAGCCACTCCTAACCCACTCCTAACCTCGCTTCGTTTCGCTCGGCGCAGCTTTTCCCTCGAACGTCGTTCGTGTGCGGGACGGGGACGCAGGATTTGAGCCGTGGATTTCTCTGCTGTGCGGATCTCGTACTCAAGGAGGTTGAACTTCTTAGCATGAAGCAGAAGAGCGAAATCCAATTGGACAAATCCACGAGCCAAATTGTTATCTCGGGAAGCAACAAATTTATTTTCACCGGCACCAGCCAACCAAACAAGCCCGGAATGATCCAATCCTACTCGGTTGGAGGGAACGGTGGTAACCAACTTCAGGCAACCCCGCAGGTGAGCGAGCGGAGCGGGGGGGGGGGAGTTGAGAAAGACGAACACGCGAGCCAATAAACTAAACAGTAAAAACAATTCGCGTTTTTCGCACCTTCTTCGCTCGGCGCAGGATTTCAACTGCCACTCCGGCCCAGTCTCCTGCATGCGGATGAGCTACGACAACGGCTATTTGTTTACCGGGGGTGACGACGGTTCTCTGTGCATGTTCGAGGTGAACGACCCGGAGGTGAGCGAGCGAGCCTTGATGAAGACGAGAAATATATATACGAGCCACAACTAAACTAACTTTATTCTCAATTCTTTGGCCGCTCGCCTCCCCCCTGATCCATTAAAAATGCACCTCGCTTCGTTCGGTGCAGTTCAAGAACACGCAGCGCGGCAGGGACCGTGAAACCACGGACTTTGCGGAGGAAATTTTGGTCACCAAGGCGGACCTGGAGGAAAGGTCGGGGAGCATCCAGTCGCTTCGGAATAAGGTAGAGGAGCTGACGTTGAATAACGAGTACCAGCTGAGGTTGAAGGACATGAACTACAAGGAGAAAATCAAGGAAGTGAGCGACAAGTTCACCCATGAGCTGGAGGCCGATAGGTGAGAGCGACTGCCACAAGCATGCGGAAACAAGCGCAGCGGACCTAAACAAATAAAAATAAATAAATTTACACTAACCCTAACTAAACTAAAACTAACCAACTCGCTCGGCGCAGATCTCGGTACGAAAGCTTGATGGACGAGAAGGTGAACATGGAGGGAGAGTACGAGGAGAAGCTGAAGAGGCTGCATGACAAGCACGGTGCGGAGTTCCAAGAGCTGGAGGAGGGCTACAACACCAAGATCAACACTGAAGTTCTGCGCTACGAGAACTTGGCGAGCGAGAGGGAAGAGCAGAATAGGAACTGGGACGAGGAGAACCAAAGCTTGGTCGACTCGCATACCGAGTTCTTGCAAGAACTCACGGATGAGTACGACGAGAAGGTTGAGGGGGAGCAAATTCAGCAAAAGGATTTGAGCAACGAAAAAGAAGACATGGTGAGCAAGTTCGAAAGGCTGAAGGAGCTCGTGGAGGAGGACGCGGAGCTCGAGGTGGAGGACCTGAAGCAAAAGTACGAGAACAAGCTGACGGCCGAGCGGAAGGCGACCTTGAGGCTCAGGGGGGAGAACGGTTTCATGAAGAAGAAGTACGACGCGATGATCAAGGACGTGAACGACCACAAGGAGGAGATTGGCAGCCTGTACGAGAAGGAGAAGGAGCTGTACGAGACGATCAAGGGGCTAGAGAAGGACATTCAGGGCCACAAGAAGGAAATTAGGGAGAGGGAAGAAACCATCGTGGACAAGGAAAAGAGAATATACGACCTGAAGAAGAAAAACCAGGAGGTGAGTGAGCGGGGCGGGGGGGGGGAGTTGATGAAGACAACTAAACCAACTCACCCAAAATTCTTTTTCACACCTTTTTCGCTCGGCGCAGCTGGAGAAGTTCAAGTTCGTGCTTGACTACAAGATCAAGGAGCTGAAGCGGCAGATCGAGCCGAGAGAGAACGAAATCGCCGAGATGAGAACGCAGATCGAGGAGATGGACCTCGAGCTGGAGCAGTACCACAAGAGCAACAGCGCCTTGGATTTGATGATCGGCGAGCTGAGGCTCAAGATGGACGGCATGAACAAGGAAATCGTGACGCAGCAGAAGAAGATCGAAATTGGCAATGAGTTCATCGCCAAGTTCAGGAGGGACTTGCAGGGCGTGGCGCTCAAGATTGGGAACAACAAGGCGCTGAAGGATGGAGTCATGAGGTTGTACAAGATCTACGCCCAGGACGACCTGGCGAGCCGTAACCAGGGGAACAGCGGGGGAGACGGGGGGGGAGCGCACGACTTGCAGGTGGAATACAACAGGCAGAGGGAACATTTGGAGAGAAACGTCGAAGCGCTCAAGAGGAACATTCAGAAGGACGTCGACATGCACGCGACGGACAACGCAAGGCTGATTCGGGAGAATGTGAGCCTCACGAAAGAAATCAACGAACTGAGGAGGGAGAGCAAGGACTTGGCCATACAGGCGAGCGCGATAGAGGTCAATTTTGGCCTTGTGAATGGGAATGGGAATTATGAAAATGAAAATGGGAATGGTCGGGGAATGAGCGGAATGAGCGGCATTGATCCGAAACCACCGACCGATAGCAGCGGCAGGAGGAGCAAGGGCCTAGGGATGGGGGGAGGAGGAGGGAGGGTCAACACGGGAGGAGGTCAAGAAATCGAAATACAAGTTCTCACGATAGAAAAGCTTCAGGAGAGGGTGATGCAGCTTCAGAATATGGTGGCCGGGGACGCGAGTGTTAACAACGAAATGAAGGTCCCAGAGGTCTAGAGAGAGAAATGATGAATGTGTGTGATAAATATGATTATTAATTCATGTTGGTAAAAATAATATTTTAATGATCAAAAATTTACCCTTGATTTTCATCCTCTCGTATCCGTCCCAGGTCGGAAACGAACTGGTCTGAGTAGGTTGAGAGGGGGGGGGGTCTCCATCGAGTTGGGGTGATCTGGACAGGGAGGTGGGCCGGAGATAGGAAGGAGAGGATCTCGGAGGTGACGTTGTAGCCGCCGTTGTGCACCAGTTCGCCAAGATTTTTCATGACCTCCTCGAGGGTTGAGGTGTCCTCGGTGTCCTCGGTGTGCTTCGGGAACGACACAAATTCCCACTTGTAGACGATGTGGAGAATGAGGTTTAGGATGGGGGTGAGGCCCGTGAGGTGGTACTCTCGACAGGGGGTGATTCTAACCGTCTTGTCTGAGTTGGCAGAAACAATGAAATTGGAATCGGCCGTAATGGTGAGCTGCCTGGTGTCGAAAAAGCACACAAACGTGTGCTTGAGCTCGAAAGTCTCAGCATCCCAGATCTTCATCGTTCTGTCGCGACCGGCACTCACAAGAATACGCCCGTTGGGGGAGTATGAGACGCTACGGACGAGAGAGGTGTGAGCCTGGTCGATGCTCTTCACCAAGCTTCCATCGGCAGGGTTCCAAAATTTGATGGATCTATCTCTACTTCCGGCAGAGCAAAGGAGTTTGCAGTCGGGAGAGAACGAGAGGGAATTGACGTAGTCGGTGTGGCCCTCCAACGTGTGCGCTAAGATGGCATTTCCCTCGTTGAAGCTGTAGAGGTTGATGAGCTTGTCGTCACTTCCAGTAGCCAGCTGTTTGCCGTCGGGGGAGAAGCACACTGCATTAATCCCATCCGTGTGATCCTCAAGCACTTGCACTCTAGCCCACTCGCCACCCTCCCCCGGCTCCGACCAAATCATCACCTTCTTATCCCATCCACCACCGGAAGCCAGGTGGGAGCCTGATGGAGAGACGGTGACACAAAAAACATAACCATTGTGTCCCACCAAGGTCTGGACCAACTCGAGGGAAGGGCTAAATACCTTCAAGTTGCCACCCTCATCATAGCCACAAGCCACAAGTTCCGAGCCATTCGGAAGATAGCAAAGACCATTGACCCATGAAAAAACATTGTCAGCTTGATATTCTACCTTGTTGGAGCTGGTCGAGTGGACAATGATTGACCCGTTATTACTACCCGAAGCAACATGACCGTTACTCCGCGACGCCACGCAAAGTACACCACCACTATGCCGGTCGAGGAGCTGTTCGTCAATCTTCATTAAAAAAAAATGAGATTGGTGGGGGGAGGTGGGACGAAGGCTGAGGGTTGTATTTCCTAGCGGAGAATATATGGTTGATGGTTGAAGAGCAAGCAGCAGTACTTAATTACACTGACAAAACCAACAATTTTGGATTTTTGGTCCACCGCGGAGATCCACTTCATGCATCAATTTCTCGCCCACGTTTATTACATACGAGTGTACCACCCCCATAACCCGTACGAGTGTACCACCCCCATAACCCATCCCGCACTATCAATGCTGTCCCTCATCACCACCCCAATCCTGCTCCTGCAAATGATCAAATCATCTGAAGCCTTCACAACAAAGCCGACATTTGTACGATCGCTGTCAACAATCCACCGTGCCGGATCCGACAATGATGTTCAGTATGGTGGTAACACTTGGTCTCCTGAAGCAGGCAAGATGCAGTCGACCGATGTTGGCGATTACTTTCCGGAGGACTTCGACCAGGGTGAGGCTCAGGACATGTTCGATTCCGGCACAAAGAACATGGGGGGTACAAAGCAGGCAGACACAGAGCGCCCTGGTCTTGAGGATCTTGGTCAGGGTGGTTTTGTCGCAGGCGAAGGATACAAAACGCCCGAGGGCATCCCTGATGGCATGGAGTTCCTGCCAACATCGAACCCGGATGGGAAGTTCCAGTTCAACGTTGCCTCTTCTGGCAAAGGTGAGCGAGCGGGCTGCAGAAATAATGGCTACATCCACTACTAAACTAACATTATTCCACTCAATTATTTTGGCTCGCTCGCCTCCCCCCTGCTTCACATAAAAATGAACATAAAAATGCAAAAGCGGGAAGTTTCGGAATCGACATTGAACCCTTTTGTATGGGTTTCGAAGATTTCTATGCTTCGTTTTCCCCCGATTCCCACCAGTGTTTCGCCGTGTCGCCTAATTCAGGCCGCATGGATCGTCGAGGTGGCGAGCTCTCCCATTTCGAAGTGTCTGCGAATCCCCAGGGTGCGTCTGGCGAGTTGAAGGGAACCCTTGTGGTTATACTCCCGGAGGAGAATGAGAAGCTTTGCTACGAGATTACGGCAACCGCTCAATGAGAATGAGATTGGACTACAACCAAAAACCAAAAGTTATGCAAAAATATTTGTTAGATTTTCATCCTTTGTCATGGCCACCCCATAAAGCTCGCTCAACCTCTTTGTGACTTCCCCGATCTGACCATTTCCGATCTTCTTCCCGTCGACCTCTGTTATGGCTATGGGACCGCTCATTGTACCCATGATCATAACTTCGTCGGCTTCGAACATTCTCGCCATTTTTATGTCGTCCTTCGCCGAGCGAAAAGCGAGGCGAATTTTCAACGAAGAATGAGAGCAGTGAGTAGCCATGCATCTAAGTAATTTCCCACGGAGTTTCGCACTTTTCTGTCACAAAGCTCGCTCACCTCCTTTCCCTCAATCCCCGCCTCCTCGCAGCACGCCAACAGCACCAAGCGGGTTACCCCTGGTGGGCAGCACCTCACGTTGGGCGTGTAAAATTTCCCGTCCTTGACGATTGCCATGTGGCTGGCGTGCGTCTCGGCCAAGTTGCCCTCCGCGTCGAGCATAATTGCTGCCGCAACTCCGGCTCGGCAAGCCTCGTCGCACGCAAGACTGCTGTGAATTTGGTTGTTGCTGTGTATTGTTTGGTCGGCGTAGACGGCAGTTGGCCGCCGATATTGGCTTACAATTGCTTTTTCGCCCTTCACAGTGTCGTAAACTGCATTTCAATTGGGTGGTTTAGCTTAGTAGTTGATGTAGCCATAATGTCTTGTGGCCATTTCGCGCTCTTCAACCGCTCGTTTCTTCCAAAAGGCTCGCTCGCTTCTCTCGCTCACCTGTTCCCATCCCCCGCCACTCCGGCATGACAATCATCCTAGGCTTCACGGGCTGGCCGTCCCAGTCGCACACCGCTTTCATGTTCATGCTGGCAGTCACCTGGGTTCCAGGAGTCCACACGACCCTGCGCCGAGAGAAGCGAGGCGCATTTTCAACGACAAACGAGAGCAAGAGTGAGTTAGTCGCTTCGCACTCTGTTATCACAAGGTTCGCTAGCACGTCGCTTCGACCGCTCACCTGATGTGGACACCGCTCGCTCCTTGCATTTTGTTGGCAATCAGTGCAGCCTTGATTGCGTCTTTGAAGTCCTGGTCAGTTGGAACAACCGGGCAGTTCATTGCTTTTATCCCGTGATTCATCTTGTTCAAGTGGTCCTGGAGACGAAAAATCTTTCCATTTATCAATCTTGGGGCTGACCAGATCTGCTTCCCATGAAGGAAGCCAGCATCCCAGAGTGGGACAGAGGCACGGTCGCGTGGGAGGATTTCACCATCCACAAACGCGAGGATGGTTTTGTTCCGTTCGTCCCACATTGGTTTCTAGGTGGCCTGGTGTGGTTTTATTTGTATATCCTCTTTTTGTGGCACTCTTTGGGTCTTGAGAAGTGTTCTAATTTACGTGTTTATGCTTTTATGTGTTCGTAGCGTTCAAAAATCATAAAATCTTTGTGCACGATTTGTTGTGTCAAGAAAAGGCAAAGAGGAGTCACTTAAAATGGATTACGTCGGCGCAGATGGCGACTGCCACTCCCACTCCAACAGCAACACCAAACTATCAGCAGCCACCACCTCACCCCAGCTTGAAGCACTTGCAATTGTACTTCTCATTCTATTATATACTGGGATCAATTTTCGAGCGAAGCCTGCTGACAAGAGCAAGGAAGAAAAGGGCGGCTTGCGCAAGAATGAGTCATTTGTTGTTGTGGAGGAGTCAGGTGCTTGGAAAGCTGATAGCGAGGAGCAGGATGTGGTTGGATTTTCTCCCAGCTACAAGCTCAGAACAGAGCCGACAGCAACAACAACAACAACAGCAACAACAACAACAACATCAACAACAACACCGCAGCCCAAATTCCCCTGGATCCTTTTCTCTCCGCCAGAGCAACAGCGTCCGCAACAGCGTCTTCCGCCGCAAACGCAATCGCAACAATTAAATGAAGCGGGGGGGGGGGCGGGGGCGGACACTCGCGATCCGTATTTGAGCTCACGACTAATGAGAAAATTCCTGCTCTCTGAGATTCCCCACTCACGGCAGGCCGCGTTGATTTCCGCGTTAACTTCCCTTTTCCAACTTGCCTGCTCTGACGAGAGCGCCCCCTCCCCCTCACCAAAGAAAAAGACAAGTAAAAAATCCAAAGGTAAGCGAGCGAAGCCGAGCGAGCGATAGGGATTGTTGTCCAGATCAGGGGCATGTGCACGCCATTAAGCCTGCTGCATTCTCGATTCTCGATACTAAACTACTAATTCAACTATTTTTGCTCGCTTACTGCTCTCAACCTTTGTTTAAAATGCGCCTCGCTTCGCTCGGCGCAGCACAACAATCACTTTCGGCGAAAGAAAACCGGATAATGAGAGCACGGCTCACACTCATTACGCTCTTCACGGCTTTCGAAGACGAACTAAGCTCTCTCCCCCTCCCCCGATCCTCAACATCGGAATCGATAGGAATCGACCAGAGCTTGAAAGACGCGACCCGCGAGCGAATAACGATAAACGGGCGCAGGATGGAGTTCAGCCAGTGCGCGTCTTCTGCCCCTAACCAGGCCGCCACGGAGCTGACAAACGTGCTGAGCTCGTGCGTGAAGGAGTTCGCAGTAGAGGAGGTGGAGGGGGAGGAGGTGGGGAGGGTGGTTGGAAGGTGTCTGTCGGCTTTGAGTAGGTGAGCGAGCGAGGCGAGGCGAGCGAGCCTTGATGAATTGCTAAACCTTACCCGCTCATTTCTTTTGACTCGCTCGTTTTGCTCTTGCTTCATTAAAAATGCGCCTCGCTTCGCTCGGCGCAGGACGTGCTCGGGGGGAGACACGTACGTCGCAGTGTCGGCGCTTTTTGATATTGCAGGAACGATGGGGCGGAGCATGGAGGCGAAGGCGGAGGGCGGAGGGGGGGGAGAATTTCCGTTCTTGATCATGCCCAGCAACGTGATGAAGGATGGAGCGGTGGAAGAGCAAAATTTATCCTTGACAATGGAGAACGGTAATGCGAAGGTGGTAACAGGCACGAAATTAGATATTCTGCTGGCTGATGGAATTGACGGGGAGAAGGGGAGCGAGCCGCTCATCACATTGGACTGTTGGGTGGAAGAGAAAGTTAGTCTGTCTTGTCGGGTTCGGGCGAGGGAAAGGCGGCTATTGTTAAAGCTGGGCTATTGTTAAAGCTGGGATGATAAGCTGGGATGAAACTAGAGACTAGACTAGAATTGGGGTTAAAAAACTTAATTGTTATCTACTGAGGAGGCTGAACGGAAAAGGTGGAATCTTCTTTTCTATGAAATCAGAAAAAAATTTATTTTGTTTGATTGCCTCGGGGAAATCAGCGTCTTTCAGCAGACGCTTCGGCTCGTTGTAGCCGTTGTCGAAGGCAAGACTTATAGCCTCTAAACAGCCCTGAATATCGTTCAAGTTCGCCTTGCAAATTGCAATGTTGTAATAGGCGCACTGTCGCCAAAAGTGCGCATTTTTAATGAGCAAAACGAATAAAGCGAGTCAAAAGATATGAGTGGAACAATGTTTAGTTTAGTAGTGGATGTAGCCATAATGTCTGTAACCATTTCGCTCGCTCGCTCACCTGCAGCTCGTTCTCGTCCAGCTTCGTGACTCGCTTATACTCTCTGCCGCCGGCGAAGGAGCCGCCAACGGGGGACATCCCGGTTAATGAGGATCGTACCAGGTCAGGACGAGACCCGGGTCCGGAGAGAGAAGAGGTTAGAATTTGCAATGCGGGGGCAAAATCCTTTGATTTTATTAGAGCTATTGCGGCCTTCTCTGCTTGGGTGAAGGAGATGTACTTTGGTTGTTGTGGGGGAGGAGGAGGAGGAGGAGGAGGAGGAGAAGGAGGAGAAGGAGAAGGAGGAGAAGTGCTGAACATCACAGATCCTTGATGGATCGGTGCTGCTGGTAAATTGTTGAATGCATTGGTGAGGTTTCTCGGACTTGTGTATATCACAAACGTCATTGTCAAAAACAACCACATGATACCCGATCTGGCTGATGTCCTTTTTCAATTTTTTATTTCTCTTCCATTTGGTATATTTTGTCTTGCAAACATCCTACGCCACATAATGTCTCTCCAGCTCCCCTCTACCACTCCCATCAACGATTTGGTCAAAATCATAGATAACTTGCCTGCCACAACTCCCAAAACAAATATTAAAAGTATCTCTCCCATCTTAACTCAGGCCCTTCAAAACTCCCAGACTTATTCTTTCTCTCCTCTCTTGACCCACCCGAACGTTGTGGCAGCAAAGGCAGCTGCCACAACGTCCTCCTCCTCGTCTGAGAGCCAGAGTCTACTGTCTGCCCTCGCCTTGGTTGAGATTTTCGAGTCCCAATCGACGGTCCAATTCACAAGCTCCACCCAGTCCCTTCCTCAGCTCAACACCATAATGCAGAGGTGAGTGGAAGTGAGCAGTAAGCGAAGCGAGCAGCAAGCGAAGCGAAGCGAAGTGAGCTAGACACAACTTGTTTTTATGGTGTTGCTGCAAACTAAACTCTATTCAACTTAATTAATTACAGGAAGCTCGAAATTCTTTCCCTAATTCGTCTTGCCGCGAGCAGCTCTCGTGAGGTTCCGTACCAAACGATTGCGTCGGCTTGCCTGTTTGAGCAGCAGGTGAGTGACCGAAGAGTGATGCGATGCGAGAATATGTAACCGCAGCTAACCCTCAACCTCTCCCTCTCCTAACCCAACCCAACTAAAGACGCCCGACTCCCACGTTTCCTCCGTCGAGTCTCTAGTCCTGGACGCCCTCTCCCTAACAATCCTCACCGGGAAGCTCAACCAGAAAGCCCAGATCTTCAAATCCGACCTCCACAAGACCCTCTCCGCCGAGGGTGTCGGTAGCTTCGGGAACGAGAACGAGGTTGGAACGATGCTCGAGAAGCTCCGTAACGTCAAGGCGAGGGGAGAAAATTGTTTGAAGGAGCTGGATAAATTGGCGGCGTCAAACCCTGGAGAAGGGGGAGGAGGGTGGGGGGCGGAGGTTGACAAGTTTAGGGAGAGCTGCCTGAGGAGCGGAGAGGAAGGAGGACAGAGGGGCGTGAAGAGGAAGGGGGAATAAAAATATGGGGTTCCAATCGATAATTTCGTAGATTTAGCAGCAAAAAATTGGCAATAGGTTTGGCACAGGTTGACAAATTCATTTAGAATCATTTTATTGTTGGCACTCCGCAGTCTCTCAAGAAATCTAAAACCACACTTGTGGGTCCGTCTCCAGCTCCAGGCTCCTGGATGCACCGGTTCAATAGCAGCATACCCTCATGCAAAACCCGCAATTCTGCCTCATTCGCCGCCTCCCTCGTCGGTGCCTTGCAAACCTTCTTGTGCTTCTTCCACGCCGACTTCTGGCACTCGGAGGAGCAGAAGTAGCTGGTTTTGCACCGTGCGCAAGCTTTCGTCGTGGCGGTCTTACAGACGTCGCACTTGTGGGTCGGCTTCTTCAGCACGTCCTCCACCTCGACCAGCTCAGCCTTGTCGTACTTCATGTGCTTGATGAATGTGCAAGCGGTGTTGTAGGTGCCGAAGA
>Ga0302116_1002468_pt1 | contig 10813 bp, 4 predicted proteins | sample AG5_SCM_MG_FD_203124 | JGI IMG/M metagenome (GOLD analysis project Ga0302116, IMG submission 203124) | Marine microbial communities from Western Arctic Ocean, Canada - AG5_SCM | ecosystem: Environmental > Aquatic > Marine > Oceanic | place: Canada: Western Arctic Ocean | collected 2017-10-01 | reverse complement strand
CTGAGTGCCCCCCCAGCCGCCCGCGTCGTCGTGTTCCTGGCTCGTGCCGCCCCATCCCCATCCCTTGCCGTCAGCGGGCGTCGAGCCCCATCCGCCTCCGCCCGCGTCGTCCTTGGGAGAGGAGCCCCAACCGCCTTCGCCGCCGCCCCACCCGCCGCCGCCAGTCGCCGGCGTCTGAACGTCAGGGACGTTGCGCCGCGCCGGGCTCGCCGATACCGGCTCCCTCGACGGCGGCGGGGGCATCTCGCGCGAAGCCTTCTCCGCGGACTCGCTCTTTCGCCTGGCCTCCACGACGAGCTCCTTTTGCTCGAGGTGGAACGCTATGTCGTCGAGGGTCTCCTCGTACTCGTCCTCGAGGGATCGCTGCGTCGCCGCCACGTCTTCCTCGGCCATCGCCTCGTCACCCCGCGGCGTGTGCAGCGCGTGCTGCGTCGGTGGTGGAGGTTGAGACGCCTGCGACTGGCGCTGCTGCGAGAGGCGCTCATGCAGCCGCCGCCGCGCAGCCTCCGCGGCGGAGAGCACGGGCGACGGCTCGCACTGCGTCGCCCCCACAAACGCCGACTGCGTCCAGCGCTCGTGACCCGGCTGCTGCGACGGAGGCACGAGCCCCACGAGGGGTTCGCGAGAAGGGGGAGACGGCGCGGTGGGTGCCACGGGAGTGGGTGCGTGCGCGGGATCGACACACCCGACCGTCGCGCACCCGTGAACGCCGCAGGGCTCGGCGTCCGGCGCGGGGCCAGTCGCCGCCGGAAGACGCGGCTGCTGCTGCTGCTGCGTTGAGAAATCGAGCCGCTGCGTGGCGCCGGTGTGGCCGGTATCGCGCGCGTCGCGCTCCAGCTCCATCATCACCTCCCAGCCCGGGTCGTCCTCGACGTCCTCCTCCGCCTCCTCCGCGTCGCCGCCCACGCTGCGGTACGGTTTTTGTCCGCCCGTCCACCCGTATCCGCCCTCCTCGTTCGCGTCGACGTCCGTCGTCTCGGGAGCGGGATTCGGTGGAGTGGGCTCGACGTACCCGCCGTCGTGGTCCATCGCGTCGTCGTCGTCGTCGTGCTCGCGAAACGGCTCGCGAAACGGCTCGTCCCGACCGTCCCAGCCGTCGCCGTACTCGTCCAAGGGAGGCGCGTAGAACGCCTCGTCGGGGAGGCGATCCTGCGTGTGGTCAATCGCCTCCATCTCCCCATCCTCGTCACCCGCCAGCTGTCGCATGGACCGCTCGCGTTCCTTCTCCGCCGCCGCGGCCGCCGCCGCCTCGCGTCCCCGAGCGATCGCACCGGAGGCGATGATGGTGCCCTCCACGTCCCTCGGCGGCGGGAGCTCTTGAGCGGCGCACATGGCGCGCATCATCGCGCGAGACATCGCCCCGTGCGGAACGCTATGCACGGCTGTGGGCCTACGCTGCAGCGGCGCGGACGCGCTGAGGTCCAGGTCGAGGGACGCGCCTATGCAATTGAACACGTCGAACGCGCCGTTCGGCTCGTGTGCGTACGTGAACAGCAGCGAGGTTTCCACGTGGCTGAACGGCGCGTCCCACGGTCGAACCGAGAAGGACCCGTTTGTACGCCCGCGTTTCTTCCCCGAAGACTTGGGCGCCCCGTTCCCTTGCGCGGCGAGCTCCTCGGGCGTCGGCCCCAGCACCTGCAGGTCGCACGAAGGGTTCAGGCCCGCGGGTAGCATCCGCGGGCAGTCGCGGCAGTGCTCGAACACCCGCTCGGGGTCGTTGAGCGCGCGGATCAAGGTGTCGTAGCTGGATTGTTCTCGCCGAAATTTCTCCGCCTCGCGGCCTTCTTGCGCCAACACGACGACCCGCCCGTCCCTCGCGCGTCCCGTGCGGCCCATGCGCTGGATCGTGCGAATGGTGTCGACGACGTCGAAGAAGACGATGAGGTCCACGCTCGGGATATCGAGGCCCTCTTCGCCGATGGAGGTGGCCACGAGGGTGTTGAGGGTACCGTTACGGAAAGCGTCGAGGACGTCCCGCTGCTGCTGCTGGGTCTGACCGCGGGTTCCCCTGGCGTGGCCGGCTCCCTTGCCCCCACCCCCGCCGCGCGTGGTATCGCCCTGGCCGATGAACTCGGCAACCTTGATCCGGCTCTCCGTGTGGTTCGCGTCGGCGTCGGCGGGCTTCGCGTTGTCCTCGGTTTTTTTGAACATGTCCGTCAACGACTTCTGACCCTTGCCAGCCTTCGCCGTCGGCTCGCCCACGGCGTCGATGCGCCCGCCCACGGTCACCTCGCGCATCGCCCTGACGATGTCGTGGACGGAGTCTCTGAAGGACGTGAACACGATGATGCGCGTGTTCGGGTCGTTTTTCGCGAAGTGTCTCCGGATAATCTGCTCCAAACGAACCATCTTCGGCGAGTGATGCGCGCCGTTGCCCGCCATCGACTGGAGCATGTCCTTCACGTTCCGCATGACCGCGGACGACTCGTTGTCGTCGTACAGTGACTTGACGAACGGCTTGTGGTCGTTCTGCACCATGTAGTCCATGGCGCTGTCAGGGGAGGAGTACTTCATGAGAGACTCGGCGATTCTCGCGATGTAGGAAGCCTTCGCGAGTAGATTGTAAGCCCAGTTCTTCTGCGCCGGGGGTGCGGCGGCCGCCCTGCTTTCGTTGCTCGCCATCTGCAATGTAAACGGCGCCGGGATCTCCTTGCTGGACCCGTCTATGAACCTGGACATCTTCACGGCTTCCTGTCCGAGCGTGTTGGTGCCGCACGCTTTTTTCAAGATGGGCCGTATGACGTCCCTGAGCTGCTCCAGTACCTCCTCCTGGGCGCTCGTAGCCTTGACGAGCTCCATCTCGATCTTGCGATTGTGCGTGTGTTTCTTGACGTCCGCGTCCTGGTCGGACTTGAAGTCGATGCGCCCGATGTTGAGCGCCTGGATAACCTTCTGGACGTCCTGCACCGTCCGCCCCGGCGTGGCGCTGAGCGCCAACGTTCGAAATTTGACCCCGCGGTCCCACAGCATCCGAATGCATCCGACGTACGAGTGGTTACCCTTGGCCCTGTGCGCCTCGTCGATGACGACGCAGACAACCTCGTTCGCGGGGCAGACGCTCGAGTTGATGTCGTTCTCCATCGTCTGCGGCGTGCAGAAGAAGACCCGCTTGGAGCGCCAGTGCACGCGGCGGGTGCCGCTCTCATCCTTCTTCGTGCTCCCCATCATCGTGCACGTGTCCTCGGTGGGTATGCCGCATATGCTGCTGCACGCCGCCTTCTGTTGATCCACCAGCGGGCGCGTGGGCGCCAGGAAAACGATCTTTCCCTTGGGGAACCACCTGTAGAAGTTGTACATCACGACAGCCGCTATGAGCGTCTTACCTAGACCAGTCGGTAGGCACACCAGGCTGTTGGTGTAGAGCGCCCTGCGCACAGCCTGGTACTGGTAATCGCGCCTGATGAGCTGCGCCGGGTACACGTACGTCTGCGCCGCGATTGGATCCAGCATCACGCCAGCCTCGGAACGCACCAACCCTTGCGAGTTGGGCGTGCCGAGGGCGGACGGGGTCAGACCGGCGTCGGCGCGGCCGCCGCTCTGACGCGGCGTCTGCGAGTCCGGCCCGTTCTGCGTCCCGCGCGTCGCCGTCTGCACAGCTGTGCCGCCGCCGAAGACGCCGTCGTAGTCGCAGTGCACGGCCGCGTCGGGGCGGTCGAGGTCTATGGGCATCTCGTGCGCGTGCGGCTGAGCGTTGCCCCGGAACCCCGGCGGCTCCATCGGCCGCGTGGTTTGTCCACCCCCGGCCCCGCCTCCGAACATGGAGTCGAGCGTCCGCTGCTTGTCCTCGACGCCCGGCCTGAACGGGACCTGCCGCGGGGCGTTCTTCTTGGCGAACATGTCGTTCACGGTGCGCTGGTTCCTGTCCGGGGGTAGGTGCGCGCCGCCGCGCGCCATGGCCTTGTCGACGGCGGGGTGGCCCGTGTTGAGATTTGATCTCGGCCTGTTTGTGGATCCCCCCCAGCCGCCGCCTCCGTTTCCGTTTCCGCCGCGTCCGGTCCCGCCGTCGTGGCCGCTGAACCCGCCCTTGTACCCGGTGTGGCCGCTGAACCCCGCGGCGTTGTTAGCACCGGACGGCGGTTGCGCGGGCGGTCCACCCCATCCACCGGGCTGGCGCTGCCACGTCTGGTTCGGTCGATGTTGCGTCTGCTGCGTCGGGTGGTGCCACTGCGGTTGGGGTTGCTGGTGCGCCGGTTGGTTGGATCCCGCGGGCGGGCCGTTTCTGCGCCGCGCTGCGACCATCGCGTCGACGTCGACGGCGCCCAGCGCATCGTCCCAATCGTCGTCCGCAATCTCCCAACCCATGTTGATGCACCCTCACCCGGTCCTATCACGCCCCGCAGTCGCGGCGTGTCACCGGGTCCTGTGGTCGTCTACCCGCGAGCGAATCGCGCTCCGAGCATTCCTATGTCTATTACGCCTACTCTACGCGCGGACGACGCTCCGATACGGGTGGCACGCCTCGCGTGTCGCCTCCTCGGTGCGTCTCTATGTGCCGCTTATTCAAATCATGGGGTGCCACAAACTTCGGAGGTGTGCCCACCCACGATGTTGACATATTTGCACGCGCCGAGACGGTGCCTCGGCAGCACACGGTGCGGTAGCATGGGGCATCACGCGCCCCTCGCCGCTCTTCTCGCGGCGGCGATCTTCCTCGTCGCATCGCCAATCGCCCAATGCGCGGATATCCCCCTTCCCGGCCTGCACTGGTTCGCGCCCGTGCTATCGGGGGGTGGATACTGCAGCGAGGCGAACGCCCTGCTCCACGGCCTGAAGTCGCTCCCGCCGGGCGAGGCCCCTCCGCTTCGGGTCACCCACCACGGCGACGCCGTCGACTATCTCTTCTACCGCGGCCTCCCCCAAGACTACGCGCGGGAGCTCAACGCGATGCTCATGGCGCGGCGTCCAAAGGCGAGGGACTCCGTCATCGTCTGCCATTCCGAACCCGGCGCGTGGTCCCCGGCCAAGTACGAGACCGCGCGGTGCCCGCCCGAGGGCTACGGCCGTGACAACGCGGTACGGGTCATCGGACGGACCATGTTCGAGACGGACAGGCTCAACCCGGAGCACGTGGCGCGGTGCAACGAGATGGACGAGGTGTGGGTGCCCACGCGGTGGAGCGCGGGAGTTTTCCAAAAGTGCGGCGTCGACCCGGCGAAGATACGGGTGGTCCCCGAGGCCGTGGACGTCGAACGGTTCGATCCGGTGAAGTTTCGTGGACGGGAGTTGGTGTTGGAGGACGTGGGCGAGAGGGTCGTGGGACCCCGGCTCGTGGTGCGAACGGGCGGGGTCGACGAGACGAAAAGAGCGCCGACCCGGACGACCAAATTTCTGTCGGTTTTCAAGTGGGAAGCCCGGAAAGCCCCGGAGGTCCTTCTGGATGCGTATTTCACCGAGTTCACCGCGGCAGACGACGTCGCGCTGTTCCTACGGTGTAACCTGTACCACGAGGAGGACGAACGCGCGATCGTCAAGCGCGTGGTGGCTGCGGCGCGGGACGCCTTCCGATCAGGGACGGATTGGGGCGCTCCCGACGGGACCAGCGCGGACGAAGCCGTGTCTTCTCACGCGCCGCGCGTCTTCGTCTTACCGCCGATCGAGGACGGCGACATGCCGGCCATGTACGCGGGCGCGGACGCGCTGGTGCTACCGAGCCGCGGCGAGGGGTGGGGACGGCCGCACGTCGAGGCCATGGCCATGGGCCTCGCGCTGGTCGCGACCAACTGGAGCGGTCCGACGGAGTTCATGACCGAACGCAACTCCTACCCGGTCGCCGTGGACCCGGCGCTGGTGCCGTTACCGCCCGACAGCTACTTCGCGAATCACATGTGGTCGCAGCCGTCGGTGGGGCACCTGAGGAGTAGGATGCGTGAGGTGGTTAGTGATCCCGCGGGGGCAGCCGCGAGAGGCGAGGCGGCGCGGAGGGACATGGTAACGCGGTTCAGCCCCGTGGCCGTGGCTAGGGTGGTGGTGCGGGAACTAGGGAGGATCGCGAGGGAGGATGCGGGTGATGGGCGCGACGGGGAATCGGTGCGAGATGAGCTGTGACAACGTGAATCGGTTATAGTCCGGTTGTAGTGCCAACTTGTAAATTCCTTGTCCTTGGAGAACTCCGTGACCAAAATCTGGCGAGGCGCCCGATTTCAAGAGCCCCGGCTCCTTTCGGCCTAGATCCATCTGGCAACGCGCGAGTGCGTCCACCCGATCGAAACTAAAAATGTCGGCCGCCGCCAACTCTGCGGTGAGTGTCACCTCAGACCCCTTCCCCGCGCGGCGTGCGCGCCCCCGGGCCCGCGCGTCCCCTACCCATCCTCGAGATAAAATCCACCCCGTCTCCACTGGCGTCAGTACTGACTCAATCCTCCCCCCTCCTCGTGAAGTCCTACTGGCGCATCGCCGGTATGTCGTACCTCAAATACTCCAGCATGTGCGCTGAGGTCGTGCGTGGGTGCCTGAAGGAGCCCTTCCTGACCAAGGTGAGTCGCCGTTTCCTCCGATGCGCGCCCGGGACCCCCGCGGTCCGGGCAGATTACAGCCTCGCCCGTGCGAGCTCGTCACGCCCGTTGTAGCACGCGTGCTGACCTCGTGTCTCCCGTATCTTTCGCGTTCGCAGGTTAAGCCCCGTGAGGCTGTGTACTTCAAGGCGACCCCGTGGTCGGGCGGCAAGCCCGGAAAGTCTGGTGAGTAGCCAACCCGACCGTTCGCGCGGAGACCCCCTCGCCGCGATGCGACGGGGGGGTTGGGGCAAATGAGATATTTTTTAGGGTTTTTTCCGCGCTCCTCCGCGCAGTCACCCCCGTCGACCTCCTCGCTGACCGACGAACGCCCTCATTCCTTCGCAGTCGTCACCGAGGTGATCCCCCCCGAGATCTTGAAGTAAGACGTTCGTGTAGGGACGTAGGCTCCCTCGGGAGCGCGGTATTTTTCTTGCTCGTTGTAAACAAATTCTAGCTCACGTTAAACACATAGATGGTGATGCGTCGCGCTCGAGGGTTTGAACGAATCGTTTACATGGATGATTACATCGAGGTTGCGGCTAGCTTCACGCGAGTTCCCCTCTCTTGCACGCCTGCACCATGTCCAGGTAGACCTGGCACTTGGCGATCTCTCCAGAGTTTTCGCTGATGCACTCGGAGAAGAGCTTCATGTGGTTGACGCACGGGTTGGCGGAGGGCGCGGCTCCACGGGGCTCTTCGGCGGGGCGCGCAGCCTCCTGGGAGCCACCGCCGCCCATCATGGAACCGACGGCAGCGCGGGCGATGGAGGACCCGGTCCCCCAAGCGGCGCCCTGGGCGACCATACCGGCGAGACCGCCCATCATCGAACCGCTTCCCCCCTGCTGCTGCTGCGCGGGCGGGGGGGCGTTGCTGTAGGTCGAGGGACGGGGAGGGGGCGCGCGAGCGCGTCCGCCTCCGAAACCACCACCGCCACCGCGACGACGACCCATGTTCTGTCGAGTTTTCTCCGCTGCTTCCGACGCGAGGTGCGTGGAGAGTAGTGCCAGATCTTGAAGACGCGTCACCAATCAAGAAGGAACAAAAACTTCGCGTGACAGATCGAGGCAGCTGCGAGTTGCAGCTGCGCGCGTTTCGAGGCCGTTTTTGCGGTGACACCTCCTCGTCCTCCCTCACTTCAACATGAGCTACACCAGCTGGACCAACCACGAGAACCCGGATAAATGGCCCGAACCCCCCAAGGGCTACTACTACATGCCCGCCGAGGACGACATCGTCACGCTCAGGACGGTTAACGGAGAGATCGTCAACGACGTTCACAAGACCCCGGACGACTTCAACCTGTACTCCAGGATAATACAGGACCCGCAACGACGGTGCTTCGAGGGCGCGACCGCGACGCTCCCGCGGGTCGGCGAGCGGTGCTGGTTCTACTTGAACAGCGACCAGCAGCCTTTCCGTCTCACGGGGCTGGTGCGAAGCTTCGACAAGCTCTTCCCGAAGGACGGCGGCGCCGAGGCCAAGGTGGTGGCCGTGGGCGTCATAGAGCAAACCGACGGTCAGATCGGAAAGAACAACCTGCCCTTCCGCGGCGACGGCGTGTACACCATCGACCTCGAGCTGGTGAACATCGACGACGCATACGGCAAAGAGGAGAAGGTGTGGGCCATCGTGGACGTCAAGCTGGCCACCATGGAGGAGAGGGGCGGGAAAAACTTCGCCGCGTTCGGGTGGCTCACCAAACACCTACCCGACGTCGCCGCCGGCGTCAAGCCCAATCCGAGACAGCGCACGTGGTGATTAAGATTACCCTCACTCCGGTTTTTATACACGTTAAAACGCACGCGTTGATTAATTGTTTTCGATCGTGGATCTATCGCGCGGGGCTGGACGCGATGTCGAACCCCGGCAGCGGCAGGCCCTCGAACTCGGAGGCGGGGGAGGAGCCGTTTTTCACCGCGGACACCTCGCCCTCCTCGATGCCGCCGCCGCCGCCGCCGCCCAGCTCGTCCAAGCTGAACACCCTCTTTTCCCCCCTCGAGTTGGCCAGCTCTACGCCGTCGGAGCCGTCCGCGCCGAACGTCACGGTATCGCCGTCACGCGCGAATCCGTCTAAGAGGCACTCGCTCAGCGGGTTCTCCAGCAGCCGCTGCACCGCCCTTCGCATTGGCCTCGCGCCAAACTTTGGGGAGAAACCCTCGCCGAGGAGCATGTCCTTGAACCCCTGGTCGACGGCGACGCCGACGCCTCGTCCTTTCGCCCTCGCGGTCACGGACGTCAGCATGATGTCCGCGATGCGTCCAACCTCCGGCCTGGACAGCGGCTGGAACACGATGATCTCGTCCAGCCTGTTGAGAAACTCGGGGCGATACTTCGCGCCGAGCTCACGCCTGACGTCCGCCTGCACCTTCTGGTACGTGCTCCCGGCGCCGTTATCTCCCTGGTCCATGGATCGCAAGATAGCCTGGGAACCGACGTTGGAGGTCATGATGAGCATGGCGTTGGTGAAGTCCACCGTCCTGCCCTTCGAGTCGGTGAGCCGGCCGTCCTCGAGCACCTGGAGCAAGATGTTGAAGACATCCGGGTGCGCCTTCTCGATCTCATCCAGAAGAACCAGCGTGTGCGGGTTACGACGCACCGCCTCGGTGAGCTGCCCGCCCTCGGCGAAGCCCACGTACCCTGGCGGCGGGCCCACGAGCCTGGACACCGCGAAAGATTCCATGTATTCGCTCATGTCGATTCGCACCATGCTCTTCTCGGCGCCGTAATAGGACTGAGCCACAGCCTTGGCGAGCTCCGTCTTACCAACCCCGGTGGGCCCCGCGAAGATCATAGACGCGACCGGCCTGCTGCCGTCCGCGAGACCCGACCGAGCCCTGCGCACCGCGCGGCTGATCGCGGTCACCGCCTGCGCCTGCCCGATGACCCGCTCGCCGATGGACTCCTCGATGTTGAGCAGCGTGGTGCTCTCATCCTCGCTCAGCTGCTGCACGGGGACACCCGTCCACTGAGCGACGACGTCAGCGACGTGCGAGACGCCCACGGTGGTCCCGCCCGCGAGCTGGACCATCGCGCCGGCCTCGTCGACCACGTCGATGGCCTTATCGGGGAGAAAGCGATCGGTGATGTAACGAGTCGCGAGCTTAACCGCCGAGCTCAGCGCCTCCGCCTCGTACTGAACCCCGTGGTGCTCCTCGTACGTGGTCTTGAGTCCCTTTAAGATGGTGAGTGAATCCTCGGGCGAGGGTTCGCCGATGCGCACGGGCTGGAACCTTCGTTCCAGCGCGGCGTCCTTCTCGATGTGCTTGCGGTATTCCTCGATGGTGGTGGCGCCGACGCACTGAATCTCGCCCCTCGCGAGCGCCGGCTTCATGAGGTTACCGGCGTCCATTCCCCCGTCCTCGCCGGTCCCGCCGGCGCCCACGAGCATGTGAAGCTCGTCCACGAACATGATGATGTCCCCGGCAGCCTTGACCTCGTCGATGACGTTCTTCAGGCGCTCCTCGAATTCTCCCCTGTATTTGGTATTCGCGAGGAGCATGCCGAGCTGGAGGGATATGACGCGCTTGTTCTTGAGCCTCTCCGGGACGTCCCCGTCGACGATGAGCTGCGCGAGTCCCTCCGCGATCGCGGTCTTACCCACGCCCGGGTCACCCACGAGGCACGGGTTGGACTTGCGCCGCCTGACGAGGATGCGAAGCACCCGCTCCACCTCGGCGTCGCGGCCGAGCACGGGATCCAACTTACCGGCTCGCGCATCCGCCGTGAGGTCCACGCCGCACTCCGCCAGCGCGCTGCCCTTCTTCTTCTTCCCGAGCTTCTTCCCGGCGCCCACGAGCTCCTTCTTCTCGCCGTTGATCTCGTTGCGCATCGCGGCGACGTCGCAGTCGAGGTCGTCGGCGAGTAAGCCGTACGCGCCGCAGGTTTGGTCGGCGATCATGGCGAGCGCGAGCTCCTTGGTGCCCACCATGGCGTCGCCCGCGGAGGCCTCGGCTTCGACGGAGACGCGCTCGAAGAGCCTCTTGACGTCGGCGGAGAGTGGGATGAGTCCGTCGGCGACCTTACCGCCGTTCTTGAAGGGGTTCATGAGCTCGAGCTCGCTCACCCCCGCGCGTCGCGCGCACGCCTTGCGGATGGCGTCCTCGGTGCCGCCGAGCTTGTGCATCGCCGCGCTCGTGTCGTTCCGCACCTTGGACAGCGCGAGGAGCAGGTGCTCGGTGCTGATCTCCGACTGCCGCAGCTTCTTGGCCTCGTCCATGCCGTCCTTCACGGCGGTCACCGCGTCGCCGTCGAATCGATCGAACATCGCGCGCGTGGAGACGCCTCCCGCGGGACGGTTCCTGGAGGGTCTGCGCGCGGGC
>Ga0302116_1002463_pt1 | contig 10828 bp, 8 predicted proteins | sample AG5_SCM_MG_FD_203124 | JGI IMG/M metagenome (GOLD analysis project Ga0302116, IMG submission 203124) | Marine microbial communities from Western Arctic Ocean, Canada - AG5_SCM | ecosystem: Environmental > Aquatic > Marine > Oceanic | place: Canada: Western Arctic Ocean | collected 2017-10-01 | reverse complement strand
CTAAAGACCGGCTTTGCCTATCGATGGAAACATCGTTTTCCATTATTACTATACCCAGATTCCCCATCAATTTTTCTGGCTCTAAATCTCTTGAGGCAAAAACAGCCCAACCAAATCTTTCGAGATGTTGCATGACTGAATCAAGGCTCATAACAATAGTAAAGTAATTAGGCTATTTTAGTTATGTCCTATCAATGGCGGTAGTGAGCATAGACCTTAGAGACAGAGCCGAGCGTTCAGAGTCCTTTCCAGAAGAGTGGTCCTCCGAAAAACTAACCCGTTCCATTGAAAGATATGAAAAATTTTTGAGATTGGCAGCAAAGAATCCATCCTTATCTATCGCTCCAACAAGTGATATTGACGAGATATGGCATCTCCATATGCTCAGTCCAGTTTCATATTACACTGATTGCATGGCCCTAATGGGAACCATCCTCGACCACGATGGTGGTTTTGGAGCAAAGCCAGAAGAAATCCCAGAATTAGCATCAACTTTCAGCAAAACTGCAAAACTATGGGAAGATGAATATGGCGAACCATATGTCGATGACCCAGAAGGGCAATTAACAGATAATTTAGTAAAGTGCTGGAATGATTGTCAAGGACGATGTTGGAATGCTTGCAAATCATAAATCCCCCTTTGCATCAATAGGTGAGGGAACTGTACGGTCCTGTATGCATCGGCACCAAAATGGCATGCGCCTAGGCAATCTTTAACTGGAATTGCGTACACAACACATTATGAACAAGATCGTCAAAATCACATCAGTTCTCGGCGCTGCAATGATTTTGGCAAGTCTGATAAGCTTGTTTTTTTTGCCATTCGGAGACACTCGAATCGATGACTTACCAGGCGAGTTGATCACGAAAGAACAAGCTCCATTTACCTTTCAGTATGAATTCGATTGGGAAACAGTTTACGACGTCTATGTCGAGGAGGGCAAGGAAGTAAAGGTCGAAGTTTTGAATGTGTCAGAATACTATGGATTTGCTTCCTGTGAAGACAATCAGGAATATTGCACCGACCATGTGCAACAAATAGGCTCGGTAAATGGCTTCCAATACATTGGTGAACTCTTTTTCCCAAGCGCTGGAATTTATGAAGTAAACTTTACGCTGGAAGGCAACGATAGTGCGGATGTGATGATCCTCTCCAACGGTGGAGTTGCAACTTTTGATATTGCTCCAATTGTTGGCACTCTTTTCGGCTTCATTCTGATTTTGGCCCCCAGATTCATTGCCTCTCGATTTAGGACTGGAATCTCAAACGGTAGGGGGCAAGGGTCCAGGACAAAAACCGATTATGCATCTCTAGCAGACCAGTCGGACGGCCTTGAAGAGAGGTTTAGGAAATATGAAGCATCAAACAATTATGATTCGCGAATAATTTGGGATGAAGGAGTTTTGAAAATTGCTGTTGGTATGAATCATGCCTTTTCCACCACCTATGGATTTTTGATGGTGGGCGTTTTATGTATCTTTATTACAATTTCAAATCCCTTCCCTACCTCGGCTTTTACTGGTTTCTTTGCCCTCGTATTTACCTGCATAGGACTTGTAAATACCCTGAGAGGCCAACAACTCTTGAGGGTACATGAGCACCACCTCGAACTCCTCTATCAGCGGATGAATTTTGGCGTTCCTGAACACCATCTAAATTCACCAATTTCGGATATAACGGGAATAAACTATGAGACGTACATGGAACTTTCCGAAAGTACTTCCGACCACAGTGACGGAACAACCACGACCCATTATCACGAGCATAGAGTGGAGGCTACTTCCATCAATTTGAAGTCTTCAAAAACGGTTAGCAAGACTTGGAAAATTGAAATTCGATCTAAGTCGAAGTTCGAAGCCGAAGAACTTACAGAAGCACTGATTTTCTTAATCCCAAGAACCCGTGAGGCTGTGAAAAGCGAAGTCGAGGAAGCAAGTTCCCCAGAGCCGGTTAATATCTGGGATGAAGTTCAACCAGAGTCTTGACGATGGGTCAAATCCGCTGGTGGCGTTCAGTACCCTGATCGGTCTTCTCGTCGATGTTGGTGTATGGCAATGGCCATGTGAGTTGTGTTGATGTTTCCACAGCCCTTGTAGCGGCGGATGACGCGACCTTGAATTAAAGGTCTCACGTGAGGACTTCGAGCAGTCGATCTTGCTCAGCAGCCATACGCAATTCCATAGCAATTCTTCGCCCACTGCTCATTGGCTTGCGCCATGTAGCGTTTCCATAGGGGTGTCCTACGCTGACATGGACGTTTGTTCCGCCACCCAAACGAGGTGCGACATCGTAAATGTAGTAATTCATATCCTTGTCAATGCAGGTTTGAAGACAGAACGGCCCAATGATTCCAGGATCATAGTGCTCTTTGCTGGCGGTGATGAATTTCTCACCGAGTTCGAACGCCTTTTCGAGCAATGATTCCCTGATGGTCGCCGTGTTGTGTCCAACGACGGTCATCTCAGGGATTTGCTGATGAGCAGGCATGGTCATTTGTTGAGGTGCAGGAAGACGAACGTGTCCGTCAAGTGAGGACTCGAATCGCCAGTCGACGCCGAGAAGTTCCAACTTTTCACCTTCTTCTGCAAGTGGGCTGTAGAAGAAGTTGAGATTGAACACTGGTCCGATGACGTAGCGTTCAATCCTTGCGCCTGAAAGCGATTCTTGATCGATGACACCTTCTGCGAGAAGTGTTTTTGATTTCTCGAGGTATTCCTCGTATGATGCACAGGTGAAGAAACCGCGTTCCAGTTTCTTTTGTGCGTGGTGCAACTTGACAATCACCAAGCAATCAATGTCTTGAGGGTCAGCGATTGCTTCTGGGTAGGGCAGACCTGCTTTATCGAGGATCCAATAGTAATCCTGCTCTTCAGTTCGCTCTTCCATGCGCAGCATGTTCCTCGAACCAAACAATGGGACCTTGAAGGTCTCTTCAACGTCCTTGATGGACGAGTAGGAAGTGAAGGAGCGGTTTGGTATGTAGACGACGTTCCGCTTTCGCATCTCAGCCTGCATCTCGTGCTTCATGACGTCGTTGAATGAAGGCATAACGATGGCCTTGTCAACCATTCCTCGTGTTACGCGTCCTGAAGCGCTTCGGTGAGCTTTGAAGTAGTTCGCATAGGTTTTGTGACGGCCCTCTTTACAGTAAGCAACTGTTGGAAATCCTTCTTCGATCGCACCATCACAAATGTCCAATGCAGAGTGGGATGCTGTCATCCCAATGCGGAGTTTCATTCGATCGTACTCATCGACAATCCCTGCGATTTCATCTTTGGTGATCATATGAATACCCTCGGTAATCTTCCTTGTGGTCGGGGGGGTCTTTCATATCATCGCTGAACAATGCTCAGTCAAATCTCTGGAGTTGCATCAGTTCGTCTGTTGAAAGGGTTTCACCAGACATCAATTTGCTCATGAGGTCTTGTACCTCAACGCGGGCTGACGGTCGTTGACCTGCACCAGCGCTTGCACCACGCATGGCACGGAGCATATCTTGTATCGAGTGCAGGCATCGCAGTGATACGATGTACAGATGGTGAGCTTTGTCTGCTTCCTTCTTTGACTTGCGGAGTTCTCGGTGAGATGATTCAGCCTTGTCTCGCTGACGATCGACTTCTTTGTTCCATTGGAGCATCAAGTCGTGAGCTTCCTGAGCTGCTTGTGCTGCTGCAGTCACTTCTTCGTGAGCCGACTCTTGGGCTTCCATCGAAATGCGGAGCAACTCTCGTGCTTCCTTGAGTTCAGTGTTGCCTTCTTCACTGGTTTTCATCTTCTTGACCTTGGCGCTGATTTCCTTCATGCGCTTCATGACCTTTGTCTCGTTGTTTCCAGTGTGGCGACCGCGTTCAAATTCGCTTTCAAGGCGACTAAGTTCGCGTCGGAGGGTGTGAATGGTTTCTGGTGGCTTTTCACGGCGACCACGTCGTCCAGGTTCTGGTGGAGCTGGTGCTGCTTGAGGTCCTTTTGCTGCCTCAAGCATTTCCTTTGCTGCACGAACCGAGGTGTTGGCTTCTTGGCGGGTGGATTTCTTGTCGCGAACAATTTCATTCATTTGTTCACGGATTTCACGTTGCTCACGTACTTGGACGATGAGTTCTCGAACTTCAGCATTCAACTCGTTGCGCGTACCGGTGAATGTCTTCGATTTGTCGTTCCATTCGTCGCGTGTTGTTCGGTACGTGGTCGCTTTTCCATCGACCAATTTTCGTCGCTCTTCGAGTTGAGTTTTGAGTTCTGACATTCTCTATCGCACCTGTTCAGTGGAAGACTCCCATCTTCTCACCGGTTTGGCGACCTTCCACCCCCATTTAATCCCTTCATTGGGAAGCGTTGATGACATCGGTTGGATGTTGGTCATTCGATGGGCCTAAAACCGAGTCTTTGGAGCCCCATTCTTCAGACAACCAATGCATTGAGGGCAGCAATCGCTTGGTCAAATGAGGCACGTACGGAACCCAAGTTTGCTCCCGTTTCGCACTTGAGAACAAGCACTCGTTCTGCTTTCAAACGCTGTGCCATGATGCAGGCGTGTTCACCTTGCACCGTGATGCGTGCTGAGCCCGATGCATCGAGGGGGCCAACTGCTTGAGCGAGTTGATCCACGGTATCGTCATGGCGTGGTGCAGTGTTTGTGACAAAGCCATCTTTGTCGAGCAGCGCGACTTGTAGAACTGCCTGGTTTGCCAGGAGTCCGTCCAACACACGTTGTTCCACAACCTGATGATGCTGAAGGGGCCGCTTAACCTTTGACCCTGTGCTGGAAGGTGGTTTAGGGAACAGGTGCAGGGACGGGTCCTTTCATCATGTAGCCTAATCCTGATTGGTAATAGTTTTCAAGATGAACTTCCACATCTAAACCCCTTGTTCTATAGAATTCCTGCGCTCTTTGGTTTGAAGCCTTAACCTCGAGTTGAATAAACGATTTTTTCTCGCCATGGCATGCTGCTACCAAATGGTTCCATGCTTGCGAACCCCAACCTTGGCCTTGCAAATCAGCGTGTATGGCAAAGGCTGCGATTCGCACACCCTCGTCCAAAAATGGTAACGCCCAGAGCAACCCACGCAGTGAACTTGGCTCCGGGTAAAGATCCATGTCAACGAGAAGCATGTTTCCATCCCATAAGGGGATTGGAAGTGAAGCAATCGAAGCATCAGCGTAGACCTCACCAGTTTCCTTGAGAAAGAGGTCTTTGACCATCGCTCGCCAATCAGCAGGCATTTTGACTGGTTCAACACCCAAAATCCATTGGATGTTCCTCATGTGCACTCATTCCTTTCGACCTTTCGTCGATTGTGAGCGTACGCCACGGTGAGCAGTGAGGTTGGTCGTATTGACCTTCTTTTTGCGCTCTTGCCGTCGCGATGATTTCGCAGTTTGTTGCTTCTTGGTCACCGTGCTGAGACCACCACTGTTCAAAAGAACATCGAGGTCTGAAAGCGAGAATGTACCACCGGCCGCAGCTCGGTTCTGAACTTCTTCGGCTTTTGCACCGTTGCTCCTTGGCTTCCAATCGGCGGAGCCTGACTTGGTTCGCTTTTGTCCGCCACCCTTTTTCCCGTCTTGATTGGTCCTTCGTGGAGGGGGATTGGAACTGATCCTCACCCAAGCATCGAGTCGGCCCTTTTCACGGCGCAAACGTCGCATTTCAGTACGACGCTTGTCGAGAACTTTCATCAAAGCACTTGCTTTCTTATCGAATTGCATGGCATCGCTGAAATTGATGTCCATATCTTTGAGCATTGGCTCAGCTTCAAGCAGTTCAGCTTTATGTTCGTCCTGCTTCTTTTCGTTTTCCTTGAGCGAACGAACTGCCGCTTTTTGCTCCTTGAGCAGATCGACAAAGGCTTTGTGTGCTTCTTGGGCTTTGAGTGCCTCTTGATGCATCGATTGGAGTTCAAAGAACCAAGAAAACTGGTCTTCTTCTCGGCGCAAGGATGGCACCTGGAACAAATCAATTTCTCCAGTGAGTTGCTGATACACATCTTGCAGTAACTCATTGATTCTGTAGAGTGGTAAGCCTATACGCTTGTTTATTTCATCTCGCTGCTTTTGCAGTTCATCCATTTTCTGAGAGCGTGGGCGAAGGGTTCGCACAATGGTGCGCAGTTCATTTCGCAAATCGGTCGTGTCTTCGATTTTACCTCGAAGTGCGCGTGACATCTTGACGTTGCGTTGGCGCTCTTCCGTCAGAGCAGTCATCCGCTCATCCAATGCTTCTGTCGCCGTTGTGTTCTCCTGGACAAGTGCTGCGACTTCGTCTTTGGATTTTGTACGAAGGTCGGCAAAGAGGTCAAACTCCTCGACCGGCAAGAAGCGTTCTGGTCGCTTTGCTTCGACGACCTGTTCCCAACGTTGTCCTTCACCCAGTGCAATGCATGTTCTCAAAAATTCTTCTTGAATGTCCAAAGCGCCCGAAGGTCGCAGAACTCGGCTAAGATCGTGATCAAGGTCCAATGGATCTTCAATTGGAAGCGAATGTTGACCTAAGCGGGTCTTTTTATCCATAAGAATCGCTTTTTCCGCACGGGGTGTGGCATGCTTCCACTTTTTCGACTTACGGGTCAGGTAGGCACCGTTGCGAACAGAGACCACATGATCTTTGAATGGGGATTTCGTTGCGTGTTCGAATATGAACTCTACAAACAATTCACCGATGCTCTGATCGTTTTTCGGATCCATGGTGATGGATGCCGGATCGGCCATTGTGAGGTCATATGTTTCCCCTTCGACTTCGACCATTGTTCGCTCTTCTCCAGCTTGGAGGACAGGGGCAACTGGTGGGTTGGTTTGTTGAAGGGATTGGACTGCGAGAAGTGTCCATGCATAGGAAGAGAAGGTCCCTGCGGCAGCATCGCACACATCCCGTCGCAAAGCCCAATGTTTCACAGACAAAATGAGCCAGCGAATTCGTTCATCGGATGAAGCATATCGCTTCAAAAGTTCAGTGTTATGAAGAGCGAGCGTGTTGTTGATGGAAATGTCAACTGGGATCTTGGTTCGCTCATCTGTGAACTTGATGATCGGTACCTTGGCCCTCGGCAACATGACGATATCTTCCATGTCGTGTTGTTTGAGCAGTCGGTTCACTTGACGCAGAACCTTTGCTGGTATTTCTCCTTTGAATTGAAGGCAGAGATCCAGGTCACCCGCTTGAAGCGTGAGTCCGGACTGAGATGAACCAAATTGCTGCAATGTGGCTCTTTTGAATCTGCGTTCAAGCGTTCGCTTGAGGTGTTGGAACAAACCCGCTCTTGCTTTGAGTTGTTTTGCAGTTGGACCCTCGGTTTTGAGCATCGATTCAATTCCTTGATTGAGGTTGATGATGACCTCTTCACTGATGGAAGAGGCTTCAGGAAGGGGGAGTTGGCCACAAAGGTGCTTGTGAACATGAGGCCAACGGGCAATTTGCTCGGGCGAAAAACCAGTGGTTTCACAATCGTCACTCACTCCTCTTCACCTCCGCTCTCTGCCTTTGGGTTTGGTCTTGCTTTTGATTTTGGCTTTGACTCTGGTTTGGCTTTGGAAGCTTGGCGACCTTTGGTCTTCTTTGGTTGATCTTTTTTGGTCGGTTTACGATTGCGGACTGTGCTTGAAGCACCGCCTTCTTTGACAGTTGTAGCATTGACGAGCAAGCGTTCAAAGCCATCATCAATGATTTTTTGCCAATGTTCCATACCACGTTGGCTGCTGTCAAGGGCCTCTGCCAGTCGCTTCGTGCGTCCATCGGCGCGGCGACGGTGGGCTTCATGCTCGACGTAACTGGTGTGATGGTATTCGTTCTCATTTGCCAGTTCGACGATGGCATCATGGGCTTTTTGTGCCGTTTCGAGCAAGACCTTAGCATCCTTGAACGAGGCATCCATTTCTGCCAAGCCTTCTTGACTTGAACTTCGTTCTGTAACCCATTCATCATGTTGGCGAATGAGGTTTTTCATCTCTTTAATGTACTTCTGTTCGGTTTTATGGTTGCCCGCATTTGTCTCCAGTTCGGTTTCCAAACTGAGTAATTTCGCATCGAGCTTCTCTTTTGCCCATTTTGGATTCGGATCCTTGATGCCGCCAGAGGCCTGGAGTTGGTCTCGCAGTTCGCCTGCCCGCTTGAACAGGCTTCGGGCTTTGGATTGGTTCTCAGATCGCTCTCGCTTGAGGTTGGCTACTTTGGCGTTGATGCCATCGCGCTTCTCCTTTGCAGCACGCGCCAGAGGTTCGGCTGCAACGAGTTCCTCCTGACGAGCATCGAGTTGTTCCGGGATGACTTCAGCAAGCCGTTCGCGACGATGTAAAATGGACTTCGCCAGTAAGGCGGGGGTCACACCAAGCAACTCCTCGGGGGTCATACAGTGTCCCCCCACCTTGCAACCTTGAATAAACACTGCGTAGCGTCTTCATTCGGCGTGAAGGTGAAGAACCCCCTTGCTGAGCCGGTCCTATGGGGGCGCCAAAACAGACCAGTTGGCTCACTGCTCTCGGTCTCTTATCGGTGCTTATTCTGAGCCTATTCGTGCCACAGGTCGCTGCTTCTGGTGGTGAGGCTGCGATTGAAACCTCGAGTATTTCTTTAGGCCTCTCCGAACAAACTGAATTGGCCACGCTGACCTATGCCTTTGACGTGGTCGAACAAAACGGCCAAAGCGCCGATGTGACCGCTCAATCAGTTTTGAAATCCATCGATGGGCTCATCTTAGAATCACTGAATGAAACAAAGACGGTTGCTCTCAACGGTGTTGAAACATTCACGGTCACGTTCACTTCGCTTCCATTTGGTTATTCAATCATTGAAACCACCATCACCGGTGATGTAGGGTCAACTTCCAGCAGTTACGTCCTTTCATTCAATCGCACAGTACAGCGACTTGTGCCACTTGACATCAGCATCGCACCTGTCGGTGATGTCACATTTACCAGCCTGGATACCGCAACGGGCCCAACAGGGAACCTCTCGATCAGTGATGGCGATTTTTTGGGAATGCAAATACCCGTTGTCAACAACGGGGACTATGCTTGGAATGGTTCCATGCAAATTGATGTGCAATCCGGTGATTCTGTTGAATCGATAACCATTCACACCGTTGTGGTCCCGGGGATGTCGAGCACCCTTGTTTACGCCAATACCTCAATAAAAATGGCGGAAGGTCAAACATCAATCACGTTGACACTCAACGACACCGGCGATGGGGATTCCTCGGATGAGGCAAGGTCGATCATGCTTGATATTGCGCCACCGCCTTTGCCGCTGATGCAACTCTATCCTCAACTCGTGACCACCGAGTACGTCGCTGGTGATGTTCTCGAATGGAACCTTTCAGTCACGAACAACGGTACGCAATCTTTCCTCGGATTGATTGTTTGTTCCTTCGGTGAGGTTTCGGTTTTGAATCAGAGTCTGGAATTGACCTTGATGGCATCAACTTCGATGACATTCACGACACAAGCCCGTCCTGCCACCCTCGATTGTGACGCCACAGGGACACGGATTTCAGTTCAATCCAATGCGCCCGTTGTTCTCTTGTTTGACGTCATTTCTGCCGTCTTCGAAGCTGCTGGCTCTACCAAGCCGGGTGTGCTTGATGGCCCTTGGCACGTTGGTGATAGTGCTCGTTTCTCGATGCTTGTACGAAATCATGGCGATGTTCAAGGGACGGTGGCATTGGAATGCACAACCTCCCAATCAGTGTACACCAGCCAACCCCTTTCCCTCGATGTGGATGCAGCAGGTGAAGTCTCTGTGATTGTCCCACTGCTCAACGCAGGTGATGAGATCATCGAATGGCGTCTGAGTTCCCAAGATGGCAGCATCGATCAGGGGTTGAACGGATCATTCGTCGTTCCAGTTGCTGCCAAACAGGTGCTTCAACCCAGCGTCGATCAGGTTACTTGGGATGCAGAGGTTGGGGCGAGCATGAATTGGTCAATCACGCTGGGTGAAGGTGTGGACCGCTCGGTTCGAGTTCGTCTCGGCTACTTCGACTCTGGCGAAACCTATCTCTTGGATTACCTTGTGACGCTGGCACCTGGGGTGACCACTGGGTCCCTCGATTTGGGCTTCATCGACGCCGAACGAGCCACACTGCGCGTGGATGCCAGCAACTGGAGCGAGGCTTTCGGGCCATCCAGCGCCAGCAAATCCATCCCCAGCAAGCGGCCTGTCCTTCGGCTCACTTTAGATCCAGTTGCCTCTCCATCACGTCCAGTTGCAGGTCAAAGTGCGACCATCCAAGTGTCAATTTCGAACGGTGGAACGGTCGCTGGTTCGGCGGGAGAACTTCTCTTGCTCGGTGAAGATGGAACGCTGTACGACACCAAAGCAACGCCGGTGCTTGACGCAGGTGAGTCGACCTTGGTCTCTATTACTCTGCTTTGGCCCGAAGGTGCTCGGGTCAATTTGGAGGCTGTTTGGTCTGTTGCAGGCGAGCAAATCAAAGATTCATCTTCCTTTACATCGGCTGAAGAAGAAATTGAAGATGCAGCCTTTAGCGTCCCATGGGTCGGCATTCTTGGCGGCATTGCTCTGGCAGGAGCCGTTCTGGCAGCGATCAGAATCAAACAAGGTCAAGGTCTTGGCCCGTCTGGCAAATCCAAGGGTGCACTCAAATCAAAATCGAAGCCTACACCCAGCAAGATCGTATCAAGTGAAGAAAAAATTCAGATCGGTTGCCCTGAATGTGCTCGTCAACTGAGGGTGCCAGCATCCTACAATGGCTCAGTTCGTTGCCCTGATTGCTCCAACAGCTTTGAAGTTGAATCCGATCACAATGGAGAAGAGATTGAGCCAGATGAAGTTGAAGAAGAGCAAGAACCTGATGAAGAAGCCAAAGTCGAATTGT
>Ga0302116_1002461_pt1 | contig 10837 bp, 12 predicted proteins | sample AG5_SCM_MG_FD_203124 | JGI IMG/M metagenome (GOLD analysis project Ga0302116, IMG submission 203124) | Marine microbial communities from Western Arctic Ocean, Canada - AG5_SCM | ecosystem: Environmental > Aquatic > Marine > Oceanic | place: Canada: Western Arctic Ocean | collected 2017-10-01 | reverse complement strand
CCTCACCCACCACCCCGCCCCCCCCCCCCCCCGCGCCGCCCCCCCCCCCCCCCCCCCCCGCCCCCCCCCCGGGGGGGGGGGGAGAGACGAGAAATATGAGTGTATGGTGTTGCTGGCTCGTTTCGCTCACAGCTCGTAAGCCTCGAATACGAGCCACTACTAAACTAACATTATTCCAATCAATACTTATCTGTTTGGTCCAAAAATGTACTCGCTCGCTCGGCGCAGGACGAAACTGAAGGCGGAAGTCGACGCGAGAAACGAAGAGAAGAGTCGGCAACTGGTCGAGAGGGAGAGGGTGCTGAATTGTCGCTTGGAGGCGAGGGGGCTGCTGACGAGACCGGCCGATCGCATGAGGAAAGACGACGAATTGATGAAGGCGGAAATTCTTGCGAGCTTGGAAAGCACAAAGGCGGTGGAATTGAGCAAGGCGAAGCGGTTAGTGAAGCAGGAGGAGGCGAGCGTGAACATGGCAAGAAAAAATAGAGCTGAGGAGTACAAAAAGGTGAGTGGGGGGAGTGGGCGAGCGAGCGGTGAGCGAGCAGTGGAGCGGAATGAAGCCAAAAAATTGGGGGAAATCGAAAGAAAGAAAAAAAATTAAGGCGAATCACTGAATCGGCCGTAACTCCAACACATAACGTCTTTAGACGCTGTGAATTGGACACGGTGGCTAGTTCGGCCTAGCACAACTTTTTGTGCGAGAGGGTTGTTCAGGGATGGTCACGATCAGCTCAACTAACAATTATACTCTTGCACTCGCTCAAAAAAAAAGGAAAAAATAATGGGGAAAATGGCTGAAGACGAGGCAAAATTGAAGGTTGTTCAGGAAGAAAGGGAGGCGATCAGGGTGAAGAGGGAAATTGCGGCGAATACGGCCTTGATCGAGAGGAACAGGGTTGCCGAGATGGCCAAGAAGGCACTGGGGGGCAAGAATATGGATGAGTTGTTGGAGAACGGTGTTGATGCGGAGATGTTGGTGAATAAAATGCTTGGCATTAGTGTGGACAGTGGGGGGGGGGAGGAAAAAGGGCAAGAAAAAAAGGGGGTGAAGAAGAAGCAGAAGAAAATCATCGTCGCTCAGAAGCAAACGCAGAACAACAATATTACAAATACAACAAACAATAGCACTATCTTGTTCAAACAGACTTCAACTTCAATGTCCATGGAATCCACAAAGACAAACACAAACACAAACACAAACACAAATACAGCGAACACAGCGTACACAACAATGAACGGTAATAATAGCAAAAGCTGGGGCTCACGGACACCAGCGAAAAACCCGTACGAGGCGGTGGACGACATTAGGAAGAGGCAGAACGCAGAATTGCTGGGGATTTTGACAGGTGAGTGAGCGGAGCGCCAAGCCAAGCGAGTGCCGAGCGCCGAGCGCAGCGGAAACGGGGGGGGGGTGGGGGGGTCTCCCCCCTCCACAACCCAAGTAATTTCCTCTTCACAACACAACAACATTAGCCTTAACTCCAACGCATGGAATAAGATGAAGGCAGTACGAGCACATTACTAACACTCCGCCCCACCCTACTCCACCCCACTCCACCCCACTCCACCCCACCCTACAGAGGAACAGAGGGCGGAGGAGAAGAGGGAGGCGTTGTTGAAGAAGTGTGAGGGGGGAGTTGGGGAAATGGAGTTGAAGAAGATGAAGGAGAGGTTTGCGAAGGAGAGGCACGAAGCGAGCAACAGGCTGCTGCGATACACAAAGGCTCACGAAGAGACTTTGGCTGAAGCCGTGGACGTAGCGAATAAAGAACGGGAGATGGGTTTGGAGCTTGAAATTGAAAGAGAGTTTTAGAAAGAGAAAAATTTTGGTTTGAAAAAGTTGAAAATTGTTCTGTTATGTCTTCTGTAGCTATTTTGTTGGTTTCCTATGGAAAAAAAATATCTACTTTCGTCTCTTCTGCCTTGTCAAAATTTAGTTACGTCAACCGCCTCTCGAAATATTCACACCAGGAATTAAAGTCGGCCTTCCTGGCGTAGGAGAGGGGCGTGCAGCCCCTGATGTCAGTGACCAGGAGCATGAACGGGTCCTTGTTCAGGAGCAGGTCGCACACTTTGAAATTGGGCTTGCTCGTCCAGAACGAGTCGTGGAGAGGTGTCCGCCCGAAATCGTCGCAAATGTTGATGTTAACATTCGCCACCTCGACCAGGAACTTGACACAGTCGTAGAAGCCTCGCCGGCAAGCCATGTGGAGGATTGACTCGCCAAACTGATTGCTGCAGGAGAGGTTGAAGTTCGAGTTGTGGTATTCGGTTAGGAGGGCAAGGTTGTTGTCGCGGACGGCTTGGACTACTTCGATATTGTAGGATTTCAGGTCTTGGGGGGTTTTCAATTTGAAGTAGCCGGGAATGTCAAGGGCGGAGCGTGTTTCGATATTGTAGTGATGAAATGAAGAAGAGGGACAAGGGAGAGAGACATATGAACAACAGAAAACTTACCTTGGCAATCATGAGGTTTATCGTAAACACTTCCAACTCATCTTTGCAAACTTCTTTCTGGCTCACTTCCAACTCATCTTTCAATTTGTTTGAGTAAGCTTCCTTCTGGCTCAAGGGACATTCAAACATTATGGAGTTGGAGGGGATGTGGGGTGAAGAATCTATTGGCGAAATTGGAAAAAAGTAAATCGAATAATCGATATAGAATCGATATAGAAGTGTCGGGTTTTTGTTTAAATTGGAATAGGGAGGTGTGAATTTGTTGTAGTAGGCAGATAAGGTGAATTATGTACTTTTTGGCTGAAATGAATGCACCAGATTTTCGGAGTCAGGTTTGGATTTATTGAAACTTGATCTTCAACAAATAGGGAGCCAAAAAAGGGCAATTTTATAGAAATCCAGACTAGCCAAACCAAGCTCCTCTACCCTCTAAGCTACCCCCTCTCCTCGTCTCTCTCGTACCAAAAACGCAAAGAGTAAAATAAGCCCAATGTCCAACCCTTTCCAAGTCAAGACAGCAGCTGAGATTTTCGGGTCTGACTCCGACTCTGATGGGGAGACGGACGCCCTGTTGAACCAGGTGCAGGCCCGTTCCCGGCTCCAGAAGAAGCGGCCCCGAGTTGACTCTTCTTCAGAGGAGGATGAGCTGTCCCGTGCTGAGCGAAAGAAGAAGAAGATTGAGAAGCGAGCTAACAAGGCGAAGAAGAAGGCCGAGAAGGCCACTAAGAAGGGTTCTGCTCGCTCCAAGTCCATGAAGGAGCAAATGCAGCGTAAAAAGGCTGAGAGGGAGAAGAGGAAGGCTGAGAACCCGGGGGGCGACATTAGTGGAGATTCTTACGAGTCCGATGGTGACGTGCAGCGGTTGAAGGAGGATGACGATTTCCTCGACAATGACGATGATGACGAGGACCTCCTTCGGGAGTACAACAACGACTCCCAGAACTTTGACGACGAGCGTGGCTATGAGAAGAAAAAGAAGAAGAGCGGCAAGAAGAAGAAAAGCTCTGATGGCGACGATGGTGGCAACGCACCCAGCTCGAGCAAGCACGCGGCGCTTAACGGGGCGTTGGAGAAACTGAAAAAAACCAGGGTGGTGGCGAGGAGCGCGGAGGTGAAGGAGAGGGACACGCAGGATTTCCTCGACAGTATGGTGGAGGCGTTCGAGAAGGACGAGGAGAGCCGCCAGTCTGGGAGGCCGGGCATCGAGAAGCTAAAAATGCTGCCCAAGGTGGTGGAATTCATGGCGAAGAAGGACTTGCAGAGGGTTCTTTTGGACTACAACTTGCTGCGGAACGTTAAGGATTGGATCGAGCCCATGAAGGATCCCAGTAGCAAGGGAACGATTTTGGGCAATTTGACCATCAGGGAGCAGTTGTTGGAGGCAGTGAGCAATTTGACTGGCGAGGTGAGTCATGAGCCGAGCGTTAGCAGAAATCCGAGCGCAGTGGTGGGGGGGGGGGTGGGAGGTCTCCCTCCCTCAACAACAAAGTAATTCCCACACCTCAAAAACTTCAAAAATAACCTGTGTAACCAATTACATTTTTTCGTTTCCCCTTTCTCCTATCCCCACTCCCCCCCCTCTCACACACACACACACACACACACACACACACACACCCCTCCTTCGCCTCCGTAGAACGGAATCAATGGGGCTGACTTGAAATCAAGCGACCTGGGCAAAACAGTAATGACATTGTTCAACCACAAGGACGAAACACCGAAACTCAAGCAACTCCACAAGAAGCTCATACAGCAGTGGAGCAGGCCGATCTTCCAGAAGAGCGGAAACTACGAGGATTTGGAGCACAGCGACCAGACGAGAAAGATAACGAGCACCAACAAGATTCTGAACGCGGGGGGGGCGGGAATGGGGGGTGGGAGTGACATGGGAGGGGGGGGGGTGAACAGCGTGCTGACATTGGGCTACAGGGAAAGCACGGCAAGACAAACAAACGGCAGGGCGAGAGTGCCATTCAGCAGCGGGTTCGCATACACCAAAAGACCAGAGGACAGAGCACCAGACTTGGCTACAGAACAGAGCCTCAATAAAAATAAGTTGAAAGAGGGAAGTGTCATGGAATCCATCAACAAAAACATGGTTAGAAAACAAAAACCATTGCAGAAAAATCAAAGGAGCGAGGAAGTGAGTTGTGGTGGGCACGTGAATGAATGAATGAAGGAAGAATGTTTTAATGAAAATGTGATTCAATCAAGAATAAAAAAAATTTAAATTTAAAATATTATATTAAAATTATAACACTTTCCTTCCTCCCATTACAACCAAATATATAATGTACCGCAATGCATTTCAAAAAGGGCCCTCAGTTGATGTTTTTTCGCCAACTGGAACGAAACCTTGCAAGCATTGGAAGCTCCAAGGGCAGATTTCTCGCCAGTTTGATCGCGACATCATAGGCCTGGGCATCAACCTCAACGGCGGGTCTTCCACGTCCAAGATGTCACTTCCCCAAACTTCCCGTTCCTCCCTTCACCTCACTCAGCAGTTCCTGATAATCCAGATGAAGCTAGACGCGACGAAAACATTTTCCATTGAGCTTGGAATCACCACCAACGACAACTCCACCACCCGTCGTCGCATCGTGTGCAGCAACAGCTTCAAGCAGACGAAGGTCTCCCCCCTGAACGCCCAGCTCCCGCTGAACGTTGACAACCAGTTCGACGATTCCGAAATTAACAACTCGAAGTGGTTTACGATGTGCTTCGACCTGAAGGCCCTGACTGCCAATGCGTTCCGGCACGAGTTTCGCAACCTAGATTCCATCGCGATTGGTGCTGACTGTGCCGTGAGGAAGATCTTCACGGTCCGGGACGACCCCGAGTTGATGGCGGAGTGCATCCCCTCGACCCTCAACTTCCCGGCGACCTTGGAGAAGTTCCCCAAAATGTGGAAGGTTGACGGTTCTGTCGGCGAGGAGGGTGACAGCCAGAACATCGATTCCACCGTGAGCGAGAGCGCGAAAGAGAACGATTGCAACGCTGGAAATACTAATAAATATGGAAAGGACGAGAGTGTCGACCAGCACCAAAAGACTCCTCGGTCGGCCAAGAGGAACAACATGCTCATGTCGCCCTGCAACAAGACGCCCGAGAACATGGCCAAGGTTGCTTTCGGTTACCGTGTCAGTGGGGGGAGCAAGAAGAAGGAGAAAGGGAAGACGCCGTCACCGAAGGTGGAGGTGGAGAAAGTTGACGTTGTTGAGGAGGCGCCCCTGCCTCACCTTGAACCCGAAGCAGAAGCAGAAGCAGAAGCGGAGACTTCCGCCTCCGCTTCAACACCCATCGACAGCGGAAACGACCAAACCACCGAATCCGAAAACTCCTACAGCTTCTCCAACGCGTTCACAAACCACGGAGACCTCAACACCAGCCCCTATGACGGGAACTTCTCGATGGGCAACAGCCCGGCGGCGAGCTTGAACTCGCGGTCGGTCAGGACCAGCGTCGACGACATGGTCCGGGCGAGCCACGAGTTCTTGAGGAGCTTCGGGGCGAGCGGGAGGAGCTTGAACTACGGGGGGGAGGGTGACGAGCAACAGCAACAGAAACAGAAACAGCAACAGCAACAGGAGGATGGTTATTACGAGTCTGAGTCCGATGACTCTTCGGTCTCGGAGCACGATGGAGTCATGCCGCTGAATGAATCCATGCCTCGGCAAGAGGACGAGGAGGATGAGGAGCTTGCCGAGGAGGAGGAGGAGGAGGAAGAGGAAGAGGAAGAAGAGGAGATTCCAAAACAGGTGCAGATGCAGGTGCAGGTTCAGGAGGAACAACAAACAATTACAATCAGCGACATGGCATCGCAAAAACTACTCGAACTGCAGCGAGAACTCGAGGATCTGGAAAACTCGTATGTGGAGGAATACGGAAGCTCGTCGATCGAGAACAGCGACGTCGTTCTTGGAGAAATAGACAAAAATAGTTGCGACGACGATGATGACGACGACGAGTTCTTCTTCGATCAGAGGAGCCCCATGCCGTCGAACAACGTTACGGCGGCGTCGATAGATGATATAGAGGCTGAGGATGACGATGTCTGTTTGATGAATACGATGAAGAGGGTGGGGGGGGAAGAGGAGGTGGAAGTGAAGAAGCAAGAGGAGGAAGAGGGAGAGGAGGAGGAGGAGGAAGAGGAGGAAGAGGAGGAGGAGGAATTCTTGGAGCTCGAAGAAGTCAGCGATGGAGTTTACAAGTGTTTGAAGACGGGGAAGTTCTTCTCGATGAAGTAGCATAAAGATGTGTTGTGTTTGCATTTGTGAATTATTTATGTGTTATTCGGATTCCATCTAGTGATAATCTGGACGGGGAGGTGGCCTGGGGAGAGGAAGGAGAGTATCTCGGAGGCAACGTGTAGCCGCCGTTGTGCACCAGTTCGCCGAGCCTCCTCATAACCTCCTCGAGAATTAAGGTGTCTTCGTTAGCCTAAAAACGACACAAATTCCCACTTGTAGACGATGTGGAGAATGAGGTTGAGGATGGGGGATAGGCCCGTGAGGTGGTACTCTCGGCAGGGGGTGAATCTAACCGTCTTGTCGTCATTGGCTGAAGCAATGAAGTTCGAATCGGTTGTGTAGCACCAGAAGCTAAGAAGCCTGCTGGAGAGACGGTGATGCAATCGACATACAAATCGTGTCCCACCAAGGTCTGACCAACTTGAGGGATGGGTTAAGTATATTCAAGTTTGGACCATCATGTTATAGCCACAAGCCACAAGCCACAAGCCACAAGCCACATGGAGAGGGAGTAACCCTAACAGAAATGGATCGAGCTGGCAACGCAAAATTTCAAAAAGTGTTTCAGTTTCAACCCCTAATAACACCACTTAGATCCACGTTTACCTTTTGTTCCTGTGATCCTTCGTCACATCGTGCTTTCACACACATAAATGTTCACACTGTAAACCTGTCTGATCAGCCACTCTATTAACAATACAGCATGGTCACAGTAACCCTTTCCCAGCATCTTTGCCCCCCTCTCTCCTTCCTCTTCTCATATTTAAGTCCCCCTCAATTTCAAATTCATCCCACACCAAACCCCTCCTCTTCCCCTTCCTTCACCTCCGCCACTTCAACTGGGCAAGCCCATCCTCCCAAAGAGGTCAAAATCATCTTTGACTTGGTTCGTTCAATTCGCTATGTGCAAACCATTGGCAATGTGGGTTTCCAGATCCTCATGAACTGCGATACCTCATCCCCCGGCCCCACTAGCCCCTCCACTCCCTACAGCTCCTTCCTGATCCCTCTAGAAACCCTCCGAAAAGTGTGGACGTCAATCCCCCCCTCTTCCCTTTCCTCCTCCCTGACCTCCACCCAAACTATTACTCCTGCCAACACCTCCCAAATCCTCCAGAAGGTCGAAGCGACGCTAACCAACGTTGACGACAGCCTGCTCCCTGCTCTAGAGTCTTACGCCGCCGTGAATATTTCGCTTTACCAATCTTCCACAGCCGAGACTTGGCAGAAGAAACGTGGCGTAATTGGAATGGTCGAAAATGAGATGGTTCGTCGCTACGGTTGTCTCTTTGAGATGAGTGGTGAAAATGGCAATAGCAATAGCAGAAATAGTAATGACGTGACAATGGGGAGCCAGCCGACATCGAGTCTCGGCAGTGATTCGTTTAGCGGGAGTGGGAGTGGGAATGAAAATTGGGAGCCGATGAGTGAGTTCATTAGGCGCGTCGAAATGAAGGTCATTGGCGAAGCGGGAGTTTATGATGATGATGATGTGGAGGAGGAGGAGGAGGAGGCGGAGGTGGAGGTGGAGGAGAAAATGGACATAATGGACGTTGATGTGGCCGTGCCCTCGTCAAGGCCAACGTTATCACCAATGATGCCGCCTCTCGAACGTGTCAACACTTTTGAAGTTGTGAAAAGCGTGATTGATGAAGCTCTTGTGGCTGTTGAGGAGGGTGGGAGGGTAGAAGTGCCTGAACGGGTAGAAGAGCCTGAACAGCCAAAGACAGAACCAAAACCAAAACCTGAGTTCCAGCAACCACAAGCCATATCCATAGCCCAAAAACCATCCAAACCAAACGCAGACCTGTCAAAAAGCAACGGATCAGCCTCTTTGGCATCCTTCAACGACGGCCACCTTTCCTCGTCATCCTCCGACGAAGATTCGGACGACATGAACAACAATCAGGGTCTTGTCCTCAACTCGTACGATGATGTTGTGTTATCCCAAAATGAGGAGGAGGTGGAAGTTGAAAATAGCAACAGTAACAGTAACAAAAAGCGAAGAATGAACACAACCCCCACCAAGAGTGATGAAAATAGCCCGCCGACTCCCCCCAACCAAACAACAACAGCAACAACAACAACATCAACAACATAATAAAAACCAAGTTTCCAAATTATTTTTTTCTATAACCCCGCCTCCTTCCTCAATGCTTCCAGCTCGGCATCAATCCCACTATTATCCACCACCCCCTTCACCCCCTCAATAACCTTCACCTCGTCTCCCCCACTCCCTCCCCCTGTCAACAACTTCTTCATCTTCTCCATCTCGTCGTCCACGTTATTTTCTCCCTCCAGCGCTGCAAACTTCCCTTCAAGGCTTGTCGTGCCGGTCCCTTCCCCGCCCAACAATGCCATATCCTCGCTCACTTCGGCCTGGGCCTCCATCATCTCAACCTTCTCCTCCATCCTAGTGAAAGCGTCCATGCTACTCTTGCCAGTAACCCCACTCAGCATGTCGTTCACCTTTGTCGTGGTCGACGCTGTCCTCGCCCTGGCGACCATCTGGTCCTTCTTCGTCCGCGCCTCGGTAATCTTCCCCTCCAAGACTCCCATGCCGTCGTACATTTTGTTGATGTTTGCTTGCTGCACTGCCACCTGGCCGGCCAGGGTCTTTTCGACGTCGACCTGCTGCTGCCTTCGCACGAGCGCCTCTCTCGCCAATTCTTCGTCCCCCGCCTTTAGCGCAAGCTGCGCTCGATCGTACCAGCTCGTTGCGAGCTCGGCAGCAGCTTCCTGCTGCTTCACGAGCCGCTTTTGAGTTGCGTAAACCTCAGCGTAAGACTGACGAACTTTTATTAGGTCAGCCTGCATGTCCGTGACGGCCTGGTCCATAACCTTCTCCGGGTCTTCAATCTTCTTCAGCACGTTGTTCAAGTTGGCCTTGGCAACCCTAGAGAACCTATCAAAGAGGTTGCCCTCGAATAGCTGGGTGGAAGTTGTTGAGGAGGACCGTGTCATAAATGCTCGTTGCGACATCGGTTTAGCAGGGGAAATTACATAGCTAAGGCTCAGTTGAAGGACTGTGAATGTTATGAATAATGTGTGGAGGTTCAACATAATGCGGGTATGTCTTAAAGATAATGAAGGTCACGATTCCATGGCACACAAGAACTCGAGCGAGCTATCAAATTAAAATAGGATTTATATTCGCCATGTTACGACGGTTGGCCCTCACATCGCGGCGACAATTCTCCTCAACAACGAAGGACCAATGGACCACTTTAGCACACAAAGAGCTTCGAGGCAAGCCTCTTACATCACTGACCAAATTGTCCCCTGAGGATATCGCAATTGAGCCCGTTTACCAGGGTGACAGCGACGAGAACGCCCTCCCTGGTGTGTTCCCCTTCCGTAGAGGCCCTTATGCCACGATGTACACAGCCAAACCTTGGACAATTCGCCAGTATGCTGGTTTTTCCACAGCTGAGGAGAGCAATGCGTTCTACAAGAAGAACCTTGCAGCCGGCCAGCAAGGCTTGTCTGTCGCTTTCGACCTTGCTACTCACCGTGGATACGATTCTGATCATCCTCGAGTTGGGGGCGACGTTGGAATGGCGGGAGTGCCTATAGATTCTGTTGAGGACATGAAGGTTCTCTTTGGCGATATTCCGCTTGATAAAATTTCCGTTTCCATGACAATGAACGGTGCGGTGCTTCCCGTCCTGGCAATGTACATTGTTGCCGCCGAGGAATCTGGAGTGAGCAAGGAGAAGCTTGCTGGTACCATCCAGAACGATATTTTGAAGGAGGTGAGTGCTTTTATTTATATTCCCCCCCCCCCCCAAACGTCAATCTAATCCAATCCACACCCAGTTCATGGTCCGAAACACCTACATCTACCCTCCCACCCCGTCAATGAGAATCATTGGCGACATTTTCGGCTACACATCTTCCCACATGCCCAAATTCAATTCCATTTCCATCAGCGGCTACCATATGCAGGAGGCCGGAGCGGATGCAAAAATTGAGCTTGCGTTCACAATTTCCGATGGAATAGAGTACGTTCGAAAGGTGAGTGAGTGAGTGAGTGAGTGAGTGAGTGAGTGAGTGAGTGAGTGAGTGAGTGAGTGAGTGAGTGAGTGAGTGAGTGAGTGAGTGAGTGAGTGCGTGAGTGCGTGCGTGAG
>Ga0302116_1002453_pt1 | contig 10860 bp, 5 predicted proteins | sample AG5_SCM_MG_FD_203124 | JGI IMG/M metagenome (GOLD analysis project Ga0302116, IMG submission 203124) | Marine microbial communities from Western Arctic Ocean, Canada - AG5_SCM | ecosystem: Environmental > Aquatic > Marine > Oceanic | place: Canada: Western Arctic Ocean | collected 2017-10-01 | reverse complement strand
TAGATGCGGTCATGACGACGCGCGAGCGCGGGCGAGCGCGACGAAGCAGACGGATCCGGGGCGAAGGTCGCGGCAGTGGAAGCTGCGCAGCCAGCGTCTGTTTTCAAAGAGGAGCTCGGCACCCTTTTTTTCGATATCAGATGCCAAGCGGGCTCCGGTACCCTCACAGCTGGCGGCGCGGGGAAAGAGGCCGGTCGAAGGACCGGATTCCCGCGTCATGACGTCGACGGCGATGGCGACACCCGTGTCGGCCGGGATGACCCGCCGCGGGAGGATCACCGGACGTACACCAGGCCGTCGCCTCGGGAGTAGTGCTAGAGAAGGTAACAACGAGATTAGCACGACTCGCCCTGGGACCGTCGCGGGTCCGGGACATGCGCGTCGCCTCCGGGTCTCCATCTGCGTCGCATCCGCGTCCAACCCCGAGGACTTCATCGTCGGATGCGGCACCGGCGACGTCACGGGCCCCATCGACGGCGTCGGCATGATGGGCTACGCCAAGCTCGGGCAGGTCACCCGCGGGTTGTGGCAGCGGCAATGGGCGCGCGCGTTCCTCATCTCCTCCTCCGACGACCCCGACGACATGGACCCGTCGGAGACGACGGCCATCGTCGTCGTGGACGCGTGCATGTGCTTCCCCGACCTCAAGGCCGCCGTGTTGCGCGCCGTGTCCGCGCGCGGGAGGAGACGGAATCACCCCTTCACCGAGGCGAACGTCTGCATCTGCGCCACGCACACCCACGCCGCACCGGGCGGATTCGCGCCGTTCGGACTCTACAACGTCACCACGGGCGGCGGCGTCCAGCGTACCTTCGACGCGCTCGTGGACGGCGTCGTGGATGCCCTCGTCGCCGCGTTGGACGATGCCAGGCACGGCGCACAGCTGTCGCTGAGTCACACGGCGGTGAAAGGCGCGGCGGTGAACCGATCGGCAATCGCGTTTCGTCTCAATCCTCATACGGAACGACGCGAACTGTGTGTTGGTTCGAACGAGGGCGTCGACGAGACCATGACCGTGTTGCGAGTGGGTGAGACACGTAAGAAGGATACGGATAAGGGTAATGTCGGGTCTAACGGCAATAACGACGGGGACACGTACGGTGAACGGGTGAGCTCAGTTCGCGGCGCCGTCGCGTGGTACGCGGTGCACGGAACTTCGCTTCGAAATACAAACGAACTCGTCAGCGGCGATAACAAGGGTGTCGCGTCATGGCTCGCGGAGAACGCGCTTCGTGGGGAGGAGGACGCACACCGGGGGGTCTCCGCGCTGATCGACGCGTTCGGTTCTTTAAACGACAACGGGGCGGTGTTCGATTCCGGGGACGAAGGGGAGCGCCGGGCTCGGGAGGCGCCGAGAACGGCGGCGAGGGCTGCGATTGAAGCCGGGTTCACTCGCGCCGGTAAGGTGGGCCACGGCCACGGTGCCGTCGTGGCGTTCCCGCAGAGCGCGTCCGGTGACATCAGCCCGAACGTGAGGGGCGCGAGGTGCGTGAACGACCGGTCACAGCCGTGCGACGAGGTCACCGGAGAGGCTTCCGGCGACGACGGAAATGGACGGGTGACGAGATGCGCCGGGCTGGGACCCGCGGGGGAGGACGACGTCGCCGGCTGCGTCGCCACGGGCGCGGCGCAGGCCGCGGTCGCCCTCGAAGCGCTCGTGGCGCCCGGTGACGCGACGGCGCCGGGCGTCGTGAACATCGCGGGTGCGGTGAGGCACGCGCACGGGTGGCTGCCCGTAGGCCGCGGCGTCGCCGTCGACGGAAGATTTACGATTGACGGAAAGCCGGGTCGCACGAGTTCACCCGCGAAGGGATACTCGTTCGCGGCCGGGACCACCGACGGACCCGGGCAGGACGGATTCCTACAGGGCGTGACGTTGGCGGGTGAGAGTGCGGAGGGTGCCGAGGAGGGTGCCGACACAGCTGTGGTGGACGAGACGCGAAGGTATGAGACGCAGGTGAGACGGTGGGGGTTCGCGTCCGCGGTCGCTTCGTGGGCGCTCTCGGGTTTCAAACGGTGGGGCGTCCCAACACGCGTCAAGGAGGCGCACGCGCCCAAGCCGGTGCTCTTACACTTTGGCGACGTCAACACGAGCGAGGTTGACACACGGGAGGATCAGTCGTGGGTCGCCGTGGACGTCCCAGTGCAGATGCTTCGAATCGGGAGGTTACTCGTGGCGTGCGTTCCGGCTGAGGTGACGACGACGGCGGGCGCGCGGCTGACGCGGTGGATCAAAGAAACCGCACGTTCAGCTGCATCGAGCGACGGCGATGAGCACTGGGAGGTCATCGTCACCGGCCTGGCCAACGGGTACGCCGGGTACGTCACCACCCCGGAGGAATACGCAGCGCAGAGGTACGAGGGCGCCAGCACCCTTTACGGTCAAAACACCTTGGGCGCGTACGCGCAGTGTCTCTGCGAGTTGACGAAAGATGTAATTATTCATTCCGAAGGTGGTTCGGAACTGGAACGGGTGACCGCGGCCTCGACCACGGACACGGCTGTGGACGACACCCCGGCAACAACGGAGAGGACCGGGTTACAGGGCGGAGTCCCGCCGCTCGATCTCCGATGGCCGCCGTGGAAGAGCTTCGGCGCCGTGCTCGAGTCCAACGTGGGTGCCCGGGGAAAAGATTCGGACGATCGCGGGTGTGTATACAGTGAGATGACCGCGGGGCGCGACGAGGCATTCGCCACGTTCCTGTGCGGACGGCCCAGGCGGGACACGCGCCCGGCCCCGTTCGGAACGTACATGCTGGTCGAGCGTCTACGAGAACGCCATCAAATCCGGGACGAGGGGGACGTGAAGGACGAGTGGGAAATCGTCGCGACGGACGACGATCTCAACACGTTCGTGGAGTATTCACCCGCCGGGCCGTGTGGTTTCGGGAGCAGGCTGACGCTCCGGTGGCGGCCGCCGGAGAACGTGCCGAGCGGGATGTACCGCGTCGGCGTTCGCGGCGTCGCGAAAGGGATCCGCAAATTTGTGAAGAACGAGTCGCCGGGTGCGTACGAGGGGTACTCGGAGCGGTTCCTTGTGGTGCGCCCGACAGAGTGAACGAACGTGTACTATCGATAGTCTTTTAGTAATGCTTTTAAGCCACGAGTTGACTTTGCCGCAAGACGGTACTTCGCCACAAGACGCGCGATATCCGTGGGTGAAGCCATGGCGCCGTTGCCGACATCCCCGCACGCCAGGGTCTTCTCCACCGGCCCGATTATTTGTACCCTCTTTTGATCATCCATGGTACCTCCACCCAGCTCCACGAGCGTACTTAGATGTTTCTGGGTGAACGGAGACTCCCACATCATCGTGTTCATCGCGGGCGCGATGATCAAGAGCTTGGTCGGGTCTTTGAAATCCCACGCTCTGACTATGCAAGATAGGAGATCGTCGCACAGTCCATTCGCCAGTTTGGCGAGCGTGTTTGCCGAGCACGGTGCGATGACCAGAATGTCCGCCCATCGTCGCAGCTCGATGTGAAGCACAGGATCGCCAACCTTCTTCCAGTCGCGCCACTCTTCCTCGTCCGAGTGAAACTCAACCGCGTGATGAAACCAGAACTCGTTCAGCTCTTTACAGTTGAAGAAGTGTTTCGCAGCCTTGGTCGCCACCACCTTGAGGGAGTTCACGACGGTATCCTGATGACCCACGGCAGCATGAATCCTGTCATCATAAGCCAACTTCGTGATGAGCTCACCTGCCTTTATCGAAGCAACAGACCCCGTCATGCCGAGGATGACATTGACGCGCTCGTCTATGAGATGACCGGTGACGTCCGTATCAACTTCCTTTCTGCGCTTCGGTGTAACCGAGGTCGAATCTCCAACCGCCCCTCCATCCTTGCGCTTCCTCTTCGGCGGCATGGCCCTCACTTCCCTTTGAACTCCCCGTTGACGGTGGCGTGTCCGTACTTCTCCACCCGCCGTCTCAGCCTATCGCGCTCCTCCCTCCCCTTCTCCGCGTTGGCTCGAGCCTTGAAGAGCTTCTGCTTCTTGAGGCACTGGTCCAGCGCCCACTTCTGTTCGTTGCACGCGCCGAAGGATCTGCCCCACCAGCTGGTGTCCCTGTGGCACCGCTTCAGTGCGATGACGACGTCGCGACACAGAGGGTGATTCTCGAGCGTCAGCGGCGGGTGCATCGATGTGACGCCGGGCCGCGTGCCGCGAAGAATGCCGCCCCCGTGATAATTTCGGGGCGTGTGGCCACGTCGCCGAAACTAAAGCACCAGCCTTATCGGTTTCCTCCAACCGGCGCCCACTCACTCTCACGCGCGCCACCGAGGCCTTCGAGCCCACCCCCGCGCCATCATGAGCCTTCACATGAGCGCCCTGCTCCCCGCCGCCTCACGCGCGGCGGCCGTCGGCGCGCGCGTCCTCGCGTCGCGCCCCGCCGCGGCCAACTCAGCCACCCTCCGCGCGGCTGCCGTCCGCCGGCAGATGATGCCCGGCGCCCACCGCGCGAGGCTCTTCTGCGCCTCCGCCGCGGTCAAGGAGCCCGAGGTCGCCGCCAAGGCCAACGCCGAGGCCGCCCCCGCGACGCTCGCATGGAAGGCCGCCATCGACTTCAAGCGCATCAAAGAGAACCCCGACGCCGTCCAGGCCAACGCCGACAAGCGCGCGGCCCCATGCGACGTCGCCAAGGTTTGCGAGACGTACGATCGCTACCAAGCGCTCAACCGGGAGTGCGACGAGATCCGCGAGAAGCGCAACGCCAACGCCAAGAGCATGAAGGGCAAGATGGAGCCCGACGTGCGCGCCGCGCTCGTGGAGGAGGGCAAGGCGCTCAAGGAGCAGCTCGCCGCCATCGAGGGCGATCTCACCGCGCTCGAGGTTGAGCTCCAGACGGAGGGCCAAAAGGTCCCGAACGATACACACCCGGACGTCCCTTTGGGCGACGAGACGATGGCGGTGCTCAGGCGCGAGGTGGGCACCAAGCGCGATTTCTCCTTCGAGGTGGCTAACCACGTCGACATCGGCGAGAGGCTCGGGATGTTCGACTTTGCAACCGGATCCAAAGTTTGCGGGTCTCGGTTCGTGTACCTCACCGGCGCGGGCGCCATGCTGGAACTGGCGCTCATCAACTGGGCCATGCAGAAGGTGGTGTCCAAGGGTTTCACACCGATGGTCGTGCCGGACTTGGTCAGGCAGAGCACCATGGAGAAGTGCGGGTTCCAACCACGGGCGGAGAACACCCAGGTGTACAACGTCGAGTCCAGCGAACTGTGTTTGGCGGGCACGGCGGAGATTTTGCTGGGCGGCGTGTACATGGACGAGGTGGTGGATGAGAAGAAGCTGCCGATCAAGATGGCGGCGTTCTCGCATTGCTTCCGCACCGAGGCGGGCGCCGCGGGTGCGTCCACGCGCGGCATGTACCGGCTCCACCAGTTCTCCAAGGTTGAGATGTTCGTGGTGGCGACGCCGGAGCAATCCGACGCTCTGCACGACGAGTTGATCGGCATCGAGGAGGAGATGTACACAGAGCTGGGTTTCCACTTTAAGGTTTTAGACATGAGCAGCGAGGACCTGGGCGCGCCGGCGTACCGCAAGTTCGACATCGAGGCGTGGATGCCGGCGCTGGAGAGGTACGGCGAGATCTCCTCCGCGAGCAACTGCACCGACTACCAGGCTAGGCGGCTGAACATCAAGTACAGGCCGAGCGCGGTGGACGGGAAGAAGCAGCCGCTGGCGCACTGCCACACCCTCAACGCGACGGCGTGCGCGGTTCCGAGGATGATCATCACGATTTTGGAGAACTTCCAGAACGAGGACGGGAGCGTGAACGTGCCGGAGCCGCTGCAGCCGTTCATGGGAGGCCTCAAGGTGCTCACCCCCGAGGACGTAGCCGCGAGTTCCAAATAAGAAGAAGAAGAAGAGTGCGTGGGTGAAGAGAGACGCGTGAGGGTAGTCTTAAGATTCTAAGCTGATATATATACGATGATACGGGGTGTGTTAGTTTACTGCTTGGCCTTCCATGCGTCGATCCAGGCCTGGGCCTCGGCGGCGCGGCCCTCGGGGGTATCCGCGCCGCCGGCTGGGGCGGATCCCTTCCAATTGTCGATCCACTTTTGAGCATCCTTCGCGTTGGCGTCGGCGTTGGACGCACCACCCGCGGGCTTGGGCTTGGAGGAGCCAGAAGAAGAGGAGGAGTCGCCGCCGCGGGTGGCGTTGGCGGCGAAGAGGCCGCCGAGGGCGACGACGGCGGCGAGCGCGCCGCCGGAGGACGCGCTCGAGTCGGACTTTTTCTTGGACGACTTCTTCTTGGACGATTTCGAGGATGGGGCGGACTTGGAGGAGGCCGCCTTGGGGGAGGGTGCGGTTTTGCCGCCGCCCTTGCCGGCCTGCGCCTTCAGCCTGGCGACCTCGGTGCCGTCGAAGCGGGTCTTGGAGGCGCGCTCGGGTTCCACCTTCTTGTAGAGGGTGGACGCGTCCGGTGCGGCGGTTGGGACGTTGGTGAACGCGAGGGATGCAGAGGCGTCGAGGAGGATGGCCGCGGCGGCGACGCCCGCGACGGCGATCTGCTTGGGCTCGGCGTGCGCGGAGACAACCTTGCACGCCATCTTGCGGGGCTGTTGATTCGAATGAGATATTGGTGGGATGTTGGTCAGTCGAGTGCGGGACGAAGGGTCGATGGATGGATGGATCGAGAATCCGATCCGATCGTGGGTTGGCGGTTGGTGCACAGCTGTGCGCGGGCGCGGTTCGCGGACCCCGATCGGCAGACTGGGACGCGGTTTCAGGACCGGTGACATCACGCGCGGATCGATCCAAGGACGATACCACCCGCGGGGGCCCAGCGCGGCGGTCACGACGCGTTCACGCCGCGCGCGTGGGCGCATCGGTCGGGCGCGCCCCGTTGGGATGCTGACTGGCTCGCCGACCAGAAGGTTAAATTTTCCTCGGGCGGGATCATCGCGGCCTCACCTTGGCGGTCTGCTTCGCGGCGACGACGCGCTGGCCGACGAAGGCGGAGGTGGAGAGCATGGCGGCCATCTCGTTCGTGGGACGGTGTCGGTTACGGGTAGGTGCGACTGGCGCGAGTGCGTTTATGGGGAGGAGCGGGGTCGGCCGCGATCCAACGGAATCTTCGCGGTTTCCTCGGTTTTTCCAGCAGCCAATCAGCTTAGACGATGGCACCCTGAAAAATCTGTGCTTCGCCAAATGGGAGGAACGAATTACGACAAATGTAGCATACGTATGATATCACGGTTGTGCGTTTTCTACTAATTACCTTTATGTCTCTGACTAACGCGCTGTACAGAACAAACGGAGTTCACTTCCGAGCTTCGCTTCCTCCTCTTCAGATCACTTTCGTGAGTGGCACCCGACCCATGCCGCCCAAGGGTGGTGGAAGCCGCGGAGGCGGCCAGCAGAAGGACGGCGGCGGCAAGGGCGATAAGAAGAAGGGATCGCACGGCGGCGGACGCGGCAAGGGCGGGAAGAAGGGCGATGACAGCAGCGTCGCTGCGCGCGCTGCCGCCAAGCTCGCCGAGGAGGCCCTCGCGCGAGAGCGCGCCGCGGAGGCTGAGCGCCTGCGCAAGCGCCAGGAAGAGGAGGAGCGCGCCCGCGCGGAAGCTGAGCGCATCGCGAAGGAAGAGGCCGAGGCCAAGCAACGCGCCGAGGAGCTCCGCAAGCTCCGTCACGCGCGCGTCGCGCTCCGAGCCGCGAACACCTCCCCATCGCGCCCCACCGACGCCGACCTCAAGAGGCTCGACTCCTCCATCAAGAAGTGCACCGCGCTGACCCGCAAGCTCACCAAGATCACCGAGGAATCCCGCGTCTCACTCCTGGACGAGCTCGGCAAGGTGAACATGCGCAAGTACGTCACCGAAGCCGTCGCGGCGACCGTCGAGGGCAAACTCAAATCATCCGACGTCTTTGCCGCGGTGGACGTAGCGTCCAAACTCCACGCCACGTACGAAGACTTCGCCCCGGCGCTCGCCGAATCACTTCCCCGGTTCGTGTGCCCAAACGCCAAGGCGTTCGCGCCGTCCGCGGCGGCCGCGCTCGCCGCGAAAGAGGCTGCGACCGCCGCGGGTCTCGACGCCGCCGAGGTTGTGACGCCGACGCAGCGAAGGCTCAAGCTCCGGCTTCTCGCCGAGCTTCACCTGGTGGGCGTGGTGCCGAGCGCGGGGTCGACGCACAAGTGCGTCTTGGAGCTCGCGAACGAGACGCAGGAGGGTGACCAGGAGGCGTACGCGCATTCGCTCACGTCTCTGGCGCAGTTCGCGAGGGTCTACGCGGAGGAGTACCTCGGCATCGAGAGAAAAACCGAGGACGGGGGCGACGGGGACGAAAAGGAAACCTCGGCTGAAACCTCGGCTGAAACATCGGCGTACCGGCTGAAGCCCGAGCAGCAGGCCGCGTTCCGCGCGTGCCTCGTGGGTTTTTACAAGAAGGCGTGCGTGAACCTCGTCGGGGCGCAGAGGAACCTTTTGGAAATCGAACGGAGCAACGCAAAGCGTCTGGAAAGAACCGGGGAGTTATCCGCGGCTGACTCGGAGGCGTACGCGGCGGCGAAGCGAACGCGCGATTTCCTGCACAAGAACGTGTCGACGCTCGCGGAGGACCTCATGGAACCTTTCCCGAAACTTCCGGAATTCATCGAGAAGGAACGGGAGAAGGACCGCGGCGAGGTTGAGCTGCAGAGGGGGGTGGACGTCGGCCCCGGCGACTGGCGCGCGCTGTGGGACGACGAGGAGCAAAAGATCTTCTACGAGGACCTGCCCGACCTCAGGGCCACCGTGCCGGCGGTGTTGCTCCCGGCGGAGGAAGGCGGGGGTGCCGAGGGGGGTGCCGATGAATCGAAAGAGTCCGCGTCGGATCGAAAGGTTCGAAAGGAAAAGTCCGACGCCGCCGCCGACGCCGCCGTCGGCAAGGACCACGCGCTCAAAGTCGACGCGCTCATGCGCCGGCTCCCCGGCTGCGTCATGAAGGACGACGCGGATACCTTCGCCGTCGATCTGTGCTACGTCAACGCCACGCCGTCGACGCGGCGACGCGCGGTGCACGAGCTCGTCTCCGTCCCGCGCGGCGACGTTCACAAGATTCCGCATTACGCGAGAATCGCGGCGACGCTCGGGCAGGTTTTCGCGGAGGACGTTGAGGCGCCCGTCGCGCACGCCATCCGGACGGAGTTCTGGGTCCTCTCCAGAGACGGAAGGAAGGACGTCACGACGTTCGAGCACAGGCTTAAGAACGCCAGGTTTTTCGGCGAGCTCGTCAAGTTTCGCATCGTAAACGACGCCGACGCGTTTGAGGCTATTCGATGGCTCTTGGAACGGTTCGAGGGCCACAACGTGGACGCGGCTTGTGCGTTGATCGAAACGTGCGGTTTTTTCCTCGCGCGGCTCCCCGACACCGCCCAGCGCATGGCTGCCATCCTCGACGTCTTCGTGCGGTTAAAAGGGTCGAGTAAAGGGTTGGATTCGCGGCAGATCGCGTTGGTCGAGGCGGCGGCTGCTTCGTGCCGGCCCAAATCGGAGCAAAATCGATGGCGGGTCAGGCGTAAAGTTCGCCCGCCCACGCACGAGTACGTCCGTCACCTGGTGTTCAAGGTGTTGGACGAGAAGACCTTGTCGCTGGTGAGCAAGCAGCTGCGCAGGCTCCCGTGGGCGTCGCACGAGAAGTACGTGGTGAAGACGTTGCTGAAGACGCACAAGAACCGGTGGGGCGCCGCGCCATGGGTCGCGCAGCTCATCGCGTTTCTATCGAAGGGTAAGCCGGCGTTCGCGGTGCGGACGGTGGACGCCTTGCTGGAGGAGATCCGCTGGGGCTTGGAGACGAACGCGCCGTGGATGCACCAGCGCCGGCTCGCGGCGGCCAGGCTCCTGGGCGAGATGTACAAGGCTAAGGTTATCAACACCGCCACGGTTTTCGCGCAGCTCTACCTGCTGATATCCTTCGGGCACTCCAACGCGTTCCAGGACCCGAACGGATCCCACGGCGACGGCGGCGGGCAGCAACAACACCCGACGGACCCGGCCGATGACACGATTCGCGTGCGGCTCGTGTGCCAGCTTCTGGAGACGTGCGGGAAGGCTTTCGGCGCCTCCGGGCCGCCCAAGAAGACGCTCGATCGGTTCTTTGCTTTTTTCCAAAGGTACGCCCTCGCCAAAAACATGACCCTGGAGGTTGCGCACGACGTCCGCGAGACGCTCACGGCGTTCCGTCCCAAGCTCGAGCCCCACGCCGACTACCAGTCCGCCTCCGCGGAGTGCGCGAGGTGGGAGGAGGAAGAGGCACGGAAGGCAAAGGCGGCGGGCGGAGCCGGCGGCGGCGCGGCGGCGGGCGCGGGGGCCGAAGGTGTCGGCCTCGAAGGCATCGCCGAGGAGGAGGACGACGACGACGAGAGCGACGGCGACGACGACGAATCCAGCGACAGCGAGAGCGAGGCGGACGAGGACGAAGAAGAAGAACCGGAGGTGGACGATGAAGAGGAGGATGAAGAGGAAGAAGAGGAGGAGGAGGAGGCGGACGGCGGCGGTGAGTCACCGCCCGGTGAGTCACCGCCCGTCGACGTCGAGCCCGAGGAGCGCGTGCGCCGGGAACGGCCGCGAATCTCCCGCGAGGATGAGCTCGACTTTGACCGCGAGATGTCCCGCTTCCTCGGCGCGGGGGTCAAGGCGGCGTCCACCGCGGACATGCCGCCCAACCTGTCGAACGGCGCCGGGCCCAGGTTGGTCTCTGGAACGGTTTCTGGGACGTCGGCGGGCAGTCATAAGCCGGCGGCTGGCGGCACGGTGGCGTTTCGCATGCTCACGAAGAGGGGCGCGCCGAAGGAGCTCGCCGTGCCGGCGGACGCGGAGTTCGTCGCCGCCGCGGCGGAGAAGCGCGCGGCGGAGGAGAAGGAGCGCGCGG
>Ga0302116_1002452_pt1 | contig 10868 bp, 14 predicted proteins | sample AG5_SCM_MG_FD_203124 | JGI IMG/M metagenome (GOLD analysis project Ga0302116, IMG submission 203124) | Marine microbial communities from Western Arctic Ocean, Canada - AG5_SCM | ecosystem: Environmental > Aquatic > Marine > Oceanic | place: Canada: Western Arctic Ocean | collected 2017-10-01 | reverse complement strand
TGAAGCCCTCTTCGACCTCCTTTCAACAATTCCAAAAATAATTAAATTCGCCACCGGCTTTACCACGTTTAAAAACGGCTCTCCGGACAGCGACGCCGAGGGCACCCGCCTCGTGGCCAATTCTCCCACCGAATACAGCGACGTGCACTTCCGGGCAGTAGAGGTGCACGAGACGGAGGAGAATCTCGTTTGTCCGGAGCTGGGCATGACGGGGAATGTCGACGTGACATTTGTGGCCGAGACGAGCACCTACACCAACAGCAACAGCAATAGGCGGGGCCCAACAACGAAACATCTCATTCCTTGCGAGGTGAGCGAGCGAAGGGAGCGAGCTTTGTGGAAGACGAGAATACTCGCGATGAATCCCGCGAAATGGTTACAGACAAATGGCAACATCCTATAATTTAACTAACATTAACATTTTCCCACTCAATTCATTGGGCTCGCTTCACTCGTATAAAAATGCACCGAGTGCAGCTCAAGACAGGCCGGGAATCGAGAATTACACACTCCGCCCAGCTAGCCCTCTACACCCTCATGCTTCGGTCAACTTACGGCTCAGACCCTTCGCAAGGTAGCGACACTGGAATGCTGCTGTATTTGAGCTCCGGGAAGGGCAGCAAGGCGAAGGTGAGCGAGCGAAGCGAGCGAGCCTTGATGAAGACGAGCATGCGAGCCAGCGAGCGAAGCGAGTAGCAAGCGAAGCGAGCAGCTTAGCGAAGCGAGCTAGTGCAACTAGTGTAGGTGTGCTGGCTCGCTTCGCTCACAGCTCGCTTCGCTCGCAAGCCTTGATGAAGACGAGAATACTCGCGATGAATCCCGCGAAATGGCCACAGATATAATGGCTACATCCATCCACCTAAACTAACATTATTCCACTAAATTCTTTTGACTCGCTTCGTTCATTCTGCTCTTGCTTCATTAATTAAAAAATGCGCCACGCTTCGCTCGCCTCAGAAAGGGAAAGATAAAGAGGAGGAGAACGGGGGCGTGGGGGCGAGTCACGTCCGGGCGAGCGTCAGCGAGTTCAAGACGCTCGTGGGGATAAGGAATGATGTTGTCAAAGGCTTGCTGGAGTCGAGAAAAGTTTGCGACGATCAGGAACGGGAACGGGGAACCAAAGAAGACAATGATGAAAGTTGTTTTTCGTCAACGAAGATTGTTCCCCCTCCGATTGAAAGCGCCGCCTTGCCGGAGCTTCTCAAAGATAATTTTGATTGCAAACACTGCTACTCGAAGGAGGACTGCATGCTTTACAAGGCTGCTGAGATCAACGACAATAAAAATGACAATGACAATGACAATGACGTCGACGTAAATGACTTCCCCCAGCAGGAACTCTTGACCAAACACACCTCCCACATTCCCCCCACCCACTTGACCTATTTTACCCTCTGGGACACTCTCCTGGATCTCGAGGCCAACGAGGCAAACTTCAACATCGTCCAAAACTGGCTCGTTCCTTCCCTTCAGCGAGAGAAAGAAACCGGAACGACGGCGAGCTACATGGAGTGGGAGAGGGAGTACGTCGATAGAGAAGAGGAGAGAATGGTGAAATTTGAGAGGAACGGGGTCAGTGATGGTATGTTTACGCAGCACACACAAACGACTGACGGTTGTTCCCAAAGGTGAGCCATTATTTGTATTTGAAGACGAAAATCACATATCACAAACACTAAACCGCCGGCGCAGCACAAACAATTCTGGGTCTGCCAACAAAAAGAACTTGGTTGCAAACCTTCATTTCTCACCCGGTGACATCGTGGTTGTGAGCATTGATGGGACTCTTGGAGGGGCGAAAAGTTCAGCCAGTGTGAATAAAAGAGGGCAGCGCGTTCAAATGAGCATCATCAAAGGCCGAATATCATCGGTCATCGAAAACACAATCTTCCTCAAGTGCAACGACATTTCCGACAAGACGCGATTGACAAGGGTGTTCAAATCCTGGGCATCGTTAGACGACTCACCCACACCCGTATTCTTCCGAATCGACCGAGGTGAGCAAGCGAAGCGAGTAGCAAGCGACAACTAGTGTTTGATGTTGCAGGCTCTAACTAAAACTAACATTATTCCACTCAAACCTGTTCCAATAAAAATGCGCCTCGCTCCGCTCCGCTCGGCGCCGGCGCAGACGAAATTTCTTGCTCAACGAAACGTCTGCGACGAAACCTTGTCAATTTCCTGAATTCTCCCTCGTCTCCTACCGCTACCGGACTTCGAGACCTCGTGGTTGACCTCGTCGAACCGAGGTACGACCAATCTCTTACCAAGAGCATGTTCAGCATTCCCGCCACGGGGGTTGGAGGCGGCGAGGTGGAAGGAGGGCGTGCACCTAATTTCACTCGCGACATTAAAGGCTGCGATTTGGAAAATCTGGCCTTCGACTTTACGGAATTGAACACCGACCAGCAAAGGGCGGTCGAGAGGGTCATCTCAGCGAAGGACTACGCGTTGCTGCAGGGTTTGCCGGGCACGGGTAAATCCTCCACGATTGTCTTCATTGCGAAATTGTTGCTTGCGCGCCATCAGCGCGTGCTGATTACGAGCTACACGCACACGGCGGTGGACAACTTGCTGATGAAGCTTAAGGAAGAGGGGGTGGGAGTCGAGGAAGGGTATGGCGATGTGGCGAGGGTGGGTTACGAGGCCAAGACTCACGAAAACGTGAAGGAGTTTTTAGTGGAGAATATTGCTAAGGGGGGGTTGGGGGGGAAACGAAAAGTTGGAACAAAAGAGCTAAAATCCGCAATTGATTACGCGAAGGTGAGCCCATCACAACGCCGCGCCGCAGAAACAAACAAAACTAAAAAATTTGCTGCTCAGGTCGTCGGTGTCACCACACTCACCGTGGGATCAGCAGCGTCTTCCCCGCTGATCGGCCAGCATTTCGATTTTGTGATCGTCGACGAAGCCGGCCAAATCTCCCAACCGGCGATCTTAAGTTCTTTGGCTCTCGCCTCAAAGTTCGTTTTGGTGGGAGACCAGATGCAGCTCCCGCCGATCGTCAAGTCCCAAGCCGCCTCGACGGGCGGATTCAGTGTTTCGCTGCTTCAGCGAATGGCGGAGCCCTGGTGAGCGAGCGAAGCGAGCGAGCCTTGATGAAGACGAGAATACGAGCCACGACCAAACTAACGTTATTCCATTTAATTACATTCGTTTTGCCTCACTCGCTCCCCCCTGCTCCATTAAAATGCGCCTCGCTTCGCTCGGCGCAGGGGGACAACCAAGCTCACTTTGCAGTATCGCATGCACAAGGACATATGCGTGCTGTGCAACGAGCTCGTGTACAACAACGAGCTAAAGCCCGCCAACGAGGAAGTTGCGACTCGGACGTTGAAGGTCTCGGAGGAGAAGTGGAACAAGTACCAGGGAAATTTGAGGAGCCAAGGCAAGGAGTGGATTTTGGAGGTGAGCGAGCGAAACGAGCGAGCCTTGATGAAGACGAGAATAAGAGCCACTACCAATTACATTCGTTTTGCTCACTCGCCCCCCCCTGCTCCATTTAAAACTTGCACAAGCGCAGGCCATCAACCCACAGAACCACGTAATCTTCTTGAACACGGACCTCCTCGGAACTTCGCTCGAGAAGAAAATGGGGAAGAAAGACGCCGGAGGGGCAGGGAAGAAGAGGACCAACCCGAGCGAGGTTAAAATTGTCGCAACGGTGGTGGCGGGGCTGAAGGCCTGCGGGTGAGCGAGCGAAGCGAGCGAGCTTTGAGGAAGAAGAGCATGCGAGCCAGCGAGCGAAGCGAGTAGCAAGCGAAGCGAGCAGCTTAGCGAAACGAGCTAGTGCAACTAGTGTAGGTGTGCTGGCTCGCTTCGCTCACAACTCGCTTCGCTCGCAAGCCTTGATGAAGACGAGAATACTCGCGATGAATCCCGCGAAATGGCTACAGACATAATGGCTACATCCACTACTAAACTAACATTATTCCACTCAATTCTTTTGACTCGATTCATTCGTTTTGCTCTTGCTTTATAAAAAATGCGCACAACCTCGCTTGGCTCGGCGCAGCGTGAATTTGGGCGGGGTTGGAATCGTCAGCCCGTACAGAAGCCAGATTGCGGCCTTGAAAGAGAGCGAGTTCCTGGAGCGGGAGAGGGAGTTTGGGGGGCTGGAAATAAGCACCGTAGGTGAGTGAGCGAAGCGAGCGAGCCTTTAGGAAGACGAGCATACTCGCGATGGATCTCGCGAAATGACTGCAGACTGCTACATCCACTAACAAACTAACACTAACATTCCACTCAATTCGTTTGGCTCGCTTGGTTCGCTCGTGCTTCATTAAAAATGCGCACAATCTCGATTCGCTCGGCGCAGACTCGTTTCAGGGGAGGGACAAGGACGTCATCGTCATGAGCTTTGTGAGGAGCAACGATTTGAACAAGGTGGGAATGCTGCTGAACGACGAGAGGAGGCTGAATGTGGGATTCAGCAGGGCGAAGAGCAAGTTGATAATGGTGGGGAGTAAAGGGTTGTTGGGGCGGGAGGAGGCGAAGGAGATGAGGAAAATTATGAAAATTTTGGAAGAGAGAAGGTGGACGTGTGACGTCACGAAATGAATGTAAAATTTGGGATGAAAAAATCTGTTTAACCTTTTCCTATTCACTCTTCTATAATTTGAGGGATGACGGCGTTCTATTCCTCGTCGCTCGATTCTTCCTCGATCACGCATCCTGTGTTTTCGGCGTCTTTAGCTTCGGGGCTCCACATCTCCGTTCCCAAGAGTTGAACTCCAATCGTTTTGCTCGGCGATTGGAACGAAATTGTATTTCTCTCTTCCTTTTCCTCCTCCTCCTCCTCCTCATCATGATCATCATCGTTCTTGGACTCGGCCCTCCTGTACTCCTCCTCGTCGAAGTCAAACTCGCCAATATTCTCCTTGTTCGCATACATCTCGGTGAGCTCCTGCTCCTTGTTCCGCAGCCTCTCCTTCAGCGCCTCCTCCGCCTCCCGCCGCTTTGTCTTCATCGCCTCCTTCTTCTCCTCGAACTCGAGCTCCATTCGCTTGGCCAGGTTAGCCGCGACCGTTTGGGAGTCGGCAGGAGCGGTGTCTGCCCCTGCACCACCGGAAGTTGAGTTTGAGGTAGAGTTTGAGGATGGGTTTGGATTGCGGAAGTCGGCAACCGCTTTTTTGAAGGCTTCTCCCTCGGCGGCTTCGTCGTACGAGCCCTGCAGGAGGGCTCCTCCGCCCCCACCCGCATCTTTTGCATCATTCTCATGTGTCTTCGTGCCACCGCTCCTCCAATCCATCACGGCAGCCTTGAACGCCGCAGCATCTTCCGCCTCGGTAAGCTCATTTGGGGCACTTCCATCACCACCACCACCATTTAGCAGGTCATGGTCACCACCAAGCAAGTCAGTATAGTCGCTTCCTCTCCCCCCTCCGAACGAAAACACCCCCCCGTCGCTGATGACCTGCTGCTGCTGCTCCATGACACCCTTGCTGACGCCAATGGTCCACTCCCCCTCCTTCGGCTCAATAGTGTTGGCAGTCTGCCCGTTTGTCGTTCCGCTTCTCCACTCCATCACCGCGTTTTTGAACGCTGGCAAAAAGTTTGTTAGTTGTTGTGGTGTGGTGTGGTGTGGTGTGGTACCGCTCACCTGCAGCCTCGGCCTGCTCGTCGTACACGTCGTTGTTCTCGACCTTGTTCTCGCTCATCGGCTTCACGTTGCTCCAGTGCTGCGGCTGCGACTCCGCCTTCGCCTTCGCTCCAACATTATTGTTGCTACTGCTACTGCTACTGCTATCGCCCGGAGGCGGAGGCGGGTTATTGCCTACCTTTCCGTTCCTCTTGAGCTCCTCAATGCCCTTCAACAGCTTCTTCCTGTGGGCGAGAACTTTTATACCCATGTAGTCCAGGTCATCCAGCCCGATGTCCAGGAGGATCGTGCCGGCGATCTCGTTGTCGGCGAACTGCAGATAGGAGGAAAGGATGATTAATTTTTCGACTTCAACTTTGCGAATTTCGATTTTTGGCTTGCTGCACTCACCTGCTTGCCGTACTGCGTCAGCCCAAGCGATGCCAACCAAGTAAGGACATCTGAGATTTCCCACCTCGCTGCCGGCTTGGTCTGGAAGGAGGTTTTTTGCGCTGACAATGACATTGACATTGCTTGCTGTGGGCGCGTTGGCTGCTGCTTCTTCGGCTGGCTCCTCCTCTCAGTTGAAACCTTTCTCTGGCGATCCTTCACATCCCGGGAGTAGCCGTAGAGGCTGCCCCTATTCTGCATACCCGACTTCCAGTTCGAACCGTCGGACTGCTTCGCCCGCTCGGAGTTCTCCAAATCCTCTGCATGCTTTCGGTTCTTTATTTGTTGGAGCTTTCGCTCCATCTGAAGTGTTTGTTTTTCAAGCTCGTGGGAGGTCATTTGGGTTTTATTGGAAGAAGAAGAGTTTAACAAGAAGGAAAAGAGAAGGCTTGGGGCGGTTCAGGTGTCAAATTAATGTTGTACCTATGGTGCTATGTTATTATTAATTTTCATTTCAAAATCATTTAAAAATAAATCTTTTCACTCGATTTACGCTGGTATCCCTCATTAAAAGCTATTCCAGCACACCATACTAATACTAACCCCTACCTTGCCCCAGCAACCCACCTCTCCCTGTCACGTTTGAGATCTTTTCACGAGCATATCTTTATGCCTTCCAATGAGCACCACAAGTGGCTCAAGAAGCGTGATTGGCCCGCGGTGCAAGTAGCCATAGTTCACCCAGAAAGGGACTGGGATTTGCTCAGGAGAAAGTACAAGGAGAGAGATGAGCATGGACGACTGCCACATCATTGGATGGCAGTGAAAGCTCAGACACACACACATGCTCTTGCCCATGTGGGCGTGGAGTCGATTTGGTACAATGAAGAGGCCCTCATCACACGAGACAAGGAAGGCAAAACTCCCATCGACATTGCCCGTAGGAGTGGAGCCTGTGCTGAGATCATCAGCTTGCTCTCCCTCACTCCCGAGGACGTTCGTTCGTTGGGTGGTGAGGAGATGTGCCGCTTGTACGCACCAGTGGCTCATTGGAGGAATGTGATGGTTGATTGGATCAGATCACGATCGTATGCAGACTGTCACAAGTTCATCAACGAGCACGATGACGAGTTGGTGCGTGAAGTGCTCAAATACTACAATTCTAATCTTCTTCAATGTATTGCTGGCCATAGCAAGACATACAGCGAGTCCCTCGTGTTTCTTGCTCTTCGAATGATCCATCGGCACCCCCCTTCTCTCAGTGATATTCCAGCTCATTGGCCCGCAGGCGCTAGTCTGCTTAACCATGCCAACAACAACCAAGCTTGCAGAGAGATCGTAAAGGTCCTCAGCCTCACCCCCAAGTACATCTCCTCCACCCCTTTCCCCACCCTCCTCCTCAAGTACCTCCCTGCCAAGCACCACGAGATCTACGGCTCCTACAACACCGTCTGCCAGTTCATCAAGCACATGAAGTACGACAAGGCCGAGCTGGTCGAAATTGAGGCTGTGCTGAAGCCGGCTCGCAAGTGCGACGTCTGCAGCTCCCTCGGCGCGAAACCTTGCGCACGGTGCAAGAACACTTTCTACTGCTCGGCAGTGTGCCAGAAGTCTGCCTGGAAGAAGCACAAGAAGACGTGCAAGGCGCCGACCACTCCTCCAGCCACCGAGGCCGAGCTCCGAACCCTCCACAAGGGCATGGCCCTCCTGAACATGTGCATACAGAGAAATGGGGCTGGGGATGGACCAACCAGCGTTGTGGTGGACTTCCTGTTACCAGGTCCAGCGTATTGACATTTAAATTGAATAGCCACGAGAAGAAAAAGAATTAAAAAAGGTTGCTTGTTTATTTTATTTGGCCCTCGTGCATAGGAAAGGTCTCAAATTTACCTTTTTTTTAAAAACATTTTGTCCTTTAAATTTTCAAATTTGTTTGTGCTAAGATTAATCCATAGATTCTCTACACTCCCCCTGCTCATCCTCTACACTCCCCCCCCTGCTCAACCTGCCTTGGCATGATGTTTTTCACAAGGAACTTGATAACGTCGGTATCAGAGAAATAATCGGTGTGGGCTGTGAGACTCGTGAAGTATGCTGGAGTGATTGCGGTCTTTTGCAAAGCCCAGTCAACGCGATCATTACCTAGTCCTCCCAACGGGAACTTGAAGGTCGTCGTCGCTTCCGCAATTTTGTCATCCTCTTTGCCACTTCTTCCGCCACCGTCATCGGCGAAAGACTTTGTCATGGCCGCGCCTAGCCCTTCCAACGATTTGGCCGCCAACCCCGCCGACACCATGCTCCCAAACATGCTGAGCCGCTGTATCCCTTTGGTAACTCCTTTATCGACCGAATCGCTCAAATTTGCAACTTTCGTGTGGAGGTGCTCTCCGTCGCTTGCCAAAGCGTTGTCGCTCGGCACATTTGCGGGAGGGGGGAGGTTGCTGTCGCTGAAGGTTTTGGGGAGAAGAAGGGGCTCAACTCTACGCAAGAGGGATTAGGACTAGAAAGCAGTCAAACTTTTGGTCACAAGGCTCGCTCGCAAATTTTTCGCTCACCTGTAAGAAACCGGATCGGAGAAGTTGATCACGTTGAACGTCCTCAAATCTGGGAATGACGAAAACTGAAAGTCATTCATGGCTCCGTGTGCGTTTCGCAGGGTGAGGAACAGACCAACTGGCGATCCCATCAGGAACAAACACTTTGGCTTGAAAGCAAGCTTGATCTTCTCGGGATTGAGGATTTTCGGGCTCAGCTCGTTGGTGTTGCCATCGCTGAGGGATAAAATGTCCCACGCTATTACGCTGCCGAGCGAGTGGCCACAGATGCTGACCTGCTCACCGTCGAACGAAGCGTTTTTGGCTCTCAGCATCTGCCACAACTCGTTGCATTTGTTCGTAACGAATTCCAACACAGTCGCGCAAAAAACTGGCTCCTGGTACATGAGCACGTCAATTATCACGTCGTTCGCAATCGAACGGAGCATAGGAATTGATTTGAGAGTCACAGCGTTGAGCGTCCGCATCAAATCGTTGCTCGCATTGTGGATGGTTGAGTACCAAAGGATTGGTAAAACTTCTATTCTTGCTGGGGGAGGGGACGAAGGAGAACAATTTGTCAATAGTTTCTTGTGGATGTCCAGGCGAAGTTTGTTCGCTTGGGTTATGAGTGACGGCATCGAATTTTCTGTTTTCGACCACATTGCTTCGCCAATTCCATGGATAACGAACACAACGTGTTCCAACGGGCCAAGCTGGTTCTCTTGATTTTCTCCGTCGATTGTGTACTCGGGGTAGCCACGAACGAGCTGGAGGTCGTTTTGGAAAATACCGGGCTGGCGGATCTTCATGGTTGTGAAACTGTTGCTTTCCCCATCAGTAACATTTACTAAGACGACCTTTCGATTGTTCGGGAGATTCGCGGATGTGGATGTGGGTGCGGATGTGAAAAGGCTCTCGCAGACCGAGCAATCGTTCAAGGAGAGAGGAGTCAGATTCTTGCCATTAGCAGAGAACCAGTTCGAGTAACAAACAGACTGAGCGGGTTGATCCCACATGTTGTACTCCAGTCGCATAGTGGCTAGTGACACGGTCATACGGCCGAAGCTTATGTCTATGGATGTTTTGGAGGTTGATAACGAAAGATTGAGGAGATTGCAATCTGCATGGCGAAGGGGGGAAAACCGTTGCTTGTCATCCGAAACGAACCAAACATATGGTGGAGTTCTTGTTGGTGTTGTTGTTGTGAGCCTGACTGAAGTGTGATTTTCTCGAGATGTCATGATCGAGGGGTGTGGGACAAACGAAGAGTTGTCATACTAGATGGCATATACCGCGTCCTCAAATGTGCTCAAATCAAAACTCTCAAGATCCTGAAGTTTGAAGGTCTATTATGACCAGAGGACCCTTGCTTTTTCTCCCACTAGCCCAGAAATACACCCCTCAGCCCTCCGTCCCACCTCCCGTCAATCTCAATTTAGTCTGTGAAGATGGACGAACAACTCCTCCACGGGCATAGAGATGGAAATTCTGTCACTTGTGTAGCGTTGCGGAGTAATGGTCATGTGGCATCGGGTAGTGATGACGGGTCAATCATCGTCCACTCGACCAGCTCCAACAAGGTAGAACATCGAGCTGACAATGTTTTTGCTGGAACGGTTCGTGGTCTTTGCTATCTTCGGAATGGCTCACTTGTTGCCTGTGGCCGTGATGGCGGCTTGGTATTTAGCCCTTCCCTCGAGTTGGTCCAGACCTTGGTGGGACACACTAATCATGTTAGTTGCGTTGCCGTCTCTCCATCAGGCTCCCACTTTGCTTCTGGTGGAGGTGATAAGAAGGTGATGATTTGGTCGGAGCCGGGGGAGGGTGGCGAGTGGGCGAGAGTGCAAGTGCTTGAGGATCACACGGAGACTATTCTTGCAGTGTGCTTCTCCCCCGACGGCAAGCAGCTGGCTACTGCAAGCTACAAGCTCATCAAACTCTACATCTTCAAAGAGGGAAATGCCATCTTAGCGCACACGTTGGAGGGCCACACCGACGACGTCAAGTCCCTCTCGTTCTCTCCCGACTGCAAACTCCTTTGCTCGGGAAGTGGCGATAGATCCATCAAATTTTGGAACCCTGCCGATGGAAGCTTGGTGAAGAGCATCGACCAGGCTCACACCTCTTGGGTCAGTAGCGTCTCATACTCCCCCAACGGGCGTGTTCTTGTGAGTGCAGGTGGCGACAGAACGATGAAGATCTGGGATGCTGAGACTTTCGAGCTCAAGCACACGTTCGAGCAGGAATACCGCACCAACCAGCTCACCATTACGGCCGATTCCAACTTCATTGTTTCGGCCAACAGCGACAGGATGGTTAGAATCACCCCCTGCCGAGAGTACCACCTCACGGGCCTCACC
>Ga0302116_1002446_pt1 | contig 10878 bp, 12 predicted proteins | sample AG5_SCM_MG_FD_203124 | JGI IMG/M metagenome (GOLD analysis project Ga0302116, IMG submission 203124) | Marine microbial communities from Western Arctic Ocean, Canada - AG5_SCM | ecosystem: Environmental > Aquatic > Marine > Oceanic | place: Canada: Western Arctic Ocean | collected 2017-10-01 | reverse complement strand
GTCGCCTCCCCCCCCCTCCAGATCCTCATCGGTGGGAACCTCCCCCGTCAGCTCGAACAGCATCTTCTTGCAGTTCCCTTCAAAGGTAGATTGTTCGCACAACAAGTACTTCTCGTAATCGTCCGCCTTCATCCGCTCCAAGGTTTTCCTCCTCCCCCTCCACAGATCGAAGCACTGCTCTCCCGGTTCCCCCCAGTTGTAGGAGTCGTACTTCGAGGAGTGAGCCTGGAAGATGTCGTCGTAGTGCTGCGTTAAAATGGAATGGGTTGTTAGTAAGGCAAGGCTGTATGGTGCTCCTGCTCCTGCTCCTGCTCCTGCTCCTGCTCCTGCTCGCGCTAGTGCTCACCTTGTAGTACTTGTACGGAACCGGGAGTCGGAACTCCATGGAGATGGCAATGTTTTCTGCATCTATTGACCACGTTTCGTGGGACCAGCCCGGGTACCACAACAGGACTTCTCCAGGGTACAAAATGAACTCGTAGGATCTTGGTTGGAATTCTGTTGGGTGGATGGGTGGGGTCGGGGTGGGGTGCGGTAAACACGAGTTAGTCGAAGAAGCCTTACCAATCCAATCTCCCCCCACCCCCAACTCACCCTTCTCCTTGTTCTTCGTAATACTCTTGAAGTTCTTCCCGTTCATCTCTCTGAACAAGTTGCTCTTGGGGTGACTGGGACTGTACAACCTCCAAATCTTCCTCCCCACAACCTGCGCGCTCCACGTGTTGTTGCAGCTATAGTCTATGTGGATGCTCCTCCCCTGCCCCCGCTTCTGTCCCATGAAAAAGTACTCCCCCTCTTTCTCCCCCACCCCCTGAAGGAACGGCGGCAGGTCGTAGAACTTCTGCAGCTCGGCGGAAACTGCAGGGTCGCGGTTCAGCCAGCTCATGTGCTCCTTCTTGGTGAACGAACGGGTCGTTTCGGCCTCAAGGTGCGGGAGCATCTTCGCCACGTCTTCCTTCGTGTTGAACCCGACGATCTTGCCAGTGTTGTCGAATAGCTCCTCGCCAACACGAGGGTACCGGTTGTGGACCTCGCCGGGAAATTTTTCACGCAGGGAAGAGGCGGTCCAGCTGTTCATCTCAGACCAGTCCCAGTCGTCAATAGAGTCGGTCACAATCACAGGCTTGCCATAGATGGCATACTCATTAATGAACTCCTCACGAGTCAGATTGAAGCGCCGCTCCAAGGACTTGAAAGGAGGAGAAACGGAATGTCTAGGGTAACGGCCGGCGAGCTCCCGGTTGAACCAGTAGGCGTCAGAAAGGGGGTCTTCAGGATCATCAGAATCATACACTTTCACACCTGGGGGAAGAGCATTTGTAGAAGAAGGAAGGATTGTGGAAAAGGCGAGGAGAGTAATTGAAAGGAATTTCATCGTGGATTGGGTTAAGGACTTGTGAATTTGTGCAGTGATTTTCTTTAATTGGAGTTTAAGTGCGTCTATTGGGAAATTTGGGCAAAAAAACGTGAGTGGTGTGTTGTGAGGAAACTTGCAAGAAAGAAACGAAAAAGAAAAATTGAAGAAAATCAAGACCCTTTAATTTTACTTATCCACGTACGTTCCCATTGGAGCTTTAAGCGGTCAGCCACACTACTCCTTACGTTGCATATTTCATGTCCCCAATTATCTTTTTGGCTGTGGTCACACTCGACCAATTGTGGCCATCAAATTCTAACTGTTTCTTCAACAACACTAACATCATCCACCCCCACCCCCCACCCTCACCTAACCCCACCCACCCCCCACCCACCCCCACCCCCCACCCACAGCCAAATCAAAATCATGTCCAACCCTGTATGCTTCTTCGATATCACTGCTGATGGTGCCCCCGTGGGCCGAATTGAGATGACTCTCCGTGCCGACGTCACCCCCAAGTGCGCCGAGAACTTCCGTGCCTTGTGTACTGGAGAGAAGGGATTTGGCTACAAGGGCTCCCCCTTCCACCGCGTGATCAAGAACTTCATGTGCCAGGGCGGAGACTTCACTCGCCAGAATGGAACTGGAGGAAAGTCAATCTACGGCGAGAAGTTCGCTGATGAGAACTTCACCCTCAAGCACACCGGTCCTGGAGTCCTTTCCATGGCCAACGCTGGCCCTAACACGAACGGAAGTCAGTTCTTTTTGTGCACTGTCGAGACCGGATGGTTGGATGGAAAGCACACCGTCTTCGGAAACGTCACCAACGGTTTGGACGTTGTCAAGAAGGTCGAGGCTATGGGAAGCGACAGTGGAGCCACCTCCAAGAAGATCATTGTTGCCGATTGCGGACAGATCTCCTAAATAGAGCAATAAACCAGTTCTGGATTTGCCAAACTATAAAATTTATTTTTAGCTCAGCCCCCCCCTGTAGGTCGTAACCACACAGTCTCCCCGCTCTCTCTATGGACATAGTAGTCCGCTTCATGCTCTTCTGAGTAGTGCGTGTCCCAATTGTTGTCGTTGTTGCTCTGTGGTGCAGGTGGTGGGGCAAAATCCTCTTCGCACTTCTTCTTCTGCTTCTGGCTTCTGCTTCTGCTTCGGTGGTGGGAACGACGAAAATGTTTCACACGCCCCTCCACTCTTAGTGAAATCCAACAGCCCATCGCTACTAACCTTCAATTTGGGCTCCGCTCTCCGCGCGATTGGATTCATGCCGCCAGCAACCACTTCGTTCTTCGAGCCGTAAATGTCACTCATGCTCCCCATCTCCACCTCCCCCCCCCCACCCACCATCTTCCGCTGCGCCGAGCGAAACGAGGCGTTAGTTGAGTAGGTCACGTTTGTGGTACTCATTTGATGCCATTATGCTTAATATAACCAATTTTTTTCCGGAGGCTCGCTCGCTCACCTCGTTCATACCCAACACCTTCTTCTTGAACCCGCTCAAAACGTCGAATATGCTTGATCCTCGACCTTTCTCCTCGTCTTCTTCCTCCGCCCCAAACTCACGCAAGTACAATTTGGCCAAACTGTCTATGCGCGCGACAGCGGCCTTCCGCACTAGAATCGCCACTCCCATGGCCCCCCTCAAGTCAATGTTGAAAAGGTGAATCACCTCGACTCGCCCCCCCAATTTCCCTCAGCATGTAGCCTCCAATTTTCACCTCGGCGCGGACCCTGTTCAACCGCTTCGAATCTTTGCTAGTCTTAATGTGGTTGTCGATGATGCTACGATTCACTGTGCAAAAAGTTCCATCACTGCAAATTCCGTAAAAACGTTCTACTATGAAGTCTCGGTTGGCGAAAAACAAAGGCAGCTTAATCGCTGTGTACACCTTGTCGTGGCCCTCACTGATTTTCTCGCCTATGTACTGCTCGATGTTGTCTACGCCTCCAAGCTTAAGTGTCAGCGCTATCACTTCGCTCAGCTCAGCTTCAATGCAGATCCTCACTCGGCAGGTGTCAATCGGCCCATCGCCCGTGGCACACCTCCACTCACACACCGCCCCAACTCTCCCCAAAACCTCTTTCATTGTCTCGGAAAAATGTTGCTCCTTCACCGTTTCCCAACCAGCCTCCTCCTTTTCGCTCAGCGCCAATCTGGAGAAGAATGCTTCAAAACCTTCCCTGCTTTCCTCGTCCGGCCCCAACCCTTTTATTGGCGCATCATGCTTGTGTTTCTTACTCAAAAGCTTAAAAATTTTTGCGATCGGCCGAGCGAAGAAATACAGCAGCGTCAGACACACAGCTGCAATGTTCAAGCTAATCATTACGCATCCGAACAGAAACGGATCGTAACTTTTTGAGACTTCCAGTTTCACCAGCAGGCTTGCGAACAAGCTGAAGTACAACGATAGCTGGGCGGTTATAGCGATCACATCGTCTTCGTCCTCTATAAATGGCGAGAACCTCAAATAAGTTCCAAAAGACATGAACGCCAGCAGGGTCGCAAATACCTGTGGAGAGTGGAGAGTGGTTTTAGTGTGTGTGCGTGTGTGCGTGCGTGTGTGCGTGCGTGTGTGCGTGCGTGTGTGTTTGACTGCACACTCACAATCTGCCCATGGCTTCCTTTTGCCGTAAACACCAGCATCCCAGTCAACATCTGTCTCTTAAAGCACTCGAAGATCTCGAACCACCACTTGTCAAGTTCATAATCGTCCCACAAAAACGCTATTTTTACCAGAGCCGGGTTGTCCTCCCGACCCTCTTCCTGCAACGCTGCTCGGTGTGTGATGAGGAGGTATGCATAGAGCGCCGTGATACCCACTGGGTAAACAAGAATCATAACAATTGCGTAGTTTCTGTAGTTGGCGTGTTTCTCCGTGTCGCAGCTGATACTCTGATCTAAAAAAAGATATTGGCCTGGCTGATCCCCATAACTTCTGCACCCAAACGTGAAAAAGACTGTCATGCTGCGAGCGGTGGGTTAGGGACAAAATACTCTATTTTTTGTTTTTGTTTTTTGTAGGCTGGCGGCTCGCACTCACCTAACACTCACAAAAACCAAGTACGTCAAAACTAAGAACAAACTCACTGCTCTGTCGACGATTTTTCTCCTTTTCTCCTCCTCTTTCACGCACATCGTGTGCAGCCCTGCAACCGCAAAAACCAGAAAGGTAATCACAATCGGTAACAACGTCATGCCCACCAACTTCGTGTAAAAGTTCGTTTGTATTATGCACCCAACCTTGACCATTTGGAGGGCGTCCAAATTGAACACCGCCCCGACCCACCTTGAGAAGTTCTCAAACAGGGGCGGGAAGCGTATTTGGAGAACGTTCTCAAACTGACTCAGAATCTGGAAGAACGAGGCGAGAATTTTCATCTAAAACGAGAAGAGTTGGTAGGAGGGGTTAGTCGCTTCGCACCTCCCCCCCCGCTCTGCTCTGCTCCGCTCGCTCACCTTCGTCCTAATTTTGCCCAGCGTGCTTACTTTGTCCCGCCTGAAGTGCGCCAACTGCTCAGCGGCCGATTTGTTTTTCAAGTGTTTGCTTTGCTTCCTCACGATATAAAAGATGATGACCCCAACCGTCACCATGAGCGCGTACAGCTGCCAGGGCACGTTGACATCCCCATCTTCTGCAACGCACTGCTTGCATTCCCCGGAAACCGACTTCACAAACCCTGCGTCGCACACATTGCAAATCGGTCCGTGGTGGCCAGACCGACATTGTCGAGTGAGATTGAACGGTTTTTCAAAGCTCGGCTGGTTCTCGTCCAACTGCTCGCACGCGCTCTCGAAATAGCACTGCGTTACGTCCTTGGACAAGCTGTCGTAGCGCCACCAGCCCTTCTCGATGACCAGGGTCTCCAACGTCAATCCAGCTTTGCTGCAAATGACACCATCCTTTTTATCGCAGCTGACGCACATTCCGATGTGCGTTTCCGGATCGATGGGCAGCTCCGGGTCATGCTCAGCCAAATTCCTGTACTCCCCCTGGGCGCAGCTGCAGTTGTAAGAACTAATTGGTGGCTCAACCTCGCTTGTCGCGTTCAGCGCCAGCGCAATGCTGCTGGTTGTGCTAAACGATCCCAAGACGGCGTGAAGATTACAGCTTCTGCACTGCTCGTTGCCAACTCCGTCCTTGAACGTCCCTGCAGCGCAAAAAACGCAAACGCCGTTCTCCAGCGTCTTCCCAGCGCCACATACGCAACTTTTGCCAACGCTCACAAACCCGTCCTTGCACTCGCACTGCACGAATTGAGTGGAAAATGTTAGTTTAGTTTAGTTAGTTTGTAGTGGCTTCTCCCGCGCTTCATCTCCAACTCCAACTCCAACTCCAACTCCAACTCCAACTCCAACTCCAACTCCAACTCCAACTCCAACTCCAACTCCACTCACCTCGTTGAAGTCCCCCATCGACTTTTTGTTCACTGGGCAGAACTCACAATTCTCTTGCCCGCTCTTTCCCACGAACTTTCCCATTTCGCAAGACGAGCATTCACTGCTCGCCGTCCCGCTAAATTTCCCCGGTGGGCAAGTCACGCACTCCGTGTGGAACTCGTTGCTTTTCTTTCCAGCTTCGCAAATTGTGCAGTACCCCCTCCCTCCACCGCTGATGAAACCTCCGTCGCAGTTCTCACAGCTAGTAATTACTGCTCCCGACGAATACCTGCCTGGTGGACAGAACGTGGTGTCTGTTTTCAAGCTGTTCACGAAGGAGCCTGGCAGAGCAGTGTTGCAGCTGGAGGCTCCCTCGTGCGAATACTCGCCTCCTCCACTGCACACCGCGCACTCTTCCCCGCTCTCGCTCTTCGTCCCCGCTGGGCAAAACTGCGGTCCCGTTCTCTGTTGATTGGGACGGGAGCCTGGAAGAGCCTTGGAGCAGACTGAAGCGCCTTCAGGAGAAAACTCTCCAGGTCCGTCACAGATTGTGCAATTTAGCCCGCTTTCGCTCTTCGACCCTGCCGGGCATGGGCTACTTTCAGTTCGCTGTAGGTTCGGTTCGCTGCCCGGCAGGGCTTTGCTACAAAAAGGGGCTTTGACTGCCGAGAACTCGCCTGGCAAATTGCAAGCCAAGCAATTCGACGAGCCGAACGGTGCGTGGGTGCCCGCCGGGCAATTTCTACATTCGTTGCCCTCGGCTGTTGGGACAGTTCCTGGGTCGCACGGTGTGCAAAATTTTGCTTGATTTGGTGAAATTTCGTTGTCGTTGCACGGCATGCAAGAATCTGAACCGCCGTTACTGTAGGTAGACTTCAAGCACTTGACACACGAGTTGCTGGTGCTGTCCGATCTAAACCCTGGCCCGCAAAATTCGCATTTCGAGCTGCCAGGGTTTGTACTCACTTCCCCATCGATGCTGTTACACAATCTGCATTGCACTTCTCCAGCAATGGAGTACTGGGACGGAAGGCAGTTCTGGCAGGCAGTTTGCTCCGCGTTTGGAATTTGGCCAGACTCGCAAACTTGGCACGCCGCGCTCATAGGGCCGCTGCGCCGAGCGAAGCGAGGCGCATTTTAATGGAGCAGGGGGGAGGCGAGCGAGCCAAAAGAATTGAGTGGGTTAGTTTAGTTTAGTAGTGGATGTAGCCATTATGTCTGTAGCCATTTCGCGGGATTCATCGCTTGAGTCTTCATCAAGGCTCGCTCGCTTCGCTCGCGCACCTCCATTTTCCGGATGCGCAGGGAGTACACGATTCTGCTCCAACGGTGGCGGTGTATTTACCCGATCCACACGGCGTGCATTCGTCCGAGTTGGGAACGCATGTTTGTCCAATGCTGCATAAACAGGAATTGCAAGCCAGCGAATCTTCTGTGGTGGCTCCACCAATTACATATGCTCCTGCTCTTTCACCTTCTGGACAGTGTCCACTGCACGTAGCTTGTCCTGTTTCAGCCTCATATTTGCCGCTCTGCGCCGAGCGAAGCAAGGCGCATTTTTAATGAAGCAAGAGCAAAACGAATGAAGCGAGTCAAAAGAATTAAGTGGGTTAGTTCAATAGTGGATGATGTGGCCGTCTGCAGCTATTTCGCGGGATCCATCGCGAGTATGCTCGTCTTCATCAAGGCTCGCTCGCTTCGCTCGCTCACCTGACACGACATACAGTCCAAAATTGAAATACTTCCCTCGTTATCAATATACTTCCCTGCTGGGCAAGGTTTGCAGTTAGAAGACTGTGGGTCTTCCTGAAAATGACCTCTTGGGCAAACTGTGCAATTTCGCAGTGAGAATGTATGCCCAAAAGTTGTGACCTGGGAAAATTCTCCCGCAGTGCAAGGCACGCAAACTGTGTGATTAACTGTGTGGCCGAATCCGCCCTCACAGGGCCCGCAGTAGCTCTTGTCCCTGCTCGCTGTGAGTGAGCCCGCGCACGTTGAGCACGCTGAGAGTTGGTTTGCTGTTGTTGTAATTTTGTTGTCGTCGGGGCAAGTTGCGCAATTTGTGCCATCTAGAAGGAATTCACCAGGCTGACAGATTCGTATCGTTGGGGCGGACGTTGGTGAACTTGAGGGGGTTGACGAGGGGGAGTTTGAGGGTGTGGATGTGGGTGAGCTTGAGGGAAAACTGGTGGGAACGGAGGTGGGGAGAGACGTCGGGGATGAGGAAGGTGCCGAGGAGGGGGCGGAAGAAGGGGTTATTGTTCCCAACTCGCAGTGATACGCATACGCTGAACCGGTGATTGAGGAGCCGTAGTTACTCAGTGCAGCCCCCGGAGTTTCAGTAAAACCCACAGGACATCCTGCAATTGTCACGGTACCTCTGTGGCGATAAATATCGGCTCCACTGCTCGTCGCGGTGTTTGACTCGAACGAGCAACCAATAAAATGTGCTGTTCCGCTGTCAACGTTAACCGCACCACCTCGAAATCCACGATTATTAATAAACGTCAACACGATTGCAATGCAAATTGAGTTTTGCACGCGCAGGCCAGCCCCGAAATTTTCGTGGCCGTCTCTAATGATGATGTGAGCGAGTGTAGTGGCACCACCGTTGTTTTTAACGTATACCACGCCATCGTTGCTCGCTCCTTTCCAGGTGCAAACTTGGCCAATGCTACATGAAATCGTTAACCACTTGTTCATCAGTGTCAAGCGCGACCACGAATTTATTCCGTCGGTTGAAGTCAAAGTGCCCGCCGACAGAGCTAATTCGTCCGAATTTGCAGCCTCGGCGAAGCAAGTCGCGATCCCCGACGTTGTGCAGAGAACCCCGCAGCTAGTGCCGCCTCCGATCAAGTACGTGTTGCATACGCTGCAAGCCGAGGCTGAGGTCGAGCCAGCATTTGCTGTGGTGAAACCATTCTCACACTCTAAGCACTCAGACTTATCGTCCATGCTGCTCCATTTTCCGACAGGACAGACCGCGCAACTGGCTGACGAGGACGAAAATGAGCATCCACTCCCAGCTTGGCAATTGTTAACGCAACCAATAATGCAGACCTTGAATCCTTGCCGAGCAACGCTGCTGTCAGTATGCCAACTGATCTCACTCGCAACTGCTCCTAAAAGTCCAGTTGGGGCCGTGGATCCACCGTACCTAACTCCATTGATCGTCAGATAGTCGTAACTGACGCTCTCTGTTTGAAACTGCTCAAACACCAGGATCCCGCTGATTCCATTGAGGCGGAAGATACAGTCCTCGTTGTTTCCGTAGATCGAGCCCGCCAAATTATTCGAACAGCAGTTCCCCTCCACCGCGCACCTCCCCTCCCCGCTAACTAGCACCATCCCTATTATGGGAACGACACACTGGTCGATTGTTGACGCTCCGGTGGCGGAGGTGGTGAAGCCGATCGAACAGGCGGTGCAGGTGGACGTGGAGGTGGAGGCGTAGCTGCCTCGGCTGCAGTTGCACTGGTCCACTGATGTTGAACCGGTGGAGGTGGTCTCCGAGTGGAGTGGGCACGCCATACATGGCCCCTTACTGTCCTCGTCGCTGAAGAAGCTGAGCCCGCAAGGTGTGCAGGTGCCCGAGCCCATATCGCAGCCTTCTCCAGGGGGGCAGTTTGACGAGCAGAAGTTGGCGGATATTGTGTAGCTATTCTGTGTTGAGGAAAATGGAGTAGCAGTAATATAGCTGGAACGAGCAAGAGAGAAAGGGTTAGGTAAGAGTTAACTTTGAGCACAATATTCCGCAAAACACTACCTGTGCTCGGCTGCAGTGGCTGCTGATGTTGGCGGCGAACCAGAGCTACACCCAATGTGCACCGTTGCCCCCCGTATACGGGTTTTGCAACAGTCTTGCCGGTTGTAGATTTTGACAGAGTTTATGTGGTCCAACAATGTCGTTGTCGCATCGTAATCGATCCGTAACCAGGCACTAGAACTTGTTGAAGAGTGGCAAAAACTGGAGCTACCTATAACGTCACCATCGATGCACTTTGCTGCCCCGTATAAACCAGAACTGTGCGCGCCCGAAAATGAGGCTCCAGAGGCCACTATTACACTATTATTAGATTTTAGTGCCTGAACTTCTTGAAGATTCAAATACGAATAGCCTGTTGTGGTGCTCATGTCTATAAAAATGAAGCAGTTTTGGCTCAAGGAGTGGACTAGAAAGAGCTGTAAGAGAGTAAAGAGGAGCATAATAGCTAATAATGTTGGGTTGGGTGTTGGGTTGGGTTGGGTTGGGTTGGGTTGGGTTGGGTTGGGTTGGGTTGGGTTGGTTGGGTTAAGCTTTAAGATTTTTCTTCTCTTCTCTCACCTCATCCATGTTCTAAAATTAATTCCTGGCACCTATTTATTTGCATACATTGACACATTGAAGAGCTGAAGTGCTAAACATTCTAAATTCGCATACTAAGTGTTGAACACTTGAAGCCCGACAATAAGTAACACGTTAGCCTCACTTCTTCCCAATTCCAATAACCAACTAAATGTGATTTTGAGCCCCTACTTCACTGCAATCACCTCACCCCATTTAAAACGAAGCTCTGATGGACACTTCACAGCTAAAGGGCATCCTCTGCCTAACATTCTTCTACGGCGTACTGATTGGCGGTCTTCTTGGCTCCCTCAATTCATATTTCCTTCACAACAGCCACTCCAACAACAGATCCTATCGATGGAGGTGAGTTTCCGTAGTTTGCATGTCATAGGCGCAACAAACCAACACACGCCACCAAAACTCAGCTTCACGACAATTTTTGCTACCCTCTGCTCCGCTTGCTGGGTGTTGGGCGTTCTCCTCGCGGGCGTAAAATCCCCCCAGACGTACTACAACAACCTCCTCCTGATAATTCCCGGGCCAATCATTGGCATAATCCTCACCAACCTGTGCATCCGGTTAATGAATTTCTTCGGCATCAAGCTTCACCCCTCACCCACTACCAGCAAGTTTCACCATCAAATGTACACCAGGAGCCGCGCTTTACCACCCCCCCAAAGTAGAAAAAGAGAACCGGGACCAGGGAAGAAAAACCGGCACGTTCGGCATGTTAGCTTGGGGAGCGACTTCAACGGCGATTTCGAAATGAATAATAGTTCGGACGGGAGCTGCAGCCCCAGGAGGGGA
>Ga0302116_1002445_pt1 | contig 10879 bp, 10 predicted proteins | sample AG5_SCM_MG_FD_203124 | JGI IMG/M metagenome (GOLD analysis project Ga0302116, IMG submission 203124) | Marine microbial communities from Western Arctic Ocean, Canada - AG5_SCM | ecosystem: Environmental > Aquatic > Marine > Oceanic | place: Canada: Western Arctic Ocean | collected 2017-10-01 | reverse complement strand
TTGCTGGCTGCTACGAGCTCAATAAACAAGCGGCTGCGAACCCTAAACGATGACCTCGCCCCCCCCCCCCAAAGCCCGCCCTCCCCGTACCCTCCCCTCACCCAAACCGACAACTTTAGAATTGAAATACTCGTTGTAATCCTCCAGCTCTTTTCCTCCCACACCAAGAACTACTCCGCAATGGAGCCTAAATACAGCCTTCTTTCCGTGTTTCTCTTCAACTACCCCTTTTTTGACGACCAGAACCTCAAGACGCTAATTCTCAAGACCCTCGAGTTCGTTTGCACGGGCGTTTCTGACTCCTCCCCGGCGACCTCCCTCAACAACCTCTCCTCCACGTACGCCTCGATGTGCCAGGCCATGCTTGACACCCTCACCTCCTCGCCGAATCCCCTCACCGAATCCAACACCGACGCAGTTGATGTTTTCTTGTACGACATCACCTCGGTCTCCGAAACCTTGATAAAACTTTTGGAATTCGACTCCAACTTTGGGAAGCTGATGTGCGATTGCGGGCTCGTTGAGTTCAAGCTGAACAATTTGCTCTGTCTGATAACAGCTGCAACAAGAGCTGCCCAAGGCAACAACAATGACATCTCCGTCCCAATTATTTCTGAAATTTCCTCCTCCGTCTCCCAAATTCTCCGGCTCATACTCACCCACAATGCCTCCGCGTCGACAACCTTCCAGCAGCTACAATTTGGCGCACTGCTAGTCCCGGCGATAACTGACCTGAGCAAGCAGGCTCTGCAAGACGCGCTCGGCGTCTTCGAGGAGGTCGCGTTGTCGGCCAATATTCACATTAGCGTTAATATTGATACTAGTTCGAATACGAATACGAATACGAGGTCACTCATTCCTTCGTCTCCAATTAATCCTCGTCGTTCCACACTCTCGACTTTCAACAACACCGACAACGCGACGAGTGGAAATAACAACAACGATAATCCTATTCCAGGTGAATCTCAAAACCAAATATTCGGAGGTGAGCGAGCGAAGCGATCGAGCGAGCCTTGATCAAGGCGTGAACGTGGCGTGTTTCGGACCGTCCCTGAACAACCTCTTTGCGCAAAAAGATGCGCCTGGTCAAACCCGCCACCGTGTCCAATTCTGCTCGTCTAAAGACGCCATGCGTTGGAGTAAGGGATGATTCAGTGATTCGCCTATTTTATTTTGTTTTAGTTTTCACATAATCTAATCCTCCATGCGCTGGAGTTACGGCCGATACAGTGATTCGCCTACTTTTGCGTGATTTTGAGTTTTCACCTCCACCTCCACACATCTCCCTTTTGGACCGTCTCGAACTATGAATTGCGCGAAATGGCTATAGCCACCCACATCCACTACTAAACTAAACTAACCCACTCACTCAATTATTTTTTGACTCGCTTCATTCGTTTTGCCCTTGATTCTTTAAAAAATGCGCCTCGCTTCGCTCGGAGCAGTCTTGTCGACCTTGATGGAGGTTGCTCACGCGATTATTAATAAAACGAGTTTGGACGCAATATGGAGGCTCGCCCCATTGCTACAATCCTTGCACAACATCCTCGAATATTGTCCTTCATCACGGGATGTTTTTCGGGAAGTTCACGGCTTTGAGACAACGATTGAAATATTGGTGCGCAGCGGCAGCTACAAATCCACACCCACCGTTTCCTCGGACTCGTTCATGTCGATAATTGTTAAAATCTTCGAGCTTTTGCTCGTAGCCACCAACAAATCGTCGCCGGGGAACCGACTGCACGTTCGCGAGGCGATCAAGGTGAGTGAGCGAAGCGAGCGAGCCTCGAGGAAGACGAGCATACTCGCGATGAATCCCGCGAAATGGCTACAGCCACCCACATCCACTACTAAACTAACCCACTCAATTATTTTGACTCGTTCGCCTCCCCCCTGCTCCATTAAAAATGCGCACAATCTCGCTTCGCTCGGCGCAGTACCAAACGATTTCATCTGCTCTGCTGGGCACCGGTATTTTCGACGATGACAACCTCTCCTCGGCGGCGATGCAATTGGTGTTCAGCTTGGTTGTGGAATCATCCACATCCTCGTTGTCCTTAGTAGCTATAGACCTTGACCAAAATGAACTCACGCCCAACGTTCACAATGCTGAAGCGATCCGACTGATTCTGCATTTGGTAATTGGCATTCCCGACCAAAAATTGGTAAACGCCGCCCTGTTGAGTCTGATAAATTTGACCCTCAACCCCCCCTCAGCCACCATTCAGCAGCTGAGCAAGGCGGACCTTACTCACTGTCTCACGAACGACTTTGCCCACCTAATTGCGGATGTGAATAATCCGCTCCAGAAGCAGGTGAGTGAGATGGCTGCGAAATTCCGTTTCCGCCTTCCCCTCAAAACTAACCCTCCCAATTCAGTTCTTTAACATCCTCAACAACCTCTCCTCCAACCACATGACCCACATGGACTTTCTCTCCCTTCTCTCGTGCATTGCCGGTCCAGTGCTTTCAAATCCCGACGGCGAAATAAACCTTCCCGTGATTTGGGCAATAACCGAGCCGAAACTTTCCCCAGCTCTAATCACTCACCGCATCAACAAATCCACGGAGTCCACCAAGAGGCTCGACGATTTGGTCAAGATTGCTTTAGTGAGCGACAACGTGCCGTTCTGCTGCCTTGGCGACGTGTCGATGATCGAGGTCAGTTCCGCGATGAAAGTGTACCAACGGCGCCACAGTCTAGGCAACGACCAAACCCACGACCAAACCACCATCAACGAGCTCTTGGTCAAGTCGTTTCAGGCCACAGCCCAAACTACTCCCCTCAAGTACCTCCACGTAGATTCATTCAAGTCTCGCGATTTTAGACTATCCACCTCCACAACGAACCTCTCAGCGAACCTCGCCAGTCTTTCGTCGAACCAGCAGTTTCCCCCGGCCTCGGGTTTCACCTTTGCGTTTTGGATGCGCCTCCCACCGTTAGATGTGGCGTCCGATTGCAGCTTCGGCAGCGACACCTCAAGATTCTCCTCTACTTCCACCTCCAACTCCCACAACTCCTCCTTCTCTACCCAACACAACAAAACCAACCACAAAACATCCATCCGCTCCAAGTTTGACGACTTCTACCTATACATATTTTCCATCGTCGACGAAAACAACAATTTTTTCACGGTCAGGTTCGATTGCGCCGCGAACAAGTTCTCGATCTACACCTCGTGCTGTAGCAAGAACCAGCACCAATTCTTCCGATCCTCAAAACTCTCGAGGAGCAACTGGCACCACGTCGGGGTAACATACACTCCGCCGAAGAGGATGCTGAGCAAAAAGGCTTCGGTTAACCTGTACTTGGACGGAATTTTGGTTGAGGTGAGCGAGCGAAGCGAGCGAGCCTTGATGGATGAAGACGAGAAATATATACGAGCCACTACTAAACAACGGCGTTATTTATATTTATTCCACTCAATATACTTCGCATCTTCTTCGCTCGGCGCAGGAGGTGCAAACGTTTCATGTTAATTTCACTTCCTCGTCCGCCTCCTCCGGCTACATTGGAGCCCCCGTTCCCTCCTTCGTTGACGAGCCGACCCTCTCCAACTCCACAATGCCCATCTGGCACTTCGGTCCTTCGCAAATGTTCAGCGGCGTCCTAACCGAAGCCAACATCTGCCATATGTTCACCTGCGGTCCTGCTCACATTGGGTGCTTCTGGGGAGAGTCCCCGCTGCTGATGAGCAAGGAGGCCATGAGAACTGCGCTGCTGGTGCGCCTTCACTGCATTTCGAAGAGCATTTCGGAGGAGCTAGTGAAGCGAAAAATTGAGAGGCTGAATTTCAGCAAGCAGCTCTTCCTCGCCCACGACGATGCTATCTTATGCATGAATGCGCATGGCACGGTGGAGAATTCCAGAAAGCTGACAAACGTTGCCAATCTCAGTTCGCAGCATTCCTCCGGGGCTACAATTCACGGGGGGGGGGTCACCGTCGCACCCAGAAATTTTGGCGATAACGCGAGCAGGTTTGGCGGGGTCGGAATCTTCCTCCCGCTCGTGAACGCAGCTCATTCGTCCAAAACCCTTGCCTCCGCACTCGGTCTTATTCGAGCAGCGCTCTGGCAAAACCATGCCAACCTAGAAGCTATGCAGAGCCAAGGAGGGTACCGGACGCTGGCGCTGCTGCTGCGGCAGAAGAGGCAGTACTTGGACATTGAAGTGCTAGATGCGTGCTTCGCCATTGCTGTGGACGGTTTCGGTTCAGGTTCAGGTTCAATATCAAACAACGCTGACTACTTGCTGGTTGATTGGGACGCGATGAAGTACCTGCTGCTGAACCATCAGGTCTGGGACATTCGCATTCCATCGATTCTTTTGGCCCAGCTCAAGCTGCTGAACTCGCTTGTGAGCACCGACTGCATCAACGCGAGTTTCAACGCGAGAGGTCTGTACAGCAAGAACATTGTCGAGTGGAGCATCCACTTGATGCTCGAAGCGTCGACCCTGTACAAGAGCGGGGAGTGGGGTAATGTTGTTCCGCCAACTGTCAGTATGGCCGCAATTGGGGTTGATGCGAAGGGTGAGTGAGTTTGTCATGACGCAAAAATTACAGAAACTAACCCATTATTCAGACGACTTCCTGCTTGGCTGCAAAACCTTGCTCAAGCACATTCTGAGCAATTATTTGGACAAGAGGAAGGATTTGCAGATGATTGCGGAAACAGGTGAGCGAGCGAAGCGAGCGAGCCTTGAGGAAGACGATTTTACGAGCAATGGATATCGCGAAATAGCTGCAGACGGCTACATCCTCCACTGAACTAACCCGCTCAATTCGTTTGGCTCGCTCCGTTTGTTTCGCTCGTGCTTCACTAAAATGCGCCTCGCTTCGCTCGGCGCAGCAATCTACACGCTGAGCAACGAGGCGAGCACTACGCTCGACACCACTACGCTCGACGACGAACAACAAAACGAAGACAAAGACAAAGATAAAAATAAAAAAATTCTAAGTCCATCTGCGCTTGTCCGTGTGTACCTGCTCCGCCTCTTGATGGAGCTCGTGCTCGAGGGAATAGACCACCTGGTACACGCTCCCAACGAGAACGACCCCCTCTCTGCCTCTTCCACCACAACACAACATACATCCTCTATGCGGAAACGAGACACAATGGCCGACATGGTCCTCAACCGCAAAAATCCCAACACCAACAAAAATTCGCCAGCTTTTAAGGCCCGAATTTTCCTCGACGCGTTCTCGGAGACCCTTACCCCCATGTGGTTCGTGTGCATGCTCTCGGGGTGCACCGAGGACGCCAGCGCATCGATAGCCTTCAGACTTTTGGTTTTGTTGTTGCAAAATAGCGCAACGTTTGAAAGTTCCTTCAAGCAGTCGGGCGGGTTCACATCGTTAAGCATGTCGATCCCAAAGTTCAGCACGTCTCCGTCAATCATTTTGCCCATCTTGAGCGAGCTGTTCAACGTCAGCTTGTACCGACTGCCCTGGTTGCCGGTGTTGGATTCTGCCCAACTTTTCACCTTATTCGACGTTGGGGAGGGCAACTGCAACGTCAGCAACAGCAACAACGGACTGTTCGGTTTGTTGAGTGAGTGTATTGGGCGGAATGCCCAGCTGAGCTTGAAGAGCGGGTCTCCTGCTGAGCAGGAAAAGGCGAAAATGGCGAAAGATGGAAATGAAGCGATTCTTTCCCTGCTGCTGCACGCCCACGAGCACGTTCCCGAGTTCAAACTTTTCACCCTCTCTGAACAATGTTTGAAGCCACTTACGCTTGCTCTGTTTGTCTGCAGCGACGAGCAGGACATGTTGAACCAGGGCGGGGGCAGGCGAGCGTGGAGCGAGAGCGTCGGAGGGATGACAGACTTGAGTTCGAGAATTGACGAAAATTACATCAACCGGCGGGGTTCGACGGGGGGGGAGAGTGGAAACGGAGGCCGAAAGGCCAGCACCACCCGATCTATCAGCGATGGCGACACAATCATTCCCCACCGCAAGGGCAGCACTGCCAGTGTGAATGTGAATGAGAATGCGAATGCGTCGAATTCTCAAAGATCCCTTTTCGTCGGACCAGCTGGCGTTGGCTTGCTCTCCCTCCTGAACACAATTATAATAAATTCAATTACCAGCCATAGACATTCCTCCAAGCTCCTCCACTCGTTGCTGCTTTACTGCCCCGCCCACGCCACCGAAGACCAAGTCCACAACTTTTACAGTGTGATTTTGGAAATGTTGGGCAACTTGGTGAAAGAAGTAGCAAGCTCCGAGGCTTCGACGGCGTTATCGAGGCCAATTGTTTTCTGCAACCTGGTTGGAGCGACGGCGGTGCTCGTCGACAACATGTTGAGCGGCATGTTCGTAGTTGACGGCGTGTTGGGCATTTTGAAGGTGGCAACGGAGGTGCAGGGCTTGGTGAATGGAACGAAGTGCAACAGGAGCATGGGGGTTGACGCTCAACAAGTTGTTTCTATGATGGGGTTGAAATTTGCCCAGGTTTGCAGCATCGGTGCGTTGAGGTTGTGCCTGAGCGGGTGGGGGCCCAATTTAGAAAATGTTACCGATGTTATTATCAAGAATTTGGGGTTGATGTTGATGAAGGTGCATGGGAGCGGGAGCAACGACAACAAAGAAGAGGGTGGTGGTGGTGATGGCGGTCTAGGAGGAGTTGGACGGAAGCTCTTCGGCGGGGGGAAACAAACACACAACGACACCAGTGATGGGTTAACTCTGTCGGATACGTATGTTGCCGAATCTCTGACGAACATTGGCCTTGGGAGCTTCGTGGAAAGCGTGGTGAAGATGAATGTTGATAACAGCGACAGAATGTTCGTCACTTGCTTGCTGAGCGAGTTGCACGTGTTGTTTCTCGACGACGACAAAAAGACGAAGGAGCAGGCAGCAACGGTGTGCGTTAGCTTGCTCAGGCAGCGAGGAGAGATGATGCGGGGGTTGCTGATATTGGAGGGCTCGAGCGAGTTGCAGCCAGCAATTGATTGCATGAACGGTGCCTTCGACCTGCTTCTGGGTGACGAATCGGTTGGAGGGAGCAGCGCGTCCGCTCAGAAGGCGAACAGGAGAGGTGAGCGAGTGAGCGAGCGAGCCTTGTAACAGAAGAATGCGAAGCGACTAACCCCACTTCATTCCTTAGGATCGGGAATTCAGAGGTCCATTTTGGGGGAGTTCAACTCGTTCTGGGAGTGGTTTACCGACAACGAAAACGTGGTGAACGAGGTGTTTGATACTGTGAACGAGAAGGCCGAAAAGCTCTTCCTGAACAAGCCAGTCAACCCCACTGCCGCAATCCAACGAGTCCAAAAGGTGATCGAGCGAAGCGAGCGAGCCTTGTGACAAAAGCGTGCGAAACTCCGTGCGAAAAATACCATTTATTGCTACATCAAATTCTGAACTTACCAACTCAACTATTTTTTCTCGCTCGCTGCTCTCGTGCTTCGTTAAAAATGCGCCTCGCTTCGCTCGGTGCAGCAAAAAGTTCTGAGCATGGATGGCAAGAAGGCTAGCAGTGACATGTATGTTCGTGTCCAAGAGCGCACCAACAGGATGAGCTTGGCCGAGAGGAAAACAATCGACGCGCACGAGCTTTGGAAGTCTCGAGGGTTCGAAGATTTGACGGAAGGGGCCATGCAGTGGAAGAAGTTGCTTAGGGAGCTAAAGGGGGGGTTGGGAATCTGGGAGAGGAAAGGGAAAGGGACGACGGTTGCACCAGACGACGCAACGAGCGAGCGGTGGAAGCTTGATTTAACGGAAGGTCCAGAGCGAATTCGAAGAAAGCTGCTGCGAAATTATGAATTTTTCGACGTTTATAATGTTGACGTGGACAATGACAACTCGGCGGAGAATCAGAAGCAGAATCAGAATCAGGACAAGCAGACGGAGGTGGAGGCAGATGCGGACACGGCGGCAATTGTGTTTGGGGTCAAGAAAATGGCAATGGCCGCGGGTAGAAGGAAAAGCACCTTGTCCACGGGCGAGATTGATTCCAAGACCTTGGCTGCTATTCGCAATAATAAGGGCAACGAGGGCAATGACGGTAACGTTGGCGGCGATGAGTTCGACTTGGAGAGTGAATTGAGTGGGGACGACGACGACGAAGAGGAGGAGGCGGCGGAGGAGGGGAAATCGAAATCTGAGTTGCCACCTACGCCGACAACAAAATTCACTAGGACAGCTACGGATGACTCGACGATGACCATCACCGACTCCGAAGTCGAATCCGAAGCCGGAGTCGAAACCGAAACTGAAACCGAAAAGACCACCACCACAGACGACGACGAGCTCGACATGGAGGAAGTTGAGGAGGAAGATAAATTCAAGGAGGAGGGAAATGCTTCAGCATCGTCCTACGAGCTGCTCACCGGGTTGATGCAGCACGGAGACACGCCGTTCGTCAAGTCTGGAGCCAATAACTGGAAGTGCTGCTATAACGTCTCGCGCTGTACTGGTTTGGAGGTGTCCAAGGCGTTGCTGCTGTTTTGCAGAAGAGGGATTTACATTATCGACGGGTTTCAGCAGGTTGAGGGTGATGGCTTGGACGGGACGATTGTGAGGGTGAAGGTGGAGACGAGCAAGTTCAACGTTAATTTGAGGAGTTCCAGCAATGTAGAGGATATGAAAGGGGGCAACAACAAAAGCCAAAAAAATCACGACAACCACAATCACAACCAAAACCACAACAATAACAGTAACCAAACCCAAAAAACACCCCCGGAAGCCCACGGCAATAACGTTTCCTTCCAGCACCGGTGCCAAAGAATTGCTTTCGACGACATATTTGCCGTTTACAAGCGCCGCTACCAACTTCGTCAGACTGGACTTGAATTTTTCGACCTCCACCAGACTTCCGCACTAGTTTCGTTCGAGAGCGTGCTGGAGAGAGAGCAGCTGCTGGTGCAGCTGCTAAAGACTCCGCTCCCAAACAGCATCTTCGACTCGTCAAAGCACCTGATCGCGAGCGGAACGAGAATCGACTACAAGAAGTTCATGACGAATTTGCGGTCGAAAATCACGTTGAAGTGGGTCAACGGCCACATGAGCAATTTCGAGTACATAATGCACCTCAATACCTTCGCGGGTAGGACCTACAACGACCTCACGCAGTACCCCGTGTTTCCGTGGGTCTTGAGTGACTACAGGAGCAGCGAAATTGATCTGACCGATGAGAGTTGCTACAGAGATTTGAGCAAGCCAATGGGCGCGATTGGTGCGGCGCGGGCCGAGCAGTTCAAAGAGCGATATGAAGGTGGGTTACTATAGCGATTGTGCGCAAATTAATAAATATGTTACTAACCCCTACGCCTCGCTTCGCTCGGCGCAGCGCTCGAATCGTACAGCAACGATCCGAGCGACCCTCCTCCGTTCCATTACGGGACGCACTACAGCTGCAGCGGCTACGTCCTCTACTACTTGATGCGGCTGGAGCCATACTCGCGCCTCGCGTTGAGCCTGCAGGGCGGGCGGTTTGACAAGGCTGACAGGCTTTTCCGGTCCCTTGAGTCCAGTTGGCAGAGCGCCGCGTACGAGAACCTCCAAGACGTCCGGGAGCTAATTCCGGAGTTCTTTTACAATCCCGATTTTTTGCAGAACAAGAACAACTTCGACTTTGGCTACACGCAGGGGGGCGAGGGGGTCCACGACGTGGTTCTCCCCCCCTGGGCGAAGGGCGACTTCAACCGGTGAGTGAGCGAAGCGAAGCGAGCGAGCGAGCCTTGAGGAAGACGAGCATATTCGCGATGGATCTCGCGAAATGGCTGCAGAAGGCTACATCCACTACTAAACTAGCATTATTCCTCTCAATTCGTTTGGCTCGCTTGGTTCGCTCGTGCTTCGCGCTTCATTAAAAATGCGCGCAATCTCGATTCGCTCGGCGCAGCTTCGTGCGCATCAACCGCCAGGCCTTGGAGAGCGAGTACGTGAGCAGAAACCTCCACAAGTGGGTCGATTTGATCTTCGGGTACAAGCAGCGCGGCAGAGAGGCGGTGAAGGCGCAGAACATGTTCGTCCACTTGACGTACGAGGGCCATGTGGACGTTGATTTGATGGAGGACGAGCTGGAGAGGGAGGCGACGATTGCTCAGATACACAACTTTGGCCAGACTCCCAGCAGGTGAGTCTCACTCAGTCTCCGCTCGCCTTGTGGAAGACGAGAATACTCGCGATGAAGTGCGCGAAATGGCTTCAGACGGCTACCTCCACTACTAAGCTAACCCACCCAATTCGTTTGGCTCGCTCGTTTCGTTCGTCCTTCGTTAAAAATGCGCACAATCTCCGCTTCGCTCGGCGCAGGCTAGATAAGAAGCCCCACCAGCCCAAAATTGTGCACGCCAACGCGGTGAAGGACAAGGACGGACAGAAGCACGTAGATTTCAACGCGATCAACTGCTTGGCGCCAATGACGCCGCCGTTCTGCATCGTCGGGGCGGCGAAGAGGGTCTATTTGCGGCCGGTGAGCTGGGATTTGTGCAGGCTCGGGGTTGGTAGGGTTAAGGATGTGGGGGATTTGGTCGTAGTGAAGGACAGGGTCGTGGCAGTTGGGCACAATTGCGTATTTCTGGTTGGCGGGGCCAAGTACTTGAAATTCGGAATGGGTTCAACGGGGGTCAGCATCCACGTCAGGTGAGGTTTTAATGAACCCTAAAAACAATTTACTAAACTAAAAATTAACTCAGTCATTTATAATCAATCAATCGACTCGCGCAGCGTCGCCACTCCGAGGCACCGGGAGGTCGACAAGGTTGTTAGTACCCACAGCAACATGCACGTTGACAAAATCACCAGTGTGAAAACCTCCGATTTGGGGTACATTGTGACGGGGTGCTGGGACGGCACGGTGAGAATATGGAAGGCGAGAAAGAACGCCCACAGCAGGCATTTGAGCTTGCGGGCGACGCTGTGTGGCCACA
>Ga0302116_1002444_pt1 | contig 10886 bp, 6 predicted proteins | sample AG5_SCM_MG_FD_203124 | JGI IMG/M metagenome (GOLD analysis project Ga0302116, IMG submission 203124) | Marine microbial communities from Western Arctic Ocean, Canada - AG5_SCM | ecosystem: Environmental > Aquatic > Marine > Oceanic | place: Canada: Western Arctic Ocean | collected 2017-10-01 | reverse complement strand
GAACCATCCGCTTTTACATCAAAGAAGCTGTAATTAAGATGGGTCATCGCTTGCCCATTCACATCGGAAAGATTGATATCTCGTTCATACACACCCCATTCCTCAAAATAGGTCACGATGCGCTTTTCACTTATCCCATCTGGAGCTTGATAATCAACTTTGAAGGCACCTCCCGCGACGACATCGAGATTAGTCTTTAAAGCAAGATCCACTGGATCTACTAGATCAGTGGAATCAATGAAATCCATCGGGCTATCAGCACCATCTCCACTACTGCCAGCACTATTGATGGATGTGCTATCACTATTGGCACCACTGGTCTCCAGAGAAGCAAGTGAGTCTGAAGACTCCTCAACAACTCCGATTGCAGCAACCAGCCCACCAAAATCAAACACCTTTTGAGGGTCTGTGGCATCACCAGCAGCCTGATAATAGGAACTCTGAGAAGCGCCTGCACCTAAGGAAGCCGCCCATGACTTCGGCATCAAGGTCACGTCATATTTGCCATCACCACGAAGGACAGACTTCACCTCAAAGTTGCTCACGCTGCTAAAAAGCGCATCCATCACAAAAGCAACACTCCAGTCGGTCCCAACAGAAGTTGTACTGGTGTTGGTAACAGTGACATCGCCAGCGAAGGTACCGGACCACCCTCCGGAGATGGTTGCCTCAACGACGAGTCCTGCTGATGTTTCGACTGCAACATTCGATGTTTGCTCAACACTCTCAGACTCTTGCTCTTGCACAAAAGCGGTGTTTATTAAACTATCAACGGCACTCAATGCCGCGCCGGTGTCCTCACCCATGAGCTGCGCGCTCGTATTGCTTCCATCGAGCTGCTCGTTATCCACAGTTTCAGCAACCGGAACATCAAGAAAGAACATCTCGTTGGTGAGCTCTCCGGAATTTGACAACCCAACACTGCTGGCGTTGAAAGAGAGATCAATAGAGCCACCAGCTGCAATCTCAAGACCCCACGCAGGAGGAGTGAGCGACACCTGATAGCTGCCGTCACCAAGATCCGTCACGGTGGATTCGGCAGACCAAATCTGAACATTGGGCTGATCAGTCACGAAACTGAACGACCAATTCTTCAGCTCAACATCTGAATCATTGGACAGAGTGAGGGTTCCACTCATCCCGCCCCAATAAAGAGTTCCCGCAACTGATGCCTGCAATCCAGCTGAACTCAGGGATAAAGAATCAACCGGCGCATCCATCGAGGCAAACCCCTCAATAGCCATCTCGCCTCCAACCATCACATCTCCGTGGATTGAGTGGTCGTGGATGGCAGGGGATGGCTCAATTGCCGTGACCATGGAATCAGGATTCACCAGTTGACCAGATCGAACCTGCTCTCCATCGGTGGAAGCTCCGCTGGGAGCCTGGGGTGTGAGCAGACCAGCTCGGCTAACCAAGGACACCTCTTCTGCCGTGAAGCCAAAGGGAACCTCAAGGTTGTCCTCCATCACCTGATCGTGATGAAATTCGAGATTGGCGCCAATCAAATCCGTCCTCTGAACACCAGACAACAGAACGCTTTGCCCCGAAGGCTCAACACTGATCAATACCCCTTCGTCGGTATCAAGAACCGAAAAGCGTTCGCGCGTTCCTAAATATAAAAAACTAAGTTTTTGAGTTTGCGGATCGAAGTCATTAACAACTTCCTGCACACCAAATTGATGGGAGCGTACGTAAACGGTTCCGGACTCCCTTGCATCAAGGCCCTGCTCCCAAGACAGGACCGCCCCAATGTCCTGACGAAGGTGTTCATTGCCCACCACGCCAAAATTTTCAAGACTGAGATCCTTCCAAGCCAAACCCTTCAGTGACTGAGTCTGAACTGGATCGGCCCAAGGATTAACAATCGCTGCTGTGCCATCAGGCAAGGCACCAAGAATCAATCCATGCACTGAAATCTCTCCAAAATCAAGCCGGTCGCTTGTTGGATCAAAATTGTTAATGTCGGAACCTGCGGGGTTGACCTGATAGGTCACACCACCGCCCAAGAAATCAGCCATCAATTAAGCTCAGAAAGAGAAAAGAAAACGAGAAGAGACGATCAATAGAAACTGATCAATTAATATCAATAAATGGCATTTAAATAACACAAATTGACCGACGATTATGGCCATAACATTCATACACATCCAACCAAGAAGAAATCGCTGATCCCCATGCAAGGCACCTCGCCGTATTACCAAATAGAGACACAAAGGCTCTGTTGATCGATGCGCACCCTGAACTCCCCAACAACACTTGCAAGAAGTTTGTCTGCATATATGACTTAAATCTGATCAACTATGACCAAATGCATCTAGGCCAGAACAAAAAATGAAAAGAGCCCGCCAGTACTTGCGAGCCAACATTTGAAACGATCAAATCTCAGTATTCAGAACTGCCAGGTGATGTCGCAAGAACCCCACAAAGTGAGGCAGCAAAAGCAGCTCAAGGAGCACACGAGTGCAGGATCCGTAGATCGCCAAGGGTTAGCAACAGGTGAAAAGCAGCAACGATTCAACTCGGCTTTTGCCGATTTCGGCTAGCTCCATTTCTTCGCAGATCTGAGCACTTAAACGGTCCCTGCCATGAGCGGGATAACGTTGAGTTCGCAATCAGCAACAACGTCAAAAGACGATCTGGGGTTTGCTTGCCTACCCCCGCTGCGCACCCGGAATCGTTTCCCAATCGGTGTGTGTGGCCCAGAGGCCCCAAATCGCCATCGCCCGCAGATAGTGGCAAGCCCGAAAGGTGTTCACCGCCGTAATCGCTTCTGGAGTGCGGAATTGCAAGCCACCGGAATACACCTGGGTCACCACCGCAGAGCAGATCGCTTCAGCAGTTTTGCCCTCACCCATTAAGCGGTAATAGCTGGCGATTCCAAAGTTGATCCCCGTCCACACCTCCAAGGGATGGGTGCCATTCGGATCCAAGGGCGTGCCATCACGGCGCAGGCCATTGGCCACCCCGAGCGATCCGCCAGCAAAGTTGTCAAAACAGGCCTCCTTCACCGCTTTCAAGGAGCTGCGGCTATTGGCCTCACTCACCACGGGCGGTAAATCCAGCAAGCGCGCATAGAAATCACCGCAGAGCTGATCGGCCATCACCACGGGCGTGCCGCTTTCAGCATCGATGTCGTAGTACTCACCGTTCCAAAGGAGCTTGTCGAAATTGGCCCGTGATTGCTCTAACCAGCCACTGAAGGTGTGCTGCTCATCTCCGGTGTCGAGCCCCAGCTCCAACTGCAACCGTTGCGCCATGGCTAAGGCCGCTTCCAAGGCCGCAATCCAGAGCGCACCGCAGTATGCACTCACGCCCTTCAGCGGCCAATCATCAAAAGTTTGATCGGGGGCTCCGCCGTTATCAGGCAGGCCATCGTCATTCACATCAAATTGCTTGAGGTAATGCAGGGCTTGCACCGCCGCAGGCCAGCACTCCGCCAGAAAGCTCAGGTCTTCTCCGGTGGGCGCCAATTTGAACGTACGCCACACCTGCAGCACGTAGTCACTGGCGAGATCTTTCCAGAGATTGCAGTCTTGATAGGCGGTGTAGTTGGTGGCATCAAACGGCACCTCATTCGGTGCCCCCAAATCGTGAGGCGTAGCCCCTTTCACCTTGCGATCCGCTTCCACCCGGCCACGGCCCTGGGTGAAATACCAGCCAATCGGCCGTTGGGTGGCATCGGCCGCCGGAATCGCCCGAGCAAAACTACGTATCACCGCCTTATCGAGCTCCGGCCAAAGCTGCAGCAGGGCAAAGGAACCGTACAAACGCACATCAAGGCTTTCGTACCAGGCGTAATCGAGGCACTCGAGCACCCCAAAACGCCCGTAGGGATCCTTCGAGGTGGCAGCCGTCCAGAGGCTGCCGCCACTGGCGAGGTCATAGAGCTCGTTGAACAGCGCCATGCGCAGCTCTTCCGGCAGCTCCTTGCGCGCCAACACCGGTGCTTGCCAAGCTTCGATTTGCTCGTGCCAAGACCGCCAATCGCGGAGTGCTTCTGCCGCAATCGCCGCCGCATGGCAGCCTTCGGCGCCATAAAAATCGCTGTAACGGCGCAGGTCGCGCACCCCGGTCGCAAAGCTCGTAACCGGCAGATCCCAGCTGATCGCCACCGGAATCTCTCGGGTTTCACCCGGCGCCAGGGTGAGTTTCACGGCGATCGCCGCACTGGCATGTTCGCCCTTTCGGCTGGCGCGATCGTTGTTGCTATCGGGGATCACCCCATCAGCGGCAAAGGGCTGCCAGAGCTCGGCACCATCACCGCTTGGATCCCAGCGACTGCAGCGCATCAGCTCCACCCCGTCCAGCGTGTCTGGCAGAGCCAGACACCACTGCCCTTGTCCTTCTGCCACCGGCGTTGAACGCTTGCCATCGAGCAGCACCCCGCTCAGGCCATCAGCATCGATCCAGCGGTTGCTCTGGCCCTCGCTAGCTCCAATCGCTGGGGCGTAGTTGTGCTCTGGACTGCCATCATCACGAAAATGCACCTCCGCCGATGCATCGGTGTTGGTAAACCAGCCCACCGTGTTGCGCCAACTCAGCAGCAGCGACAGCTCTAAGGGCTTTTTGGTGGGATTGGTGAGGGTCCAGCGAAACACCGCCACCGGATAACTGCTGCGTTGGTAATCACCAGGAAGGATCGGGCTGAACGCCTCGCAACTCACTTCAGCGCGAAACACCCCTTCGTAGTGGTTCCAGCTCAGGGGGTAGCGAGCGGCATAAGTGCCGGTGCTGTTCTCCTCCGTACTGGCGGGATACCACTGCCAGCTGCTCAGCGGCTTGCCTGACTCCGGCCTGGAGTCATCGCGCGTTGGCTCTGTGGCCAAGGCATGAACACGCACCTGATCACCTTGCTTTTCCCACAGCGCGAATTGACAATCGGGAATGCTGCCATACCAATGCTCACCGCCATCGAGGTGCCAAAGGTTGAAATCACCACGGGAGCTGCGGCCAAGACAACCGGCACCAAAGCCACCAAGGGGCATGCCATGCCAGGGGCCATCGTCGAGATTGCTGGCATAACGCACCGTGAACGGGGACTGCCACCCCAAGCCAAATGAGCGGCTCCAGCTCGCTTCTGGTGGTTGCCAACCCTTTCCTAATGAGCCGCGGCTCAGCCGTGAACGCAATGCGGACAGTCCGAGCGGTGCCATGCAGAGGCCGAAAGTGGACCCAGATTGCCAGAGCTGGCCAGAAGAGCCAGGGCCTTGCTAAGAGCATGGCGACTGAACCCTTTGCCCCTGCATCCTTTAAAAGCTCACCGGCAGCCAAGCCCACACCCTTTTGTCGTTGGCCGTGCCCTGATTGAGAACGCGTGAGAACCTTGTGAGAATAGGCAGTCTGAGGGAATTGCAATCGTTAGCTTGCATCCCCTTTTTGGGCATCCTCGCCAGCCTTCAGCTGATCGATCCCAGCGTGGCCAATATCGCCTTGGTGAAAGCAAGCGATGCCTTGCAGATGCATGGCGCTGTTTTGGCCCTAGGCGCCAGCGTTTCCACCTTGGCCCAAGCCGCATCGGTGCTGGTAATGGGCTTTTTCGGCGATCGTTTTGGGCGGCGGCGGGTGCTGGCAGCCTCCCTGCTCCTGGCTCTATTCGGGAATCTGCTCTCGATGCTGTCAGGCGAGGCGGGCCTGTTCCTGCTCGGCCGTGCTCTTACAGGCATCGCCCTGGGCTCGGTGCTCACCAGCACCTTTGCCAGCGTGCGCTTCGTCACCCCGGCCGCTGGCGTGAACGCCGCCCTCGGCCTCTGGAACCTGCTGATCGTGGTGGGCTTCATCAGTGGCTCCCTGATCGGTGGCTGGATGGCCACCATCAATTGGCGCCTGTCCTTTTTGCTGGTGCCGATCATTTGCAGCGCCAGCCTGCTGCTGTTGCCCGCCCTGCTACCTGCCATTCCAGGCAATCGCTCCCTCAAGCCCGACCTGCCCGGCCTAGCGAGCATCGCGATCGCGATGGTGCTGTTTTTATTTGGCATCAACCATGCAGCTTTAGGGCTGCGCAGCCCCAGCTTCTGGCTGCCGGCCTGCAGCGGACTGTTGTTGTTTGTGCTGCACATCAACCTTGAGCGCCGCAGCCGCAAACCGATGTTTCCGCCGCGGCTCTACCTGCGCGGTTTCTTTGCCGCAGCGGTGATCAATGGGATCGGCTGGAATGTGGCGCAAGCGGTGGTACAGCTGCAAACCAGCAACTTCTGGCAACTGGTGCAGGGATACAGCACCAGTGCGGTGGCCTTCGCTCAACTGCCCTTTTTGATCTGCTTTGGCGTGGCAGGGATCTATGCCGGGCGCTGGATGGGTCCAGGCCGACGCACCTTGATGTTGATGGCGGGTGGCAGCTTGGCTCTGGTACTCGGCCTGGCCCTGTTCGCAATCATTCAGGTGCAAACGCCCTATTGGCAGTTGTTGCCTGCCTTGATGCTGGCGGGCCTTGGGCTGGCCTTTGTGGCGGTGCCGCAATCTGCCTTGTTTGTGCAGGAAGCACCAAAGGATTGCTTTGGATCAGTGCTGGCCTTTCGTACCACCAGCGGCCAGCTGGGCTTTGCCTTTGGGCTCGCCGCCAGCGGAACGATGATCAGCGGCTTTGGCTTCCACGATCTCCACAGCCGCATGCAAGCCGCAGGTCTGGGCTTGGAGCATCTACCCCAACTCGACGAACAGATTCGTCTGTTTTTGCGCAACAGCCCGATTTCGCTTGAGGGATCTGCGTCTGAGCAATTGCTCAAACTACTGCGGGAGGCCTACACCCAGGGGCTAGCGGGAACGATGTTGGTCGTGGCGGTGATCACCGGGCTGCTGTTTGCGATCAGCTTGCTGCTGTTGATCATTGGCCGCGAGCAACAACTGCTCCATCAAGAAGGTTCTTGAGCGATGCCGTCTTCCGCATCAAGCAAGGCATCGAGCGTCACCGCTGTGCGCACCAGCGCTTGATAGCGCTGCAACACTCGTCGATTGCGCTCCAGCCAGCGCGCGGCATCGACTGGTGCATCGCGGCTGCCCCCACTCACCAACCCGGAGGGATGATCCCCATCCATCAGCTCCAGATCGCCCTGCTGGGCCACGAGGGCCAAAAGAATGTCGTGCAGACGTTGCCGGCGCTCCTTAATCGCATTGGTGCACATTTCCACCACACCGCAATCATTGTGGCCATCTTGAAGGGATGAAGGTCTTACGCCTCCGCGCACCCACCATTTTCATGCTTGTTTCCAAACGAAGCAAGGTGCTGACAGCGCTGCTGGCGCTCTGCAGCGGCCTTGGCGCTCCAGCGGTATTCGCCGAGGAGCTTTACGTTCTCGACACCACCTGCAGCACCCCAACCTCCCCCAACTTTTCCTGCCAAGTGAAGGCCATTGATGTGGATGATTCCACGGAATATCACCATCGCTTTGGGTCACGCACGGTGAGCTACCGCGTGATTGAAGACCCCTATGTCCGCATCGAGGGACAGGCCTATGCAGGCGCACCGTGGACATCGGTAAAAAATGCAAGCATCAATTTTAAAACTGAACAGCTTTGCTTCAACAACAAGGCGTTTTGTGTAAGCAACCCCACCTTCCTGGCCGATGTTCTGACCCAAGGAGGGGATGCCATTCAAGGCCGGACCCGCATCGGCATGGCCTTTGCCGGCAACGGCCGCGTGGATGTGACCTGCTTTGACAACGGCTGCGATCGACTAAAGGAGGCCATTCAAAAATGACAAACAAAGCCAAAAAGATCGGCTTAGCAGGAGCAATCGGCGTCCTGCTGATGCTGCAACCGGCCGCAGCCCTGTCCGCCTTTGAGCGCAATGGTGTTCTCACCGTTGAGGCGGCACCAACGTCTGCCACAGAAGAGCTGCTGATCAGCCAACGCGGCGGTCGAGGCGGGGGCGGCTCGAGAGGCGGCGGATCCAGAGGGGGTGGATCGCGCAGCAGTGGGTCTCGGAGCAGTGGATCCCGCTCCAGCAGTCGGTCCAGCAGTGGACGGACCGGGTTTAGTTCCTACAGCGGCAGCCGCCAGGGCACGCGCCAATCCACCCGCAGCAACCGCCAAAGCGCGCGCAGCGTCACCCGTGATCAGCGTCAAACCAGCCGCGGAGACAATCGGGGAACGCGCCAAAACACACGCAATAGCAACATTGATTCCCGTCAACAGGGACGCACTAGCCGCACGGATGTACGCCAAAGCGGCCGCAATGATCGGGTCAACAACCGTTCAAACACCCGCCGCGATGCAGTGAACAACTGGAATCGCTACGGCAATGGTTGGTACAGCGGATCGAGCTGGTCGAACAACCGCCCCTGGAACAACGGCTGGTACGGAGGGTCTTACTACAACAATTGGCGTTGGTATCCCGGCCAAGCAGCCGCCTGGGGTCTTGCTGGCATGGCCACCTTTGGCACCATCAACAGCTTGGTGAATTCAGCGCAATCCAGCCAAGTGAGTTACATCGAAGTCCCAAACTCCGATTACTCGCTGTACTACCCAAGCGTGACGGCCACTGGGGATGTGGTGAGTTTTGAAGCCGACAACGGTTACGACACCGCGCGCTTCAACGCCAACTGCCGCAACGGCACCCTCAACGGCGGAGCACCTCTCAATGCCAACGAGGCCCAATTGCTGAATGCGGCCTGTCAGGTGGCCTTTGGGCAGTAACAGACAACGCCGTCTCAACTGAGCAAGGCCTGCAGGCGTTGCTCAGCCTCCGCCTTCAACACAACAGGCTGGGCTTTGTACGCCTTGCCCTTGGCAATGCGCGCCGCAATCGCATCGCGCGCAGAGCCCCATCCGCTGATCTCAAGAGCGCTATAGATCCGCTGCAGAGTGATCAGAGGTGACTGCACCAAGTCGTCGTAGGCGATCTCAACCAGCTGCCCCTTTGGGATCAAATGCCGCGAGCGCGCAAAGGCATCAAGCAATTGGTCATGGGCCGCCGCTGTTTCCTCCACTTGGCGCAGGCTAGATGGAGGTTCTTGCAGACCCACCAAGTGAGCCAAGCGCTGCTTCACTTGCACCAATGAACGAACCGAATCGATCGGCTGCCGGTGCAGATAGACAAACCGGGCCCGCGGGAACAAACGCAGCAACAGGGCAATCCTGGCTGTGTGCGCAGAATTTTTGATCACCAGGTGGGTTTTACCAGCTCCCTCATGCAGCCAGGTGAGGCGAGTGAAATAAAGCAACGTCTGCTCAAACTCGGGCGTGCTGTTGAGCACAGCGCGGCGGAAATGCCTTGGGTAATTCAGAGGAAAAGCAATGCCAGCCATGTTGGTGTCCATCGTGAGCCTGGCCAACCCCACCTCGTCTTCCTGGGGATCCTCTGCCCCCCATGGCACAGCATCGATTGGGCGATGCTGGGTCATGAGCCTTTGCAACAGGGGCCTCAGCAGCGGTTTCAGCACCAAGGCAGCCTGCGGAGCAATAGTGAAGCAGTTGCGAGCGGTGGCGGCAGTTAGATCAGCAGCCAACAGCTGATGCAGATAGGTGGTGCCACTGCGCCAGTGACCAATCACCACCACTGGGTCATCAGGGCAAGCGCAGGCCTGAATCCTGCGGCCATAGATCAGGGATTGCAGCCAGGCAAAGGGTTCAACAACCAGCCCACTGAAGGTGAGCAGCAGTGCTGCGGGAACACGCTTCGGAGAAAGAGCGCCATGTTTCAGCCCATTAGCAAGCGTGGTCGGCCGAATGCAACCACCAGCAACTAACGCGTCAGAGAGGTTGGGAAAGTGCAACATCACTGCTTAAAACAAAAGTTGACAGGGAGAAAATGATCTCGCGTAGCTGAGCTTTGACGCTACGAAAACGTTCTCAGCGAAGGGATTGCTCGCAAAATCACCTTATGCTTAATTTTCAAAAACTGAACCCACTGATCTGACGTAGTGCAGTTCGATACCACGCCAAAAAGGGCTTTTGCCACAACAACAACCCTCAATGCTCCATGCATGAACTGGGGCACGGATTTTCATAGCGCAAGCGAGTTAGCTGCAGCAATGCAACGGCTTGGCAAAGACTTTGATGTTCTTCAGTTAACTCGTGGTCCACTTGAAGGACACTTTTCAGTTGTACATCTCAGTGAACTCAGCATATTCAGCATTGAAACCAGCCAGCTGCTATTACTGAATGGAGAAAGAGGAGACGATTGCATCTCATTTTGCTTAGTGAGTAGCGGACCAGACGAAGATCATCGACTTCATTCCAACACGATCGATCCCTATTCAATCAATGGATTCAAACCAGATCTCAAAGAAAGTCATTTTCAATTATCAGCAGGCTCGAAAACTCTCTTCACATTTACATCGGCAAGAAGATTCAAGACCTTCCTTGAGCGCAGTGGACACCAAGACTTACTTGAAACTATTCATAACAGCAATTCATTAAAACTAAACCCACAATTACATAAGACGATAAATAGTAAGCTTTCATGGCATCTAAGCCATCCATTAGCAAATACTCAGCAACGATCCCTTCATACCGCACATCTTTACACTTTAATCTTAGGAGCTCTAGCACAAGAGAGCAAAATAAATTTTATGAAGTTCAATCTCTCACCTCGACAAAAAATCGTTCAGGAACTCGTTCGCTGGGGATTTAAGAATAGCACCAGTCCCATACAACTTGATGATCTAGTCAAAGCTTTTTTCAGCTCACGCCGTACAATTATTCAAGGATGCAAAGAAAACTTTGCCATTGGCCCCATGGAACTACTGAAGTTAATCCGCTTAGAGCAAGTCAATAAGACTCTGAGATCAAATGAAATCAGAGAATCCCTTGAGCTAAAAAAAGTTAGTGATGTCGCATCACACTTTGGTTTCATAAGTCGCGGACATTTTTCTGCAACCTATCGAAATCAGTACGGCGAAACACCAAGGCAAACCCTTATGAAGACAAATTATCAACCACTAGTA
>Ga0302116_1002442_pt1 | contig 10887 bp, 13 predicted proteins | sample AG5_SCM_MG_FD_203124 | JGI IMG/M metagenome (GOLD analysis project Ga0302116, IMG submission 203124) | Marine microbial communities from Western Arctic Ocean, Canada - AG5_SCM | ecosystem: Environmental > Aquatic > Marine > Oceanic | place: Canada: Western Arctic Ocean | collected 2017-10-01 | reverse complement strand
TCCACCTCGCTACTGACCTGGGCGCGGCTTCGCTTCCCAAGCGGCTGGTTCCAGTCATATTGTTCTTCCTTTAGCAAGGTGCACCGGCTTGGAGCACAGTTCACCCCCGGAACGAGGAGCGTTACCGGTGAGGCCTCCACCTGTTGGAGTAGGGACTCGTTGTTTTCGTTTTGGATTTGGTCAAGCTGCGCCGTCAATGTTATTGTTAATAAAAATAGAAAAAATAGAGTAGTGTATTGCTCACCTTGCTCATGTAAGCCTTCTGTAGCACGGCTCCTCCAGCAGCTCCCGCAAACGACCCCCTCCTCTCGTTCAATTTATTCAACGCGTCGCACTTCTTCCTCAGCCCCTCCTGCTGCTTCGCCGTCCCGCCCTCCATTATCGCGCTGCTCTTTATGTAGCCGCTCCGGCCGTAAATCAGCCACGCGCAGAGGAGCGCGTTGTTGAACCGAGAGGACTGGAACATTTTCAAGTAGTGGGAGCAGGTGGAGGTAGTTGGGAAGATTCGGGTGAAGTGGCCGCGGCGAGCGTACTCATCCTGCGCCGAGCGAAGCGAGGCGCATTGCAAATTGAGTGGAATTATTATTATATAATGTTAGTTTAGCTGTGGCTCGTCTGATGCGGACTTAGAAAAACGCCAAGGACAAAGGCCTTCGCTTCCCTTCGCTTCGTGTTCTCGTTTTCCGCCAACTCCCGGAGAGACGCGGGACGAATTCCGGCTGTTCATGACGGAGTCCAAAAATCGAATTTCTGGTGCGTCTCGCTCGGGGTGTCGCTCGGCGCACTGCGATCCATGTTCGTTTTGATCCGTGTTTTGGACCGTTCCTGAACAACCCCCTCGCACAAAACGCACAAAAAGATGCGCCTGGCCGAACTAGCCACCGTGTCCAATTCTGAGTGTCTAAAATCTCCATGCGTTGGAGTTACGGCCAATCTAGTGGTTCGCCTTTTTTTGCCTTTTTTTTGTTTTCACATTGACGTGCGGCGGGCGTTCGAATACGACGCCTAACGCTCGTTCGACGGTTTCGCCCGACGGTCGGTCGCTTCGCTTCTCTTCGCTTCACTTCACTTCACTTCGGCCCCCCTTTCTCTTCACTCACCTCCAAATCATATATAGTTTCCCAGTCCTCCTCGCTCAAGTTCGCTAAATTTACAGTTTCCGGTCTGTTCGGGTTCCGCCTCCATAACTCTTGGTTCGATCTCCCAGAACTCCCCCCTTTTTTCTTGAACGTCCCCTGCATCCGTTGGTGCTTCTCCCTTATCTTGTCCTTCTTGAGCTCGCTTTCGTCGAATGGAACCATGCCGCACAGGTGGAACACGTCGGCCATCAGCGTTCCCTTGATCTTCTGGTCCAACGGGCTGCTCCCCATCAAACTCGGGCTGACGTTCACCTCGATTAGCCACGGCTGCTCCAAGCAAAATGAAGCGAGGGTTAGTCGCTTCGCACTCTTTGTCGCTCGCTTCGCTCGCCGCTCACCTTCAGAACCGAGTCCAAAAATACGTCAAACCCAAACAGCTCGTAGCAGGAGCCTGGGAACTTGATGTGCCTGTGGATCTGGGGTGCAATCTCTCCCTCGGCAGCTATTAGCGTCTTGACAATCAGAGCCTCGACTTGGTCCTGCACGCTCTTCACCCGTTTGTCACCTTCCGCGTGGCCCAAGTACCTCCACAGAGCGCTCAGGCTCCACTTGCTGCCCTCCATGTCACTGTTGTTATCCTCGGTGGGCGCGCAGAAGTGCTTGCTCTTCTTGTTGATTGAGTAGTTCGTAAGGTGTGCGAATCTGCAAATTTTGGGTTGTTGTGTTTGTTTGTTAGTTTGAGATTTTTTAGGTGTGGAAATTACTTGGGTTGTGGAGCTGCGCTCAACTTTCCGCTGCGCTCGGCTTGATGGAAGCAGCTTCGCTCGCTGCACGCTTCCCGCGCAACTCAACTCACCTACTGTTCAACTTCTTCATGCTGTAATCGTGCGTGCTGAACCTCGCCAAACCCTCCTGAAAAACGTACGCCCTGAGCGGGTCGAAGCCCGTAACTAAGACGTAAATCCTCAGATCGAACTTCTTGTTGTCGATCAGATACGGCTTGCTGAGGTACTGCGGCGAACGGAATTTTATGATAGTGATTGTTAGTTAAATTTTATAATATTTGTTTCTGTATGGGGAAGCGAGCCAGCAACACCATACACCAGTTGTGAATAGCTCGCTTTGCTCGTGGCTCGCTCACGGCACTCGCTCACCTGCTGCATGACGCACGGCTTGTCTTTCGGCACCGTGTTGATGTTGTTCTTGTGTATGAGCCGAATGCCCCGTCCGCAGGCGCTCGCACTCGGCTTGATTATGAATACGTTCCTTCCGTTATTCTCCTCGGCCGATCGCCGCCAGCTATTGTACTCGGCGGGGAGGATCCATCCGCCCGGGACGATGTCGAATGAATTGGAGGGGACGCCGAGGTTTTGGTTGGCTGGAGAAGACAACGTTCGCTTCGCACGGCCGATGCACCTCATCAGCCTGTCCTTGCGCCCTATGCACCAGCTGCCAGGGAAGTGGTTCACCTTTTGGAATCTGTTTAAAGCTTCGAAGCCAGCCGTGGTGGGGTGTTTTGCCCAGCTGCAGTTCCACTGCACCCCGCTAATCTTTCTCCGGAAGCCCGCCCTAATGAACGCGTTCTGCGCCAAACGAATTGAGTGGAATAATAATATGTTAGTTTAGTAAATGGCTCGTATTCTCGTCTTCCTCAAGGCTCGCTCGCTTCGCTCACTCGCCTTGATGCAGTTTCTTTCCCACTGGCTCTTGTAGAAGATCTTCCGTCCATTCAATTCCTCAACATAATAGTCCGCCCCCGGCCCCTGCCCTCCCCTAACTATGCTCAGCTCGCGCATCGCCTTGGGGTAGTCGAAGTAGATCGCGGGGGGGCGGTGCGGAAACAGCGATGGGACGAGGAGAACTTCGCCCCGAACGGGCTCCAAGGGGTCCACGGCGTTATCTAAGCTGCAGTCGGAAGAGTCTTCCGACTGGGATTGATCGTCGTTCTCATCGTTCCCATCTAGTCCTAAGTCAGCACCAATGCTGTCATTGTCGGTGTCGTTATCGGAAGCATGCAGTTTATTGGTCAATGGCTCGGAAGGAGAGTTGATCCTCGTGCGGATCGCCTTGAGGGCAGACCCGCCGGGAGCTGGGTAAACGTTATCCATTTGTGACTGAATAAATACAAATCAGTGTGACGAAAATATTTGTGAAGGCTACGAAAACAGTTGGCCTTTAGCACCTTTCTAGATTTTGACCCAGGTATGTCTTATGAGTTTGATAACGAACAGATCCAAGTTGTGTTTGTGCATATTAAATTAAATAATTTTTTATGAGAAAAATCCTGAAAAAGAAAATCGTGCTCGTCGTTATTTATATTTTACGAAACTCGCGTTAACACTTGCCACATCTATAACCGGCTTCTTCTATAACTTCCCACCCATCTTCTACACTTATAATCTCCCCCCTCCACCCCAATTCACCCCCCCTGCCAACCCCAACCCCCCCTCGGAACAATAACAAAATCACAATCAGAATACAACATTTTATACTTAAAAAACGATCATGAAAGCCTCCAGGCCCAGATCCGCGCCAATGAAGCGCAGGCCCCCTCCCAACAGCAGCAACAACAACAGCAACCACACCAATACCAGCAACAGCAACAACAACGATCCCACCCCTTCCCCCTACGTGAAGATTGGTTACAAGCACACCTACGCCTCCCAGTCCAAACCCATCGGCATGTCCCCATTCCAGTACCTCCGGAACAAGCTCGACAGCGCCAAAACTGCCAGCAAGAGCGGCGGCAGCAGCAAGGTGGGGGTGATGGCCAACAATAACAATTCAACTGCTGCTCACGCCAACAATGGCGAGAGCAGCAGCAGCAACAGAAAGCACCATCCAAACAAGAGCCAGGACTCCGCCGGCGCTAAGACGACGGTAACAACAACGTCCGGCTCGAGCAGCACCACCGAGCGCCAGCAGCAGGCCAAGAAGATCAGCTCACACCTCTTCTCGAAAGATAATACAAATGCAAGTACAAATACAAATTCCAGTAATAGTCCAGCTACTGCTACCCGCGTGACTTACAGGATGGGAGCGAGCAACAAGGGAGGGAGTGGGCGGCCTAGGCCCATGAGCGCTGGGGCGGTGAAGAGCCACCACCAGTACCCAAGGCATGGCCACGGCCATAGCCACGGCCATAGACCGGGCTCCGGGTACGGAGGAGGGAGGCCAAAGTCGGCGGGGGGCAGTGGCAATGGTAGTAATAGTAACAGTAACAGTAGCAGTGGCAGTGGCAACTACTACCAGATTCAGCAGCAGCAGCAGTTCCAGCAGCAGCAGCAGTTCCAGCAGCAGCAGCAGTTCCAGCAGCAGCAGCAGTTCCAGCAACAACGGGAGAAGGCGGCGGCGGCGGCAGCGGCAGAGAAGGCGGCAGAGAAAGCGGCAGAGAAGGCGGTAGAGAAGGCGGCAGAGAAGGCAGCGGCAGCGGCAGCGGCAGCAGCAGAGAAGGTTCGGGAGGTTATTAACCCTACTACGGTGACATCAACAACAGCAGCGAAGCAGAGGCCAATGTCTGCGGGGGCGATTGGAAGCCAGAGGAGGTTCCGACCGGAGATACCGCAGAGGCACGATATGGGTGGTGCGCAGGGGTGAGTTTGAATTTGCTTGCGATATTATGATATATTTGTAGAACTAACAACCCCCCACACACACTCTCCATATTCACTACCACCACCACTCAGAACGATCACGCATATGTCTTCGTCGTTCATTGGCCAGCCCCAACACAATAATGCCAAGAGCTCGGTGGCGCTGCAGCAGCTCAGCTCCAAGTTCTGCACCATTGCCGAGCAGCAGTACCTGCAGAACGTTATGAGCACTGGTTCGATGAAGGGGCACAGCACCACGGAGTTCTACACCATCGGGAAGGTTGTTGGGGTCGGGAGTTTTGCGAAGGTTAGGTTGGCGTGGCACAAGCTCACCGGGCAGGCAATTGCGATAAAAACGTACGAGAAGAGTAAGATCAAGGACGCGAATCATTTGAGGCGGATCCAGCAGGAGATCCGGTTGATGGAGAAGATGAACCACCCCTCGCTGATCCGGCTGTTCGAAACGTTGGAATCGCCGAAACGGATCCATTTGGTTATGGAGTACACCAGCGGGGGGAACTTGTGCAGCTACGTGAAGAAGAGGAAGCGGCTGCCGGAGGACGAGGCTAGGTGCATCTTCACGCAGCTTTGTGTCAGCTTGGAGTACATGCACAGGTGAGAAGTGAGAAGAAGAGAACTAGTTACAACTGTATCTCGCGATTAACCCCCCTCTGTTTGCTCGGCGCAGGCTCGACATCATCCACAGGGACGTCAAGCTGGAGAACGTTCTGCTCGACAAGTACTTGAATACCAAGCTCATCGATTTTGGCTTCTCGGTCAGCACCAAGGACGAGAAGAACTTGAAGATCTTCTGCGGGACCCCGAGCTACATGGCGCCGGAGATTGTGAGGAGGCTCGAGTACGAGGGGAAGCCGGTGGATTGCTGGAGGTGAGTGTGTGGGCGAGGAGCGGAGCGGAGCGCAATACTGTGTTGTCTAACCCTAACCCTGTGCAGTCTCGGAGTGGTTTTGTACGCGCTGGTGTGCGGCTGCTTTCCCTTTTCGGCCAAATCCTACCCCGACCTGTACAAGAAGATTATGAGGGGCCAATTTAGATTCCCAGACCACCTAAGCCCCGCACTGAAAGACTTGATTAGAAACCTACTACAACTCGATCCGATGAAAAGGTACAATGTCGGACAGGCGAAGAATCATCCGTGGGCGGTGGCGGTGGGGGTGAACGAGCGGGAAAGGGCGAACAGCCCCAACACGAGCCAAAGCGAAATTTTAATAAGCAGCAATCCGAAGAACGATCTGAACGAGAGGTGAGCGAGCGAAGCTATCGAGCCTTGATGAAGGCGAGAAATATATGCGAGCCCCTACTAAACTTTCTTCGCTCGGCGCAGTGTGATGAAGGTGATGGAGGACTTTGGAATCGCAAGAGAAACGACCATCCACACTGTCTTGAACAAGACGCACAATGGCATTTCTGCGTGCTACTATTTGTTGAAGCAGGCGATGAAGGATAGCGGGGATTTGGTAACTGAAGAAGTCATCAAGGAGGCGAAGCGCGTAGTGATAGCAGCACCAACAACAACAAAAACAACAACAGCAACATCAACAACAACATCAACATCAACAACATCAACAACAAAGAAGAGTATACGGCCGCTGAGCGCGCCAGCAGCACGGGGAAAACCGAAGAGCAACATCGTCCTCAAGAACCCGAACAGAAACGGGGACAAAACGAACTACTACGACGATGACGAGAGTTTCATCAAGGAGGACGACGGTGACGACGACAGCTTGAAGAAGGTCGGGGGAGGTGATAGTCTTGCGTTGGGTCATTTGGGGGGAATTAGTGTTGGGGGCAGCAAAGTGGGGGGGGAGCGGGAACGGATATTGAAGGAGGCGGAGAGCGGAATAAGAACCTGATTTTAAAGCAATAGATGCGATGAATGCAAGAGTGAGAGAATTTCCTGTAACAATTTTATTTACATATAATAGCGCTAATCTATATTTGTTTATTCTATAGGCTCAACTCGGGAGCACCCCTTGCCGCAACAACAAGAATTTATTGCTTTCATATGAATATAGTTGATGTAGAGATCGCTGGCTCCCACGAAGAGGCAGAAACTCAGAAGTTCTAGGGTGCTGAAATCGGCCTCTACAAGCAATTTCTGCAGGAAACTGCTGCCACCCGAGTCAGTTTCGTCAAGAGCGACATTGAGTGCTCCGGCGTAAACCTTGAACTTGAATAAAGTCTTTGGGTACTCGAGTATTATGCCAACGATGTAGTAAGAGGTGTATGTTTTCCAATTGATTCGTGATCGCGTCGCCAGCCAAAACGTCCACAAATAGTCTACGCCGGCGCCGAGCGAAGCGAAGCGCATTACAAATTGTGGGGATTAGCATATTAGTGAATGAAGAGAGGTTGTTTGGGATGGCGGTTTGGCAGGCGCGCACGACAATTTGGAAAACTTCAAAAAAACTCAAAAAAGGTGATGCACTGAATCGCGAGCGCTTCGCGCGCTCGCTTCGCTCTCTTCGCTCACTCACCGTTCACTGAATACGCGCAAAGGAATGCGATAACGTGCAGACCTTGGATCGTCGAAGACGGCTGATCCCTTATCTGGTCCAGCCATGCACGATCGTAAAGCTGAACAACTCGCCGAACGGTGTCGGACAGCCACCAGAAATTCTTTTGAGGGTCGAGAAGGCTTTCTGTGAAGTTGGTGTACCGTATCTAATCAATGGGAAAATGACAAAGGGCTCCAAAAGTTTCAGGAATTGATAAATCAGCGTGCCATTGTAGTATCCGTGATTCACTGCAATGCATAGGATGAAAAACGACGATAACGGGCCGAGAAATATATATATTGGAAGGGTACCTCGGCGCACAATTTGGATCGGTATGATTAAACAAATCAGTTGGAAGAGAGAGACTGATGCGAAGAAGTCTCGCATCGTCATCACTACTTTTTGCACGACCTTGCCACTAGTGTACATGAGAATCATGAAACCGACCACAGCTAGTATTTTGAAAGCTTCCTTGAAGTGGTGCCAGTGTGATTTTTTGTGTGTGGCTGCTTTAAGCTGAGGAGGTGTTGGTGAAGTTTTTTGAGGAAAGGGAAGTGCCTCCATTTTGTTGTTTAAGGACTAGAAGGATTTGTTAAGTCCCAAGCTTTCTGAACGAACTGGGAGGGTGTCTTGTGGGTGAGCTGATTCAGGACTGTTGTGAGTTTGTTATTTCAGGAAAAGATGATGATGTGACGATGCGCCACTACCTAAAGTGCTAAAAAATCCAAAATTTCAAAAAATTTATAAAATTAATGTAATTTAATTATACGACTGCTCTTTGATCCACACCGATGGGAATCCACTACCCCGGAATTCGATTCAAAAATTTCAACACATTTGCAACTGATGAAGACTTCTTCACTTCACTGCCCAGAGAAAAAATAGCACCTAATTTCTGTTCCTATTGGATGCTCTACTTCTCCGCGTGGAGAACGGTCGCGTTCATGTATCCAGGTATAAAAGGCTACCTCCTCCTCCTTCCCTCCTACTTGTTTGGGATTTTCTGTGTGCTTCTAAAGTTTTTCATCATCTCCCCTCCCCTCCCCTCCTTCCTAATTGGCCATTGTCGTTTTGAAGCTGAACTCGATGTGCCTGGCGAAACTGAGGAGGCTCGATACAATTTTATGAAGGGTTGGTATTCCGAGACAGATCGACAGGGGATAAGTACTTCATCTCGTTTTCACTCTCGCAAATTGCCTTCGTCGTTGTGGTTCGAGCGTATTGGCCAGTTTGTCGGCTGTTATGGCATGAGCAGTTTTCCCAAAATTTACTACCCAGTGATGGCAGGCTTGGCGCACCAGGATATAGATAAACGAGAGTTTTACGTGATCTTTGACCGATCCCACCCACACCTCCTGAACGGTTTTGTTCGCTCCAAATCCACAAAAGACGGCTGGGTGCTGGCTGGACACACGCGTCACCTGATCGGCCTAAATTGGATTTACGAGTGGATATTCAAGAGCGTCTTCGGTTTGTACAATTACGAGCTGTGCAGAAGGAAGAGCGCAAAAGTAGAACCGTTTTGATTGTTGATTAGTTTCACTTACTTCACTTCTTTCTTTTTTCTATTTCAACTAAATCGAATTCACACAATTTCATGAATCCCACCCATCTTTCTTCTCCCTCAACAACGCAAATATCTTGTGGTTCTCTTGCCACTTGTTGCCCAATCCCTCCTGGATGCTCCGCTCGCCAGTCCGCAAGAACGGGTTGGTGTCCTTCTCCAGCTTCAAGGTCGTGGGCACGGTCGGCTGGCTCGCCTGCCTCAGCTCCTTCACCTCCTCGTACCGCTGCAACAGCAGCTCGTTGTCCGGCTCCGCCCAGGTGGCAAACTCGCCGTTGTTCTGAGTGTACTCGTGGGCGCAGAACAGCAACGTATCGTCGGGAAGCATCTTGACCCGCTCGATGCTCTCCAGGAACATCTTGGGGTTGCCCTCGAACATCCTCCCGCAGCCGAGGCTGCGCATGAATTGAATCGAGCGAATTCATGCGAATTCATGCGAATTCATGCGAATTCATGCGAATTCATGCGAGATCGAGATTGTGAGCATTTTCAACGACGCGAAGAATGAGAGATGAGAGATGAGAGATGAGAGATGAGAGATGAGAGATGAGAGTAGTGAGCACGGAGTTTTGCTTTTTACTTTTTACTGTTACAAAGCTCGCTCGCATTATTTCGCGATAGCCATCGCTCACCATCGCTCACCTGAAGATTGTGTCCCCCACGAAGCAAGCGCCAACCCCGGGGAAGTAGAGGGACACGTGGTGGAGAGTGTGGCCAGGAGTGTCCAGCACGTACACGGAGGTGTTTCCAAACGGCTCCACGTGCCCACCCGCGATGGTGACGTCGTCAAGGGTCGAGGACTTCAACTCGCTGGGGGAGGTCGCGTCGTAGTCCTTGGAGAAGATTCTAGACGCCGAGGCCAGGAGGCCTTTTTTAGGCTTGCACTCCACGGGGCCAAGGAGTTTGGCCGAGGGGAACGATTTTAAGAGACCGTCGTTGCCTCCCATGTGGTCATCGTGGTGGTGGGTGTTGAAGATGTGGGTCAGAGTGTAGTTTTTTTTGCTTAGGATCGACAAATAGGAGGCTGCACAGGGGGAATCTATAGCTGCTGTCTCCTGAGTTGCGGGAGAGTGTACGATAAACCCATAATTGTCGTTTAGGCACGGAAACTGGTGGATTATCAAGGGGTTGGGAGAGTCTGGGGCCGGTTCAAATGTGCTGATCTTTGGTTCGAAGATGGAAGTTGACGAGGAGGATGTTCGAAGGGCTAATCGGTGTTGGGTCGGTGAAAAGTTTGTTGCGGCGGCGGCAAGACGCTGCAGGAACAGCATTCCTGATATGTTGAGGGTCCTTTTAATTTTGCCTCCAACAGAGTAAAAGTTATTCCTAAAATTTACGTGGTTTCCCCGCCACCGAATTTCATTAACGCCCAAAACGCCAGCACGAGCAACGAGCAAATTTCTATGCCTTCCAATGAGCACCACGAGTGGCTCAAGAAGTGTGATTGGCCCGCGGTACGAGAAGTCATGCTTGACCCAGATAAAGACTTAGATTTGCTCATAAGAAAGTACAAGGAGAGAGATGAGCATGGACGACTGCCACATCATTGGATGGCAGCGAAAGCTCAGGCACACACACATACTCTTGCCCATGTGGGCGTGGATACGATTTGGTTGAATCCAGAGGCCCTCACCACCCGAGACAAGGAAGGCGAAACCCCCCTCGACATTGCCAGTAGGAGTGGAGCCTGTGCTGAGATCATCGGCTTGCTCTCCCTCACTCCCGAGGAAGCTGATTCGTTGAAATGGAAGGGGATGCTCCGCTTGTACGCACCAGTATTTTATTGGATGGCTATTGAGATGAATGGGTGGATCCAATCACGATCGTGGGCAGACTGCCACAAGTTCATCGATGAGCACGATGACGAGTTGGTGCGTGAAGTGCTCAAATACATGAATTCTGATCTTCTTCGAGAGTTTGCTATGAATAGCCAGGTATACACCGACTCCCTCTTGTTTCTTGCTCTTCGAATGATCCATCGGAACCCTCTTTCCCTTCTTGGGTCAGTGGAAGAATACTCTCCTCTTGAGATGGCTGAGCAACCCCAATACAATGCGTGCAAAGAGATCCGAAAGGTCCTCCGCCTCACCCCCCCCCACGGCGCCCCCCCCCCCCGCCCCCCCCGCCGCCCC
>Ga0302116_1002438_pt1 | contig 10903 bp, 11 predicted proteins | sample AG5_SCM_MG_FD_203124 | JGI IMG/M metagenome (GOLD analysis project Ga0302116, IMG submission 203124) | Marine microbial communities from Western Arctic Ocean, Canada - AG5_SCM | ecosystem: Environmental > Aquatic > Marine > Oceanic | place: Canada: Western Arctic Ocean | collected 2017-10-01 | reverse complement strand
CCCAGCGTCTACACCCCTGGTGCATCGCCGATGAACATTGGGAGTGGGAGTGGAAACGCCGGCGGGGGGGGGGACAAAAAGGGAAGACAAAATCTTTGGAGCCACGAAAAGTTCCACAACAGGATCTACATTATGAGGGAAATGTACCACACGTGGAAAGAGGGGGGGGGAGTGCTGGAAGGGACGGAGTTCGCGAGCGTCGAGAACGACCCGTTTTACGATCCGGCAGAAGACCAACTCTTGGGAATTGCCAGAATGCAACTCGAGGCCATGAAGTACATGCTCGACGTGGAGGAGGCAACTCCTCTGGTGGACTACAAAGGCACGAGCGAAGGAGAACTACTGGTTGGGTTAACGCCAATGATAGGAGGGGGGGGGGAGGGGGAAGAGGAGGAGGAGGAGGATATTGAAGATTTGGAAGAAATCATTGGAAAGAAGTTGAGCATAGAGGTGGACGTGAAGAGCTGTCGGGGGCTGCCTGGAAACTTGCTGGCGCAGTACAAGAGCATGTACGTACAGTTCAGGTTCTTCGCTACGGAAGAATACGTAAAAACGGGCAAGGTGGCGTTCAAGAGTATCAACCCCAAAATCAACTTCAAGACGGTTTTGAAGTTTGACGTCAGTGCCGAGTTTTGCCAGTTCGTGGTTGGCGCAAGCTTGGGGTTTGAGTGCTTTTTGAGCACGGAGGAGGTTACTGGGAGTGGGAGTGGGTGTGGGAGTGGGAGTGGGAGTGGGGGGGCGGTGGCGAAGAAAAAGAATGCCGTGGAGGAGGGAGAGGAGAAGAAGAAGGAGGAGGAGGAAGAGGAAGAATCGGAAATTCACGTATCAAAAGACACAATTATCAAGCATTTGAGGAGCGAAAACAAGGAACTCAAAGCGATTATTGAAGATTTGACAATGCAATTGGAAACTGCTAGAGGCGGTGTTGGGAAAGTTGTTGGAAATTTGAACAGAGCTGTGCAATACGATTCTTCTTTAAATTAAACTACTTTTACGTCGGCTTTGAATACTCCTAAGCGCGACAGCGTGGGATCGTCCCGAACGCTATCGCAGAGGGACAACAATTCGCCCTTGTTCAAATCCTTTTGAAGGGCAGACTTTCGGACGTTTTCGCGAAACTCACGAAACAATTTGGCGACCTGGACGCCATCTCTACCACTACCACTACCACTACCACCCTCGTGATTGTATGGCCTCGAAGTATACGAAGTGAAACCCATCAAGTCTAACAAATCACCGATCTCATCGACGACCGTATTTCTAATTACTTCGGGCGCGCCCTCATTTTTCTCCATGTAGGATTTGGCCTCGCTGACTAATATCAAAATTTGCTTTGTCAGGATTGATGCCTCCAGCAACCTGCCGCCGGTGAGAACTTGCTCCTTGGAAGTTAGAAATTTCTCAATGTGTTTCCGCATTCCCAACTCGCTAGGTGTCCATTTTGAGCTTTTTTTGTCGTTTGTGTAGGATCGAGCCATTAAGAGGAACTGGACTAGCTTCGCGTGGATCGAGGACGCCTCCTTCATGCTCTCCTCGGACCAGACAGCGTTAGAGCCGTGCGACCCCGTCATTCCTAATGCCCACCACCGAAACACGTCGCCGCCGGTCTTTGGTGATGATTGGAGCATCGAACGAAGTTGGGGAATCGTTACGAAATTCTTCAAAGACTTGGACATCTTGGCACCGTTGATGTGAAGATGGCCGGTGTGGATCCAGTTGTTCATCCACTGGGAGGAGGAGGGGTCGGAGGAGGGAAAATCGTGGTAAGCCTCGGCCTGCGCTATCTCGTTGGTGTGGTGAGGGAACTTTAAATCAATTCCACCAGCATGAACCGAAGGCTGAGTAGTGGTGATTTTTGATACGTAATCAATCATGGCAGAGCATTCCACGTGCCAACCAGGACGGCCGACACCCCAAGGGGAGGGGAAAGAAATATCCGGGGAGGTGTCGGGGGGGCAACCTTTCCAGAGGGCAAAGTCTCGAGGGTCCTTTTTTGGGGACGGGGGGGGTGGGGGGAGAGGGGATTTGGGGGAGTCAAAATGCTTCGGCTTGAAGTCTACTGAGGAGGTCGGTGGAGCCATTTTGCCATACTTATTGAGACCTTTGCTCTCAAACGATTGGGTGTCGAAATAGACAGAACCGGAGGGGGGGTCGACGTACGCGTATCCGTTTGAGAGGATTTGGGACACGTAGCTGATAATCTCATCGACATGATCAGTGACGCGAACAACAACATCAGGTCGCTTGACATTCAAGTAATCCATGTCGGAGAAGAACTCGGATTCGTAGTGCCGAGCGAGCTGCTTGGGTGGGATGTTCTGGGACGACGCTCTATCTATGATCTTGTCGTCAATGTCAGTAATGTTCAGCACAAAGAGAAAGCCGGAAGGAGTCGCCTTGTGGTTGGAGAGGATTGCACGTCGGTAGAAATCAAGGGTCACATATGTGAAGGCGTGACCAAGGTGGGTGGAATCGTATACAGTCGGTCCACATGTGTACCAAATGGAATTGACTGGGGAAGGGGAAGGGGAAGTGGGGAAGTGGGAGGTGGAAGAGATTAACACAGGAGAGTTGGAGAGAGAATTGTGGAGAGAAATAGTGTGAAGAGTTGAATTTCGAAATCGATGCAGGTTGTTACTGAGCCCAGCAGCCAATCGTCGCATTTAAAAGGGTGGTTTGAGGAGCCCACAGTGCCGTTGGCAGCGTTCACTTCTTGCTCGATTAATCGAAATCGGAAATTTTTCCTAGCGATTAAGATTTTGCAGTGAACATCCCCCTACCAAACGACGCAAATTGGCAATTCGGAGGGCACCCTTCAAACCATCAACATATGTTATCCTCGGCGAGTGAAATCGTTGCACTCCTTATCTCCATAATTATAATTATGGAATTCTGGTTCTTTCGATCTCGAAAGTCTTCCTTTCCACCACAACATCCTCCACCACAACATCCTCCACCAACACAATCAGTAGCACCTCCTCTACCACAACAGCATCAACAATCGACAATAGAATCTGAGCAGAGTGGGTTACAACAGCATCAACAATCGACAATAGAATCTGAGCAGAGTGGGTTACAGCGAATAACTGTAGATGTGGGGGGCCAATCTTTTGTCACCACCCTTGAGACACTTTGTCGAATACCCGACACTTATTTTTCAGCGGTCATTCGCCACACCAACACCAACAACAAAATTTACATTGACCGTGATCACCACCACTTTCGACACATTCTAAACTATTTACGAGACAACACTTTCCCGTTCAGCCCTTGTGCGAATCCAAGTGTGCAGCAGCTGCGCGAAATTCTCGCAGAAGCCCAATTTTTTTGCATTGAGCCTTTAATCACGCTCATCAAGGCGTGCCTCGGTGAGATCAGTAAAAACAAGGAGGAGGAGAAGACCTCCGAGAAGCAATTCAAACTTGTGACCTGCGGAGTGCAAGAGGTCGAAGAGCACTTTAACAGAATGACTCTTGAAAATTTTGAGTTCGTGTCAATGTCAACGTCAAAAGGATGTTCCACTATTCCAAACTTTGCGCGTTCAACATTTCCAAAGGGGGAGGATGTGTTCATGATTTTCTCCAAGAATCTTACTGTGAAGGAAATTTCATTTTTCGACCGAATCATGTCACAATGAGACTCAAAGCGGAAGTGCATGTTAATTTTCCCAAAATTTAAAACACATTCAAAGTTACACCCACCACAATCAATCACCCCCCTCTTCTTGCTCAATTTTCAACATGATCTCATTCACACAGCTCATCCGACTGGTGTCCACCATGCTGAGATCTCCAGTCTCGCTCAACTGGTTGATGTAGCTAATCAAGCTCTGTTGTTTTGACAGAACCGCATCGTGCTGACTTCTAGCAATTCGATCTCCCTCCAAGCCCTCTTTCATGACTCTAATTTCCTCTTTCAGCCGTTCGTTCTCGTCTGCCACCGCCTTGACTTTCCACTCGGTTTTGCTAATGTGGGTCAGAGCAATTTTCAGCTCGCCTTCGGCCACTTCAATTTCCTCCAAGGCTTGCTTCTCGGCTATGGCAGCTGCGGTTTTCCACCGCTCCGCGGCTCTTTCACTGTTTGCCATTTTGACCCCGTTGCTCTTGTACTCGCTCGTGTCAGCCTTGATCTTGCTTATCTCTGCCTCTTTTAACTCAAAGGCTGCAGCAATTTTCCCAAGTTTTTCTCTCGCCTCCTTGAGCTTTTCGTTCACCTCGCCCTTGCTGAGCTCTAACTTTTTCAGACTCTCCTTCTCGGCCCACAGATCGCTTTCGGTTTTGATTAACTTTTGCTGGCTCTCCAGGTTGTCAGCCATGATGGAGTTTACAGAGTTGTTAGCCTTCTGCAGCTCAACTTCCTTCTCCTCCATTCGCTTTTCGATTTCCTCGAACTTTTCCTTCATCTCGGCGAACTTCTTCTCGCTGACTTCTCGCCTCTTGTCGCTGTCAATCCTAGCGCTCGCATGGAAATTCATAAGCTCGTTGGCTTCTGACACCGCCTTGGCCTTTGCGGAGGTCAAGGTTCGCTCCCACGCAAGCTCCTTCTGACTTATCGCTCGATTCAGATGCTCAACCTGGATATGGTTAGTTCAGTTGTCTCTCGTCTTCAACAAGGCTCGCTCGCTCACTCACTCGCTCACTCACTCGCTCACTCACTCACTCACTCACTCACCTGCTTGGAAAGGTGATCATTCTCACTTTTCGAAATCGCCAGCTGTCGGTCTGTGGTGTTGATGCGCTCCAGCCCCGATCGTAGATGCTCAAAGCTCGAGCTGCAGTAAGAGAACAACTCATCCCCCACGCACAACGCGTCCACACCCCCCGCCCTCATGATCAGCGCGTGCAGCTCCAACGCATGCTGTGTGAGCGACCGGCAGTAAGACTGGGTTGTGGCGTGGGATAATAAATGAGCAACAAAACTCCCCCCAAAGCCAACCTTTGCCTTAATCTCCTCGTCAACATTCTTCTGGTTTGTTTCCGCGAGGATCGTCGACAGCGTGTGCTTCACGTTCGCTCTCCGTCTCCGTAATACGTCGATTCTACTATCGGACGCCTCATTGCCACTGCTAGATTTTCCACTCACTGTATTCTTCTCTGGAGCGACCGACAGCCGCGAGAGGAGCGTGCAACACGACAGGACCACGTTCGTCGCAATGCAAGACGAGCTCCCGTCGTCTGACCCGTGCATTCCATACAAAATTATGTTCTGCGACGAGGTGGAGTGATTGAATTGGATGTGGAACTGGTCCCCACTGTCGTCGTCGGAATTCTTGTTGTTCTTCTTGGGCGGAGGATTGATGCTGCCGCTGCCACTGCCGCTACCGCCGCTCGAGGTAAAGTTTGCAAAAGAGAACTGGTTGCTCGGTATCGGTGATATTGACGTCTTCATTTCCCCTGAGCTGCTGTGTGTGTGTGGGTTTATTGAGGGGGGAGAATTGCCGCTGGATTCGCCGCCAACACACTGATTGCCGACCGTCGAAGTTGGGTCGGAGAAATACCCCTTCACCGTCAGAATCTGCTTTAGTGCAATGACACCTATATTTTTCAACCCGTCATTCATCGCCGAGGACTGGATCAAGTTCCCCGCTGCGCTCGCAGAGGAGCAGACCAAGCAGAGGAGCTCTAGGAGGGAGCACAAAATTGGCTCCTTCGAGGCTATACTGGTGGACCGGATTGACGCATAAAGATTATTGTGGGTTGAAGAATTGCTTGAGGAGGAGGAGGAGGAGGACGTGCTGTCTATCTCCTCTTGGGAAAACAATCGGTTTGCAATTGATTCAATTCGAGGGACACACCGGGAAGAATTGAGAGAGAACCAGAGCCTCTGAGCAATATCCGTCGTGGAGATCTTCGGTTGTGCGTTACGATTGTTTTTCGTGGAATTGGAATTGGAATTGGAATGCGTATCAAGCGAGTAGTTTGTTATCGACGACGAGCTCGCACTGGAGGTGAGCAAAATGCAACGCAGAAGATTCGCCGCTGCGCTCGCCGTTGGAACGTCTATGTTATTGCTGAGGCACAGGAGCGTGTGCATTATCTTCTCGCACCCCTCGTTCGAAATTCCGTGGTTTTTACCATGACCTTGCAGGTGAGAGGCGCTCTCGCTGTTGCTATTTCGTGAGACGATATCTATAAGCACTGATCGGGCATACGACCCGCAGAAGCTGTGGAGTGTCAGCATGCAGTTGATGAGTGGTTCCGGTGGAGTCGTTGTGGTTGCAGATGCAGATGCAGATGCTGACGATGCAAGCCTCACGAGCCTCACCCAACCCTCATTCAAAAAATTTCGGATAAGCGGAGAGTGCTCAATGAGCCTCAACACGTGTGCGCTGGTGCACAAGTCGTTGAGCACGCTAGCCGCTGTTCTCTGCAGAGGCAACGACGGAGCAGCCGAGTCCAGAACCTTGTTGAAGATCAAGCCCAAGGTTTGCTCAACATTACTCGCGTCAAAGACCTTCTCCTCGATGGGGTTGTTGTTAACGAGCTTGGCCAGAACGGAGAGGCCCCCGATGACCTGAGGGATTGGGTTGTTGGGGGTGAGAAGCTTCAGGAGGCACCGGGTGAGGTTCCTGAAGACGGAGTTGGAGGTGGTTTTCAAGGAAATGCGAATGTGGGGGGAGGATCGGAGGAGGATTGAGAGGGTGTTGAGGGACAGGAGGAGGGGAGAGTCGGGAGAAGAGGAGGAATCGGAAGAGGAGGAGGAAGAGAGGATAGGGGAGGTGATTAGGTCGATTGTTGTCGTTGTTATTACGGACGAAACGTGGGGGGGGAGACGGAGGGGGGAGAAATTTAAGTGCCGGAGGGCGTGGGATCGCACAGTTAGGAGGGAGGAGATGGCCGAGAGGAGATTGTGCTGGAGGGACTTTTCTGGTTTGGTATTGGTATTGGTATTGGTGGAGGAGGTATTTTCGGCAAGGAGGATCTTCGTTGAGGGAGAGAGTAGGGTGGAGCTATTGTTTACCGATGATGTTTCTTTGTTGCCACCATTGCTGCTGCTGCTGCTCCTACTGCCCTGCTCTATGGGTGACTTGAATAGGATCGAGAACACAATCAAGAGGTACGACAAAATATCACCAACAGAACCATCCATGGATATCACCTGGAACGGAGTCTGATCGATCAACGAAGGGGACAATCGGATCGTTGCGAACATCTCCGAAACGGGGAAGAGCCTAAACGCAAGGGAGAGGAACTTCGTCAACACTTGAAGCATTGTTTTTGATCGAGCTTCTAGTTTGGAGAGATTCTCAGTAGTCAAGTAGGAAGACGAGTGGAGCTGCAGATTCATTATCGCCACCTGGGTTGATTCAACGGCAAGGTTGGTCAAGCCAGGTGATTGGGAAAAGGTGTGGGGGGGGAGTGCTGGGGAGGAAAGGATTGAACAAAGGTCATCCAAAGGAACACGAGATTGAACCGAATACTGAGAGGTCCCATTCAAGTCAGACAGCCCAATTTCAATGTAGGTTAGGAGCGCATCACTGAGTGATGGGTTGGAGTTGGAGTTGGAGTTGGAGGGGGTGGCAGAAGGGGTGGAGGGAGACTTAATGGGGTGCATGTCTGGAGTTGTCGAAGCTGGACTGCAAGAGACATCCATATTTAATTATCAGTTGCAAATATCATAGAAAAGTTTGGGATAAGTTACTTAGTAAATTATGACGATTTCACGTCGAGCAGAGCAATTTCCTTCAGATTTTGAAATTGCAGGAAAGTTTTTTTTAAATTTAGAAGGAAAAACCAAATCGTTTTTCGTCCGCCACAGGTACACACCATACTTCGCATCATTCACTCCCACACACAATTATATATTCAACAAACATTGACCGGAAAAAGTTAAATCATTGCTCGAGTACAAAACAAACAATTTTGCTTTTCCCCCCGGGCATTTTGAAGGGTTTCCACAGCTAAAGACTAACACGAAAATTCCTTATCAACCGTTCAACCACGCCCCAATACCACCTTCAGCGCCCCCAGACCCCCCAGACCCCCCCAACCATGCCTGTTTCTCACCTGTCGATTGAGAACTTCAAAAGTTATGCTGGTCAGCAGATGATCGGTCCCTTCCGTGACTTCACCTGTGTGATTGGGCCCAATGGTGCTGGAAAATCCAACTTGATGGACGCAATGTCCTTCGTGTTTGGTGTGAATTCCAAGGACCTCCGTTCCTCCCAGCTAAAAGACCTCATTTTCCGTCCCCCCTCATCTTCCTTTTCCTCAGCCTCTTCCTCTTCCAACCTGGCTGCCTCCGTGTCCCTCGTTTACGTCACAAACTTTAACGAGGAGGCTGATGACTACGAGGAAACCACCTTCACCCGAAACATCACCTCCAAAGGTGTTGGCTCGTTCAAGGTTGACAACAAGAAGGTCTCCTGGGAGCAGTATGAGGGCGAGCTCGAGAAGATTGGCGTACTTGTGAAAGCCCGCAACTTCCTCGTCTTTCAAGGCGACGTTGAGGGAATCGCCCGCAAGTCCCCGAAGCAGCTCGTTGAGATGCTGGAGAACATTTCCGGCTCGGCCGATCTCAAGGAGGAGTACGAGGCCTTCAAGAAGGTGAAGGAGGATGCCGAGGCCGCCACCATTTTCGCTTTCAACAAGCAGAAGGGGTACAGGTCAGAGAAGAAGGCCTTCAAGGAGCAGAAGGAGGAGGCTGAGAGGTGAGCGTGAGCGTGAGCCAAAGAGAGAAACCACAACTGAGAGTTCTAACCCAACTAAAACCCAACTAAAACTAATCCCTTCCCCCCCCCCTTTCTCTTTCTCTTTCTCTTTCTCTTTCTCTTTCTCTTTCTCTTTCTCTTTCTCTTTCTCTTTCTCTTTCTCTTTCTGATCACTGATCAGATTCGATAACAAACTGGCAGAGCGCGCCAACGTCCAGACCGAGTTCTACCTGTGGCAGCTCTTCCACATTCACACTGAAATCGTTGAGCGTGAGGAGACCACCACTGAGCTTCGGGACGAGCTGGACCAGGGCGAGAGCGCCGAGAACGACCAGGAGAAAGCTCTCAAAGAGTCCAAGAAGGTCGCCTCCACTGCGCGCCGCTCAACAGCCAACGCGGAGAAGTCCCGCGTCAAGCTCTCCGGAGCGCTCGACGCCCTCCAGCCTTCCACCATCAAGGTGAAGGAGGAGAAGAAGTCGCTGCTGAAGAAGCAGAAGTCCGAGGAGGCCAGCCTGGCGAAGCTCCAAACCTCCGCCGAGGCCCACGACGACGTCGTCAACGAGCTGTCGACGGACATCGACGAGCTCGTGGCTAAGGAGAAGACGCTGGAGGAAGACTACCAGCAGCTCAAGACGAGCGGAATCGGCCTGACCGAGACGCTCACTCCCGAGCAGGAGGCCGAGTACGAGAAGATCAGGGAGGTGTCCGGAGTTGCTTCGGCGCCCGCCAGGTCTGTCTTGCAGAAGAAGGTCAGGGCCTTGGAGACGGCTAGGGCCAAATCCTCCAATCTCGAAGACGAATTGAAGGAGATCGAGGGGAGGCGCGACGACGCGAAGAAATCATCCTCCGAACTGACGCAGAGGAAGGAGGTGTTGTCCCAGAGGTGAGCGAGCGAAATACTGCGAGCGAGCCTTGATGAAGACGAGAATACGAGCCACTCGAGCCACTATAAACTAACATTATTCTCAATTTTGTGGCTCGCTCGCCTCCCCCCTGCTCCATTAAAAATGCGCACAATATCGCATGAATTCGCTCGGGCAGCTTGTCCAAGACCGCTTCGGAATTGGTCAAGGCCGAGAAGGATTTGAAGAATGTTGTTGCTCACACCAAGGAGAACGACGAGAAGAGGGACAAGATCGACGAAGAGATTGAGGAGGTGAACGTGCAGCTGAGGGAGGCCAGGGACGACAAGAAGAAGAGCAAGGAAGGGGAAAAGGTGAGCCATCCACATCCACATCCACATCCACATCCACATCCACATCCACATCCACATCCACATCCAAAGCCACAAACAAAACAAAACTAACATTTCTCGGGCAGCTCGCAAACGCGCTCGAGGCGCTGAAGCGCCACTTCCCAGGCGTGCAGGGCCGACTCGTTGACTTGTGCCAACCCACCCAGCGTCGTTTCGACATGGCCGTGACGGTTGCCGGAGGCAAGAACATGGACGCCGTGGTGGTCGACACGAAGCAGACCGCCTTCGAGTGCATCCAGTACTTGCGCGAACAGCGCGTTGGGACGAGCATCTTCCTCCCGCTGGACTCCATCGCGACCCCCCCCCCCTACTCTGCCGAGAGGCTCAGGTCGCTGGAATCCGACTCGAGGTACAGGCTCTGTGCGGACGTCATCACCTGCGACGAGAGTGTCAGGAAGGCGGTTCTGTACGCAGTCGGAAACACGGTCGTGTGCAACGACTTGGACAGCGCGAGGGAGCTGTGCTTCGGCAAGGGAAGCGCGAGCGCGAGGGGCGGAGCTGGAGAGAAGGTCAAGGCCGTGACCTTGACCGGCGGCGTCATCAGCAAGAGCGGGACGATGACCGGTGGGGTGAGCGGAGACGACAGGAGGAGCGGAAGGTGGGGCGAGAAGGAGGTGGACAAGGTGAGCAAGCGGAGCGGGGGGGGGGGGGGGTTGAGGAAGACGAGCATACGAACCACTACAATACTAACATTATATTATTCCACTCAAATCGTTTGGCTCGCTCGTTTCGCTCGGCACAGTTGAAACAAAGCCGCGAGACGCTCGAGGAGAACAGGGCGAAGCTCAGCGAAACACCCACCATTGTTACTAGCACAAGCATCGCGGCGAAGAATAACGCAGCGGTCTTGAGCGACGAGTTGAAGACGTTGGTCGGAAACTTGCGGAACAAGGAGCAGTACACCAAGAGTGACAGGAGTTATACGGAGAACAAGTTGAAGGAGCAGCAGGTGAGCGAGCGGAGCGGGGGGGGGGGGGGGGTTGAGGAAGACGAGAAAA
>Ga0302116_1002435_pt1 | contig 10912 bp, 14 predicted proteins | sample AG5_SCM_MG_FD_203124 | JGI IMG/M metagenome (GOLD analysis project Ga0302116, IMG submission 203124) | Marine microbial communities from Western Arctic Ocean, Canada - AG5_SCM | ecosystem: Environmental > Aquatic > Marine > Oceanic | place: Canada: Western Arctic Ocean | collected 2017-10-01 | reverse complement strand
GGAGGGGGGGGACGCGTTGTAGATTTTACACAAGAAAAAGTTCATTGGAGTGTAGAGTAGAAAATCCTTCTTAAATTTGTTGTTTATCACGCCAACTTTTATGTCGGGGTGAAGTGTGCTAAGGGGCTTAGCTTGAGATTGTTTTTAGGGGTTGATATCAAAGAAATATTGTTACAAAGAATAGTTTTTGTTTTTACATATTCGTATTTACCAACTCGTTGGTAATCTCACTGGGAATCTTTAAGCCCACGTTCACGTCGTTAAAGTCGCCCCCAACCAATTTCTCCAAGTAGACATAGTGAAGCAACTCCTCACTAGTCATTCCCGCAAACGCAGCCTTGACAGCACCAAAAGCTTCCGCCTGGGCTCTAGCCTGCAGTTTGATGACCTCCGCCTCGGCTGTCTTTGCCGCCAGCATGACCTGGGCGGTTTTGTTCGCCTCGATGACCACCATGTCGGACGAAATATCAGCCTCGAAGACGGCTGTGCTCGCGCTGATGGCCGTAATGTTCTTCTCGGCGTAGGCGGTCTGGATGTCCTCGATCGCGACAATCATTGTCATGATCGCGTCGTCAATCTGGCCCGGCCAGCGAATGGAGAGCACCTGGTAGTTTCGAATGTAGATGTTCAGATCTGAGATAGTGTCGTTGAGCTGTGTGGGGGGGGGGGGGAGAGAGGGGGGAAGAGGGGGGTTAGTGGGCTGCTAATGTAAGTTGCCCGGCTCTCTACTCACGTGCGATCCCAGCTCTCGAGCAAGCTCCTCTCGCTTTGACACCAACTCAAACCCCTTGTAATTGGCCACAACATCCCGAATTGAAGAGAGACTGATCTTCTGCACCAAATCGTCGTACTTCTCGCCGTAGCGCCTGTACAGAGACACTACATCGTCGAGATCAGGACTAAGCTGACTCGTGTACGCAATCTTCATATCTACACCAAGACCGTCCATTGTTCTCGTGCTCACATACTCATCCGCAGGGGAAATGTACTGTTTCACATACCTTGGAAACTTGATGAATTGGTGCCCGAGACCGATAAAGTAGCGGCCCTGAGTAAACAGCTTGTCATTCCCAATGTCGTTGGTGTTCTGGTTCCAGTCCAGAGCCATCCAACCAGGGTCAACCGTGCCAAAGGAGAAACCGAGAAGGAAGGGGGAAATTATTGTTAGAAGAGAGATGAGCAAGACGAAAAATACACGCTTCTCCCCCTCGTTGATGGGCTGGAACGTTTCCGCCATATTTAATTTTTTATGGGGGTTGTGTGAGATTAATGATAAGAAAAGAATTTTAGAGTGCAAAATAACAAAACAAAAAATGAGTTAAAATTTATGAAAAAAAAATTATTTTTTCCCTTCCTATTCCTCACCCCCACCCTCGCCCTCGCCCTCGCCCTCCTCTTCCGCCACAGTCGCACCAACACTCAGCTCTTTCGTATCCAACCGCTTCAACAACTCTGCCGCACTCGCCCGCCTCACCGTCCTGCTCTTCCTCCTGAAGCTGCTTACATAGCTGCTCTGGGGTTTTATTTTCGGCTCAATGTCAGCGTCAATTTCTAAAAAAGTTCCATTTGCCTTACTCTCCTCGTCATTGTGATGCGCAATTTTGGCGTACGTGATGGCCAAGTCGCTTTTCAGAAATCTTGGAAAAGGGTCTCGTTGCATAACCTTGTAAATCTCCTCCTGAGCGTCGTTGAATATGTCGATGTTGATGTCCTCGATATCTTCTTCCATGAGTGCGTCTTTTATGGCAGCCCTCATTTTAGCCGGAATGTTAACTTGGCTCATTGCGGCCTGTGAAATGTAGGTTGTGTACAAAAACATTGCCTTGGCCTTGAATTGATTTCTGAAGTCAAGTACGCTTTCCCAAAACGTGATGTTCTCAACGTTGAATTCTCGCGACAAGAATAGTCTAAAGTAGCTTCGGGCTTTTTCGTTTTCGAGGGCTGAGTTCAAAGAGTTCAATTCAACTCGTGACGCGATGAGGTCCAGATTTGCATCCTCGTCATTTTCTTCCCGCCCCGATTCGGCAAGGTCTGGGGCCACCTGTCCTGCTTTTGTCGATAGTCCGTGCACCACGCTACGGTTTGTAGATGTTCGACCAGATTCGGCGGAATTCTTCCCCTCGCTGTCAAAGACCTCGCCCATCTTTGCTGAGATTTGCTCAATAAATTCCATTTCATTTCCAAACTCCATTGTCTCGCCCTCCTCCTCGTTGCTCAGCACAAACACCATTGACGCAAGTTGTTTAATCATCTTCGTGAGTCTCTCAATTGGTTTGATTATCATTTGCTTGGCGTCATTGTTGATGACCCAAGACTGCGCCAGTGAGTAGTGTGGGTGGGTTAGTTAGCCAGGCGCATATTTTTGTGCGAGGGTGTGTTCAGGGACGGTCCAAAACACGCATTATTTCCCAGAAAGGCTCGCTCGCTCGCTCACTCACACCAAGGCCAAAAATAAACACCACAAAAATTGTGAGCAGTATGTTCATCACTCTTGTTTCCGTCTCGACGACTTGGTCGTCGAACACGGCCTTAATTTCGATATCGTCTGTGAGTTTTGTGTACATCGTCATGATAGCTTTCCTCCTCGTATCCATGACCGGGTCGTCGACCAGTACCGTACCATTGCTTGAAAAATACACACAATCTGGAAATGTTTCGATGAAAACGTTGGCCGCGTTCGGCCAACCTCCGCAGCCGCTTCCACCCTCAAGAACCTCCGAGGCGCAGGAAACTTGCCAAAGATGCAAAAAGTCTATAGATTTCTCGCGGCTAGAATCGTACTCTGGTACGTCGAGCTGGGGAACGACGGCAAGAATTATGAGCACACCAATAACAACTCTTTGACTAACCAGGTTAGCATAGCGCAATCCAAACGCCGATGGTTTGGTGTCCATTTCGAAATCTTTGCCGGAACTGCCGTTCTCGCCATCGTCACTGTCGAACGACGACGAAGACTTTCGTTTATGTTTCCCTTCTTGTATGGATCTTTCTTGTTCTTTCCTGTACTTCATCGCCCTTTGTCTCCTCTCAACCCAATTCATTACGAGCAGAATGCACTGCGAAGCGAGGTAGGTGCATTTTAAATGAAGGACGAGCGAAACAAACGGAGCGAGTCAAACGAATTGGGTGGGTTAGCTTAGTAGTAGATGTAGCCGTCTGTAGCCATTTTGCGCACTTCGTCGCTCGAGACGGTTCAAAAGGGGGAATGTGGAGGTGGATGTGAAAACTAAAAAAAACTTTAAAAAAATGCGAATCACTGAATCAACCCTAACTCCAAAGTATATCTATAGCGTATTTAGAAGCTCAAAATTGGACACGGTGGCGGGTTTGGCCAGGAGCATATTTTTTGCTAAATAAAAGGCGAATCACCAAAAGAATCACCAAAAGGTTCGCTCGCTTGCTCGCTCACCTGCATGGCCCTAGCGGTTCGAAGGACGCGAAAGACCTTGGCTATTCGACCCACCCTCAGCATCGCGGACGTTCTGGCCACGCGCCCGGCTCTTGCGACGGACAAGATGGACGATCCCTGGTCATCAGAACTGAAGTTCTCATCGCTAGTTGCATACACTGCGAAGAGCAAAATTAAAATTTCGTTGAGAAAGTTAGTTCAGTTCAGTAGCTCCTTTCACCAGGCTCGCTCGCTTCGCTCGCTCACCAAATATTTCCGGCAGCAAAATTATGGTTCCAATCAGGTCGATCATGAAGAAATACGAGCCAAAATAGTTCTTCGTCAGGAAAACATGCACCGCCATCTCCCCAAAAAGTATGACGAATACCAAGATCGTTATGTAGAAGAAGAACGGGTCGCTGCGGCGGGTGAAGCGAGGCACATTTTTAAAGGACCAAGCGAAACGAGCGAGCCAAAAGAATTGGGTGGGTTAGCTTAGTAGTGGATGTAGCCGTCTGTAGCCATTTCGCGCACTTCATCGCGAGTATGCTCGTTCACCTGCTCTTCTCCACCCACCCGAAACACACATCCTGAGCGAACAGCGCCCACATCACGCAAACAAACGTGAGGAACTGAATTTTGCTTCCTCTACAGAGCTCACCCAATTTGTGAAGGAGCGGAAAGCTATTGCAGTAATTCACTGTTCCACCCGGTAGGGTGCCGGCGGAAGCAATTTTATCGTTGTTATTAATTTCTGCCGAAGTGTTTGTAGCCGAAGGCTTGAAAGCATCGGCAGCACCACGGTAGCTTCCACGTGAGGATCTTGCAGACGACCAAGAATCAGGAGATGCTGAAAGTTTTCTGTTTGAGTCTGATAGCTCCATCCCAAAATCGTTCTCACTGAGTTAAGTTCTATTCTCTTTCCTGTCAGTCATGGCAGCGTGTAATAATTTTTTTGTAAAAATTTGTTTCAAAACGCAGTTGGGTTTTTTTATACAAACCCTCCCTACATCCTAAAGTAACAGACCGCTCTGTCCTCCCACCCATAAGAAGCTTTCCCCCCCCCCATGATATACAACGCCAAGGGCGGCGATGCGCCTCGCCTGGCAGGTGCCGTGAACGAGCAACTTAAATTTGAGTCCGCCAGCAGCTGCGTAAATCCGCACGAGCAGTCCCCCCCCCCACCCCCCCGCACATTCGCAAATGGCGCAAGTCTAACTTTGCCGAGCCTGGGAAGCGGTGCATACACCCTGGCATGCAGGACGACTTCAGTGATGGGGTTGACCCTAATGTTATTTATGGGAATGGGACCAGTGCCGAGTCTGACCATGTGGAGGATGTTTGGAAGAATCCAGAGGGGGATACTGTGTTTCAGCAGACCAAGGTGAGTGGTTATTTTGGTTTTGGCACTGTCGATGGCGATGTTGATGGCGATGTTGATGGCGATGTTGATGGCGATGTTGATGGCGATATTGATGGCGATCGAACCAACTCCACAACTCATCTCATTCCACCTCATTTTTTTCTACTCCTACACCACCTACACCTACAGAACCAAGTCCTGGAACGGTCCTTTAAATCAGTGACCAAGGAACCCCTTGGCATATCCTACAACCGCGGGCACAAGATGCCCTCGGTAATAACCTCCGACCCTTTATACCGGCACGGGATAAAGAGCCAGAAGGGCAAGACCGCCCAAGAAGTGCTTGAGATGGGCGACCTGTCCCCCGAGGAGGTCGCCAGGGAGGCCATCTACGTCAAGTCCCACGGGTCCTACCCCCCCGGAGTCCAGAAGAAACGGAACTACACGTGGAACGTCGACCCGAAGACTGCCACGTTCGGGGACAAGGGGAAGGACATTGCGTTGGGCGGAATGAGCCAGGCGGTGTACGACGTCCTGCACGGGATCGGGGACAGCTCGGCGGCGTACAAGACCGTTACGAGCAAGAAGTACGACGACTTTCAGTCGATGAAGGACCTGCTGGGAAGGGCGAGGAACCTTGGCCACGGGTTGGACCTTCCGAAGGACCACGTCTTCGGGGTGGCGGCGGTCAGGAGGGGGAAGAACGAGTGGGACGCGAGGAACTGCGTGGAGGGGGGGTACAGCTTGGATGAGCAGGCTCCTGACGATGACCTTGGGACCACTAAGACTCCGGGGTTCAGGAACGCTACCACCGAGACGAGGAGGTTCGGGACGCCGAGCGTCAGGAGCGATATTCCAAAGTATGCCAGGAGGAGCGTGGCGGATAACCAGAACTACGGGGACGACGTCAATGCGCAGTTTTTACTCCACCCGAGCCAGTTTGCTGCGCTTGGGGTTGAGGACGAGGAGTTCATCAAGCCAAGGAGTAAGAGCTATATCAAGAGCTTGTTCTTGGATACTGGCTACGGCTTGACCGAGGAGGAGTTTGACAAGTGTTACGCGAGCATTTGCGATAACAATGGTGAGGTGGGGGTTGATAAATTCAGGCATGCTTATAACTCGTTGGTTGTAGGCTGAGAAAATATATAGGCTGAGGATGATGGTTTTGAGGTGATGGGGGTGGGGGTTGAGGATGGGAATAGATTAAAGATTGAAAAAGTCCTGGTTTGATTTTATTGTCAGCCTCGTTGTCAGCCTCGTTGTCAGCCTCGTTGTCAGCCTCGTTGTCAGCCTCGTTGTCAGCCTGTATTGGTGTCGTCCTCGACTTTGACCGGACGAATTCCACTTCATCACTACCTGATCTGTTGATTCAGATGAGTCATTGTGCACTCGCGATATCACAATCACTGCACCCCTCACCGTGTCTCTGATTTTCATTTAAGTTCTGATTTAATCTTCTTCTGCTTGTTTTGTGTTTCGTTGGTGCAGGTGCCAGCCATGTAGAATGCACCAAATAGTGGCTTGTGCTGGTTACAAAACTCCCATATGTGCTACACCAGGCATTCTTCGTGAGGGATAACCATTATCTTTATGTAAACCATTTAGAAAATGTAAAAGCCTGAATTTGGCACCTTGGCTGAGCTTTTGTCACCCTTAAATACAGTGAGCAGAACCAGTCTTTAAAAAAATGAAAAAAAATTAAAAAAAATGAAAAAATAGCAACATGCAAACCAAAAATTCAAGCATGTACAAAAACACAAAAATTACCCTCGCTCCCATTGCATAACCCCTATTAGCACCCTAGAAAAAAGTAATTCAGGCATGGCCGAGCGAACTAGGGCCGACACCACTATATCCTTAGAAGATTCAAATTGCGAACTAATTCTTGGCAGCACCACTTCCAGTACATCAAAATACACCTCCCCCAGCCAAATAACTTCCGCCCAAAAGCAGCACTACGCCACCCAACACCCAACAGGCAAAAAGCGCAAGAAAGCGTCCAAGGCGTCCTCCTTCGTCCTTCGATGGGCGCACAATTTTGCGCTCCAATTTGTGGGGCACAGGTTCTTCGACAACCTCATCCTCCTAGTTATATTCGCCAACACCTTCCAAATGGCCACTGTCGATCCCCTCTTCCCAACACCCCCTCATCATGCACTTTATGAGAAATTGTTCCTTTCCATCTTCATCTTTGAGATGCTAATAAAGATGTTTGCTTTGGGGTTTACGGGTTACTTCAAATCTCGGTGGAACTGGCTGGATTTTGTAGTTGTCGTGTCAGCAATTGCCGACGTGATCTACTCCAGTTTGACCACCTCTGATGGCGAGAATTCTCTCGTCGTTCTGCGGGTGATTCGAGTGCTTCGACCCTTGAAAACGGTTTCGTCACTTCCCAAGCTGGCGCAAATGATCGAGGCGCTCCAGAACGCGTTCGTGCCAATGGCCAAGGCTATGTCACTTATGACCGTCTTCATCTTCTTGATGTCGGTTTTCGCAACGAACTTTTTCATGGTGAGTTTCAACTCCGTATCCGGCTCGCGTTACTAAAACTAACTTTATTCCACTCATTTACATTTTGGCTCGCTCGGCGAAGGGAACGTTGAGTTTTTTCCCCGACGAATCCGGATCCAAGGATCATTTGGTAGGTGCCTCCCACCTTGCCTCCTTCGACAACGTTGGGGCGTCAATGCTGACGTTGTTCGAGGTGGTGACCTTGGAGGGGTGGAGCGAGAACATTTTGTACGCTTTGGAGCGGCAGGAATTCGTCGGGGTGGCGTATTTCCTTGGGCTGACAATACTAGTCGGCGGCTTCTGGCTCTTAAACCTGGCCATTACAGTTCTTACCAACGAGTATGAAAAGGCTAGGGAATGTGCCGAGCTAAAAGCTGCTGCGGCGCTTGTGGATGGCGAAACGGGTGTTGCAAACGACAGCAACGAAAACGGTGGCAACAACAATAACAATAACAACAACAATCCCATAATCAATAACAATAATAGTACTAACAGCGACAGCAACAGCAACAGCAACAGCAACAGCACTGCCCTCAACAGCACTGCCCTCAACAGCACTGCCCTCAACAGCTCTACCACCTCCACTCCCGACTCCAGCCCCCGCACCACGGAGGAAAAAACAATTCAACCCCCTCCTTCCCGGCGATCCTCAATGCCAACGAAGACAAACCCCGATAAAAAAAGTTTCCACAGAACAATCTCAACGCCCGTCGAAGTTAATGACCACGTTGCGCAATCTCACTCTCATCGGGACCTGTTCGAAAATGACATCAATTGTGGTAACCCCAAAATGCAGCCGTTTGAGATTGAAATTGAAAATCCAGTAAATTCTTCCAACCCCAACTCCAACTCCAACAAACGCAGCCACCACCGGTCCCGCGCCTCCCAGTTCTCTGTGTATAATAACATCATCCAAAAAGCTGACTCCCAAAGCGATGAGTACAAACCAAAAAATCCCATCCGAGCAGTCTTGTACAAGGTGAGCGAGCGAAGCGAGCGAGCCTTGAGGAAGACGAGCATACTCGCGATGTATCTCGCGAAATGGCTGCAGCCAACTATCCAATACTCAACTAACCCACTCAATTCGTTTGGCTCGCTCATTTCATCTGTGCTTTATTATAAACGCGCCTCGCTTCGCTCGGCGCAGCTGGTCCACCAGCCAATTTTCGAGGGCTTCATCTTTGCGATAATAATCGGCAACACTGTCGTTCTAGCGATGGAGAGCCCAGCAGCGATGACAGACCCGGATACGAAGTTCACCCTAGGCCTGCTGAACCAAATCTTCACCAGCATCTTCGCCACAGAAATGATTTTCAAGTGGGTTGGGATGGGACTTCCCCGGTACTTTGCCGAGAATTGGAACAGGTGAGCGAGCGAAGCGAGCGAGCCTTGATGAAGACGAGAATACTCGCGATTCATACCGCGAAATTTGCTATAGACGGGCATATCTCTATTAACTAACCTATACAATTCTTGATTCGCTCGATTTCATTAAAAATGCGCTTCGCTTCGCTCGGCGCAGATTCGACTGCGTAATTGTGCTCATCAGCCTCTTCGAGTTCGTTCCGCTGGATAAGATGGGAGTTGGCGGAGACGGGCTCGGGGACGAGCTAGGGGAGGCAAGCAGTTTGAGGGCGCTGAGGGTCTTCCGAGTATTACGAGTGACGAAAGCGATGAAATTTTTGAGTAGCGTTGAGGAGATTCTGTCCGTTTTTGAACAGGCTGCAGAGGATTACTTGAACTTCCTCCTACTCCTGTCCATTTCGATCTTCATTTTCTGTCTGACCGGCAAGGAGGTGAGTTGAGCGGAGCGAATGGACGAAACACAACAATTTAAATTGAATTGAAATGAATGAACTAACCCCACCCATCCCAGCTCTACGGCGGCAACTACACGGAGAATTCCTGCTCCCCACAAGATCACCCTTCCAATCCTTCTTTCTTCGATGATTTGCTTCTCGGAAACGACAATTTCGACTCTATGTTTAACTCCTTTTTGGCAATTTTCAGGGTCCTCACGCTTGACGACTGTAAGTTCAATTTAATGCATTTTATGTTTGCTACTCTCATCTAACCTCATTCATAGGGCCCTCCATCGCACTCAAAGCCGTCCACTGCACCGGCAGTTGGTCATCCATGATCTTCTTCATCCTCTGGATCGTCGTGGGGAACTTCATGCTGCTGAACCTTTTCCTCGCGATTTTGATTCGGAGCTTTGAAAAAGTGTCGAAGAACAAGCGAATTGCCAATGTGACAGAGAATGACGAGGAGCACGATCAGGAGGTGGCCCAGAATCACCAAGAGGAGTTTTTGAGTGCTGCTAGGAAGAGTGGCGCTCGGAGGGACAGCGATGGGAATTTGGAGGTAAGCGAGCGAGCCTGATCTTGACCGTCCCTGAACAATCTCTTTGCACAAAAAGATGCGCCTGGTCGAGCCTGCCACCGTGTCCAATTTTGAGCGTCTAAAACCTCCATACTGTGGAGTTATTGTCGATTTATGGTTCGCCTTTTTTTGCCTTTTTTTTAGTTTTCACATTGGCGATATGCTACATCCACTACTGAACTAACCTACTCAAGTATTTTTGCTCGCTCTTTTCGCTCGTCCTTCATTAAAAATGCGCCTCGTTTCGCTCGGCGCAGCACACACTTCAAAAGGTAAAGATGTTCATGTCCACCAAGAACTTGAACCAACACCAAAACCAAAATGAAAACGGCAATAAAGACGAAAACGAAAGCAGACTGTCCAGCGTCGCAACACAACGTATCACCGAGGCCCTCCACTACCGAGAGGAGATCCAAGCTAAGTTCCGGTGGCTCGAGAGCAAAATCTACAAGGCAAAGAACTTCTACAAGGTCTGGGGGGTTAAGAATGAGTTGGCGGTTAAAGATTGAAAAAGACGGCGGTTAGGAAGAGGTGAGCGGAGCGAGTGGAAGACTTCCGAGAGCCTTGTGGAACACTAACCTTATGTTTTCTTCGCTCGGCACAGCTTCGGGACCGACTCGACTGTCGACTCGGAAACGCTCCAGAGCTCGATCAGGGCGGTTGCGGCCAGTGGGGACAAAGCTCACATGAAGCACCAGATTATGTTTGAAGAGACGAGGGCTAGCATGAAGAGGGATGCAGGGTACGAGGAGCTCTCCGGCACCACCCTGCTCTTCTTCGGCCCTCATTCCAAGCTCCGAATTTACTGCCACGAAATAATGTACACCAAGATGTTCAACTGGTTCATTCTCACCAGTATAGTTGTGAGCTCGGTTATGCTAGCCTTCGAAGACCCGACGACCAGTGTGGTGACGAAAGCAAAACTTGTCACCGTAGAAAGAGTGTTTGCAGTTATTTTCACAATAGAGATGGCTATCAAGGTCATATCCACCGGGTTTTTTCTAGTAGACAAATCCTACCTCCGAAATAGCTGGAACGTATTGGATTTCACCATCGTAGTGTCTTCGTTGGCAGACTGGGGAATCTCAGCATTCATGAGCGATGAAAGCGAGGGCCTCGGGTTTCTGAAGGTTCTGAGGTTGCTAAGAGTGCTGCGGCCTTTGAAGACGATCAAGAGGAACAAGAATATGGCGCTGGTGGTTAGCAGTGTAATGGGGAGGTGAGTAGAACACACGTACGGTTACAGCACATCGTTACACTCACCGCCC
>Ga0302116_1002429_pt1 | contig 10928 bp, 1 predicted proteins | sample AG5_SCM_MG_FD_203124 | JGI IMG/M metagenome (GOLD analysis project Ga0302116, IMG submission 203124) | Marine microbial communities from Western Arctic Ocean, Canada - AG5_SCM | ecosystem: Environmental > Aquatic > Marine > Oceanic | place: Canada: Western Arctic Ocean | collected 2017-10-01 | reverse complement strand
GGCCGCCAAGGTCTGGCAGCTCAAGGCACATGTTGCGGTGTTGCAGTCGGCTGATCCGGTGGTATGGGATGATGAAGCATTGGGTGCCAGAGTATTACTCATTGAGGATGGAGAGCTCAAGGCGTCTGAGGTGGTTCGACAGATTGAGGATGCGAGTGCAAGCGCGAGTCTCAGCCCTTTGCGCGAGCTGGACTGCACAGAGCATGGGGTGTGGAATTACTGGGGGCCTGAGCTAGGGTTTGCTCCGCAGTGGCAGTGCCGGGCTGCTCTTGTGCAGTTTGGTTTGGAGGAGCCATGGAATCTGGTTCACCAACCCCCGCGGCCGGGTCAGAAGAAGAGTGAGTGGCATGCGCAACGAGAAGAGCAACGGCGCGTGTGTCGCGATCAGTTCAGAGAGCTCACTGACATGGCCGATCATGACAGAGAAGCTAGGGTGGTGCCGCCGCGGCCGAAAAGCAATCATGTGTATAACATCCACCCAGAGCCTGAGTTTGTGTGCAGTTACCACTCGAATAAGCAGCTGCAGGTCGAGCAGCCTCATTTGTATGGGCCTTACCTGTCGGAGGGTGAGACCTATTGCACGCCGCGCACATCAGAGAACGTTGCGAAGGCGTGTGCTGCTGCCGGACTGAACGAGTTGCCCGAGCGGTATCAGGGAGAGAAAGAGTTCTATTGTGACTTGATGTATGAGTTCTGGATTCTCTTCGATGACAAGATGCGCAGCATCTGCGGTGTTGAGGTTGATTTGGATTTGGACCATGTCAAGCCGATTCGGTTGCCTCCTCACCGCCTCTCGCCTGCCAAGACGGAAATTGCGAAGGCACTGGTGCAGGAGTTCATCGAGGAGGACCTTCTCAGACCGGTTACCTCTGAGTGGGGTTTCCCCATTGTGATAGTGATGAAGCCTGATGGAAAATCGTATCGTTTGTGTGTTGATCTGAGGGAGCTCAATAAGGTCATACCACACGACTCGTACGAGCCGCCCACGTGTGACTCTTGTCTCGAGTGGCTCTCGCAGCGACCATGTCGGTCGACTGGGGATTGCCGGTGGGGGTTCCACCAGGTTAAGCTCTCTCCTCGGATGCAAAAGATCATGACACTGTGCACCCCGTTTGGGACGTTTTGCTACCAACGGTTGGTGATGGGGTTTATAAATGCCACTGCGGAGTTCCAACGGCACATCAACAACACTTTAGGTGACTCTCTATGGAGAGAGGCTTTGGCGATGGTCGATGATCTGCTCGTAGGCAGTGCCAACACTGCGGACCATCGTGTGCACATGACAAATGTCTTTCACAAGCTTGCCAGGCGGCATCATAGCCTGAAGCCTAGCAAGATGTCAATCCTTCGGGATAAGGTCAAGTACCTGGGGCATGTCTGCACTGAGAAGGGTTTAGAGCCATCGACGGAGCACAAGGAGGCGATCAGGCATATGCCTTATCCTGCGTATCTTGATCAAACCATTAACATTACCTCACTTAGGAGTTTCATTGGTATGGTCAAGTATCTTCGGCGGTACATCAAGGACTGTGCCAAGTTTTGTTCGGTGCTCAATGAACTTCTGTGCAATGACTCAGACTTGTTGTGGAAGCAGCGGCATCAAGAGGCGTGGGACGCGCTGGTAAAGGCGGTGGTGGAAAATGTTGGTATTCATCATCCAAACTTTCATCACCCTATATATGTCTGCACAGACGGTAGCAAGATGGGTATCGGAGGGTACCTGTATCAGCTCATCGGTGGAGAAGAGAGGATTGTTTCGTTCTATTCCCGGTCTACCACGAAAGCGGAGCGAAAATGGGACACCAGAGACTTGGAAGTGTTGGCAATCATCTCCACGCTCGAGCATTATCGTCCCATAGTCGATGGTCAGCGGCTCAAGCTGATCACGGATCATAAGAACCTGAAATGGCTGCTTGATCAGAAGAACCCTTCAGGGCGGTTAGGACGGTGGGTGCTACGGCTCTCGGAATTTGACTTTGAACTGGAGTACCGTCAAGGCTCCAGGATGCATATAGCTGACTGTCTGTCCAGGAACAGCCAGCGCGACACACAGTGGCGCGAGGACGACGAGGAGATGCCAGCAACCATCATCAACTCGGAGGCCCTGTTTGGCACGAAGGTCAGTGGGACGGAGCTATTGGTGGTTCAGCTAGAGGATGGGCTGTTCGAGGTGAACCTCTGTGAGCAGACTGTTGTTGCTGAGCCTGGTGCGGAGGTGTTTGCGGTGAGATCGGTGTTTGATGACGATGACAGTGAGGACGGCTATGAGGAGCCGGCAGGGCGTCATGATTTGCCAGACAGTTTGAGGCCGGTTTTGCTGACCCAAAAGCAACTGCAGGTGGAGCAGCGGAAGTGCAAGTTTTGCCAGGACATGATTCAGAAGTTGAAGCAGGAGGATGAGGGCTCCAACAATAAGGACCGTCACTCCCGCTACTGGGCAGTTTATGATGGTGTTTTGCATCGTGTGACTGAGGCGGGAGACGCTCGCGAGGGATACGACTCGGCGCGTCCATTTGTGCCCGAGCCTTTACGATCTGCAGTGCTTCACAATATGCACAACAGCATCTGGGGGGCGCATAAAGGGGCTGAGGGGACATACAAGGACATCGCAGACAAGTATTTCTGGCACAAAATGGAGGTCGAGGTACGCCGCTATGTGGCGGAGTGCGTCCCGTGCCAGCTTGCAAAAGGGACTCAGCCCAGTCGGCAGGGTTATTTGGTGGGAAACTCTTATCACTCGACTCTGTCCATGGTGTGCATGGATCTCATGGGTCCTCTCATGTCTGTTAGCAAGGGCAAGAAGGGGCAACCAGTTCACATTTTCGTTATTGTGGATCCGTTCTCTCATAGGATCTGGCTCGAGACGATTGCGGACAAGCGCGCAGAAACCATTTACGAGGTTTTCTTGCGTCGCATCCTGCTGGAATGGGGACCTCCACGTGCGGTGCTGACTGACAATGGTACTGAGTTCGACAATCAGTTGCTGAAGGAGCTTTGTCGGCTTTGGAGGATCAAGTTGTGCTACACTCCTCCGTTGCATCCTCAGAGCAACTATACAGAGCGGGTGAACCGTTACATTGGTGAAACTTTGAGGAATCTCGTGAATGCGCCCGGTGCGCGCCGTTGCGACTGGTTCGAGTACGTCAAGTTTATCGAGTTCGCGTACAACCGTAAGTACATACCAGGCACGAATCTCAGTCCGTACTTGGTGACTACTGGACGACAACCTCTTACACCAATCGACACGGCCTTCATGGATTCCGAAGGTCTGTCAGTATCGACGGTTCCCTACGCGTCTCTTGAGGATCATTCGCGCGAGATTATCTCGAAGCTCAACATGGCGGAAGAGGCAGTTAGTGCGGCTCGCGCCAGAAGTCTCAGTAAGAACCGAGAACAGTTCAACCAGAGCCGGATTGAGGAGAAGTTTCAGCCTGGGGAGATGGTTCGATACTTCAAACGGCTGACGGCTCGGAGGGGCATTGCCGATGCAGAAGGAAACGAGGCGGTGCTAGGTGAGATCAGCAAGCTGAAGCTGCGCAACGAGCCGTATCGCGTCACGCGCCAGCTCACGCCCGCCACGTATCAGCTCGAGCACCCGGAGACAGGTCAGCTCAAACCGAGACCAGTGCATATCTCTCAGATTGCTCGTTTGAGGGTGCCGTCAACCGCGGATGTATTGGACTTGGAAGATGCCGCTTTGCCTGGAGGTGCAAGCTTGGCGGGGCAGCGCGATGTAACCTTGATTGAAGGTGACGTTTGGGAAAAGGTTCGAGTGCCGGGATATGCAGTGTTCCGGTTTAAGGACGATGAAGTGACTTGGTTACGGGTAGCTGAGGTTTTGGCGCTGGACCTGGAGAATGGCACAGCAGAGCTCTGGTACCACCTGCGGTCGAGGAAGCACTCGGTCAAGAAGTGGGATGAGCCGCTTGTCTTGTCTCCTCATCATCCAGAATATTTTGACGAGCGCAATCGAGGGCTGTCTTATGTCAAGCCCAAGAGGGAGAGGCTGCCGCATCTACAGCGGAGAAGAGGTCAGGTGGATAAGACTGACATTGAGTTCGTGGTGCCTCACTTTATGATGGAAAGTGGTGGCAAGGTGCCGCGAAAGGTATGTGCCATGGTGGATGAGTATCTGCGCCGGCACATCAAGGCGGGCGCGCGCATCGCGCTCGCTGCCCTCTCGTTCCCTAGTGAGCGAGAGGAACGGTTGCGAAGGCAATCGACTTGAGAATTCAGAATTATTACTCAGTAGCTGGTAAGGCCAACAAGCTCTGACGGCGGATTTCAACCATATGAAGCACAGGCTGTGAGATAGGGTGAAGCCGCACAGGAGTCAGAGATGTAGGCGGGCGCTTGGTTGAAGCATTCGTCAAGTGACGATCGCGTACGAGTTCTACGTGTTCCGTATTGAAACGGCTAACAGAAGGAGCTAATAAGGAGGATAGTTCGCGGGCACACCACGAAACGGCACATGCTAGCCATGTAGTATGAGTGAGCCCCCGACTGATGGCAGGGAGTCATGTCAATTTGACAAGAAGCCTTCTGCAAGAATCTGCCTACCTGACCGTGCTCCTATCTGAGGACCAGTGTCGCACGAACTCAGCAGCAGGAGCTGAGTGACACTCGGGGACGAGCGTCCTTCGGAGTAGGGGGGCTATGTAGCGATCGGCTAAACACTGCCCGGGCTGCCGTGGGGGCATGCCTAGGCAGTGGGCGGGCCAAGTTTGAGTGTATCCTGTACGGCCTAGGGGGCTTGGAGGGTAGCCCCGAGGGGCGGACAGGAGGGGGCGGTATGGGAAGGGCCATGCGTGCGGGGGTGCGCGTGGGCCTTTTTGTGTGTTTATATTTGTGCAGGGAGAGGCCTCCCTGTGAGGGTGCCATTCCCTCGGTGGCGGCAGAGGGATCAGAGAGGAAATTTTGGGTTTTCTCTTGTGTGTCGCGTGCTCCTTGTGGCGTCATGGCCAGGAGAGCGTGGCCTCGAGAGATTCCACTGTTGTCCGGAAGAAGCTGAAACCCGAAGAAAACGAGGTGGTCACACCTCTTTGAAGAGTCTCACAACCAACCGGGGAGTTGGGTTGTCGACGGTTAGGACCGAGTTGCGGTCCGATAGAGTAAAGTAGCGACCGGTATTGGTCTTTCGCTACAGCTGGATCGGTGTGGTTGAACCGCGGTCTCTCGATTGAGACCTCGGGCCAGCCATTCGAGTTAAAAGTCGCCAACAACTGATTTGTTAGGCGTCGCACGTTGGGTAGACTAGCTAGCTACCTGACTTTGAGGAGAGTGTCTACGGCCATAGACACTTAATAGCGGTAAGCCGGCCAGCTTGCTGCTACAGAGGGGACGGGATCGGGCAAGGGAGCTTCGTTTCGTTCATAAGAGAAAAGAGTTGAAAGGCGTAGAGCGCGGCTCGCGACTAACTCTTCGCGCGTACGTACACAGGAAATCGAGCTGGAGGTACAGTCTCGAAGGCTAGATAAGAGCCAAGAAGAGCTCCAAGATGGAGCGGTTGACGGGATTCATGACCCCGCGGAACCGGCAGGCCACGGTGGCCTTGGCCGATGAAGGCGACGATGATCGCCTTGTGAATGAGCGAGGAGCCATCACAGAAGCCGTTGCACCCCGCGGCACTGCCGGGGGGCCACCAGAACATGGTGAAGGCAAAGAGGACGACCTTGAGGGTGCTGGTGCAGCCCTAGGCCGAGAAATTCGTGAAGAGGAGGCACCAACCTCCCTTTCGGATGAAGAGGCAGCGCTGATCGCGTTTGAAATGCTGCCCTCCGACGTTCAAGACGCTAGCTGGCAGTACATCACCGGCAAGCATACCCTCGAGAAGCTCATCGATGTTGTTAATCTTGAGCAATATGAAGGGTTGACCATGGAGGAGCAGGAGGGCTTGGTGCATGGTGTTTTCCGAGTCGAAATACACATGGCCGTTCTTGAGATTTTGTCCGACAGCTTTGGCGCTGCCGCTGTCGACTACCAGCAGACTGTTGCTCAGGAGCAACTTGCCGCCCTGCGGTCTCTGGTCAATAAGAACCCGACTTGGTGTTGGGTCACCACAGAAACGGGCCGGCCGCCGTGCCGTATCCGCCGATGGACAAAGCCGATGGCAACAAAATGCCTGGCTGAGTTCCGCTCAACCTCAAAGGCAGCAATGGAATCACGACAGGCTGCGCGCCGAGGAGATGACAAGCCCCGCTCTCTCTATCTTCGGACGGGAGAACAGGCTTCGGCTATGGCAGAGTTCATACGGTCATCTAGTCGTGACCGGCCCAGCACCGCTACAGCACTGGAGCTCTTCGGTCAAATTGACTCTGTCATCTTGATGACGGCGGAGGAAGGTTTGACGATGCGTAATTTGCAACACGCATCGCGCTTCAACGCGTGGCTGTCTCAGCAATGCAGCCAGTGGACAAACACTATGCTGCCGGCACTCCGGCAAAATGGCTGCCCAGAGCATGAGTGTGTACACTGCTTCTTTACTCATGTGCAAAAGATGTTTAACATGCCAAATCTATACCGCTTGAGCTTGGAACAGCTCAAAGGTGTCAAGCAAACAGAATTGGTTGCAGGCGCAAGCTACGTGCTGCAATTCATGCAAGCGCGTGTGGTGACGATGCAGCTGGCGGACCGCACGGGTCGAAGTCAGTGGGAGTTTGTGTCTCAGCAAGCTTGCGGAGATCAGCTGATGCGGCAAATGCTGCCAGAATACTTGCGGCAGTTCCTTCTTGTGGCTGCGGCTGATGAATATTTTCGAGAGTGCACACGCACAGGCTTTCCTTTCATCATGGAGGACGTGCCGGGCCATAAGACTCTCTTGACCTTGTCGGAAACAACGGACAGTGTTTTCGCGGCTTTGGATGCATCAACCGTGGGTAAGGAGTCTCTTCCCGCAACCGTGTTCAAGAAACCACCGGAGTTCTTGCAGCGGCCGCCAGTGGTCCGATCATTCGACTTTCCGGCGCGTCGAGGCGCGCGGCCAACAATGGTCCACACTGCTCAGGTAGGCGGTGCCTCTTCGTATGAGAGGCCCGTCCGAGAGACTCGTCCGGGAACGGGACCTGGGGCTTCGTATGAGAGGCCCGTCCGAGAGAATCGTCCGGGAACGGGACCTGGGGGGGCTCGATGTGCTCATGATGTTTACCCCAAGTTTTGGCCAGTGAAGGGGACGGGGTCTCTACCTCCAATGGTGGGGGGGTCGGCAGCTCAATCGGCTTGCGTGTTTGAGGTTAACAAGAGGGACTCGTGTCCCCGGGGGAAGAACTGTCGTTTCTCTCACCAAGACAATGTGTGCTCCATGCGAAACTGGCCACAGGCGGTACAGGATGTACAGCGACCACTTCGAGCACCACCAACCTTTGGTGGGACCGCTCATCCATGGGCGGATCGCTCTGATAGGAGGCCCACGTCGGGGCCTTCGCGCGGGCCGCGCGTCATGCTCACCGACGTACAACGCGATAGCTCTGAGGAAGACGAAGCACATGTCCACTTTCTACAGCAAGATGCTGAGGAAGGCTGGATGCCTCCATCCTCAAGCTCTCGATCCTCCGCGGGGAATCGGTGGCAGTCGGCTCATCCGCTGCGTGACTACGATAGTCGTAAGCGTGGGCACTGCGCGTCTGACGAGCACTACCAGCCCGAAGGGGCGGAAGCATTCGAGGTTTACCCAGACCATGTCTTGATCTTTCAAATCGATGATGTGCCATCTGGCTCGAGCTCTCCCCTGTTGGTCGAGCGGCCTTCTACGGAGGAAGAATTGGGAACCAGCAAAGCTTTCCCCGAGGTCAAGGGTGACGGCGCGATGGTGGATCATGCTACGGACTCTTCGGATGAGGAGTATGTGATTCCACAGCTTCAAGCTCCTCAGCTTTTCTTCTGTCAGCCGGAAGGGGTGGGGGCAGTGGTACCACTCAGTCGAAAGCTGTTGGTAAATCGTGCCACTAAGGTGCAACTCGCGCAACGCGCGTCACTCGGCAACTCGCCCAGTCTAGCTCGCGCGAACTCGGCTTCAGTCGGCTCTGGTGTTGCAATTCACGGTTCTCTGGGGCATGAGTCGAACGGGAGTTCCGGTATACTTTTGGGTGCTTCCTTGGATGCTCTTGACTTCTGTGAGGGAGGCAGTGACTGTGACACTGAGGTGTCACTCGCGCAGTCTGCGTCGAGCAGCTCGCGCAAGTTAATTTCTTTTGCTCAAAGGTTTCGGTCTGAGTTGGCTCTAAAACGGAAGCAGGAGGAAGTCTCGTTGGAAGATTGCATCATACAGCCAGACTTACCTCAAGACGATCGGCTCTCGCGCCCACGGCTTTGTGATGTGCCGTCTGTGCCGGCATCAGGTGTCATGATAGGCACTGTCAGTGGTGAGAAATATCGTCCGGCAGAAATGGACGCGTGCTCTGCACTTGTGAGTTTGGGTGGCCAGACACTTTCTGCAACTCGTTTGACTTCTATCCCGAGTCTTTCCCGCTGCTCGAGGCTATTGGTACACTTCTCAGCATCAAAGCCCGACTCTTTTCCGCTGGCTGCTTCACGTGAACGCGTGACGGCTGAGACGCGAGTAGGTCTGCTCGAGGGCGAGCAGGATTCTTTTGTTCTGGGGGGGGATTTGCCGATAAAAGTCGACCATCCGAGCTCTACCACGGCCAAGTCGAGTTATTGGCTCCGCAAGCGGCCTTTTACAGACAATGAAAATGGAACGGACAAGAAGCACAGTGAGGTTAAAGGTGATGGGGCCACGACTCCGACGCCAACGCCGACGCCGACGCCGACGCCAGAGTTTCCTGATGGAATGGTGGAGGCGGTTTACCAAGCCAACCAGGAGCAGTCGATGCGGGGTGAGCCCGTGGATGATTCATCGTTTGAAGCCGACCCGATGCAGCGGAGATCGGAGGAGCCTTTTCCGGGCAGTGTTGGGTGGCATCGTGAGGAAGATGGCGAAGAAGGTCACCACAATGTTTGGCGAGGTGAGCCCGTCGAAATTGCGGAGGCGGACCTGCTTCCGTTAGGAGGGTTGCCGGAAGCTCAGGAAGGAGTCCTGCCTGAGGAGTTCCTCTGGCATGTCGATGAAACCCCGTTGGAAGCGGCTCCGGGTTATACGGTTCCTGAAGAAGATCGCGAAGAACATCGACGCCTCTTCGACTTATCGTTTGATGTCAAGAGTCTTCACCTTGCACCGGGGCCGGCCCTCTACAAGCAGCACCGTCTACCTCACATGGTCAAGCAGGCTTGGTATCGTCTTCTTCAAAAGATTCGTCAGATCTTTGACAGCTTCGTTCGGAGTCAAGTTCGTCCGAGGGAGGGAGCAATGGCTCGATCCGCCGTGGCTAGGCGAACTTTTGCGGCGCGCGCTTTCACAGACGTGTCGGGCCGCGCACCAACGTTCGAACTGCGTTCGGTGGAGCTTGTTCTGTCTCATCTCAGCCGCTCAGGCAAGATCGAGCTCTTCTATGCGAAAGTGAATGAGCTCCGTCACCACAGTGCTCATGTGGTGAACTTCCGTGAGGGAGATGACCCGCGGCTCACCGATGTGTGGCCACGAGGCGTGGAGAACCTGCCTTGCCATCGTTGGCCGTTCGACCGCATGGCATGGCTCGAGGGCAGCACTGCTCAGCACACCTTTGTGGACCTGCCAGATGGGGGGTTTCCAGAGTGCAGTGTGCCGATTGTGGAGATCCTCTACGGGCAGATGGGCAGCCCTGAGCCTCCTCCAGTACTTCGTTATGCTGCGGGGGCTTACCATGAGAGTGTTCTGCGCATGAATATTCTTCAAGCAGAAGAGGCGGTCTTCGCAAGCCTGGAGCGGCATGGTCTCTCTAAACTTGATTCGTTCGACCCGAAGATTAAGGTTCATCTTTCGGGGCGGCCTCATCGTGGAAGCATTGGGTGGGACACTTGGGAGGTGCCGCATGGTGAACTTTCCGAATCACCGTTTGTGGAAGGTGCACTCGTGCCAATCAAGGGCGCGTCTGGGTGGCTTGATGGCCGCTCCGACGCAGCGGCCCTGTGCCTTTTTGGTTTTCCAAACCTTGAGGTTAAGGTGAATGTTGAAGGCAAAGTCTACCAGCACGATGTGTGGGAATTGAACAAGCTTGTGGCCACCTTCTCGGTTGACCCGTATCTCGGAGGAATGTGTCAAGATCTGTGGTTTCCGATGGACGCGATGCTGGATTGCTCGCTGCCTTGGCAAGACGTGGTCAAGGTGCTCGACTGCGTTAAACAGTGCAGTTTGCAGCTGGGTGGACCAATATACCGTTTGGCCGAGCGGGATGAGTATGTCATGGCCAGCGGAGAATGGTCATCTCGGGGGCAAATAACCGAGGTGGGCCCTCTCTCCAGATTTGCTTTGGCTCCGCAAATCTCGTATGGCAAATGGGACCGAGCCAGCGCAGTTGGAGTGGTCTACTTCGCGTCTCTTTGGGTTCAGTCTCGGCGGTTCATGACAGAAGCTAATCTAAGCTTGCATGCCCTCGGCGGTAGTGCGGTAGGGGGAGAGCATGTGGAATGTTTTGCCTGGCCCTTGCTGCTCGAGTTTCTTGGAGACTGTCCCGGTGGACGTCTGCTGCCTGTTGATGCAGGGCTCAAGTTCGCAGGATGCTCTCTCAGCGCGCAGGTCGATCCTTTTTGGTATTCTCACTTCCAAGACTCTCGTGAGTTTGTGCCGCCGCTGCCGGATTCGGATGAAGGCATTCGCCAGAAACAACAGGAAGGGTTCGAGAAGTGGAAGATTAACGGCCCGGGATCGATTGAGGAGAGAGACGATATTGGAGTGGCTATTAGCCTACAAGAACGAGAAGCGCGACTGCGCGAGCTCGAGAAGGCTCCGCCTGCGGCAGGGTGCGCGTTCCGCCTGAGTGCAGATGGATCAGCCAAAGGTGCAGAGGCAGATGAGAGACCACATCTAGAGGAGAGGAGTCCGTTCATGCCCGAAGAAG
>Ga0302116_1002419_pt1 | contig 10951 bp, 7 predicted proteins | sample AG5_SCM_MG_FD_203124 | JGI IMG/M metagenome (GOLD analysis project Ga0302116, IMG submission 203124) | Marine microbial communities from Western Arctic Ocean, Canada - AG5_SCM | ecosystem: Environmental > Aquatic > Marine > Oceanic | place: Canada: Western Arctic Ocean | collected 2017-10-01 | reverse complement strand
CGTCTGCGCCCGGCTCTTGCTGCGCCATGGGACTGCTATCGTATCGACGGTTAATTTCTCCAGCCAATGCTAAATAAGCCTTGGCGCCTCTCGATTGCTTATCGTAGTAAAGCACGGGTAGACCATAACTTGGGGCCTCCGCTAACCTAACATTTCTTGGTATAACGGTTCGATAAACCTTGTCGCCAAAGTGATCAACCAACTGCTTCGAAACATCGCGCGTCAGGCTATTGCGCGCATCGTACATGGTTCGAACGATACCTTCGATCTCAAGGGTCGGATTCACTTTTTCAATAATTCGCGTAATTGTGTCTATTAGCGCGGACAGGCCCTCCAGAGCGTAGTATTCACACTGCATCGGTATGACAACCGAATCTGCTGCCGCTAACCCATTAATCGTCAACAGACTCAGCGACGGAGGGCAGTCTATAATAATGAAATCGTAATTCTCTTTTGCACCACTAAGACCATCACGTAGACGGTATTCTCGTCTGTCGAGGTCCATCAGCTCGATTTCCGCTGCTGTTAGATCAATATTTGACGCAAGCAGATCATAGCCACAGGCTTTAGCTTCTACGATAGATTCAACAACAGTCTTGTCGCCGACAAGGACATCGTAGACGGATACTTGTAGGTCACTTTTATCTACGCCGCTACCCATGGTTGCGTTGCCTTGAGGATCAAGGTCGATCAGCAGTACCTTTCTTTGGGTTGCCGCAAGCGAAGCCGCGAGGTTAACGCTCGTTGTCGTTTTTCCTACACCTCCTTTTTGGTTGGCAATTGCCAGCACTTTACCCAAAGGGTTCGCTCCTTAACGTTTCTTCAATGTAACAAGATGACGATCTGCATTGAGGTATGGCACGTCCAATTTCTGTACGGTCGCTATTTCAAAGGCACCCAAATCTTGTTTTAACTCATCATCGTTGAGTTGAGCCTTCATTGCCAAAATCTCTCCATCGGCGGTGAGCAAGTGTGCCGCTTTTGCCGCGATGTCTGCAAGGGATGAAAATGCTCGGCAGACGATTTGTTCGAACACTTCGTCGTAGTTTTCCACTCGCGCGTGAACAACCCGACAATTTGGCAACGGCAGTTCGATGACCATTTGTTGCAAGAACCGCGTCTTTTTACTGTTGCTGTCGAGCAGTACCATCGCCAAGTCCGGTTTTGCCATCGCTAAGGGAATACCAGGTAAGCCAGCTCCACTACCGAAATCTAGCATCTTGTCGGCTTTAACGTATGGCAACACAGACAGTGAGTCTAATATATGGTGAGTGACCATCATCGACGGCTCTCGAATAGCCGTCAGGTTAAAAGCCCGATTCCACTTGGCTAACTGCTCAAGGTAGCGAACCAGATCTTTGCCGAGATCGGACGGATTCAAGCCAAGAGTAACCAGACCTGCATTTATAATCTTTGTGTCGATCACCCTGTTTGGCGAGATCGAGTTTGTGAATACTTCTTCAGAAAGATTAACAGCAAAGAGATTGCGGCGGGCGTGACACCTGATATTCGGCTGGCTTGCCCAATAGTCTCCGGCCTAATTGTTGTCAGCTTCTGCTGTACCTCATTTGATAATCCTCCGACGACGGAGTAATCAAATGCCTCTGGAATGATGACGCCGTGCTGGCTACTGACCTTCTCAACTTCTTCTAACTGACGCTTAATATAACCTTCGTATTTTAGGTCGATCTCTATTTGTTCATTGACTTCACGGTCTGGCCAATCGATACCGACAGCCGTAAGCAACGAGTCCACGTTTACTTTAGGTCGTCTAAGCAGTTCAGAGAGGCTATATTCATGATTAAGTGCCTGACCAAGATAACTTTCGATATCGTCCCCTGGTTGGACCCATTGGCTGTTCAACGCTTCTTTTCTCTTATCAATTAATTCACTTTTCTCTGTGAAACGCTGCCAACGCTGATCATTAACAATGCCTAGCTCGCGGCCAGCAGGCGTCAGCCTTCGGTCAGCATTGTCCTGTCTTAATACCAACCTGTACTCCGCCCGACTCGTGAACATACGATAAGGTTCTTTGGTACCCATGGTAATAAGGTCATCGACAAGCACGCCAATATAGGCTTCATTTCTTGCTGGGCACCAACTTTCAAGATCTTTACTTCTTCTCGCGGCATTGATTCCCGCCAACAAACCCTGCGCAGCGGCCTCTTCATACCCGGTCGTACCGTTAATTTGTCCGGCAAAGTACAAGCCGCCAATAAAACGCGTTTCCAACGAAGACTTCAAATCCCTCGGTTCAAAATAATCATATTCAATGGCGTAACCGGGGCGAGTGATGTCGGCATTTTCAAAGCCCTTAATACTGCGCACTAAATCGATCTGCACATCGAACGGTAGACTTGTGGATATGCCGTTCGGGTATAGCTCATAGCTATTTAACCCTTCAGGCTCTATGAATATCTGATGGGAATCCTTGTCAGCAAATCTGACGACCTTATCTTCTATCGACGGACAATATCGCGGGCCAACGCCGTCTATTTCGCCAGTAAAAAGTGGTGAACGGTCCAGGCCGTTTCGTATAATTTCGTGTGTTTGCGCGCTGGTGTGGGTTATAAAGCAATTCACCTGCTCTGGATGGTCTTGCCTCGAACCCAAATAGGACATCACAGGTCTTGGATCATCGCCTGGTTGAGCTTCCAGTCCGTCATAATTGACAGTTCGACCATCAATTCTTGGAGGTGTACCTGTTTTGAGCCTATCCACTGTGAATGGCATCTCGCGGAGTCTCTCCGAAAGTCGGTTTGAGGGCGCATCCCCCGCTCTACCACCGGGCTGTTTTTGCATACCAACATGGATAATGCCGCCAAGAAATGTACCGACAGTCAATATCACGCTGGGGGCTCTAAAACGCACGCCACCACTTGTAACAACGCCTCTCACTTGGTCGCCTTCCACAATTAAGTCATCGACCGACTGTTGGAACAATTGCAGATTTTCTTGGTTTTCGATGAAACGTCGAATCGCTTGACGGTACAGTTGGCGATCCGATTGTGCTCTGGTCGCCCTTACAGCTGGGCCTTTGCGGGAATTTAGGACGCGGAAATGTATCCCTGCGAAATCGGCCGCCTGCGCCATAACGCCACCTAAAGCATCGATTTCTTTAACGAGATGACTTTTACCGATACCGCCGATCGCCGGATTACACGACATTTGACCAAGCGTCTCAATACTCTGGGTAACCAGCAGGGTTGCGGCACCCGATCTCGCCGATGCCAAAGCAGCCTCTGTGCCAGCATGTCCGCCACCGACGACGATTACATCAAATTTTCTCGGATAATCCATTTAACACAGATCGTTTAAAATTGGGTGGGCAAGTATACGGATGGTGCCGTATTTGTCTATGTATCTCTAATTTAGGCGGCAACATGACGATTCCTAGAAAAATAACACGTGCTAGCTAAAACATAACTTAAAAGGTCTATTTTCCAATACAAAAGCTTGAGAATATCTTTCCCAGCAAGTCGTCACTACTAAACTCACCGGTAATCTCACACAGTTTTTGATGGCTTAAGCGTAGCTCTTCTGCCAGAAGATCCCCAGCGAGATTTTCTTCCAACTGCGAGATACCCTCTAATAGGTGCTGCTGGGCGAGCAATAATGCTTCGAGGTGCCGGGTTCTTGCAATGAAAACACCCTCCTCTGAGATACCCATCCCAAAAGTACTTTTAATAGAGGATCGTAATTCGTCGATCCCCTGGCCATTTTTTGCAGAAATTCGGACAACGGGATAAATAAAATCTTCTGATACCTCATCCATACGAGAAACGAGATCCTGTTTATTGAGTACAACAACCACTTTAGTCGATTCAAGTGTCGGCAACTCAGCAAGTAAACTTAGCGCTTGGTCTCGCCAATCTCCCATCGCGAGATCAATGAGAAGTAAAACACCTTCTGCTGACTCGACTGCCGCCAACGCGCGCCTGACGCCCTCCTCTTCCACCTCGTCTGTTGCCGGTCTGAGCCCAGCGGTATCTATTAGATTAAGAGGTATTCCATCAATCTGTATATGCTCGTTCACTAAATCACGGGTTGTGCCCTCGATAGCGGTAACGATTGATGATTGCCGACCAGAGAGTTGGTTCATCAAGCTAGATTTGCCCGCGTTAGGTTTACCGGCAAGCACTAGAGATACACCCTCGCGTAGCAGCGCCCCTTCTTTGGTTTGTTGTATCAGACGAACAAATACATTTTTTGTTTCCTGCAATTTTTTAGCGAGATTGCCATCGGACAAAAAATCAATCTCTTCTTCAGGAAAATCAATCGCTGCTTCAACATACATCCGAAGCTCAACGACAGTGTTATCAAGTTCTCTAACAATATTGGAGAACTCGCCCTGCAAGGATCGCATTGCTCCTCTAGCAGCATGTTGACTCGACGAGTCAATAAGATCGGCGATAGCCTCAGCTTGGGAGAGATCAATTTTATCGTTCAGAAAAGCACGCTCAGAGAACTCGCCGGGCCTGGCTTGTCGAGCTCCGGCAGTGAGCACAGTTGTCAAAAGCATATCCATCACAATTGGACCACCATGGCCCTGAAGCTCTAGAACATCTTCTCCAGTGAATGAGTTAGGTGCCTTAAAGAAGAGCGCCAAACCTTGGTCAACGATCGTTCCGGTTTGGTCTAAAAAATTTTTATAGACGGCTTTTCTTACCGGTGGGAGTCCGCCGATAATCTGTTCTGCTATTTCGGTGACGCAGGGTCCTGAAACTCTAACGATACCAACCCCACCTCTACCACTAGGGGTTGCTACCGCGGCAATAGTGTCTGCCTTGGGTGAGTCCGATTTTAGTTTATCGGTAGCCACTTAATTTCTCAGCCCTTCGCGACTTGCCGAGTAACAAACCACTGCTGGAGAATTGAGAGTAAATTATTGATGAACCAATAAAGCACTAAGCCAGACGGGAACCATAGGAAGAAGAAAGTGAACATTATTGGCATAAGTTTAAACACTTTAGCCTGAATAGGATCAGGTGGTTCAGGCTGCATCATCTGCGTGAGGAACATCGAAATACCCATCAATATCGGTAAAACGAAATACGGGTCCATTGCTGACAAATCATCTATCCATAGAATAAACGGCGCTTGTCTTAGTTCAACACTTTCCATGAGAGCCCAGTACAAGGCTATAAAAACAGGCATTTGCAAGAGCATGGGTAAACAACCACCAAGTGGGTTTGCACCTTCTTTCTTATACAATTCCATCATTGATTGGGAAAATTTTTGCTTATCGTCTCCATGCCTTTCTTTCAGTTTCGCCATTTCAGGCTGGAGTTTTCTCATCTTCGCCATCGACTTGAAGCTGGCCGCGGATAAAGGATATAAGAGAGATTTGACAATAATGGTCAGAATAATTATCGACCCACCCCAGTTGCCAACAAAGCTATGTATGAAAGTGAGTAAATCAAATAGCGGTTGCGCCAGCCACCATAAGAAACCGTAATCAATCGTTAGGTTGAGTCCGGTCGAAATAGTTTCCAGAGTATGTTGGTCCTTCGGACCGGCATAGAATTTAGCAGTCATTGATCCTTCCTGGCCAGACAGGATGGACGTTAATGGGCCGGTAAAACCAAACAAATAGGAATCCTGATTAGTCAGTTTTCTCGCTTGGTATGTGTAGGCGTTAAGGTCACCTGGTACCCAAGCACTAACAAAGTAATGCTGAACCATGGCCATATAGCCACCGTTTACCTTATGTTTGTAGGACTCTTCTTCGATGTCATCGAATTCTAATTTGGTGTAGGGACCCTCTTGCTGAAATGTCGCTCCACCAACGTAGGGTTGCATACCCATGCCAGATTCGTCAGATAGAACCGGTACCGCACTGTCTCTTTTAATCTGTGTAAACAAGGCACCGCGCCAATCAGTGCTGGCTTGGTTGTTGATAATGTATTCAACATCAATGAGGTAGTCTGCGCGTCTGAAGGTAAAACGTTTAGTGATTGTTACGCCCTGCGACTGTTCTAAAACCAAATCAACAGTGAGCGTGTCCTTCGTTTGATCAAGTTCGTAGAAGTCCGAATCAACGCTGTAGGTAGGTCTACCCGCTGCGGTATCGGTGCCGTTATCACCAATCAGTCCACTCTGTGCCGAGTAACTGTTACGCGGGTCAAGGAGTACATAGGGTTCGTCAAGTTTGTCGAGCGCTATAGGAAAAGCAGGCAGTGATAACTTCTTAATATCCCCGCCGACAACATCGATTTCGACGACAAGTACATCCGTTACAACGCGGACGAGTTTTTGGTTTGTTGAAGTTTGACCAAAGTCAGTAGCGTTCATCTGAACAGCGCTACCGACTGCTGAATCTAAGGTTGGAATGAATTCTGATTCAGTGCCTGATATTTGAGGAACGACCGGGTCGGGTCCCGAGGTAACCTGATTAACCGAGGTGCTAGAAAGATCAGTTTGACCAGGCTGGTTGTAGTCGTTGTTCCACGCCAATACCAGCATGTAGGCTGTAACAGCTAAGCCAGCAAGTATTAAAATCCGTTGAAAATCCATTGTTACCTAAACCTATCGTAAATCGGTAGTGGGAACGTTATCGATACCACCTTCGTGGAAAGGATGACATTTACATATTCTTTTGACCCCAAGCAAAGATCCTTTGGCAGATCCGTGGAGCTCAATAGCTTGTTTTGTATATTCGGAACAGGAGGGGTAGAAACGACAGCTTCTTCCCACAAAATAGCTGAAACTAAGTTGGTAAGTTCTAATAATGGTAATGAGTATGTTCTTAACCATTGTCTACCTTGGTCGATATTTTTCTGCTTAGTTTCGACCAAATCTCGTCGAGTATGGTGTTCAGTTTTGTCGGAAACTCAGGGTCAACCGCTTTGCGAGATACTATAACGACATCTACTGAGGGTTGATGCGGAAAATTTTTTCTAAATGTCTCTCTGATGGCTCTTTTGATCTTATTTCGATCGTTTGCTTGGTTAGTGTTCTTTTTGCCGATAACCATGCCGAGCCGACTAGCAGGAAGATTTGTCAGCGCAGCGAGAACCAAGAACTCGGGAGAACTTACCCGGACGTGATTATCCTTGAACACAGTATCGAATTCAGAGGAGGTTAGCAGTCTACGATATGCGGGGAAACTCTGATCTGGCATAGATCGAAGGTTTGCGTACGTGCTTATGCAGAAAGAACCTTTCGGCCTTTAGCTCTGCGGCGCTTTAATACCAAACGACCGTTCTTCGTGGCCATTCTTGATCGAAAACCGTGTGAGCGCTTTCGCTTGATGACACTAGGTTGAAATGTTCTTTTCATGATGAGTTACCAAATAGTTCTAAAGGGCGGAAAAAAGAGCGGGGATTCTAATGATTTACGGGTTATGAGTCAATTTCTCATTTAGGTTATATCATTGCCGCGAAAATCTCAGATGAAGTGACGGTGTCTGGTAGAGCGCTTAATATATAAGTATGTATATATATATAAAAGTTATTATTGTTACTAGTTATTAAGAAGAAGGAATCTGTGGAGAAGTGTTTTAATTTGTATGTATTCAATCGGTTAGCGGCAGGATAAGGCTGTTGTTGGAAGATGTATCAGTTGTCGCCAGGCTGTGGGCAAGCTGGGTATGTTTTAGTGAGTTATCCACAGGGATTTTTTTTGACCGATTTTAGGCGATTTTATTCACAAGTTATCCACAGGTTACCCTTAGGTTGTTAACCGGTTGTTAATCTAAATGCTTGAAATATAAGTGGTTTTAAATTGTTTTTTTGCTGTGGATAGTTGGCGTGAAGATGGGAATAGGGGTACTATGCTCTGCAAAGATTTAGACGCTTTTAGTCTATAACTACGAAGAATTATCTAATTTTTCCTAACAAGTCACTGTGGAGGAACCCGTGGGCGATACAGTCTGGCAGCAATGTTTGTCGAGTCTAGAAGATGAGTTATCTTCGCAGCAGTATAGCACTTGGATTCGTCCGCTTCAGGTACAGACTTCTGCGGAAGGCGTGCGACTACTCGCACCTAATCGTTACATTCGAGATCAAGTTCAAAGTGATTTTATGCCGCGCATTGAGGCGCTGGTAAAATCCAAGGCAGGCCTAGCTGTGAGTCTTGAAATTGGCACGAATGTAGAAATTGCCGCGTCACAGACGGGCAGATCTGTAAAGGATAGCAAGCCAAAAGTGAGCGATCACTTCTACGCTATGGCCGATTTAAAGGCAGATTGCACCTTCGATAATTTTGTTGAAGGCCGCTCAAACGAGTTCGCAAGAGCAGCAGCGGTGCAAATCAGCGACAGTGTCGGAAAAGACTCTAAATGCCTTTTGTTGTACGGTGGCGTAGGTCTAGGTAAAACGCATTTGATGCATGCGGTGGGTAATGCGATCCTGGAGAAGCACCCGCATTTGAAGGTGGCTTGTCTGTACTCTCAGAGGTTTATGGAGGAGATGGTGAAGGCCATCGAGACCGGCACGATGTCAGATTTTACCCAGCGTTATCGAAGCGTTGACGTGCTTTTGATGGACGATATTCAATTTCTTGCGAAGGGCGTAAAGTCGCAGGAAGAATTTTTCCACGTATTCAATCGACTGCAAGAGAATGGTAGTCAGATCGTTCTAACGTGTGATCGGTACCCGAAAGAAATCGACGGGTTGGAGGAAAGGCTAAAAAGTCGTTTTGTTTGGGGTATGACGGCGCCACTGGAGCCGCCGGAACTTGAGACAAGAGTCGCTATTTTGATGAAAAAAGCCGAGGAGTACGGCACGGTTTTACCCCATGAGGTTGCATTCTTTATAGCGGAGAAAATTCGCTCAAACGTAAGAGAACTAGAAGGCGCACTAAAACGAGTAAATGCCAATGCTAACTTTACAGGGCGAGAAGTTAGCCTGAGTCTTGTGAAAGAAGCGCTTAGAGACTTGTTAGCGATCCAGGATAGGCAGGTAGGGATTGAAAATATACAGAAAACGGTAGCAGAGCATTACAATATACGTATTAGTGACATGCATTCGAAGAAAAAGACGCGTTCAATAGCGAGACCGCGACAAATCGCGATGGCGCTTTCTAAAGAGTTAACGAACCATAGCCTTCCGGAAATTGGCGATGCGTTCGGTGGCAGGGACCATACAACCGTTTTGCACGCATGCCGTAAAGTAGAAGAGTTACGGGAGCAAATACGAGATATACGCGAAGATTATAATAATTTGTTACGAATACTTACGGCATAAGAAACAGGGTTTTTAGATGAAATTTTCGGTAGATAAGGAGGCTTTAATATCGCCTCTCGCGCTGGTTACGAGTGTGGTCGAGCGTAGGCAAACCTTACCTGTTTTGGCAAATATCCTTTGTGTCGTCAAAGAGGGTCAATTGACACTGACGGGTACAGATCAGGAAGTAGAGCTGTCGGTATCAATTGCAGATCTGACTAACGCCGTTTCAGGTGAGGTGACTGTGCCTGCTCAAAAACTTTTCGACATCTGCAGGAGCCTGCCGAGTCAGGCGGTTGTGGATGTCGCGTTGGAAGGCACCAGGGTTTCGCTTCAAAGCGGGCGGTTTAAATCTCATCTCGCAACGTTGCCAGCAATAGATTTCCCGAAGGTCGAGTTGGATTCTGCTGCAATGCAGCTCGATGTGCCTGTGATAGAGTTTAGAGAATTGCTTGAAAGTACCAGTTTTGCCATGGCGTTGCAGGATGTTCGATATTTCTTTAATGGCATGTTGTTGGAGTTTGGCGATGGAGTTCTTCGTGCTGTTGCAACCAATGGGCAGAGGTTGGCCATTGCAGAGCGCGCGCTAGAACAACAAGAGCTCGAGGTGAAGCAGTACATCATTCCTAGAAAGGGTGTTTTAGAATTATCGAAACTACTTAAGGATATTAAGGACGAAAGCGTGTCATTGCTGATGTCGCCAAATCATTTAAGCGTCGTGGGCGCCAGCGCGAATTTTACGACTAAACTTATTGATGGCAGTTATCCAGATTATACAGGCGCCATTCCTGTTGGCAGCGACAAAATTTTGTTGTTAGACAGACTTGAGTTAAAAGACACGTTGAGTCGAATTGCAATATTGTCTAACGAAATGTACCGCAATGTGAAACTCTGTCTTTCTAAAGGTGAACTGCAACTCAAAGCCAACAACCCAATGCAGGAAGAGGCGGAGGAGGTCGTGTCGGTAGATTACGAAGGCGAAGATTTAGAAATTGGTTTTAATGTCAGCTACCTACTCGATGTACTGCAAAAAATGAGCGGTACGAAAGTAAGGCTAGAGTTGAGTGACCACAATAGTCCTGTTTTGATGACAAATCCTGAGGACGACCAGTCACGGTTTGTGGTAAGCCCAATGATGTTGTAGTTCTGTTTTAAAGGAACATAGCGATAGTAAGCGCTAACTATAAGTAAATTGAGGAATGAGTTTAGTATGAAAGTTATAGTGAACCGAGAGACGCTTCTTAAGCCTCTCCAGCAAGTTGCGGGAGTGGTCGAGAAACGACAGACATTACCGGTATTATCAAATGTACTGTTAAATATTGATTCAAACCAACTCTCTATTACGGGCACCGATTTGGAAGTTGAGCTGGTTGGACGTATCGCATTGGAAAATGCTGAGTCCGGGGAAGTCACAGTTCCCGCGCGGAAGCTTATGGATATCTGTCGAGAGATCCCTGAGGGAGCCGAGATTGAATTGAGTCTTAAGGACCAAAGGTTGACAATAAAGTCAGGCCGCTTTCGGTCTGCTCTGTCAACACTACCTGCAAGCGATTTTCCTTCGGTTGATATATCTGCCTCTGAAGTAACGCTTACTTTGGATAGTAAAGCCTTCAAACGACTCATCGATCGAACCGGTTTCGCAATGGCACAACAAGATGTTCGATATTTTCTAAATGGCATGTTGGTTGAAATGGCCGAGGAACACATCCGCTGTGTAGCAACAGATGGTCACCGGCTGGCTATGAGTAGCCTTAAGCACGACACTCAGTGCGAAGGTGTTCAGC
>Ga0302116_1002412_pt1 | contig 10976 bp, 10 predicted proteins | sample AG5_SCM_MG_FD_203124 | JGI IMG/M metagenome (GOLD analysis project Ga0302116, IMG submission 203124) | Marine microbial communities from Western Arctic Ocean, Canada - AG5_SCM | ecosystem: Environmental > Aquatic > Marine > Oceanic | place: Canada: Western Arctic Ocean | collected 2017-10-01 | reverse complement strand
AAGAAAAAAGGTGGAGGGAATATTTTGGGCATTGGCGCTAGAGGCGATGTGGAAGAAACAAAAGGGAGGAAAGCGAGAGAAGATTCTCACAGGAGGAGCTTCTCCGATAAGAGGGGGGGGAAATAGATTGTTGTGCGATATACGACCAGTGTGTAAACTTTGTGGGAAATTTCTAATATATATATTTTTTTGATTGAGAATCGAAATGAATTCTTCATCATGCTATGTGGTAGCGAACGGATTCGACCTAATGTGGTGATGATTCATGAGGGGAGAGCTGGGTTTTTTTGTTGGTGACGTTGTTGTGAATTTCTTCGCAGCTTCAGCTTCAGCTTCAGCTTCAGCTTTTATTGTCAACCACCGATCCTCGAGTTGGGAGAAGTTCTCCTCGAGCTCGTATCGCAAGGGAGCATTGAATTCTGAGGAAGCGTCGGTGACGGAGTCGTCCACGTCCACGTCCACGTCCACGTCCACGTCCACGTTCACGTTCTCGTTCACGTCCACGTCCACGCTCAGAGAAGAACGATCCAGAGCAAATTTATCATCGCCACCTCCTGATATAACCACTTGTTGTGCAGTGACAGGTCTGCTCCAACTCACTTCTCCCGAGTGCACGTTGTAGTAGTACGCACCACCACTGTGATCATCTCTGCATTCTTTCCACCCACCACCCAGCTCTGTCGTTGTCGACTCTAAGCTAATGTTTGAGGATAAAGAGGATGTAGAGGTTCGATTGTTCGAGTATGGATATGCCATTCTACAAGGAACAGAAAAAGTCGTAAGAGCTTATTGGAATTGGTGCCAAGGTCTGGGGAACTGGACGTAGCTTTGAATTGGCGAATTTTCCATTTTCACGTTCACTTCAACAAGTCATGAAAAAAATAGAGAATTTTCAAAAACAACTGCCACACACGTCATAATTTAAATTACGCCCATGGCATCCACCGCCAATCCAGTCCACGGCATCGAGCTCACCCCCACCCCCACCCCCACCCCCACCAACAACCCAAATGAAATTCCGCCAGTTCCAAACTCCTCCTCCGCCTTCAGAATGCGCTGCTACATGATCCTCACTTCAGTCAGGTTCAGCGCATTCATGTTCCTGCTCGTGTTGTTTGATATTGGTGTCCTGTTAATAGAAGACGCAAATCCAATTCGGAAGTCCCAGTTCACCCACACAGAAACTACTGCTTTCGAGTTCACCCAGTGGACAATTTTGCTCTTCTTTGTGCTGGAAATAATCGTGAAGCTGACCATTCTCCACCCGTACCTATACATCAAGGACCCTTTCAACATATTCGACTTCTTCGTGGTCTTGATAAGCATTATTTTCAAGATCATTGAGCTTTGGCCAGGGGATAGCGAAACCATCATTTTCTTGAGGTGAGGGCGGGTGGTTGCACTAATACAAAAGCAAAGTAAGCAGCAAATAACACAAAACTCTCTAACACACACTTCAACAAACTTATTATTGCGCAGAGGCTCGCGAGTCTTCTACCGAGTCGTCCGCGCCACCCGTGGCGTACGCTCGTTGCGGTTTCTAATAAAGACACTCACATCCTCCACCAACGCCGCACGGCACAAGGTCGGCGGCAACAAGAAGCGGTACATTGACCTGGAGAACTCGTTCGATCTTGACCTGGCGTACATCAACAACACCCGTGACCTCATCGTCATGTCCGTGCCTGCTGCGGGGAAGCTGTCGCTGTTCCGAAATCCCATTTGGGAGGTGGAGCGCTTTTTCAATTTCGAGCACAAAGGCTCGTGGCGTATCTACAACTGCTGCCCAGAACTTCCTTACAGGGACTTGAAGGGTGGGGCCATAATGAAATTTACCATTCAGGACCACTCACCCCCCACGATGAAACACTTTGTGGACTTCCTCAACGATGCAGGATTGTTCATGGCGCAGGAAAAAGGGCGGGTGGTTGCGGTGCATTGCAAGGGGGGCAAGGGTCGGAGCGGGAGCCTGTGCTGCGCGTGGTTGCTGTATAGCAGAGAGTGCGAAACTGCCGATGCGGCACTGGAGAAGGTGAGTGAGTGGGAGTGAGTGAGTGAGTGAGTGAATAATGATTTAACTCAATCGAATTCGACGGCGCAGTTCGCAATCAGCAGAACGGAGCATAGCATGATCGGGAAGCTGCAGGGCGTGGAAACGCCAAGCCAGAAGAGATACATTTTTCAGCTGATGCAGCTGCTAATGAAGCAAGGGATGCTAAATGGGGAAAAAAGGAGGGGGGGGGAGGGCGGAGAAATACAAAAACTAGAGCTCCCACCGTACGAAAATTTGAACCTGGGCGTGCTGAAGATGAACGACTTTTTTGTGAACCCGGCCAAGACGGCGAAGCGGGGGTCGCTGGTGGTGGTGGTAAAGTGCAACGGAAACTTTGTGAGCCAAAGCGAACCAATTCTAGGGGAGATATTGACAAATAATCCAGTTTTTGAGCTGCACGTGGAGGTGGCGGGCGACGTGCAAGTGAGCATGTTTTACCTGGATGAAATGGAGCACCAGTCGTTCGGACAAAAATCGAGGGAGAGCATGACAAATGTTCGGTGCGGGAGCGAAAAGGGAATGATCATGAATTTCTTCTTTCACACGGCGTTCGTCGAGAAGGATAATTTGACTATCGGGGTGAACATGATTGACAAAGCTTGCAAAGACAAGGGAAAGCACTACGACATGGACAAGGCCAGTGTGACTTTAACTTTTATGAAAGAGCTTGGTCGGTTTGTTGTGTAAGTTGAGTAAAAACTAATATAGAAACAGATATGTCATGGAAAATTGATTCTCTATATTTAATCAGTGAAGTCTGATTCCGTTCTTCCTCTTCCAATTCTTGGGTTGTAATCTGTGGCAACAATTTTACAAATGTTGTCATCGAAGTATTGTCGGTGTTCTGGTTTGACCCAGCTTGAATTTTTTGACAAGTATGTCGGAAAAATGCTTCGAACTTTTTTATTTGCTTCTCCTCTTCTGTAGTTTCTCCATTTCTTTGTGATGCTTACCCATTTTCGCCTCCATAGTTGCCTCCATTGTGGCCAAGTCCTTTCTTCTCTGGTCAACGCTCGATATGGACCAGTTGAACGGGGAGGGTCCGAGAAGGAGGAGCAGCATAAAAAGCGTGCGAGACCTGTTATAACTAAATTTTCTGCCGCTTGGAACTACTATTATTATTGGAACTAGGCGCGGTGAACCTCAACAAGCTCGCATCAAACACCTTGACAAACCCGGCCAGGATATACCGAATCCCGCGGGTGATTTCCACGCCTGCGTGCTCTCTCTGACCGCAGAAGCTCACCATCGTCCCCTTCTGCTCTGGTGCGATAATTGTCGATTTATTGTCATCGTCCGTGAAAAACTCAGTTCCGCCGCCTTCGAACTCAGCAGGGTCGTTTAGCAAAATTACGAAGCTTATTTCCGAGTCATCTCGATGTTTTTTTAACAATGTTTGCCCATTTCTATTGCCGCTTATTGTTGTCACCTCGTACTTGACAGCGAAAAGATCGTCGATCATAATGTCGCTTTTGCTTATTTTGAAGAGGGAGGCAATCGTGGAGAGAATATTAGGAATGTGAGCTGTGTTCAGAAGTTGGAGGAGATCAGGATATTCAGCAACAGAAATGTCGGTTGTTTTGTAGCTCCGGTGCCTGTCCGTTAGCCAGCCGCCCGATGATGCAGCGTTGGCTTCGGCGAGTGTTACAATTTGGGAGCAAAGTGATTTACTTAAGGAATCTAGGGTTGTGTGAGTTTGTTTTTGGTTAATTGGTTCCATTTGGGTATTACCAGCAAATGATTCGCAACAAGAATTGCCCGGAACTTGTAGTGTTTGTGTTTGTGTTTGTGTCTCTACGTCTACGACACGGGAGAAAGAGAAATAGGCTGAAAGACGGTTGTTGGCAAGATCTAGCCAGTCTAAGGCTTTTTCGAGATTCGGTGGGATCGACCCGGTGAGGAGGTTATCGCCAGCATCGAGAGTTCGCAAGTTAGGAAGGAGCGAAAGAAGGTCGGGGGGAATCGAACCCGTCAGTTGGTTGTCGGAGAGCCAAAGAGAATTGAGAGAGGCATGAAGTGGAACAAGGCTTTGTATCAAAGAGGTGAAATCGCCCGAAATTGAAAGGGAAGAGAGATTGAGGGAGTCGATCGAACCTTCAGATGTTGTCGTTTTGATGAGCGTGTCTAGTGTTATAATTTTCTTGGCAGTGGATTCTGCCAAGAAGTCGAACAAGGCAGCAGTGCTCATATGGGATCAAAGTTTGCTCGAAGGTTTTACTGTGCGTGCTTGTTGACGTGGTTTCGCTCTGGCTGAATTTGTGTACAGCTCTGGCGTGGTTTCGCTCTGGCTGATTTGTGTACAGCTCTGGCTTCTAGACGATGGTTGTTGTCTAGATCTAGTCCGCTCAAGTGACGTTTGCGTGTATTGGAGCGGGGCTGGACGGTGTCAAGCGGTGCGTGTTGCTGTGCGTGCTTGTTGACGTGGTTTCGCTCTGGGTTCTTGGATTTGCTCGCGGCCAAATAAGCAGGGAAAGCCAATAAAAGGAACAAACACGAGCAAATTGTATAAAGCTAAAGTCACATGTTTAAATTGCTCAACAAGCAAAACCAAAGATATTTAAGTTCGATGAGCACGTCAATTGTCTGTGTGACCATAATCTGCCTGGCGTCTCTCCTCCACAATTACGTGAACGAGATGGGATCACCTTTTTCCTCTTATGTGGCACTTCCAATTGGACAGCACCAATTCGATCTCCTTCCTTCATTTCCTACCACTGATTTACACAATAACCTCACGAATGTCACAAAGCTCTTTTCTGGCTTTGTTTGGGGCAGCGAGAGTGTAGAATATGATGAAAATAATGACAGCCTGGTCATGATTGATCGCTATGGCTTTGTAATCACAGCTCATCGCAACCGTGATCATTATCATGATAATGATCATGATCAAACTTGGGAGCTGGATGCAAAACAACACTACGTCGGCCCTGGCCGACCCCTTGGATTCCACCTCCACAAAAAGGATTCTTTGATAATTTGCGACAGTCTTAAAGGCCTCACTCAACTGAACACAACCACCGGAGTTCTCACAATTCTCACGAATGCTATAACGTCTCCAACACCCGCAACTCCTCCACTCCCCTTTAACTACGCAAACGATTTAGATATAAGCAAAACTGGCAAAGTTTATTTCTCCTCGAGCACGGAGGCATCGGTCGAGTTGAATTCACAGGGTTACTTCGACACGATGAAGTCTTACCTCCTGAGCGCGCTGCGCGGTCACGATGGTGGTCAGCTATTGTTGTTCGACCCGACTACTCTCGAGACAACCTCCATTGTCCAAAATGTTGCGTACGCCAATGGCGTTGCACTATCCGAGCATGAAGATTTCGTCCTGATTGTCGAGTCTTCAAATGCTCGAGTGCTACGACACTGGCTTGTTGGAGAGAAAGCTGGAACTACCGATGTTTTCATCGACAATTTGCCTGCAATACCCGACGGAATCACTCGCAGTAAATTCAATTCCAATTCTTTTTGGATCGCATTTGTAGCACCGATTTCCCCTCTTCCTAAACTGTTGGCGAAATTTCCGAAGATCAGGACGCTTCTCTCGCACCACATCCTTTCCCTCTACTCTTTGGTCTCCAAGTCTTTCGGAGGAGTGATGCGCGTCGATTCCGATGGCAAAATGCTTCAGTCCTACTTCAACCCGCTGGGCGACATAATCAGCTCGACCAGTTCCTGTAAAGAAGGCCAATCTCCAACACAATTGTATTGCGGCAACCTTCTCTCCTCCGGGGTTTACCTCGTTAACTTAGAATAGATATTTAAAATTTTAGCTTCAGTAGCGTGATTTATCCAGAACTCCTGAAAGCATACTTTATTTTCAGCAAATCCGCCACCTCCTCGATCTTGACCAACGCTTGGTCCAAATCTTCCCTGGTGTGCCCCGCACTGATGCAAAACCTTGCCCTTGCCAGCAAGATGGGCACGGCTGGAAAGCCGACAACCACCACGGCCAGCCCTCTCTTGAAGCACTCCCTGCTGAACGCTGCAATTTTCGTCGGGTTGTATAGCATCACCGGCATGATGGGGCTATCGTAGTTGCCCAGAACGTGCAAGCCCATTTCCGTGAGTCGCAGCCTCATGTAGTTGGCGTTGTCCCTGAGCGCGGTGATTTTCTCCTGGCCGATGTTTGTTCCGTCCTCTCCCATGATGACCTTGAAGGCGGAGAGAATTTGCGCAACGATGATCGGGGAGAGGGAGTTGTGGTAAAGGCTGCCCGCGCACTTGGTGCGAAGGTAGTCAATGGTGTCCTTGGAGGAGGCTATGTAACCCCCCATGCCCCCGAAGCTGTGATTTGTTTTAGTTTTTTTGAGATTCAATTTTAGTTTTACTCTTTCTCGTTTTCCATTCCACTCACCTCTTCGTAAACGTTCCCATCAGCACGTCGACGTCCGCCGGATCGACGTTGCTGTACTCGCAGCACCCCCTCCCCGTCGCCCCCATCGCCCCAACACTGTGGGCCTCGTCCAAGTACAAATACACGCCGTACTTCTTCTTGACCTTGACGATGTTCGCCAGGTTGCAGTACTCCCCCTCCATGCTGTAAATGCCCTCAACCATGATGACTATCTTGTTCCACGGCCTGCGCGTTCTGGGCATCCCCATAACGATGGCTTCTCTGAGAACCTCCTCTAGGTTGTCGGCATCGTTGTGCTTGAAGACGCGAATCGCGGCCCCCGAAGATCTAGCGCCGTTGACGATTGAGGTGTGGTTCAGCACGTCGCTAATAATCAGATCGCCCTTGTTCACCAGCGACGGGATGGTAGTTGCGTTCGTGTTGAAGCCCATGTTCAGCACGAGCGTGTCCTCCTTTCCCATGAATCGCGAGACCAGGTGTTCTAGCTCCCGGTGCAAAACCGTCGTTCCCAGCTCCGCGCGAGAGCTCCCAACGCTGACTGGCATTCTCTCCACCGACTCCATCACGTTTTCCTTGCACGTGATCTTCCAGTCGTCCGCGAAGCCCAGGTAGTTGTAGCTTCCCAAGTTGAGGCACTATGAATAACGTAACGTAACGTAACGTAACGTAACGTAACGTAACTATTAGTTTACATTTACGTTTATAGTTTACGATTAAAGATAGTTTTGCACTCACCTCACGGACTACATTCCCAGCATAATCCGTCCCAACAAACTCCCCACTGCTATACCTCGGCCTAGCCTCAGACACCTCCTCCTTCCCCATGATTTCCATGGTCTTGTTCCCATCCTTGCTCACCCTCTCGAGCACCTGAATGTGCGCCCCCGGGCTGGAGCTCACAGGGCGATTAAAAACGTCCTGGATCCGGTGGTACATCCGGCGGGTGTAGAAGTTCTCCCACGGGAAGATCAGCGGCGCGTAGCCGGGTGGGGGAGCCTGCAGGTACCGGGAAGAGCCGGTCAATTTACCACAAATGTCGCGAAGGTGCCCAAACGTTATCAGCACCGCAAAGCCAATGTACGTGGTCAGCGCGGCAAACCAGGTGATCGGGGGCTCGACGTGGGGCTTGCAGGAGAGGCCGCGCTGGTGCTGGATCTTCAGCAACTCTTCGATTTGATCGCGAACGTCCGCATAGGGATCTGCACCTGCACCTGCACCTGCACCTGCACCTGCACCTGCACCTGCACCTGCACCTGCACCTGCACCTGCACCTGCACCTGCACCTGCACCTGCACCTGCAACTGTTGTGATTGCTTTTGTTGCTATTTTTACTTTGGACGTTGCCCTGGTTTTTGGTGTACCCTTTTTGGTGGGGGTGGCCTTGGAGCCACGAGAAGGCGTACTTCGGGTTTCGACCATCAACGTTGGGTTTTTGATCTATCCTTCGAAGTGAGTTTCCAAAAGTTTGCCAAACACAACCCAAACCAAAAACCAAAAATCGAAATCAACGACAGTGGATATGGGAAATACGTCCTCCAGCAAGTCCTCCAGCAGCGTTCCTAACCCATTCAAATCTAAAACAAAGAGAGCTGCCCCGAAGATCACAAAATCGGTGCTTAACCAGAAGCTCAATAATGCATTCAAGACGAAGCTCCTCTCTCTGTCTGAGCACAGGCTCACCCAGCTACCAGCTCCCTTGCTCGAAATTGTTGATCTGAAATCCCTTGATTTAAAACGCAACAAGCTCGGCAGCACAGATGCCTCTTTGACCTCCCTCTGCTCTTTCGCCCAACTAAAAACCCTGCACCTCGACCAGAACGACCTGCAGCTCGGCCACCTTCCCCCATCTCTCGCCCCACTGACCAAGCTGCAAGTATTCACGATAAGCGACAACCCTAAAATCGGCCAGTCAGCCGGCGGACTCTTGCCCGATCTCCCCCCTTCACTTAAAAATCTCGACGCTTCCTGGTGCAGGCTCTCGCGGGTTCCTCCCTGTTTGCACAACCGGGGCGAAATGAGCGCCTTGGTTTCCATCATTCTGAGCGGGAACGAGATTGTTAGCTTGCCTGATGAGCTCTATGACAAGTGCCCGAATTTGGCGGAAATTAATTTGAAGGATAACAGCGTGTTTAGAATTTCATCCATGGTGGGAAAGTTGAAGAAATTAAAGGCGCTGGATCTTTCGAACAATCGCCTGAGCAGTAAGGATGACGAGCAGTGCTTGGCGTCCCAGTTGTTTGCTGAAACGACCGTAATTGACTTGACTCTCACCGGAAATGACATAACCCTCACGGTTTTGAACACATTCGTGGGCTTTGATGTGTTTTTGGATCGGAGGACGAAATTAAAGAAGAAAGATATGGCGGGAGGGGCTTTGACGGATTTCGGGGTGTGTGGTTTATAGGTTAAAAGTAGATTTTTTTGCTTGCTTAAGTTTTACAAAAATTAAACAAAATCAACGAAGCGACGCGCCTTCAGCTTGGCAATACCATCCAAGACCTTTCCAATATTGCCCTTTTCTTTCCTTTCAGATCGATTCACACCAATCTTTTATCCCAAGACGTCTCCCCCGTTCCTTGGTTCACGTAATACTCCTTCCCCGAAGCGTGGTCGACAAATGTCTTCCAAGCCTCTGCCTTCTCCGAATTTTCTTTCATTGGATTGACATTCTCGAAACTGCTTTCCCTCCCCTTGAAAACCTCCCCGAGCTCTATTCCCACGTCGTCGAAACTCTCCTCTCCCCCCTTCTCCCCCTTCTTCCCCTTCTCCCCCTTCATTCCCTTTTTCAACCGCCCAACCTCCTTCAAAATTCCCCCTTCCTCCCCCCCATCTTCTCGCTGCCTCAAAAAGTTCACGACAACCACCGCGGTGGCCGTTCCCAACACCATCATATTCACCAAAATCAATAATATCCCCAACATCTCCTTGTCCACCCCCTCGGCAAACGCCTGCACCTTCAGCATCAACCCGCACAGCATCACCAGGAAGATCTGCACGTAGCCCAGTATGCTCAACACGCTGTCTCTCCCATTCTCGTAAGGTTTCGAGTCGCACAGCTGCATTATCGCCCCGACCGTGATGATCATCCCCACGCACAGCTGCGTTGCGCTTCCCGGCTCAATCAACCCCAGCACTCCGGTCAGGAGTAGCCGCAAAACTGTCACCACCACCTCGAAGTACCAGTATTTTGGCTTGTACTGGTCGAACAAGAAGGCCAATCCGGCCAACTCGTTATCCTCCTCCCGCTCCGCAACGGGCTGTTTGATGTGCTCCTTCTTCCTCGCCAGCAGCCAGGCAAACAAGGCGGGCACCCCAATCGGGTACACCACCATCATGATCCCCGCGTACGCTGCGAACAGACTGTACTTTCCCTCATCGCAATCTATTGCGTAGTCCGCAATCAGGAATTTCTCGCCCGTGTCAAGTTCGTCGCAAGGAAATGCCGCAAACACCGTGGTGGACACGCTTGGTAGAACTGCGTAGAGCACCACCAAAATTATAGTGTCCATCACCCCCCTTAGCTTCTTCTTAATCCTCCCAACCACCAACAGTACTGCACAGATTGCCAACGGCAGCAGCGTCGTCACCACTAACTTTGCGTGAAAATCAAACCCGCTGCTCAAACAGCCCAAGTTCATCAGCTCAACCGGACTCATCTTCAGCACGTTGACGCTCTCTATGGCTTCCGTGAAGTTCTCCGGCAGCTTCATCTCCGGCACGATGCTGGGCAAAACCGCAAGAATCTGGTAGCTCACAAACATAATCCTAAAAGCCGCCTTCATGCCCCTCACCTCCTTCTTGTACTTCTTCAGAACCTTCTCCTTGAACAAGAAGGACGCAGCGATCAACAAAATGAGGGTTAAGATGGTCAGTATTATGCTCCCAGCACCTCCCTCTCCAGCGCAGCTGTTGCAGAGCCCGAACACGTCCTTGGAGAATCCGCCCTCGCACACATTGCAGTAAGGGCCGGTGTGGCCCTCCCTGCAGTACGCCCCCGTCTCATTCCCACCAACACACGCCTCGGCCACCATGCAAGTCTTAATCTCCACGCTGGAATCGGTCGCCCTCCAAAACCCCTCCTCGAGGGGCAATTTCGCTAACGTCGCCCTCGCCTCGTCGTCAACCACGCCCTCCATCACCTCCAAGCACTCCTCTCCATTCTCGCCCGCACCCGCACCCGCACCCGCACCCGCACCCGCACCCGCACCCGCACCCGCACCCGCACCCGCACCCGCACCCGCAGTCAAGTACCAACCCGGCTTGCAGTAGCACTGGTTGTTGCTACCAGTAGATTTGCTGAAGACGTCGGTGCAGAGGGTGCACTCGGAGCTGCCCTCAACATTGGTGAACTTTCCATCCTCGCAGAGCTCGCAAGTTGAAGCGGCCGTGCCACTCATCTTGCCGATGCCGCAGTCAACACACTCCGTGTTGATTGTGTTGCTGTGGGTGCCAGCGGAACAGACGGAGCAGAACCCGCTGCCGGGGGAGGCAGCGATGAAGCCATCCTCACAAACCTCGCATTCTTTTATGCTGGCTGCTCCGGTGGAGTGTCGGCCAGCC
>Ga0302116_1002411_pt1 | contig 10978 bp, 13 predicted proteins | sample AG5_SCM_MG_FD_203124 | JGI IMG/M metagenome (GOLD analysis project Ga0302116, IMG submission 203124) | Marine microbial communities from Western Arctic Ocean, Canada - AG5_SCM | ecosystem: Environmental > Aquatic > Marine > Oceanic | place: Canada: Western Arctic Ocean | collected 2017-10-01 | reverse complement strand
GTGTGGAGGTCGGCTTCGGTGCGCGGGAGGGGTGGTTGGGGACTTTGCACGTCTTCGTGTGCTTCTTCCACGCCGATTTCTGTGGAACTCGGCGGAGCAGAAGTGGTGGCTAGTTTTGCACCGGTCTTGCAGACGTCGCACTTGTGGGTCGGCTTCTTCAGCATGTCCTCCACCTCGACCAGCTCAGCCTTGACGTACTTCATGTGCTTGATGAACGTGCAAGCGGTGTTGTAGGTGCCGAAGATGTTGTCATCTACGAACTGCTTGGGGAGGTGTTGTCGGAGGAGGGTGGGGAAGGGGGTGGAAGAGAAGTACTTGGGGGTGAGGGTTCGGAAGATGTTTTGGATCAGTCGGCATGCCTCGTAGCCTTCAGCAAAATCAGGGAGCGTCGCTCCCTGAGGCCAGTCGCTGGCGGCAGCCCTAATGGAAAGTGACTTCAAAACCTCACTTGATGGGACCTGGATGTACCAATTTGAGAAGGAGCATGCCCTTGCGCAAACCTCGCAATTCTGCCTCACTCGCCGCCGCCTGTTTCACTCTCCCCACTCCTCTCCTTTCCTTTCCTCTAACCTCTCCTTGATGAACTGGTCCCTGCTGTCCTCAATCCACCTGATCCCTGCATCAGCACGGCCGGGCCCAAGTACAGGTCCACGTTCCACCAGTACGACGTGCAGGAGGTGCTGCAGCAGGCGCACGAAATCAATGTACATGCTGCCATCAAGTACCATCAAGCTTCTTCCTGTCGTCCTTCGTCTGGAGCCACTCGGCCTGCCCCTCGCAAGATCCCCATCAACTCTGTTCTACTAATTTATATCAGCACTCTGCACCCCCCCCCCTCCCCCAAACACGTCTAATCGCTCTTTGACGTCACACCTGGGAGCACCCCTCGCCGCAAAGTGGAACTGGACAGCAATACGCTGCGTGTTACACTTGTTCGTTGGTGTTCCGTGGGGCAGCATCGTGGAGAAAATTAGTGCACCGCCGGGCCTCAACGGAACCGCGACGCACTCCTGTCCCTGGAACAAGCTGTCGCAAATCTGGAAGTCTCTAATTTTGTGGTGCGGAATCGCGTCCGCGTCCGCGTCCGCGTCCGCGTCCGCTTCCACATCAGAACGCTTGACCAAATGCAGCTTTTTCTTATGGTAGCTCGGCATCAGATGCATGCAACCATTCAGGGGGGTGGTCTGGCTCAGCGCGATCCAAATGCCAACCATTTTAGTCGAGGTGTGAATGTCGAAGAACGCGTGGTCTTGGTGCCAAGGCTTTTCCCTGCCACCGGGGGGCTTGACCAGGGCCAGCGATTGGAAAATTTCCAAACCGTCGGAAAGCTCAGCTTCGCTGACCCCCTCCTTCTTCAGGAGCCCGGAAACGAGCGAGAGGATGACGGGGTTCGAGGAGAGGGCCGAGATGTCCGGGTGGTAAGAGTGGAAACCTTGCAGCTTCCGAACGTTGCGGATGTCGTAACGTTCAGCTTCTGGAATCGCGTGGACGAATGATTCGAACTGGAGCACCTCGTTAGCGCCTCCCTTCGCCAGATTTACCTCCCCCGAAGTTTGTTTGAACGAAGTTGCAGCAGCAGCGAGCTGGAAATCTTTGTTTTTAATTGTGTCTTGGAGAGCTTGGGTTATTTTGGCTGTCTCAGAGGCCGTGAGGAACTCTTCGATTACAAGATAACCCTGTTGTTCGAACTGCTCGGTGTGGTGGGCTGTGGCAGCAGCTGCTAAAGTAGGGGCGGAATTGTAGTTGATGGAATGGATGCCATTGAACTGATAGAGATCAGCTGGGTGATCTGCTGTACGTACATCGAAAAGGGCAGCATCGGTTTTTTTTGCTGTATCGAAGTACTCGCACTGTTGTTGCGGAGGGTTGGCAGTCATAATGAAATGTTCATAAACACATAAATTACAAAATCTTAAAATGAAATTTATAAAATTTGGAATTTTGCTAATCACCACAACCACGATAACACGAGAGAAAGAGTTTCGCTATGATGACAATTGAAGAGATATCGGCCGGCTCCCCAATATTTATCGTCCTCACCCTTCTGGTTGCAATAGACTTCACTATTCCAGTGTCTGCCAACTCAATCCGCCTCACCTGCCTGTTGCTCTCTCTCCTCACTACAACCTTCCTCAATAACCCCGTCACGGAAATCCACTCCACTTGTTACATCTACATTTTCCTCGCAGCGTTTACAGCCGTCCTAAATCCCATCCCCCAACTCCGGACCTTCCAAAAAACAATTCGCCTCCTCCCTATTTCATCTCTTTGCTTCCTGCTGCCCTTTTCGCCAACGATACGAATATCCACCTTTTTCTTGTGCATCCTCACAGTCGGTTACCTCGACCTAAGGCAGGCCAACACCACGGCCTCCTCATCAACCCATCAACTTCCCACGACAACTCCAACCACTTGGTCCGAGTCCGAGTGCAAGCTCTTCTTGAGGAGCCGTGTAGTAGACGACGACACGATTTCCCTCCTCTCCTCCCAGCGGATCAACGGCAAATCTTTGTTGAAATTGGACCTCAGCGCGCTGCTGCAGCTTAAAATCCCATTTGGTGTTGCAATTGATTTGTTGGAGGAGATTGACAAATTGAAGGTCAGGGGTGGAGGTGGAATCAGTAATAGATACAATGATGAGATTCATGCAGAGCGAGAAAGGAAGCGGTACAGCAGATACAATATGGACAGCGAAGAAAATGGCAACAATGGCAACGCCATGAGCAGCAAATTGCTCGACGAGTTCACAAACAAGCCCAAGGCTGCGGAAGCGCGCGAGCCCGTGGACCCGAATTTTGATTTTGAAAATGCGGCGGAGTCTTTGAAATCTCGATTCGGCGATTTCCCTCTTCCAACCCCGAGAATGTCAACACAACCTGACGCCAACAACGTGGAGCTGACTCCGTTGCCAACACCAAATCCAACACCAAATCCAACACCAACGCCAACACCACCAACACCACCAAAACCCAAAAACGACTACGATCAACCATTCGCAAACCTCCCTTCCGACCTACTAAATATGATGCCGCCAGACGTCCGCGCTATAGCAGAACGAAATCCTAGTTTAGTTGCAAAGGCGATGAAGCAGAGCTCAGAGAAAACGTCCTCCTCCGTAGTGAAGGTGACACCACAGCCCGTCAAGCTCCTCACAACGGTGCAGGAAAATAGTCTGAAGAGGAGCTCATATTCGGAGAGGTTCATTGGGGCGGCGGCGGCGCTGGAGGTGAACAATAACAACGACAAGGAGGGGGGGGGTGAAGCTGGGGCCCACCCCCCACCCCCACAGCATGTATATATTGAAGTAGAAGACAATGACGAACAAGAAGACGACATGGGCGCCTCGCTCCTCTGATGACATAAAAGTTGGATAGATTGATGAATTGTGATCTTTTCAATTGTTGTTACGCAACAATGCTTCTCCTCCTCACTCTGACCCCCCCCGTCGCCCATTTTCATTCAAGAAACCCCACATTAATCTCTGGTATGAACCAATCTGTCAATTAAGCACTTAAGTGTAAGAACTGAGAATTTTGAAAAAAAGCGATTTCATCATTGAATAAGTTATACCGCAACCCTCACAGAACTTTTTAGTTGCTAGCTAGAAAGAAATACACAGCAGCCCCCTATGCCCAGTAACTAGGGATGCCAAGTGCAAAACATGTGTTTCGTCCAATTGAAAATGTGACAAAGATTTCAGGAGCAACAAAAATACACCCTACAGAGGCTTCCCAGCAACACCAACATCAACACCAACACCAACACCAACACCACAGTCCTCCAGAATTCAAACCTCATAAAATGGTCGACTCCCACTATGATCAACACAAGGTAAAACTGCCTGCAGTAGCTCTTCTCCAGAACAAGCAAAAGGAAACAAAATATTTTGTTGAGGACAAGAACGCCGAAGCAGATCCCGACGCTTTAAAAGCTGGGGCTGTTCGTGTTTACGCTTGCAATGGTCAATTGAAGCCTCCAACTGGCTACGATGACCGTCACAAAAAGCGAATCGGGGATATAAACCAAACCCATTCTCCTGCCAACCACCAACAACCAACCAATTCCAAGAAGATGAAGCTCGGTGACCACACTCTCCACCACTCGCCCCCAAAGTTAAATTCAAATTCAAATCCACCCAAACGAAAGAAGACGGCGAAAGAGCACTTTCAAACCTTGAAGATTATAACATCAATATCAAAAGACTTCAACAAGAGGCTCGACGAGCGTCGTGTGCGAGACGCACAGAAGAACACAAGGGGAGGAGCGTGCATGAGCTTCCTCGGTACCGTCGCAATAGGAACGATTGTTCTCTTATTGCTGTGACCAAAGCGTGCCGTAGCGCCCATCTTAAAGAAGTTACAACTCATTAGATCTAGCAACAAAATCATTATCTAATTATAAGTAAACACTTTCACTCTTGACAGGTACTTGTCCTCGCACTCGCGCCACTCTCTCCAATACGTGAAGTGGCCTGACTTTTTCACTCGCAAGCACTTGACAAAATTATTGCTGTCCCATCGCTCAGGCTCGCCGTAACCCTCAATGTATTCGTCAAGGTTCCTCCACCCGACCTGCTGCAACCTATACTGCTCCTCGACTTCCTCGTTCCACTGTGTTGCTCGCTTGACCCCAGTTGGCTTACGGCCTTCTCTTTCTTTAGATTCTCTCTTATTATTGCTATGTTTGGCCTGGGCTTTTGATTCTGGGACCATTTTGTTGTTGGGTAGCTGCTTCGGTTGGGCAGCAAAAGAGCTTGCGCCGATCCCTGAGATTTCCATTGCTTATGTGTTGGTTTATTTCAATTCTGAACGTTTTAAAAATTAAAATTGATTTTTATTTCTTTTAAGAAAACACAACATGTCGCTTCCGGCACACAACCTCTCTGATGAGGAACTTGCGGAGTTCAGAGAAATATTCAACCTGGTGGACAGAGATGGGGGTGGGACAATCACCAAGGAAGAGTTGGGCGAGTTGATGGACACCCTTGGGATTGATGCAACACCGGAGGAGATTGACCTGATGATTAACGAGATTGATCAAGACAGCAATGGCGAAATTGACTTTGGTGAGTGAGCGAGCGTAGCGAGCGAGCCTTGATGCAGAAGACTGCGAAGCTCTTGTGCGAAATTGCTATATGGCTACATCCACTACTGAACTAACATTATTCTACTCAACTATTCTTGCTCGCTCGCTGCTCTCGTACTTCGTTGAAAATATTCCTCGTTTCGCTCGGCGCAGAGGAGTTTGTGGCTGTCATGAGCAGGAAGGTCAATGCTACATACTCATCCGACCAAGTGAAGAACGCGTTCAAGCTCTTTGAAAGTGGGGCTCCAACGGGCTTCATCAAGATTGAAAACTTGCTCAAGTCGCTCACCACGTACGGGACCGAGAAGCTGACGGAGGCCCAGGCGCAGGAGCTCGTCAGTCAGCTAGAGCCAGACGCAAACGGTCTGGTGAATTATACAGAGTATATTGATATGATGATGCATGAGTGAGAAGTGAGGTTGCGAGAACTAATGAAAGTAAACTGCTATAAAAGGGTAGGTAGGGTGGGTAGATCTAGATAACTATTTTAAAAGGGGCTATTGTATCTATCAGGATCATTCTGTTTCTTAACTTGGATAGAAAACCATAGAAAACCATCAAGCTCGACAGTATGACTGTCAACGATCGTGCCCTTGCGCACACACACCACTCGTCGTTTAATGTCGACTATAGCACAAATATAGGCTCGTCACTGTCAAGGCACGGTGTAGCTTTGAGTTTTTCAAAAACGAGGATTTCACCGCATCGAGTTAGTCCATCAGCCAGAGCAGTCGGTAAAGGAATTGGGAGGAGGTGACAACACAGCTTTACGGTGTCTGGGAGACAGACAGAGTTGCTGAAGAAGTTGCAGGGAAGGTGTTGGGAAACGGGAAGTAGTAAATTAGTTGGATGGCGACGACTTGGGTATTTCAAGGGCTGATTCGGGCCAGGGGGTGAAGGCCGTGGGCGTATTGCTAATATATACCATCATATACAAAACCATTTATGACTAATTTAGTAGCAAAATCAGAAACAAGAGATCTCCAAAAAGTACATACATGAGCCATTCTTCCCCCCCCCCTCATCCACTCATTCCGATTGTTGCAGGTGGCCTCTCTGGGATGGTGTCGCAGGTGCTCATGTATCCGTTCGACGTCCTCCGAACTCGAATTCAGTCTGAACTTTTATTTTCCCCTTCACCCCCCAATAACAAGCAAAATCTCACCCTGCTCCACCGAACCTTTCTCCAGACCATAACCCCCAAACGACTCTATAGAAACTTGTACGTAGGGCTCTCTGTTCCGCTTTCAGCACAGATGATCTACAAGGCGAATGTGTTTGGGTTAAATTCAGTCCTCCAAACGAAGTTTTTCAACATCACCCCCTATTCTTCCAATGCCCCCAATACTCCCAATAATAACTTCCCACTTTTCCGCACGTTCGCCTGCGGCGCGGGAGCCGGAGCAGTCAATGCCGGACTGTTTGTCACCCCCGTTGAATTCGTTCGTAACAAGATGATCGTTTTCAACACACACACCAAGGTGACGACGACCCCAAAACACACCATCACACCTCTGAGCCTCATCAAAGACACAATCAAAACGAAAGGCTTCTCCGGCCTCTACAAGGGAGCTGGTGTGACTGTCGCCCGCGACTTTCTGGGTTGTGGTGTTTATTTCATCACCTTTGCAATTGCTTCGAAGTTCTTCGAGCGAAATTTCAATGGGGGGGAGAAAATGTTCGCTACAACCATGGCGGCCGGGGGGTGCTCTGGGATTATGTTCTGGGTTGTTGCGATGCCTTTTGACACTGTTAAAACGATTATTCAAGTGGGGGGGGAGGAGGTGGGGTTGAAATCCGTCATGAAAACTATTTCTTTCAATTTTGAAGGGGGAAAAAGACTCTACCGAGGGTGGCAGGCGGCAGCGATTAGAGGGGGTCCAGGAGCGGCGTTTACATTTTATACATATGATAGATTGGTTGGGGAAATGACGAGTTGAGTGTCTAAAAGACGAGATAGTTTTAGGTTTTAGAGTTGTCGATTTAATTTTCGTTTTTAATCTCAAAAAATGTGTTTAGTTTTATACTTGAGCTAGTCACCGCCACCCATAACGCCCAATTCATCATCCAGATCGCTCATCTCCGCGTATTCATCATCCTCTCCATATCCTTCCCAAACTTCGTTAAAACTCTCGTTTTTTCCTCCCCCCAATGACACTTTCCATCCCTCTCCTAGTCCCTCTCTCTCTTCAGCACCTCCCATGCTCTGGTTATAAACGCTGATGCTTCCCTTCCAGTCGCTCGCCTCCCTCCTCTGCGAGTTTTTCCTCTTGTACGCCGAGCCCAGCGGAGACCTGCTCCGATCGAGAATCCCTCCCAGGCTGTCCTCATCGGACGAGTACTTCAAGGGGCTGAGCAACGCGCTGTGTTCCGTCGTGTTGGAGGCGTTGGAGGGAGATTTGTCTTCTAATTTTGGGGGTTCATATTTTCGGAATGTGGTCATCGGAAGAGAGGTTTCGTGTTCAATATTTGAGGTTTCGTGTTCTTGTTCGATGTTTTCGTCAAGATTGCTGGTGCTGGTGCTGTTGATATTGCTGCTGGTGCTGTTGATGTCAACGTCAACGTCGCTCGAATCCACCACTTTATCGACAGCAAGCTCCTCCTGCACCGAGCGAAGCGAGCCAAACAAATTGAGTGAAATAATATAATGTTAGTTTAGTAGTGGCTCGTATGCTCATCTTCCTCAACCCCCCCCCCCGCTTCGCTCACTCACCTCCTCGTTCAAAATACTCAAACCCCCAACGCTCGAATTTCTCCATCCCCCGTTGTTGTTATTCTTCCCGCCAATGTCGCTGAACCGCCCGCTTCCGGCACTCCTCCTCTCCTTCTTTGCTCTCATGTCGCTGTTCCTCTTCCGAGCGTTCCTGAACTTGACCGCCTTCTTCGCGTCGATGACGCTCTGGGGCAAGACACTCACTGCCGTCTGCAACCAGTATTTGATCAGCAGCATGATGTGCTCCGCCCCAACGACGACAATAACCAGTCCAACCTCGCTGCCCAACTTGTCCTTCACCCAAACCCCCTGCTCACTCGCCACCGCCATCAACGCGCAGTTCGTCAACACTGCGATGACCGTAACGATGTGGAGCACGTGCTGTGAAAAAAAAAAGGGTTAGTAAGAAACAGCGGCTTTGCGCGCTCCGCCGCTCACTCACTCACCTCCCAAACCCCAATCCCCCCAGCCTTTTGGGAAAGCGGCCGGCGACGCGCCCTGCACAGCTTGTACGCATCCAGTCTAATCTGGAACAGGTTGTTGATCAGGCAAATTAACGGCGTGAGGGGGAAGACGGCCGAGAAACAAGCCACATAGCTGAAGTTGATCACGGCATAGACGTAGTCCTCGAACGTGTCGTGTTGGGGGAGCATTGTCTCTTCCCAGACGGAGGACTGAGCCTGCTCCAGGAGAACACGCCGGTTGATCTTTGCGGCCGCGTTTTTGTCGGACATTTTCTGCGCAAAACGAAGGAGTTAAAAGAAATTGTGTGGAATAATGTTAGATTAGTTTAGTTTAGTTTAGTTTAGAGTAGTAGTTATTTTTGGTATGCTCGTCTTCCTCAACCCTCCCCCGCTCCGCTCCGCTCGCTCACTCACCTCCAAGTTGCGGATCTCAAGCCGAAGTTTTAACCGCTCGCGGTAAAGTTTCCACTTGTGCCAAAGGAGGGGGAAGTAGATGGTGATTAGGATGTTCCACCAGTGTGCCACGGTAATGTAAACGAAGAGGGAGGTTGCGACGCGGAAGTTCTGCAGACATGGGATGGGGTCAGTAACAAATTCATTTCGCGAAGAGTTCAGTTCGCTTCGTACTCACCTTGGTGAAAATGTCGTTCTTCAAATCGTCCGTCTCCCCCGTGAAGAACAAATAGTAATACAACGACGCGAAGTAATTGATGAACCTGTCATAATCATTATGTCATGAGTGCAGAATTAGTATTTTTTTGGTTTCATTTTTTATTTCATTTCGCTCGCCCACTCACCTAAAACAGAAAACCTTCAATATCAAGTGTGTTCTGTAGTGGCTGTCCGTCCGGTAGTTCTCAAAGTCAGTGAGCCAGTAGGCCATCGAGGTGAAGAACTTGTTCAAAATGGGGAGGCAGAGACCGAGGATGGCGGGGTACGCCATTGTGTTGCGCCAGAATTGTGGGTCGTTGAGGTTGCTTCGGGTGTATTCTACCTTTGAGTAGCGGGATACAGCTTTGAACTGAATTTTTGTTAGGGGGGGGGGGGGTATGATCAAACTCGCTCACTCACTCACTCGCTCACTCGCTCGCTCGCTCACCTTCCAAGAAAAACTAAATTCGTTGCTACCATTGACCAAGTCGTCCACGCTCCGATCACGGTTGTTGTACATGGTCAAAATGAAGTACATGGCGCAGAAAATGAACCCAAACACGATGGGCACACTTACGCAGTACTTCAAGCTCCTCTTCCACGTTGGGTAGAAGATGGTCCACTCTGTGTTTGGGTTGGAGGGGTTAGCTGCATGTGTTGTGTTGTGATGTGATGTGTTGGGTTCGCTTCGCTGTGGCTCACCTCCCGTGATCTCGTCCCTCCTGTACACTCCCTTGTACTGCGGCCTGGTGGTCTCCTCCTCCTCGTAGTTGAGTGTCCCCCACCTGTGGCTCAAGTAGTTGCTCCGCTGCCTCCAGCTGACCATGACCAAGAAGCTCCACAACGTGACAAACAGAGCGAAATACGGCCTGCGGTCATTTTTGAGTGAGTGCGTGAGTGAGTGGGTTAGGTTAGGTTAGGTTAGGTTAGGTCAGGTGTTGTATGTGTGCGAAAACGAATTGACCGCTCGCTCGCTCACCTCAGCGGATGGTCGAAATCGTTCCTGTTGACAGTATCCGTATCCAATATTTGGAACAGGAATAGGACGAATCCGAAGAAGGCCGGGGGAATCATCCACTTCGAGATGTGCTCGAGCCACGCGAAGTAGTACGCAACTGCATGCGGGTTGTTTTAGTTTTTTTCTCTCTCAAATCAACTCGTCTCATCTCTCTCACCTTCCTCGCCAAAATACTCGGAAATCGGATCGAGGGGCTGGGAAATCGACCCAAGGAGGATCCGCATTATCTTCGAGGGCATTTTTTTCGTTGCGTACGTTGATGCGTTTTTGTTGTTGTCATTGTCATTGTCGTTGTCGTTGTCGTCGTCATCAAAACGTGTTCCATTGCCCGCCTCCAAATCAACCTGCGCCAATGTATTGTTTTGTGTTGTGTTGTGTTTGTTTTAGTTCAAGTTATGACTCGCGATATAAATACAAGGCAATCACATTATTCTCTCGTCTCTTTCTCTCACCTGGTACTGGCTCTTCATCCCCGGCCCCATGACCCTCTCGCACCAGTTCACCTCGGCCCAGTACGTCACCCAAGTCACGTACAGGGCGCGAAGCCGAGCGTGCATGTGGAGGGGCATCCGCATTTCAATGTGCTGGTTGTAATTGAATGTTTTAGTGGTGCTAATAAATTTGTGGGAATGCAATTGAATCCGCTCGCCATCGCCATTCCTCGCTCACCTTCCCCAAGGTCGTCCTCGCTCCGAGCTCTGCGCCAGAATCCCGAATTCGGGACGTGAGGACAAAGTCTATAATCGCCTGGCGCTCGTTACTCCTAAAGAAAACCGAATCATGAAACCCGTCCGCGGGAAGAAACTGACTCCGAATATTCTCCCTGAACGTATGATACGTCCCGTCCCTCTTCTTAATCTTCATCCTAAGAACTTCCGCAACGTCCTCGAGCCTCTCTGACGGGCAGCGGAGCTTGATCATGACTCTGGAGGTGTCCCGGGAGTAGATTCTCTTGGTTTCTAGGCCGGCTTGCCGGAGACGGCCCCAGATTTGGGTGCCGGCGGACTTGAAGCCGAGGAAGTAGTCCGAGGGGGGGGGGGTCGAGGA
>Ga0302116_1002410_pt1 | contig 10978 bp, 8 predicted proteins | sample AG5_SCM_MG_FD_203124 | JGI IMG/M metagenome (GOLD analysis project Ga0302116, IMG submission 203124) | Marine microbial communities from Western Arctic Ocean, Canada - AG5_SCM | ecosystem: Environmental > Aquatic > Marine > Oceanic | place: Canada: Western Arctic Ocean | collected 2017-10-01 | reverse complement strand
TCCATGATTATCATAGGTAAAATTTACACCAGAGTTGATAATTTCTTCTTCTTCCATGAAATGAAAAACACCTTCACTTACTAAAGCCACACCATATTCTATACCTTCAATTTTACATTTAACAATTGAAGAAATAATCATATTGATTATTTTTTCGAATGTAATAGTAGTTTTATCGAACATTTCGGGAATAATCATCATTTGAAAATGGCAAGCTGAAGCTATGCCAAAAGCTAAATGACCTGCAGAACGCCCCATTGCTGTCATTACAAACCAGTTTTCACTAGTTCTGGCATCTTCATAAACTGTATTACCAATACGAACTCCTTCATCTTTAGCTGTATGAAAACCAAATGTTGGGTTTCTATCTGGCAAAGGCAAATCGTTATCTATCGTTTTAGGAACATGAATGTGGGCAACCGATAAATCTTGAGATTGAAGATATTTGGTTAACCTATTTGCTGTTGAAGCTGTATCATCACCTCCAATAGTAACCAATAGTTTTATATTATTTTTTTTGAAAAAATCTACTTTAAAATCACAGTCTTTTGGTTTGAATCTGCTCATAATTAAAGTAGAGCCTCCGCGACTAAAAATACGATCTGCATGATGAAAATCGAAAAATTTCACTTCTGGATTGTCAGAAAGCAATCCTTGATATCCATGATGAACACCAATTACTTGATAACCATCTTTCATAAAAGTCTTAGCAACAGTACTTATAACTGTATTAATGCCAGGAGCAGGGCCACCACCACACATTATTGCAATCGATTTTTTCATAGAAAATTGTTGGTTTTAAAACTTACAAGGCTTTAAAAAAACTTTGTAAGTTTTATAAATATATTATCTAGCAACTCTTCCAGAAGCATCACCTCCCATTAATTTTTCTACTTCGGAAATGGTTACTAAGTTGGCATCCCCTTTGATTGTGTGTTTTAAACAAGACGCCGCAACTGCAAAGTCTAATGCATTTTGATCATCTTCTGGGTATTTTAACAATCCGTAGATTAAACCTCCCATAAAGGAATCTCCACCACCAACTCTATCTACAATATCTGTAATTTGATATTGGCGCGTTTGTAACATTTCTTTACCATCATATAATACACCTGCCCAAGTATTGTGAGATGCAGAAATTGAGCCTCTTAAAGTTGTAATTACTTTTTTAGCTCTTGGGAATTTTTTCATCATTTGCTGACAAACTGATAAGAATGCTTCTGCTTTCACATCATGACTATCTTTATGAACATCTAAACCTTCTGGATGAATGCCAAAATGTTTTTCTGCATCTTCTTCATTTCCTAAAACAATATCACAGTAAGATGTTAATTCTGTCATGATAGCTTCTCTATGAGCATCATCACAAAAATTCCAAAGTTTAGCTCTGTAATTTAAATCAGTAGAGATGGTAATTCCCTTGGCACTTGCAGCTTTAACAGCCTCTAAACAAACATCTGCTGCTCCTTGAGAAATTGCAGGTGTAATTCCGGTCCAATGAAACCATTCAACTCCATCAAAAACAGTGTCCCAATTGATCATTCCAGATTGAATCTCTGCGATTGCAGAATGTGCTCTGTCGTAAACAACTTTGCTACCTCTAGATACAGCACCCGTTTCTAAAAAATAGATTCCTAAACGATCACCACCATAAACAATTTTATTTACACCGACTCCACGTTTCCTCATTTCCATCATGGCACATTCACCAATATCATTTTTTGGTAAACGTGTTACAAAATCTACGTCAACTCCATAGTTTGCTAAAGATACTGCTACGTTTGATTCTCCTCCTCCATAAACAACATCAAAGTTATTTGCTTGAGAAAACCTTAAAAATCCTTGTGGAGCTAATCTTAACATGATTTCTCCAAATGTTACTACTTTACCCATTTTTACTTGAAAATTAATTAATATAATTATTTGGTTAAACGTTTAACCAGTGTGATAAAATAAAATCAAAACATATATTGTATTATTTGTTTTGATTGTAAAGTGAAAACAAGCTATCTTTGCTTAAACGTTTAAGCAAAGATATAAATATTTTGATAAAAAAAAAGAAAACTACTATAAAAGATATTGCAAGTGCATTAAGTATCTCTGCAGCAGCAGTTTCTAAAGCTTTACATAACGATTCTAGAATAAGTGAGAAAACAAAAATAGCAGTAAGAGAAGTTGCTAAAAACTTAAATTACCAACCAAATCATCTTGCAAGCGCCTTAAGAAGTGGTAAAAGTTATTTAGTTGGTGTTATTGTTCCAAGGACGAATAGCAGTTTTTTCTCATCTGTAATCCAAAATATCGAAGAGGTTTTAAATAAAGAAGGTTATAATATCATTATTACGCAATCTAACGAGTCTTATAAAAAAGAGTGTAAAAATATTGATACCTTATTATTTACTCAAGTTGACGGAATAATTGCATCTATGGCAAATGAAACGATAAATTTAGATTATTATGAAAAAGTAAAGTCTAGAGGAATTCCTTTAATTTTATTTGATCGAGGAGAAAACGATTTAAATGTGGACTATGTGGGTATAGATGATTACGCAAGTAGTCATTTAATTGTAAAACATCTTGTTAAACAGGGCTGCAAGAGAATAGCTCATATAGGAGGTTTTAGACATACTAGAATTTTTAACAATAGAATTAGAGGCTATAAAGATGCCTTAAAAAAGTATAATTTGCCTTTAGATGAGGAATTACTTATAGAAAGCAGTTTAACATTAGAGGATGGAAGGACAAAAATGGAACAATTATTGTCACTTAAAAATAGACCGGATGCTTTATATGTCGCTGGGGATTATGCAGCATTAGGTGCACAACAAGTTTTATTAGAAAATAAAATAAAAATTCCAGAAGAAATTGCTTTAGTCGGTTTTGGAAATGAACCATTTACCGCTATGGTAAATCCAAGTATTTCTAGTATTCAGCAACATAGTGACGAAATCGGTAAAAAAGCGGCAGAGGCATTTTTAGCGCACACTAAAAAAGAGAATGTACAACAGTCGTTAAATAAAATTATTTTAAATGCAGAATTGATTGTTAGAGATTCTTCAAATATTTTTTTCTCTTAAACATAGACTTAGAAATTTAAGTTAATTGAAGGGACAGAAACTATTGAAAGCTTTTAAAAAGGTTTTAGAATTATCACGTTAATGATTTGAGTTTTTATTTGAAATTTTCAACAACTTTATTTTTGATTATTTTCGAATAATAGCTTTTTTGTATCTTCAAAAAAGTTAGAATTTTTATTAAGTGAGGTCACTAAACGGGACAAATTCTTAATATAAGGATTGTCTCGTTTTTTATTTTTTGTCAAAATCCTTATTAATACTGAATATTTTCAAAAGCAGCGGATTGATATCAGCGGTTTGAACTTTTTGACTTTATTCCCTGCATTGGATTGGAAGTCATTCCTATTTTTCTTACTTCATTAATTAGTGAACATAACCTCAGTCTATAAGTGTTATAGGAACTTTCTGAATAGTAATAAGTTATTACTATTTCTTTTTGCTATTCACTTCTTTCCAATACTGACTCATCTTATCAGTATTCTCCTTACCCACTGCATCTTTTATTTGTTTCCAATACTTAGGGCCTATTTCTTTGTTAGCAGTTTTTAAACCTTCTTTATCCCCAGCAAATTTTTCACGCGCAGCAAAAAGTTCTTTTTGTTTAGCCTCCATTATGGGTAACAAGGCTTTTTGCTGATCAGCATCTAAAGCACAAACCTCAGTAAAGGTTTTTACTACTTTTTCAGCCGTTTTTTGATATTGCTCTTTTTTTTGTGCAAATGTTGACAAGCTAATTACTGCTACGAATAATAATAGTATTCCTTTTTTCATCTTCTAAAATTTAGTTATTAAAACGTGTTTATTTAATCTCTTTGTGAAATTGTTTTAAGCAAAATTAGCTATTTTATCTCTATCAAACGTGTACATATCTCCTAATTTCTATAACAAAACGAACACAGATTCTATTTCAGACCATAACCCCATATAAGCAATACATCACCAACCATTCAACCCACTAAGCAATTGCTTTATATACCTGATGAGCATCTGTTATACTTTTTGAGACATACAAACCAATAGAAAAAAAGCACATTCCTTATTATTGCATGACTGAAACTTTTATTTTTTTCACTTTATATGATGAGGCTGATAGTAGAAGAATTCTTTAAGATTTAAAAAAACAAACCAGTTCATTAGCTAATATTAAACAACTTAAAAAACAATTTTATGAACATGCAACGCTTACTTAAAATACTCCCCTTTTTCCTATACCTTTTATCATTTGGCACTGGTCTGGTAGCGCAAGAGACAAACAACAGTTACTACATTTCGGAAAATGGTAACAATGCTAACACGGGAAGTTCTGCGAGCCCATTTAAGACAATTGCATACGCTCTAACAAAACTTAATGATAATGATGAGCTGATACTTAAAGCTGGAACATACCGTGAGGTAATTAAAGCTAATTCATTTAACAAGAATATACGCATTGCTGGCGAACCAGGACAAGACGTTTTTATTAATACGACCCAAGCATTGCCTGCTAATTGGGAATTATGGAAAGAGGGTATCTGGAAAATGCAGATTGATTTTGACATATGGCAATTATTTAATGCTGATGAATTGGTACACGTAGCCCGATGGCCCAATGCCACTTTCCAAGACACATCGATATGGCGAATGACCGAGGCAATGCGATACACTGATGGTGGTTACGATAGTAAAAACGGAGGGTTTACAGGCAAATGCTCAAATGGCATTATTTATGATGCGGATTTCCCTGAGGGGTATTCTGGTGCTTTTAACGAAGGGGATAGCAACTACGGTACTTCGAAAACGGAATCATTAACGGAGTCGAATATCGATTTTACTGATGCAATTGCTGTCCTAAACGTGGGGCATTGGTTAACATGGGCAAGAAAAATATCAAGTCATAATGCGGGTGATGACCATTTTAGCTACGCAGATCCTATTCCAGAGACCAATTTGAAAAAGCATTTTGCCTATTACATACTAGGGCTACCTGCACTAGACAGCGAAAACGAATGGTGGTTTGATGCTTCTACCCAAACGGCATATTACTATCCTCCAGCAGGAGCTAATCCAAATGAGATGGACTTGCAGGCACGAACGGCAGACTTTGCCATAGAATTAGATTATTCTGAAAATATTACCATCGAGAACATCACCTTCTTTGGGGGTGGTTTTAACATTAGAAATTCAGAGAATATCACTCTCAAAAATTGTGACTTTCATTATCCCTCCACTAATAAATTTGTGCTTGAAAAATTTCAATGGTTCGCGCAACATAATTCAGGAGAAAATAAAATGTCATCTTTCTTCAATGGAAAAGACAACAAAATAATCAATTGCGAATTTGCATACAACAATGCCCCAATATATTTTGGTGGTGATAATGTTTTAGTAGAAAATTGTGACTTCCATAACAGCGAATGGGACATGAATTCCAACGGTGGATCTGGATCTGTAATGATTGGTGAGGCGGGTATTTTTAGATATAACACCATTTTTTTAAGTGGTAATTCCGAGGGTCTAAGACTAACTGAAACAAATGCCACTGCGGAGTACAATCATCTTTTTGATATGGGCAACCTCCAACACGACGGTGCCGGCATCAATGTGGGTACACGTAGCCAATATGGCTCCCGGGTGAGTCATAATTGGGTACACGATTGTAATCGACAAGGTATTCGTTTTGATTATCATGGCACCAATGTTTTACGTGAAGATGGTGAGGTGTATGGTGATGGGGTTTATATGAACAACGTAACTTGGAATACCCAGCCCAATCAGGTAAAAGGCGATCGCCATTTGATCCTCAACAATACCATTGTTAACTGCAATACTTTTCCTATACCCGAGGAGGAAAGGATGAATATGTCGATACAAGGATACCAGTCCATGCATGGGATAGATTCTAACGAGAGTAGCCTTACACGTAATAACATAGCAAACATGACGCACCGTGGCTGGAACCTTGATGGTGGCAGTGTGTCGGCCTACCAGATACCAGGTGTTGTAGATCATAACAACAAAGAGCCCGGGGTGGCCTACAAATACCTTAATAATCCTGAGATTTATGACTTCAGGCCTAAAAAAGACAGCCCCTTGGTAGATGCTGGTAAAGTGGTGCAAGCAGAAGAGATCAACAGCCCTGTGGCTAATTTCTCATCCATCAGCTACGTGGGAGATGCGCCTGATATAGGAGCCTACGAATATGGTGACTCGCACTATTGGATTCCGGGTAGAAGAGAAGAACAAGCGACCTACCCTATCCCGGCACATGAGGCTACTCAGATAGAGACACAGCAAGATCTACTCTTTCGTAATGCCTACCTAAGTACCAGCACAGAGGTTTACTTTGGAACAGAAAAACAAGTAGTTACAGAGGCTACATCAAGCTCTGAGGCCTTACTAACTGCCTTAGCTGGAAGCGCCAATATTATAAAGCTAAGCGATTACCTTGTTACCCTAGAACAAAATACAACATACTATTGGCGTGTGGATGTGATAACGCCTACGGGCACCATTAAGGGAAATATATGGGAGTTTACCACCAGTAACGAGGAGACATTAATTATAGAGAGCGCTCAGAAAAGGCTCTTGGTATATACTAACCCTACCAATGATCAAATAACCATATCCGGCCATCAACCAAATACCCAGTATACCCTAACAGATATGAAGGGTGCAATTATCTCTACAGGCTACTTGCAACAAACCAAAGAGTCTATCTCGTTGGCTTATCTGCCCAAAGGTATTTATCTGCTCAATTTTCCAAACAGCAATTTATCAACCATTAAGGTGGTTAAATATTGAATATGTTACTAGGCAGAGGTTATAGGAGCTGATGATGATCTGAGGATAAAAAGAGCTTTATCAGTGCCAACTAATATTGAATTTTTCAAATACGAAGTTAAATTCAAACTATTTAATTAAGTTTTGCAGACATAGTACGAGTTCTAATCTTATACCATTCAGTGCATACAAAAAGTCCGAACTATCGAATGTTTGGGTCACAAATTATTCTCAAGAATAATTTTTTGTCTTTTGGAATTTTGTTTTTAATAAATGGAAATATAAAATAGAATATTCAACTGTCGATTAGTTTTGAAAATTGAGCCAAGCTTTCAGTAATTGGGTTCGATATTTTTTCTGTACGCTCTACTAGTAAAACCTCTTGAGAAATCACGTGGTTTTTTTATGACCAAAATTTTGAAGCTTGCTTCTTAAATTTTTAGGTCATAAAAACAGTGTGTTGCAAAGCAACACGAGTTTTGCTTGATACAGCTTACCAATCTGGCCCTTTCCGAAACAAGGTGTAGGAAAGAATCCAGTTCCCGCTACTTAGAAAATCAATCCTTTACAGAAATATAAAGGCTTTTTTTATGCATTAAACTCAACGTTATAAGGGTTTTAAGGCTAAATAGAAACATTTACTCTTGTCAATCTTTTTTTATATTTAGGTTATAAATATTAATTGTAATACAAAAGTCATTACATTTGTAGTATAAACCAATAATACTTTTAAAACACTAAGATGAAAAAAGTAACAGTAATCGTATTGATGTTGTTTACAGCGTTAAGCTACGCCCAAGGCATTGAACTCAATGGGACAATAAGCGCCGAAGACAATCAAATTAAAAATGTAGCAGACCCAACACAGGCACAAGATGCAGCAACAAAAGTGTATGTAGATGGAGTTGTTATCACGACTCAACAAGCTAGTGACATTACCACTAACACGGCAAAAGTAGGCATCACTGGACAACAAGCTTCAGACATTACAAGTAATACTGCAAAGACAGTTATTACTACAGACCAAGCGAATGCTATTGTAACTAATATGGCAAAAGTAGGCATCACTGCAGCTCAGTCAAACGCTATAGTAGCCAATACAGCAAAAACAGGCTATACAGAAGTCTTGGTTTCAGCTAATACAGATGTGGAAGCAAACACTGCTAAAGTAGGTATGCCTGCAGGGACAGCAACTGGCGAAATGAATTATTATAATGGTACTGCATGGGTAGTCATAACACCATCAGTTAATGAAGGTGCTGCTTTACAAATGATTGCTGGTGTGCCTACTTGGACAGGAGGCACACCACCACCACCAACTTCTCAAGTATCTAATGGAGCTGGAGGTTTCTATACTTTTTTGAGTCACAACTTAGGCGCAGATACTTCACTAGACCCACACACACCTGCAGAAGGCCTTAACGGAGATTATTACCAATGGGGGAAAAATGCACCTGACGCTGGCGTAGATGCTCTGATAGGTAGTACTTGGGGAGACCAAGGAGGTAGTACCGCTAATGGAAACTGGACACCTAACGCAAAAGGTCCTCAAGACCCTTGCCCTGCAGGTTTTAGAGTACCTAGCCAAGCGGAATGGATAGCTGTAAGGAATAACAATACCGCTAGTAGAACAGCAAGTGACTGGAACATCTCAGCTACAAACTTTGGAACAGCCTTACATTACGGCCCAGATGCAAGCACAAAGCTACTGACCTTGCCTGCTGCTGGCACCCGCAGCAGGACCAATGGCGCGCTCGAGGAACGTGGTGTATTCGGTTACTTCTGGAGTAGTACAGAGGATGGCATCTATGCTTACAACTTTTATTTTCAGAATGTCGACGAATACCCTGCAAACAACTATCGTGACCGCGGCTTTTCCGTACGTTGTATCGCAGAATAAAAATGCTGTAAATTTCATGTATTTGTCTATTAGGTAATTTTCTTTTTAAAAGTCATATAAAATGAGTATTTTAGAAAAACTAGCGAAAGAAGATGGTACCCATATTTATTGCTATAAGCAAGGTGCTTTTTGGGTGTGTTATGAGCAAAGTGCTATTTTCTAAACTCCTTGCTTGTTATATAAAATGGGGTACTTTAATTCGAACATCAAAAAAATAATGCTGTACAAAAACCTTAAACAGCAACACAATAAAGATCTCTTAAGATGATAAAAAAAATGCTAGTACCACTTTTTTTGTTTATTGCCATAAATAGCTTTTCTCAATCCGTTTCTATAGATTTTCCTGCCTTTGCAGGTAAAACCTACGATTTTATCATTTTTCAGGGGAGCAAGCAAGAAACGGTACAACAAGATACCATACCCGCTAACGGTAAGTTTACCTTAACCATACCAGTAAAATTTGCACCCTATACAGGAATGAGCCGCTGGTTAATTACAGGCACTGCCCAAGGTGGTGGTTTAGACATGGCAATACCTGGGCATAATTTTTCTGTAACTTGCCTAAGCGATACCCCAGATACTAACAATATTGTCTATACTGGTTTTGATGCCGTAAACGAACTTAACAGCCTAAATACTCAACAACAGCAAATCATAGAAAAATTTGCAGTAGTAAGTAAGGCTTCGGTTTTATATGCAGAAAATAAAAAGCTGTATAAAATTTTTAATAAAGAAAAAATAGAACAAAAAGAAGCGTTCGAAAACTTTAACAAACAACTAAAGAGCAACCCCAGTTTTAATGCCCGTTTTTTACCCATAGTAAATCTTACGAAAGGCATACCGCCGCATTTAACAGCTAATGAAGACGAAAAAGCAGCTATTTATAACCAATTTATAACCAAAGGCCTAGATTTTAGTGATTTATATGTATCGGGGCACTGGACCGCTATTATACGAGATTGGGTAGGATATCAAAGCAATACGGTACAAGATACCGCCCAATTTGTAAAAGATTTTAAATTGATAAGTGCTAGAATAACCAACCCAATGCAGTACACCGATTTTGTGGGGAAACTTACCTATTACTTAACCACGTATGGTAAAGATAATTATGTAGCTGCCATTGCAAACGCTGTGGTGGGTTCTGGTAAAGTGCATACGTATATGGGCAGTATGCAAGTGTATATAAAGGCTACAATGGGTATGCAAGTTCCAGATATAGTTATCAAAGAAAACGTAGGGTCAGAAAAAGAAGTAAAGCTTGTAAATACACTTTTAAAAACAGATGCTTTAGCATCTAAATACAGTTTACTATTGTTTTACCAATCTGTTTGTGGGCCTTGTAAACAAACCATAGCGGCATTAAAGGAGCATTATTCTAATCTTGTAGCCAAAGGCATAAAAATAGTGTCTCTTTCTGCAGATATAGACCCGCAGGTATTTAAAGACAGCGCAACAGCATTTCCATGGAAGGATACTTATTGTAATTTAGAGGGTTTTAACGGTGTTAATTTTAAGAATTATGCAGTAACTGGCACACCTACTATGTTTGTCTTAGATAGTAAAGGCATCCTGATTAAGAAAATAGCGACTATAGAACAGTTATTAACTTGGAGTGAAAAGTTATAATACCGATAAAAATTTAGATTTAAAAAGAGCTTTATTATACTTATGCGTTTCTTGGTTCGCCATCACGACCAATAATGTGGATATAGATTTCTTCATTAGTCAGACTGTTATCTGAGATTTGTTTCTCAATCCATAATCTTGGTAATGTATGCTTCAGTGCTATTTTCAAATTAGTCCTTTCAGAAAGAAGAGCTTGCCAATTAAAAAGTGTTACCAAGGGTTAACAGACATTGTCAATTCTGTACCACCAATAATATTATAAATATCGACTTTCAAATCAGTAATATGTGGAAAACTTTTAAAGTTTGACAATAATTCACTTTTAAGGTAATCGTCAAGATATTTTTGACTAGTAAAAAGGTATACACCTGTTCCTATTTTATTTTCCTGATCCATAGTAAAGTATTTGAAATAGAAGTGTTAGATGGCAAAGGAGAAGTTACAGATACTTATGTTAGCGTGTTCAAAGGAGAGTAAAATATTGTTTGAGTATGACGCAGATGAACACAATAAATATTCTTTTTAACAAGTAGAGATTTTTAATGAAATAAGGGGCCAAAATTAACACCTTACGCATTCTTTTTTTTTACTCAAAAGTGCTTCAACTTTCTAT
>Ga0302116_1002407_pt1 | contig 10983 bp, 6 predicted proteins | sample AG5_SCM_MG_FD_203124 | JGI IMG/M metagenome (GOLD analysis project Ga0302116, IMG submission 203124) | Marine microbial communities from Western Arctic Ocean, Canada - AG5_SCM | ecosystem: Environmental > Aquatic > Marine > Oceanic | place: Canada: Western Arctic Ocean | collected 2017-10-01 | reverse complement strand
GTTGATCCCTTCGACGACGAGGTTGTACTTGCCGGAGCCCATGTCGTTGATGACGGCTCTGGACACGCTCGGAATGCCCTGCACGATGACGTTGGGAACAGCCGTGCGCAGCGTCTGCAGGTGGAACAAGGCGCGCCTATACGCGGCGGGGCCTTGCGCGGCGTTGGCTTTCGCCTTGGACTCCTCGTCGGGGGGTAACACGTGCAGCAAGTTGTCTCCGGCGTGAAGCACGTGGTTAGCCTTGAGCTTCAACTTTGGCGCCGAGAGCAACGCGTGACGCACCGACTCGGTCGTGACGTCGAGCTGCAGCATGGAGATGACCTCGGGGTCGATGCACACCTCCAGGTAGCACGCGGTCGGGTTGAACACCACGTCGATAAACTTGCAAACCTCGCCCAACGTCGTCTTCTCCACGCGGCCTTTCACCACCCGAGCCGCCTTGACGTTGTCGTTGCACTCGAGGCTCGCGGTGATGATCGGGGTTGAGATGTTCTTGGACGCGTTTATGATCTCCTTGATGCGCGGCACGCCGAGTGTGACGTTCATGGACGCGACGCCGGCGAAGTGGAAGGTTTTCAGCGTCATCTGGGTACCGGGCTCGCCGATGGATTGCGCACCCACCGCGCCGACGGCGCTCCCGGGTTCGATGCGCTTGGACCGATACTTGGTAACGCAGCGCTCCAAAAACTCGTCGAGCTGGGGCTTCGTGACGCCGACGCCGTGGCCGTCGGGCTCGCCGACACGAACGAGGTTGGCGCGCGCGAAGCTCACGAGGTCGCGCTTGAACTTGACGCTCATGCCATCCTTGATCTTGTGCGCGCCGTCCTCGTTGTTCAGCGCCGTCGCCATCGCGTTCATCTCCGGCTTTGCAATGACGTTCGCTGGAGTCTTCCGTGGACTCTTCTGCGCGGATTGCGGGACCAATTTCGTCCCCTTCTTCCCCCCGCCCTTAGCCGCCGCCGGCTTGTCGTCCTCGTCGTCGGAGGCGCGGCCGTTGGTTTGCACGTTGGGCGACCCCATCGCGGTCGCCGCGGCCGCGACGGCCGCGCCGGAACGCGAACCTCTCGCCGAAGTTCGCGTGGCTCGCGATTGAGTGGGGGGCGGTTCCTTCTTCTCCGTCGGGGCGGCTTCCTTCTCGCCGCCGCTGAGCCGCCGGCTGCTCCGCCGCGCCGACTTCGCGGGGGGCGACGGTGCCTCCTTGACCTCGTCCTCCTTCTTCTCCTCCTTGACCTTCAGCGCCGCCGCGGCTGAGCCCCGTCGCGCGGGGGTTTTACGCTCCACGATTTTCCCGGTATCCGCCTTGGACCTCGACGCGAGCCTTTGCGGATCCGCGGCGATCGATTGCGTCTCCTTCTTCGCCTTGACAGCCTTGGCGGCGGCCGCCTGCCTGCCCCCCGCGATGACGTCCATGTTACCCTTGATGGCCTTGGCGGCGTCGACGCCGCCGTCAGTCTCCCAGCTCACGCCGATTCTCGAGAGCGCGGCTCGAACTTCGTCTTCGCCCACGAGTGGCCCGGAAGATCGCGGGACCAATCCCTTGACGTGCTGCAGCAGCCGTGGGAACTCCACGGGCTGCGCGTCGGCACCCTCCATCTCGGTGGGCTCCATGCCGTCGTCGCCGAACGACAGCTGGACGATCCCGCCGGTGCTGTTGCGCACGGTCCCGTCGTACCTCAACGATAGGTCCTCGAGCGCCTTCATGAGCCTCCGCGACATGTACCCAGTCTCCGCCGTCTTCACCGCGGTGTCCACCAAACCTTCGCGGCCCGCCATGGTGTGAAAGAAAAACTCGGTCGGGCGCATCCCGGAGAAGAACGAGTTGGCGACGAAACCCTTCGCCGCCGGGGTCTTCTCGCCGCGTTTGAAGTGCGGCAACGAACGCTCGGCGAATCCGTCGGGGGGACGCACGCCCCCGACTGCTTGCTGCCCCACGCACGCCACCATCTGCGATATGTTAATCGTGGACCCTTTGCTCCCGCACAGCGCCATGATGAGCGGCGCGTTGTGGCGCGGGAGCTCGTCGAGGCACACGTTACCGGCGGTCTCGCGGACGGTGGAGAGGATACCCAACACCTCCGCCTCGAGCGTCTGCTCCGCGTCGCACCCGGGCTGAAGCGCGAGAGTTCCAGCCTTGAAAGCCTCGATGCGCTCGTCGCACGCGTCGTAACCGCGGTTCACAACCTTGCCCTTCTCGTCCTGGAGCCGGTGGCCCGGGGTGACGTCGTCGATACCGACGGAGAACCCGCGGGTGCCGAGCCACCTGGCGGCGAGCTTGGCCACCCTGTTCATGCACGACGCCGTGCGCTCGGAGCCGTACTCGCTGTTGAGGACGTAGAAGAGCCCGTTTTTGTTTCCGCTGCCCAACGTGGCTTTGCCCAGTTGCCCGCACATGATCTCCGAGTTTTGTATACACACGTAGCCGTCCCGTGGGCACATGTGTTTGTTATCGTTTTTGCTGTAGTTCTTCTCGGCGACTTCGAGGTTGACGAAGATCCTGTCCGCGGCCCTTGGGCGGATCAGCATGCCAAACAGCTGCTTCCCGGTCCACAACTCCACCGGCTTGACGATCGCGGGGGTGGGCAGGTCCACTGACATCAGGGCATCGCCCATGTACGCGATCAGGGCTCCAACTTGGGCACGATCCAGGAAGTGATCCCTGGCCGTCAGGATGTAAGAAGCGGTTAGGAAATCTTGCGTAGCCGCGACCAAAATCTCGCCGTTTTTCGGCGTGCACAGGTTGTTGTGGACGCTCATCAGGTTGATCGCCTCCGCCCTCGCCTCCTCCGTCTGCGGGCAGTGGATGTTCATCTCGTCGCCGTCAAAGTCCGCGTTGTAAGGCGTGCACACGCACTCGTTGAACCGCAAGGTCCGCCACGGCATCACCCGGGCGCGGTGAGCCATGATGGACATCTTATGCAGCGACGGCTGACGGTTGAACAGCAGCACGTCGCCGTCGTGCAGGTGCCGTTCGACCACGTCGCCGTACTTGAGCTCGCTCGCCACGCGCCTGCGGTCGCCGTATTTAAGGTACTGGGTACCGCCCGATTTGAAGCGGACAAAGTTGGCGCCCGGGTGCTTGTTCATGCCGTTGCGAACGCGCTCGCGGATCATCTCGATGTTGTGCCTGGACACCACCTCCGGGTAGGTCATCATCTTCGCGATGTGCAACGGGACGCCGACCTCGTCGATGCGAAGGTTGGGGTCCGGGGAGATGACTGTGCGGCCGCTAAAGTCTACGCGTTTTCCCGACAAGTTTCCTCGGAAGCGGCCCTGTTTCCCCTTGAGTCTCTGCACGAACCCTCGAAGGGGCTTACCCGGGCCTTGGTACTGCGCGGACAAACCCGGGAGCTCGGAGTTGATGTACATCGCGCACTGGATCTGCAAGAAATCCCAGTTTTCCATCAGGTTGTTGATCGCCAGCCCTTTCTCCAGCCCTTGCCGCAACACGTTGTTCACCTCGATGATCTGTATGAGCTTCATGGTGATGTCGTCCTCGTTACTCCCAGCCTGACCGTCCATCTCCACGCTCGGGCGGATACACACGGGGGGCACGGGGAGGTGGGTGAGGATGAGGTGCTCCGGTCGGTCGGCGATGTCCAACAGCTCGCAGTCCTGCGGCGAGATCTTCGAAAGGATGTCCTGAACGCGGATCGGGTTGAGGTCATCCTGAACCCGCGACAAGTTCGCCTTGAGCTGGTCGTTGTGCTTCACAGCCTCCTCGAACTCCTTCATGTACGCCTCCATCAACTCTGGGTTTTTGCTGTACTTCTCGTGCACGATCTTCAAACTCGCGCCCGCCCTCTTGACCACCCCGTTGGCTCCCCCGCAGTGGTAGCACGTCCTGCACCGCTTGCACTTGTCCGCGAGTTTCTTGGAGAGCGCGCGCTTGGGCACAATCTCCAGTCGTGGGTTACGAAAGCGCTTGAGGAACTGCGTGCGTTCTTCTTCCGGGAGCATGACGCGGCTGCACTCTTTGCACACCTGCTGGAGGATGGAGATTATGTTCTTGAAGTAGCCGATGTGAAAGACGGGCATCTCGAGCTTGACGTAGCCGAAGTGCCCGGCGCAGTCGATGAGCTTGCCCTTACACGTGGCGCACTCCGCCCCTTTCTTATCCGTGGTACCCATGCGCGGATCCAAGATGCCGTTCTTCAGCGGGACCCGCTGGGGCATCTGGTAGAGGTTGCGCTCAAACACGTGAAACACGCCGCACTTTGCAATCTCCTGCGGGGACATCAAGGAGAAGCGCACGCTGCGGATCTTGCGCGGGGCGTTCAGCTCCTTGAACGGCGCCTTGCTGAACTCCAGCGGCTCGGCGGTGTTCCTGCCTTGCGTGGAGCCATCGCCCGAAGCCGTGGGAGGCATCGCCCCTTACCTACCCCGAAGCGCTCGTATGAACAAAAAGCGTTCGCCCGCCGCCGACGAAAGGCGAGCGCGAGATGGAGAGCCCCGGGCGCCGCCGGGGTCGGGTGGTTCGGTGTATCGGAGAACGCGCGCCGGCTGTCTCCTTTCCTCGACACGTTCGGGCAGTCGGACACCCCGCTTTGGTCCCTGGGGCGCTCCGGGCTGCCGCGGCGCCGTAGCCTTTGGTGCGGCGGCGACGGAGCGAGTTGTTAGGGATCGATCCCTCCTCGCCAAGTCAGCTCTCGGAAAACACCTGGTATCGAAGCCTGATGAGAACAGGATAGCCGTGCCCACGCTTCAGAAGAGTCCACACACCTCGCAGGCGCAGCATCCACCACCGCAGACGCCATGTCCGCCGCCCTCTTCCTCGCACGCCGCGCATCCTCCGCGGCGTCGTCCTCGTCCACCTCCGCACGTGGCGCCCTCGCGTCGCACTTCGCGGCGACCGCCCCGACGGAGAGGGCACCACGTCATCTTTATCTTCATCAAGGGGCGCGCCTCATGGCCACCGACGCACCCGCGATGCCCCCGATGTACACCTCCACGCACGAAATCCTCCGCCCGGACACGTCCATGAAACCACCCGACGGCTCCGTCGTCATGACCGTCGGCCTCACCCCGCGAGCCTTCGACCTCATCGGCGACGTCCGGCACGTCGAGCAAACTTTCCGGCACTTCGTGGACATCCGCGGCGAGATCCCGGACGGTGTGCCCCTGTGCATGCTGCACTGGGAGGGGTTCAAGCGCACGGCTAGCGACGAGCTGTACCACGCGCAGTGGGCCAACGCCACGGGCGACAGGCCTTTGACGCTTCCGTTCGCCGCCGCGGTCGTCGCGGTGAACCAGTCCGCCATCTCAGACGCGTACAAGACCATCACGGGGGAGGAGAGCGGCTGGATCTACAAGGTGCGCGCGAGGCCGGAGACGATGGAGACGGCGCGCAAGCTGAGGCTGGTGATGTCGGAGGAGGAGTACAACGCGATGTGCGACAGGCAGGAGGAGGCGGAGGACGCGGAGGCTTCCCGGTCGTACCCGTAGATGGGATAGATGTCTTGTCTCAAGCAAAACTTACTTCGTGATTTCGATGTCAACTGCAGTGTCAACTTCGAAGGTTCCCGCGCCGACCATGTCCGCGACCGCGTGCCCCATCGCCATCAAGGTGCCGGTACACTCCGGCTACCGCCGCTCTAAGCTGCCTCCCGTCGCCGCGCGCCTTCAGGCTCGCGAGAAGCCGGAGCGCAAGGCTGTCTCCGACGAGGTGAGAGATGCGTTTGGTTTTTTCCTCGAGGCGCGCGAATGTTTGACCGGCGCGCGTCGACCGCGACGGGCGTTCACGCGCCGTTCCCGCCCGAGTTCGATGGATTCGATGGTATAGCTCCACAATCGACCTCGTGAATGGGTCCTTCGCACATCGCGCGGCCCGGATATCTCCAAACTCCGGACCCGCACGTCCCGTCAGGCACACGCCATCGTCTGACCCGCGTTTTCCTTTCGTTTGACCAGATCGACGCGCGGCGCGAGCTCCTCGTCGCCGCCGCGCAGGCTCGCAAGGCTGCGACCGCGGCGCTCCACAACAAGCGCGTCAACGAGCAGCGATCATCCGCGATTCGCATGAAGACCAGCATCGAGCAGTACACCCGCCGCACCATCACCCGCCGGCTCAAGGTGAGATCTCGCATCGCGCGTCCCGTAGGGTTCGGCCGTTTCTTCCTCCGTCACAGAATCAATGGTTGACCAACCCCGCCCCGTCATGAAACAGGAGGCCGAGGCCCTTCGCGAGTCCAGGCTGAAGGCCAAGGCGATCAAGGCTAAGACATTCCTCGCCCGCGTCGATCACGTCGCCGAGAAGAACGACGCCCGCAAGGTGCGCACAAGTCCCACCCGCAACCATGGCACCCCCCGCGAGATCCTCCAACTCTGAGAAAAGGGTTGACTTCGCACCGCAAATCGACACGTGTATTTTGAAAGCTTCAAAAACGCTCGTGTACTCGCCGAGACCGACGACTCACATCTCATCCCCCCATCACACACGCTGAACTCTACCAGGCTGAACTCTCGACGCAGCTCGAACGCAAGCTCGAGGCTGCCGCGCAGAAGCGCGAGCGCCAGCTGGCCAACCGCCAGTTCGCCGCCGCCGACGCCACCGCCCGCGCCAAGTCGATCGCGCTGGAAAAGTCCCGCGAGACCCAGACAATCGCCCGCCGCCTCTCCGACCGCATCTTCACCGCCGCGCACCGACGCGACGTGCAGCTCGACATCGTCGCGTCCAAGGCGGCCTTCTTCAACGAGCGCGCCGTCCGCGTCTCCGAGCACAAGCGCGCCGCGACGGTGTTGGACGCGCGGGTCGTCGCCGCCGGGATCCAGTCCAAGCAAGCCGCCGCCGATTACCTCCGAAGCCTCGACCTCCGACTCCGCCAGCAACGCGCCGCGCTCACGAACGAACGCGCGGCGATCGTCGTGGAGCGCCAGAAGCTCTCCAAGCACATCCAGCCCATGGTCGCGGGCGCCAAGCTCAGGGCTGAGCAGTTCATGGCGTCTGAGCGCAGGTCCGAGGCTATCTTTGACATTCAGAACAAAGCGCACGGGTTTATCCGCCGCGCGGTGGTGACGTGCGCCAACAACGAGGTTCACAACCGCCGCATCTCCGAACACAAGCGCGTCGCCCTCGAGGAACGCCTCGCCGCCGCGGAACGACGCAAGGAGGAGCTGATGCTCTGCGGAATCTCCATGGCTGGCGGCGGTCCTTCGCCGACGCGCCCTAGAAGCGCCGCGCGAGTCACGTCCCCGGCGCTTTCCGAGTCGCAGGCGCTGGCGCTGCGCGTCGACGGCGTCTCGCTCACGCCGCCCAACGACCGACGCGCCCGACCGGCGTCCGCCATCGGCGTCATGAACACCACCCAAATCATGAACGCCGTCCACGCCCGCCCGGTCACCGCGCGCGGATTGACTTTGTCCGACGCCCACGACTCGGTCACCTCGGAGGTCACCTCGGAGGATGATCTTTCTGAATCTGGCGTCGTCGTGTTTCGCACACCCGAGCAAACCTCGCGGCCCGCGTCACGGGAGGCTGCCTCCACAGATGGAGGGTCGATCGAGTGGACGCACGTGTCCGCGCCCGTCTCCCCCACCGCATCCTCCGCCTAAACGGCGGTACACGTGAAACGAACGAACGGTGAGAAGGGAGGCGCATCTTGTGATAGCCTCGCACCGCGAGTCTCCACCGACGGGACCCAACCGCCGCATACATCACGCCAGGATTATTGATCCTACGTGCCTAAGATGATTGAAGTGAACACCACGACAAGATGATGTTCATCATCTTGCATTCATCATCTTAGGGTGGAGCATTAAACTTGATGTATGCGGCGGTTGCAAGCGCGACGTAGTTCTGCCACATTTCATTGGAACCACGTCGCGGCCGTCGGGGGAGACTCCGTGTGTCACAGATTTTTATATGATCAACGTTTTCAAGTCGTCTGCGCTCTCTTCCCTTATGTACCCAATTTACACATCTCACGGGAGGTCTAGGTCCTCTGGGAGGTCATCGAAGTCCTCGCTATATTCCGTGTACGCCTCGGACGCGGCGAGCGACGCCACCGAGCTCCTGACCCCAGCCGTCCCCGGCCTGCTGCCCGGCCCGCTACCTCCGCACGTCCCCGGTCGACTCGCTCCAGCCGTCCCTGGTCGACTCACTCCAGCCGTCCCCGGCCTCGAACCCAAGCCACCGGAGGTTGGCGGCCTGCTTCCCTCGCTCTCGCGCCTCGACCTCGCGGGCGGCGGCGGGATGAACGTCGTCGCCGCCGGGAGAGTATCCAGCCCCGTCTCCGCCTCTTTCTGCTCCTCGGCGAGCTTGATACTCAGCAGCTGCGACGCCGAGACTTGGTCCAAATCGTCCCTCCTCGCCATCAACGGCGCGAGCGATGGCCGGCTCCCGCTCAGGGGCGCGAGCGACTCCAGCCTGCGACTCGGGGGCGGCGGCATGCGAGCCGCGTCGTCGTCCACCGTCTCCGTCCTCGGCGCCGCCAGCCGTGTCATCGCCGGCTGCGTTATTGCCCCCGAGGTCGAAGCCGCTCCGTCGTCCCTCCTCCGCAGCGGAACCTCCGGCGGCGGTTTGATCCCGTAGAGGCTCTCCGTGAACGCCAGTTCCTCCGCGGGTTCGCCCAGTTTCGGGGGAACGACCACGGGCTCCGGGCTCCTCGGTTTCCAAGGGTCTTGGTCCTCCGACTCTGACGAAGAAGACGCTTGGGCGGGCGCGGGCACTCGTCCCGTCGTCCTCGGCGGCGTGGGATCGATCATCGAACGCGTGGATCCACCGCTGGGCACCCTGGGCGTCGCCCCGGTGCTTCCATCGGTGGATCCGCCGTACGTGTGCACGTGTCCCATGGACCTCCTCGGCTCCGTCGATGACGACATCAGCGGGCGCGACATCGGCGACGGCGGCGGCCGCGACGCCAGCGAGACGTTATGCGCCACCATGACAATCTCCGGGTTCGGTCCATCGTCCCCCGCGTTGCGTTGCCGCGCAGCCTCCGCGGCTTTCGCGTAGTACTCGTCGATCTTTGATATGTGGTCCTCGGCCATCGCCATCGCGACGCGCTCGCGAGCCTTTCGTTCCTCTTCACGTTCCCTCTTCGTGATTTCCCGCTCGAGTTTGGTGGACTCGTCGAGGAAGGACCACGGGTCGGAGCGCGGTGCCTTGTTGCCGTTCTTCTTCGCCGCTTGGTTAGTGGAGTCGCCGAGCGCCCGCGCGGGGTTGGTATCCCTCGGGTCGCGGCCCCGGAGCTTGGCGCGCATGGATTCAACCTTCTCGGAGCACGCTCGCTCGGTCCTCGCGATTTGAACCTCGTACCCTTTCTTCACAGCCTTGATCGTCTCAACGCTCTCCATTTCCGCCTTTTTGAGCGCGGCGTACGCGGCGGCTTTGATCTTCCACACCCTGAAGCACCGTTCACGCAGCGCGCGGCCTTTCTGTCGACGGAGGACGGTCCTGGCGTTGATCGCGTGAGCCTTGGCGCCGTCGCCCACGTCCGTCGCCTCTTTCAATTGATCCTCCAGCTGCGCCTTTGTGATCGCAGCCTCCCGCTGGGTGTTCCGCAGCTGGTTCGATAGATCCCTCATGCGAACCTCCGCCATCTCGAGCTTGGCGCGGACCTGCGTGCCGGTCTGCTGGTGCTCCATGGCGTCGCCGCCCCGCGCGTTTCGTTCGTGTTGCACCTGTTTGGTCAATTGAACAATCTGCGCGTTGGAAGCCTCGCGCGATGCGCTGAGCTGCCGCTGCATGAGCTCCAGCTCCTCCCGCATGGACTCGTGCTCCTTCGCGAGCCTCGCCTTCTCCTGCTCAGCCTCCTTCATCGCTTCGGCTTTAGCGAACGCCACGGCGTCTCTCATGCGTTGCCGCTCTCGGAATCCGAGTCCTTTACTTTGCCGTGAGAATGCGAGTACGAGCTGCCGGGCGGCGGCCCTGGCGTCGTCGCGCTTCTTGCGCATACCCTCCGCGATGTCGAACAGCCTTGGGAGCTCGCCCTCGTCCCTTCGGAGGGCATCGCGCGCGGCTCCATCGATCATGAGCAGCGCGTCTCGTACCATGGTCTCTGCGCCGTAGACGAATCCGGTGCCGACGCCGCCTTCGCCGAGTGCCCTGCCGAGCAACGCGGACGCCGCGACGATGGTGGCGTGATGCGCGTCGTGGTACGGGGACTTGTACGCGCCGCCGCTCGCCACCCGCACCGCGTCGTCGCGTCGCGCGTCGAGCTCGCGGTCCAGCACGATGGACGGCGTGAGCGCCTTCTGAAGTTTCTCGATGGCATCCTTCACGCCGTCGCCCTCGATGTCCAGCGTGCTGCCGGGCGCGGCCGTGCCGGTCATCACGCCGAGGCTGCTCGTATCGGAGCCGTCGGAGATGCGCGGGGGTACCGCCGTCGCCATGGTGGTGGCGGTGGGCGCTCGGTGGTGGCCCGTGAGCGGCTCGATGTGGTCTCGTGACTTTCGTGGACTTTCGTGGCGCAAAAGGCAAAAGCTAACATTTCGTGTTCCCCTCTCCGAAACGTACGACTCGCAGACATGAAATTCTATTTACGGTTAAGAAATGTAACCAGTCGTCATACGTGACCGTCGTCGGCGCCGAATGAAATAAACCCGACGTGAAATGAACCTGACCGATCTCAATCAGACTAGGGCGGCGCTACACAAGTACGGCGAGGATGTCGAAGCGCCCGCGGAGCGATTACGAGACCGGCGACGACGCCATGCGCGCGTTGGCCGCCGGCCTCGACGCCGAGACCAAGGCGCGCGGCGGGGAAGGAGGAAGAGGAGACGACGACGGACTCCTGGCCGAGTACATCCCTTGCAGGACCTTCGCGGGAGCCAGGCCAGGGTACTACTTCAAGCTCGATCTGAAGGGCCCAGGGTACTACCTTGACAAGAGGGCGAGGGCGGGAAAGACATCGAACGCCGCCGCCGCCGCATCGGACGGCGGCGGGCCGTCCGCCGCCGCGCTCATGCCCCCGCCCAAACCCAGGGCGGCCAAACCCATGAACCCCGAGGAACTCCTCGCGCGAGCCGAGCAGGAAGCCTTCGGCG
>Ga0302116_1002391_pt1 | contig 11007 bp, 17 predicted proteins | sample AG5_SCM_MG_FD_203124 | JGI IMG/M metagenome (GOLD analysis project Ga0302116, IMG submission 203124) | Marine microbial communities from Western Arctic Ocean, Canada - AG5_SCM | ecosystem: Environmental > Aquatic > Marine > Oceanic | place: Canada: Western Arctic Ocean | collected 2017-10-01 | reverse complement strand
CGCACGTTTCTCGCCGTAATTTGCTGGGTGTTCGGAAACCGTTGCTCAGTCGCACTTCGTATGAGTTGTTGCGGTCTCGATTGCTGTTGAAACTCCCATCACCCTCGTTTAATTCGTCCTCTATTCTCACCATTGTGAGGAAGATGGTTAATTTGTCGACATTACGACACAGAATTTCGTTTTTGTTCAATCCCTTACATGATTCCAAGAGAGGCTTGTGTTCGTGATCGAGGACGTAGCCGTGCCAGGTGAGCCGCTGATCATCCATGCTGCAAGTATTTGGGCCAAACTCGTCCTGAATGAGAGCCTTGATTTGAGACAACGTAACAACGGAAATATCGATTTCTTTGTCTATTATAAAAAGCCCATTTGGGATGGTAAAATAGGAGGCAGCAACGGTGAGTATGGTCATGAGGGGAGAACAAATTTTGTAAAAAACACTGAGTTTTGAACCTATTTTTTACAAGCCTCAATTTCTTCCCCTATTTCCCCCAATTCCGTCTATAAACCGTACCCCCACCCCAATATGTCCGACGATGACAACAACTCTGACAATGGCTTTGAAGATACCCAAGGTGTTGATGATGGCCAGTACGACTCCGACAACGGATCAATGACCTCCAACCACGACAACAACAACGACCAACTAAACAACGACCCCCACGTGGATGTTATTACCGACTCCGGCCGACACGTGCCGAAAGCCGACAGAATCACAACTAAATTCCTTACCAAATATGAGCGAGCTCGAGTGCTAGGCACACGAGCTCTTCAAATATCAATGAACGCGCCAGTGTGCGTGGAGCTAGCTCCGGGAGAAACGGACCCGTTGAAGATTGCGATGAAGGAGCTTCAGGAGCAGAAGATTCCCATCATAATTAGGCGATATTTGCCTAGTGGGGCTCACGAAGACTGGGCCGTAAATGAGTTGACAATAAGTGACAACTAGTCAAATGATAAGTAATGATAAGTAATGAATAGAGAGAAAAAGGAGGAGGAGGTTTATTCTGTCTTATTTATTTTTATTTTTATTCAGCAACCTCTGCAACAGCAACTTCTGACTTCTGCATTAGTGTGATGCAATCGCCCTTCAACAAAATACGCCCAATCTCGGTCTTAGCTCCGGTGCTCATGTTGACCTCCTTAGCCTGGTCAAGCGTTATGTTCATGTACTCGTCAAAGCCAATGATTTGGCCTTCAATCCTCATCTTGGTGTCTTCAAACAACCAAATTGTGATCAGAGTTTTTTCTTGAAGGAATTTGAATATTAAGTTGATGGGTTGGGTCATGACTGTGAATGGAATGGATAGGAACAACAAGGAGGAGATTGAGGAGGGGGTGAAGTTGGGTGGTGAGTGAAGTGTAGATGTGGAACATAAAACATGGATGGTATTGGCAATTGCATTTGTGTTTGTGAAACAAGGTGGGGGAGGGGGAGGAGGGGGAGGAGGGGGAGGAGGGGGAGAGGGGGAGGGGTCACAATACACACAACCAATCAAACCCTGACTCACTCACCTTTTTTGACTCTGTTACGCTGCATGGTGCTATTTAGGATGGGAAATGGGTAAGGTCCGGATGTTTTGTTGAGGATGTTGTGATGATACTTTAGAGTTGGAAAGGAGCAATTGGGGGTATGTTGGTGGTATTGTGGGCTGGTGTAAATTAAGTTCAGGTTGGGGTGGTGTAAATTTCACCAATCCCACACCCAAACACAATCACCCAGAAAAGTGATTCACGGTTTCTGATCTGAATATGGCTCATATCCTAACTGCTTTAGCTGGTAGGTTTCTCTAACGCAATATATTCGCAAACCTGAGAATGTTGAGGCGAAATACTCACATTACGACTTCGCCGCTCATTTTTGTCTTGAATCCTTTCCACACACCCTTTCCTAGGCAACGTCGTGGATGTTGTCAAACCTGTCCGAGCGCTGCTCTCTGTATCCGACAAGACTGGGCTTATCCCACTCGCAACTGCCTTGTCAGCCGCCGGCGTGGAGCTTCTCTCCACCGGGGGAACTGCCAAGGCCATTCGTGATGCTGGCATTGCAGTGATTGATGTCTCTGACCACACTGGCGATCCGGAGTGCTTGGATGGTCGCGTGAAGACTCTCCACCCTAAGATCCACGGCGGCCTCCTCGGCGTCCGCGGGAACGCCCAGCACGAGCGCGAAATGAAGGAGAACGGAATTGGTTTGATTGACATTACGGTTCTGAATTTGTACCCTTTCGAGGCTACGGTCGCAAAGGGGTCCACCTTCGACCAGTGCATCGAGAACATTGACATTGGCGGGCCATCCATGCTCCGGTCCACCTCCAAGAACCACGCGTTCACCACCATTGTCACCAGTCCAAGTCAGTATGACGAGGTCATTGCTTCTTTGAAGGAGCATGGGGGTACAACCCTTGCTTTGAGGAAGAGGTAAGAGAGAAGCGCGAGAAGCGCGAGAAGCGCGAGAAGCGCGAGAAGCGCGAGTTCCGTCATTCCATCTCACCCACATTTAACATAATTATAATTATTCAGATACGCGGCCCGGGCATTTGCCACGTCTGCCGCGTACGACTCTGCCATTGCGAACTACTTCGCCGAGCAGCTTGAGACAGAGGCGCCGGTGACAACCCGAGTGTACAAGCCCGAGTTCGGCTTGAAGTACGGCTGCAACCCTCACCAGAAGCCAGCGGAGATTTCGAGCGTGCTCGGCAAGGATTTGCCGTTTTTGGTCAAGAATGGAAAGCCCGGATACATCAACTTGCTGGACGCTGCGAATGCCTGGCAGCTGGTCAAGGAGCTGAAGGAGGCTACGGGCCTGGCGGCCGCGGCGAGCTTCAAGCACTGCTCCCCCGCAGGAGCTGCCCTTGCTGTGAACCTCTCCCCCGTGGAGGTGAGTGGCTCGTATGATGCTCATGTGATGATGCTCATGTGCTCGCATTTCTTCTTTTTCTTTAACTGACATTTTTTATCACTTAGGCCCAGGCCTACGAAGTGACAAGCGAGGCTGCCGCAGCCCTCACCCCCGTTGCCCTCGCCTACCTCCGCGCCCGCAACGCCGACCCCATGTGCTCCTTCGGGGACTTTGCGGCGGTGAGCGACGTGGTCGACAAGGACACTGCCCTCATCCTGAAGAAGGAGGTGAGCGACGGAATCGTGGCGGCCGGCTACACCGACGAGGCGCTTGAGATCCTCAAGACCAAGAAGAGCGGCAACTTCATCATTCTCGAGGCGACCAAGGGCTACACGCCGCCCAAGATGGAGTACAGGGAGGTGTACGGTGAGTGAGCGAGCGAGCGAGCTTTGAGGAAGACGAGAATATATATATATATATATATTATATATATATATATATATATATACGAGCACCCCACTAAACCCTTCTTCGCTCGGCGCAGGCATGACCTTCAGCCAGAAGAGGAACGACACGGTCATTGGACCCGAACACATGAAGGAGAGCGTCACCAAAACGCCCCTCGACGAGGCGGCCAAGAGGGACATGATCCTCGCCAGCATTACCCTCAAGTACACCCAGAGCAACAGCGTCGGCTACGCTAGAAACGGTATGATGGTCGGAGTCGGGGCGGGGCAGCAGAGCAGGGTGGACTGCGTCAAGCTGGCGGGCAGGAAGGTCAGCACGTGGTATTTGAGGCAGCACCCCAAGGTGCTAGCCCTCCCCTTCAAGGAGGGAGTCAAGAGGCAGGACAGAGTCAACGCTAGGGTTAGGTACATCGAGGGAGACTTCACAAGCTTGGAGAGGTGAGCGAGATGAGTCCCGCGAAATGGCTACAGACATAATAAATAGCTACATCCACTTACTAACTATAAATAACATAATATTCCACTCAATTCGTATCGTTTGGCTCGCTTGGTTCGCTCGGCGCAGGGCCCGGTGGGAGCAGAACTTCGCCGAGGTCCCAGAGCCCTTGAGCGAGGAGGAGAAGGCCAAGTGGATGGCCACGGCTGATAAAATCGTTTTGAGCAGTGACGCCTTCTTCCCTTTCAGGGACAATATCGACGTTGCGGCCAAGCTTGGAGTCAAGTACATTGCCCAGCCCGGAGGAAGCGTGCAGGATGCGAACATCATCGAGTGCTGCGATGAGTACAACATGGCTATGGCCATGACAGGGGTGCGATTGTTCCACCATTAAACTTAACAATTAATTTTTCCGGAAACGTAAAAATATATGAGCTACTTTTTTGCAAGAGACAACTTTTTCCCTCTCCCCTCACACCTGCCTGAAGAGGTTCTCTTCCTGCTTCGCTTCCGCTTTCTTTCTCTCTGCGTGTTGAATATTCAACTTTTCCAACCCTTTTAAATCCAAATCAATCTTCTCGTCAATTTCATTTTCACCTTCAACTTCTTCTTCATCTTTATTCTCCCCACCCCTTCTATCAAACTTCTTAAAAATACTGTCTGCCCAATACCGCGCCAGCAGCAATCTGCACAGCCTCCTATCCGCCCGAAACGATTGCCCCCTGACTCCGGTCACAGTCTCCAGCTCAACCTCCTCCTTCGCCTCCTCGTCGTCGTTCTCCTCCGCCTCCTCAGTCTTTTTGCTACGAGGCATCAACTTAGGGCCACCAAGGCGGGGCAAGAAAGCGAAAAAGGTTTTGATGGATTCGTCGAGAACTGAGTCGCTTTCAACATCGAAAATTCCGTCGTTGGTCAAAGTGAAGCCACCCCGCTTGTCAAAATCGACCACGTTCTCGAAATCAACCTCCGTCTCTCCTCGGCCGTCGAGCTTGTAGCCGGTCACGTTGAAGTTCGCGACCTGCTCAACGACCGCGCACAGCACCACCAAGTACGCACCCCCGATGCTGTACTTTGACTTCAAAATTTCGGACACCTCATCGCGCGGAATTTGGAAGATGCGCCGCTTTTCCTTTGCAGGCAGGGAGAGGACAAACTGCAGGATGTCGGGGAGGGAAGAGGAACGAGCCTTGTAGGTGGGCATTGTGGTCTTCATGCCCTTTCGAAGGTTGACCCGATCGGCCCAGATCTCCTCCTTCATGAAGGTTGGCCAGGGAGTGTCCACTTCCTTCTTGCCATCGTCGGTTTCCAGATCGGAGCAAGCCTGCATGAACTCCACCATGTTCATTCCCATGTGAGAGATGCCACAACATGTGCAAGAACCTCCATTCACGTATTCAAACATGGAACGATCAACAACCCAATCATCACTGAATCGACCCATTTGGGCTTTTGGACTTTTGGACTTTTGGAGACGAGACTTTTGGAGAAGGAGAAGGAGAACAAGAAGAAGAAGAAGAAGAAGAAGAAGAAGAAGAAGGGGTAAATTACTATTTTTGGTTGTGATCAGTGGGCGGCTGAAAAGGCCCTGGATAGCTGAGAAGTAAACATACAAAAGCACGCATACGACGACAACATTGGCTCGCACAGGAAGCTCAGACACACACACATACTCTTGCCAGTGTGGGCGTGCGGTCGATTTGCTTCAATCAACAGGCCCTCACCACACGAGACTATGATGGAGAAATTCACCTCGACATTGCCCATGGAGTGGAGCCTGTGCTGAGATCATCGGCTTGCTCTCCCTCACTCCCGAGCTAGCTCGTTCGTTGGGTGGTGAGGAGATGCTCCGCTTGTACGCAACATGGTTTATGGAGAAGTGATTTGATGAAGTGGATCAGTTCACGATTAGGTGCGAAGATCTCCTCGTCGACAACCTGTTTGAGGAGGTGTTCGTCAAAGGAAGGTGGGAAAGGGGGCGGAGGACATTTCCTTGGGGGTGAGACGGAGGATGGTTAGTATGTCTTCTTGGGCAAGCATAAAATTCACAATTTAGCTGGAGTGGTGTTGCCATCATAATCTGTAGCTTGAAGAGGAGATGGATGCTGATGGATCATTCGAAGAGCAAGAAACACGAGGGGCGTAAGAGTAGAGCAGAGCAGAGCAGAGCAGAGCAGAACAGGGGATGAAAATTGATTTAATGCAAAGTTGCCTTGATTTTCTTGGAATTACTTGTTTTTAGGTTTCCACCTTGTTGGGGTGATCTGAACGGGGAGGTGGGCTGGGGATAGGAAGGAGAGAATCTCGGAGGCGACGTTGTAACCGCCGTCGTGCACGCACTCGCCGAGAAGTCTAATGGTGTGGGCGTAGTTTGGAGTCCGCCGGGAGTGTTTGGGGAAGGACACAAATTCCCACTTGTAGACAATGTGGAGAATGAGGTTGAGGATGGGGGTAAGGGCTGTGAGGTGGTACTCTCGGCAGGGGGTGATTCTAACCGTTTTGTCGTGGTTGGCCGAAACAATGTAGTTGGAATCGGCCGTGAAGATGGCCTGGCTCGTGGCGTATTCCTGCTCGAACATGTGCTTGCGCTCGAAAGTCTCAGCATCCCAGATCTTCATCGTTTGGTCGTAGCCACCGGCACTCACAAGAATACGCCCGTTGGGGGAGTATGAGACGCTACTGACGGATCTAGAGGGGTGAGCCTCGTCTATGCTCTTCACCAAGCTTCCATCGGCAGGGTTCCAAAATTTGATGGATCTATCGTCACTTCCCGAGCAAAGGAGTTTGCAGTCGGGAGAGAACGAGAGGTACTGGACGCTGCCGGTGTGGCCCTCCAACGTGTGCGCTAAGATGGCATTTCCCTCGTTGAAGCTGTAGGTCTTGATGGACTTGTCGTAGCTTCCAGTAGCCAGCTGCTTGCCGTCGGGGGAGAAGCACACTGCCATAATACAATTTGTGTGATCCTCTAGCTCTTGCACTCCCGCCCACTCGCCACCATCCCCCGACTCCGACCAAATCATCAACTTCCCACCACCATCACCAGAAGCAATGTGGGAGCCTGATGGAGAGACGGTGACGCATGAAGCAGCATATTCATGTCCCACCAAGGTCTGTACCAACTCGAGGGAAGGGCTGAATACCTTCAAGCCATTACCCCCAGAAACATCATAGCCCCACCCACAAGCCACAAGTGAGCCATTTGGAAGATAGCAAAGACCTGTAACAGTTCCAGCAAATGCATTGTCAGCTCGATATTCCATAATGTCTGTTTTGGCCTTTTTGGCTTAGAATTGTATTTATTGAATCGCTCGATGCCACATATTCAGTATCCCTTGACAACGCCAGCTGAAAAACTTTATTACGATGGCCTCGAACTATAATCTCCACCATGTAAACAGCGTGTCTTTTTTGAGATTCACTTGGGGTAATTATTATTTACTTATTTTTTTTCAAACACTTTTTCAAATCTCAAATCTTATTCCCACCATTTCAAGTTGACTCCACTTATTATCAACTGGATAGACTCCAAATTGCAATTTGCAGCAGAAAGACAATACATAATAATATCCAGTCCGAACGTTTGATATTGCTTTCGACAATAGTTTCTTTCCATCATGGTTGACCCAGTGACAGTTGTGCCAATCCGCAAGAGTAGCGGCCGTATCTGGCGCGATAAGCCAGTTGTGAACACGGACGGTTTGGTGAGACATTTTAGTTTGTGTTGTTTTCTTTTTCCTTCCTCTTTCATAGCCACTAACCCCCCATTCCATCAATTTATTTACATTTCCATTCACACAAATCACCCCCACTTCACATCCCACATCCCACACCCCACACACTCTCAGCTGTCCATATTCACCTTCCCTGCCCCCACATCCACAACCTCCTTGAACAACTTCCTCCTGACCTCCTTCTCCGCCTCGTCGAAGCCCTCGTTCTGCGCTTCCGACTCGCGCGGCAACATCTTCCACTTCTCCCCCTCCTCGAACACCTTCTCCCGCGTGTCCAGCCCCTCCTCCTCGGGCGTCCACCGCACGGGTCCCTGCACCTCGATGGCTTTCCGCCAGTCCGAGTCCGGCGCTTCCGCCAGCAGTGAGTTGAATTTGATCACAGGTTCCGCCTCTGGCACAATCAGCCGGGTGGTCGGCGGCGGATCCTCGGCTGCAACCGCGGCCGCATCCCCGTCCGAATTCCACTCCTCCTCGCACGACCGCGCGGTTACCTGCTTGTCGTGCCAGAGCTCCAACACGTTGCTCGCCGTGAGCTGCAACCTGGCCTCGGTATGGCGCGACGACTCTGGCAAGCTGAAATTGGCTCGGAGCATGCCCGGCAGCTTCACCAGCGGGCGGGTCGTGACGGCGTGCAGCAGCAGCGCGAGGTCGGGCAGCAACCGGGAGGTGGCGCTGCTGTTCTCCGACAGCAGCCTGGCGCTGTTCGACGCTGACTGGTGAGCGACGAGCGAATTTCATTCACTGAAATAACCTTCTCAACTATTTCTAATTTTGCTCGCATTATTCGCTGCTCTCGTACTTCGTTGAAAATGCGCCTCGCCTCGCCTCGCTTCACTTCACTTCGCTCGGCGCAGCTTCGCCATGACCCGGCAGTACGTCCTGCCCGCCACGGAGGGCAGCGTGAGCCTAACGTCCTTCGACGTCAGCCCGGACGGGAAGTTCCTCGCGGCGAGCGGGAACAACGGCATGCTATACCTGTGGGACATGCAGGTGAGCGAGCGAGCCTTGACTACATCCACCTCTGTGAACTAACGTTATATTCCACTCAATTCTTTTTGACTCGCAGAGCGACGTTCTGTGCCTCATTGCCGAGATGCCCCCCAGCGCTGCGAGTGTGGTTATGATAGAGTGGTCTGGGTCTGGGTTAGGAAACAACAACCTCTTCGTGCTCGGAGACGACGGCCGAATCCTCAACCTCGACTTCAACCCAGCATCGTGCACGGTGAACTTCGAGCTCACCAGTCCCAACCAGGCCTTCACCCACTTCGCGGTGGACAGAGCCGGCAAGTATTTGACTGCGTGCACCAGCCACGGCACGGTGAGGATGTACGATTTGGGGGTGAGCAGGACCACTGCCACGGCGGTCAAGGACGCGAGGAGGAGGATGGGGATGAGCACGGACCAGATTGAGATGGCGTTGCACACCAGGTGAGCGTGCCAAATGACAGAAGAGTGCGTGTGAAGCGACTAACCCACTCTTGCCCCACGGACTTCAGAACTCCTTTCTTTCCGACCAGCGGAGGCTCTGGTACTGGCACATCTGCTGCCTACCCCGTTGTCAGCCCCACGGCGGCTTGGGCTGCGCACGGCGGAGAGAGGGGCGGGAATGGGGATGATTTCGACGTGGGCGTGGTTAAGAGCGACTTGATTGAGAACGTTTTCGGAAATGCAAACAGGCTTAGAACAAAAACCAGCAAGGAAAAGTTGGCTAAAAAGGTGGAGAAGGGGGGCGACGTGTTGCGGCGCCAAACGCAGGACTATTCCCGACCCAACAAGGAAAATAACAACAACAGCAACAAATCTTCGGGCACCAACCGGTGGGAGCCCCTCTACCGGCTAGCCCGGTTGGACCCCACCGAGACGCGGTTGAACACCCGGAAGCTCAAGTCGCTCCTGGACTCGTACGGAGAGTACCCGACCAAGTACAGGCTGCTTTGCTGGAGGTTCTTGCTGCAGCTCCCCGAGAACCACGACGCGTTTGCCATTCTGGCCAACAAGGAAATTCACCCCGCGTTCGTGGGGCTGACCGACAGGTACCCGCTCAAGAACCAGAGGGTCTTCAAGAAGTTCCAGTCGGTGTTGTCCTCCCTTGCCCACTGGAGCCCGGTGTTCGGGGAGGCCGAGTTCGTGCCAGGTGAGCGAGCGAGCGACGAAGCGAGCCAGCAACAAACTGAACTAACCAAACCTACTCTGCAGCTCTCGCCTACCCCTTCGTGTCGCTGTTCCACGTGGACGATTTGGCGGCCTTCGAGACCGTCATGGCCGTGCTGCTGCACTGGGGCGGAAGCTGGCTCCAAACTTTCCCTCACCCTCCCATCCCGGCCCTGAACACCGTCGAGCAGATCATTCACAGTCATGACCCTAAATTGATGAGCCACCTGGTTGCGCTCAACGTGAGCAGTCAAGTTTACGCATGGAGTTTGTTGAGGAGTGTGTTCACCGAGGTGTTGAACAAGGCCGAGTGGCTCAGGCTGTGGGACCACATGTTCACCAACGCCCACGACCCAAGTTTGCTGCTGTGCGCTGTTGCTGCGTACAGCATCTACAACCGCAATGCGCTGATCGCGAGCAAGGACAAGAAGGAGGTCGAGCCGTTTTACAGGAGGCAAAATGCAATTAACATGGGCGACTTCATTCTGCTAGTGTGTGAGCTGAGGCGAAAGACGCCGGCGAGCGTGCTTCCGAAAACCGGCTCCAACGGAATTGGCATTAACGACGATAGCAACACAAGCAAGGGGAAAGGCAAAAAGGCAGGCAAAAACCAAACCAAGGAGGGGAGGGACGCCGAGGAGGGCGGAAATGTGCTGAGCTCGGTCTTGTCCACACCATCGACCCCCTGGCCGCTTCCCAGGGGCATGTACCCGGTGTTCCACGGCTACCCCAAGTTCGTGGTGGACTTCCAGATCGCCGAGAGGTCCAGGCTGGCGGCCGAGGAGGAAGAAGTGAGGAGGAAGAGGAGGCTGCTGGAGGCCCTGAGCGAACGGGCCAGGGGTCTCGCCAACGAGGAGGAGGCGTGGCAGAAGCAGCAGGAATCGTTGATCCAGGCCGAGGAGACGAGGAGGAGAACCGCCGAGGATGGGGAGGTGAGCGAGCGGAGTGCGAAACACCGTGCACATCCATCCAGTACTGGGGGAACTAACCTACTCAACTATTTTTGCTTCGCTCTGCGCAGTTGAAGCGGCTCGAGGAGGAAAAGCACATCAACGACATCAGCCGCGAACGGCGCCTGGCCCAGATCGAAATGATGGAGGAGGCCGCCCAGAAGGCCATGCACTCGTCGGCAGCGATGAGGGTGGCTGAGAGCAAGCGCATAGACGACGAGCTGGCTAGGGTCAGCCAGAGGGCCGAGTACACTTTGAAGCAGCGGCAAGAGGAGGAAACGTTGTTGAACTTGGAGAACCAAACGAGTAATCGGATCAGGAACCTACAGACTGCTCGGAGCGAGGAGGAGAGGAGCAGGGAGCTGAGGAGCGAGCTCAAGAGCAAGGAGGACAAGGTGAGCGAGCGGAGGCGGAGGCGGAGCGCGGGGGGGGG
>Ga0302116_1002388_pt1 | contig 11011 bp, 10 predicted proteins | sample AG5_SCM_MG_FD_203124 | JGI IMG/M metagenome (GOLD analysis project Ga0302116, IMG submission 203124) | Marine microbial communities from Western Arctic Ocean, Canada - AG5_SCM | ecosystem: Environmental > Aquatic > Marine > Oceanic | place: Canada: Western Arctic Ocean | collected 2017-10-01 | reverse complement strand
GACATATTTTTTTTGACATTTTTTACCACCCCCCCCCCCCCCGCCCCCGCCGCCTTTCGGCCTCCGTTCTTGAACTGCTGTTCCTTTAGCTTCCTCTCCAAAACAAACGCATCAGCAATTTCATTCGTTTTGTCAATGAGCTGCCGTTCCTTTTCCTTTTCCTCATCCTCACCCTCATCTTCATCTTCATCTTCATCCTCACCCTCACCCTCACCCTCACCCTCACCCTCATCTTCATCCTCATCCTCATCCTCCCCCACCATCGGATTCTTAATAAACCCAACCCTCTCGCTCCCCGTCCTGACCAGCCCACTCTCAAGCAAGTTTTTAGTAACCTTGGTCGTCCTCTTTTTCTTCGCGCTCCCTTCGAACTTGTAGTTCTCCAGCGCGCTCCTGATGAACTTGTTATTTAAATGCGGGTACTTGTCCCTTACCTCGTTGAAGGACAGATTCGACAGACTCTGAAGGATAGTGTAGGTTCCGCATTTTGCGCCCAACGAACGGTCGTTTTGCATAATGAGACCTAGCTCGCCAAGATAATTGCCGTCAGAGAGCTTCACCACGCATTTTCCAGCACTGTTCATCATCTCCAACACTCCGCTAACAATGATGTACAACTTGTCAGCCTCGTCCCCATAGCTGAACACGTAGTCGCCGGGCAAGAAGATCTCCTCCTGCAACCTGTTCAGGATATCCTTGATGACGTTTCCTGAGAGGCCAAAAAACAGGGGAATGTCTCGAACGAGCTTGTGGCAGACGATTTGTACTTCCTGGCTCAACGGAACATTCAGCGTGTTCATAAAATCCGTCAACCTTTCCGTTTCGAAATGTCCTTTTAAATGCCAAATGTAGAAGAAGTATTGGTCGACCCTTTGCTTCAGAATGGTGGGCAACTTCATCTCGTCCATCGTTTTGCTTATAGTCGTAAACTTGTCGTTAAACGCCTTCTTCTTGGCGTTGAGCATGTGATCATGGATATGACCTCCCCGTAGAAAACGGCGCTGAACACCAGCCCAACCAGCAGGCTGAATGTACAGAAAACAGATTCCCAAAACGTGATTGGGTTGATGTTTTCGCCGCCCATAAACATTGCAGTTGTCAGGTAGATAACGTTCACATACATCGAAGCCGCGTTGGCCTGGTCCATGGAGATTTGGATTAGCTCGTGTGTGAACCAGCACTTGTCCTCGTCCAAGCCACAGTTGTGGTTCGCAATGCTAATCCAAGTGCACGCAATGAAGTGCAGCACAATGTAGCAAACCATCATGAGCGTCCCCATCTGCTTCAAAGTTTTGTTCGTTTTGTGGCTCGCTCCCTCGCCCAGAATGTTCTTCTCGGTGTTGCTTCCGAGGTACACCAGGAGGCGGAAGATCGATTGGGAGAGGATCAGCACCCCGATGAGGGTGAAGACATCGGATTTGGAGTAAAACAGGGAGAAGGGGATTGCGTTGTAGAAGCAAAATAGAGTGTTGACAAGCATGTTCGTCTTGAACTTCTTGCCCGCCAGCTCCATTTGCTGATTCTCGTAAAAAACATGCGCGAATCTCCCAAGAAAAACGAGATCAATAACAATCAACGAGCTGAGCAAGAAGTTGCTGTACTCCGCCTTGGGAAACCCGATGATCCATGGTACCGCCAGCCCCCCATACGTTGCCGAGATCATCAACGCGGAGGCATATTTTGCCTGCTGCCGCTGGATTTTAATCACAGTTGTAAATAGATCATTGCTGTCAAGGTCTGCTTCATCAATTTGTCGAAGATTGAATTGCTCGTGAATTTTTTTGAGTTCGTGGGTTGAAGCTGGAGAAAATGGGGTGGGGAGGGGTGAGGGGGGTAAAAAATTGGTTGGAGTGAGTTGCAGTTGTAATTAGGAACCCTTCCCTTCCTCTCGACACCTTCTCCCACCGTCTGTACTGCTACAACCAGACCGGCGGAAGTCTCCTCCCGTCAAGCAGTGATAATTGGATGTAATTCGTTCATGACGTTTCTCCGGTCATCGGTAATGGGGAGGAAGGAGGAGGCCCCTGCGGGGGAGGCGCCACTGCACCGGTTTCCCTTATTCTCGACAGGGAGATAATAAAAAACTCACCTCTCTTATTGAGTTTCTCCGCCTCACTCTGACTCCTTGTCTCTTTTTGCTCCCCTTCCTTTTTTTTCTTCTTCTTCATGGCCACGCCTTCTTCTTCCAAATCAAAATCGAAATCATCCTCCACACCACCTTCTTGAAAACCTGCTGATTGCGATCGTTGGAGGCTCGGTCTTTTGGTGGTGGTGGTGGTGCCGCTGCTAGACTTGCTTTCGTCGCTGGAGCTGAATCTGGTTTGCTGAGATTCGGCCGCAGCTAGAATACTCTGCCGCATGAACTTCGCCGTACTCCCCGGACTGGTACTGTTTTTGAAGGAACTTTGGTTCGGGAACAAATTTAATTTTTTTGGGGTTGCCTTCACAATATCTTTCATTTTATCAACAGAAGCAATAGTTACAACTGAAGACGGCCGAGTAGATTTAGGCAGAGTTGTGGTTGATTGTGTTGTGGTTGAATGCGACCGTGCATTTTTCGCGCTGCTTTCACCCTTGAATCCTTCCATTCTTGCAATGTAAGCAGGTGTGGTGGAAGCTGGCAACATTTTTGTAACAAATCCACAAGTAAATAAATCGGTAGGGGAGAGGACTTGTTTTTTTTTCTTCGAATTCTTCAACGTTTTGTCCTTGGCTTAGGAGCAGATTGGCAAAATTCCAGAATTGAATCTTCCACGTAGTAAAAATTCAGTTTTGGGCTTGGGAATTTTCTGAAAAAATATTTTGTTAAAATCACCCTCAAGCCATCCATCTGTAAACATTCGTTTTTCAAGAAAAAACTTAAACACATCCCCATAGAAAAGAGCAAATGAGTAGTTCATATATACGTCCAACCGCCCTTGATGGCTCCCCGGTGTACTGCACCCACGAGGTAAGTAAGCCGTCACCCCGACCCGAAAACTTTTTACGGTTGTAAACAGTTATCCAGATCTTCCACCTCCCAACCCCCTTTGCTGCTCCAATTTACTTCCCACATAACTCACAAGACTCATAAGAACTCCCACTAACCCCCCTGCACCCCCTATCCCACCCCCATCATATCACCCCATCTCGCAGGAAGTCCTCGGCAACTACTATTCGAACTCCACTTTCAAGATCTGTGAGTTTACTGTGGTCCAGTGCGTGGCATTCGGTATCATTGTCGCTTGTCTTGCATGCTCCTTCGCATCCGTCCTCAACGGCCAGATGAAGAAGTTCCCAGAGGGAAACGACCTCATGAACAAGATTGCGCTGCAGATCCGAACAGGGTCAAAGTCCTTCCTCACCACCGAGTACAAGTACCTGACCGTATTCTGCCTCTTCCTGTCCACCCTCCTCGTGATCCTGTTCTCCCTCCACGAGTCCAAGGTTGACGGAACCGATGGCGTCCGCAAGGGAGCCTGCTTCATCGTTGGAGCGATCCTCTCCGGAGCTACCGGTTTCTCCGGCATGCTCACCGCCACCTCGGCCAACGTCCGCACCACCCAGGCTGCCATGGACCACGGTCTTTCCGGCGCCTTAAAGTGCGCCTTCACCGGCGGTGCCGTCATGGGCTTCAGCGTTGTTGGAACCGGCCTGGTTGGAGTGAGGTGAGAAAAAAATACTACTTATTATATATTACAACAACAAACACAACATTTACTTTCACAAAAATATCACGAACAACACTAACACCTTCCTTAGCGCGATGTTCTGCTTTTGCGCAGCGGGCCGCTCCACCATGAGCGACTCCGCGCGTATGATTGCCGCCGTCGACAGCCTTTCCGGCTTCGGTTTCGGAGCTTCCGCCATTGCCCTCTTCGCCCGCGTTGCGGGCGGAATCTACACCAAGGCCGCCGACGTTGGCGCCGACCTCGTCGGCAAGGTCGAGGCCGGAATCCCCGAGGACGATCCCCGCAACCCCGCCGTGATTGCCGACAACGTCGGGGACAACGTCGGCGACGTCGCCGGCATGGGTGCCGATCTCTTTGAGTCCTACGTCGGGTCCATCATCGCTGCCGCCACCCTCGCCGGTGCCGACATTGCCCTGGTCGCCCTTCCGTTCTGGATCTCCGCGGTTGGCATCTTCGCCTCCTTCTTCGGCTACTTCATGGTGAGGACCACCAACGACGCCTCGCAGAAGGACCTCATGTGGGCCCTGAACAAGGGAATCTTCACCGCCAGTATTCTCTCCATGGGCATCAACGCCGTCACCATCGTGTTCCTCTTCGAGGGGCGCATGGAGCAGGGGTGGAACATCTACTGCTGCATGATTTTGGGCCTCGTCAGCGGCCTTTTTATCGGCCACGCCACCGAGTTCTTCACCAGCTACGAGTTCAGCCCGGTTAAGAGCATCACCGATGCCGGAATTACCGGCCCTGCCACCGTCGTCATTCAGGGCCTCGGTGTTGGTATGTTGAGCACCGTGCCCACGGTCTTCATCTTGGTTGGAGCTATTTTGGGCTGCAACGAGCTTGCCGGAGGTGCGTAGGAAGAGTAAAGAGATTGAAAGAGATTCAACCAACAACAAACTAAACTAACAACGCGCGCTCACCAGGATACGGAATCGCCATTGCCGCCGTCGGCATGCTCTCCACCCTCGGAATCACCCTGGCCACCGACGCTTACGGCCCGGTCGCCGACAACGCCGGTGGAATCGCCGAGATGGCCAACCTCCCCGAGGCCGTCAGGGAGACCACCGACGCTCTGGATGCCCTCGGCAACACCACTGCTGCCACCGGAAAGGGATTCGCCATCGGATCCGCCGTCCTCACCAGGTGAGCGAGCAAAGCGAGCGATACAGACACAAGGCTTCATCCACAACTAAAACTAACTTTAACTACTACTTAAAACATTAATTCCACTCATTTCTTTTGACTCGCCAAACTTCTTTTGCTCTTTCGCTCGGCGCAGTCTCTCCCTCTTGACCGCCTTCAAGGAGAAGACCGGCGTCGCCGTTGCCGACATTGCCGACCCCATCGTCCTTTCGGGAGCCATGTTCGGAGCCATGCTTCCGTTCCTCTTCGCCGCCTTGACCATGCTGAGCGTCCAGAAGGCCGCTGGAGCCATCATTGTCGAGGTCAGGAGGCAGTTCCGCGACATCCCGGGACTCATGGAGGGAACCGCCGAGGCTGACAGCATGAAGTGCATCGAGATCAGCACCCAGGCTTCCGTCGAGGAGGTGAGCGAGCTGCGTCACAACCTTGTGTTGTGTATGGTTTCTTGTTGCGTTGCAAAAAACTAACCCACTAAATTTTCTTAGATGGTCCTCCCCGGACTCTGGGCCGTCTTGACCCCCATCACCGTTGGTTTCCTGGTCGGACCCACCTGCCTGGTTGGCCTGCTCGGAGGAAGCATCTGCAGCGGAATGATGCTCGCCATCATGATGAGCAACGCCGGAGGAGCCTGGGACAACTCCAAGAAGTACATTGAGATCGAGGGAGCGTGCGGAGGAAAGGGAACTGACACCCACAAGGCCTGCGTCGTTGGAGACACCGTCGGAGACCCGTTCAAGGACACCTCCGGACCCAGTCTTAACATTCTCATCAAGTTGATGAGCATGGTCAGTCTGACCATTGCGCCTATCATCAGCGGAAACGCCAACTGGGAAAACTGGGAGTACGGCCTTATCCCCTCCGGGTTGCTGTTGTTCGGAACCCTGCTGGTCTACAAGCTCTACTGGTCGGTCAAGCTGGACATCACCAAGATGCCCGAGGCCGCCAAGGAGAGCGGAGAGTACAAGGAGGTTGCCAAGGCGACTGATCTTGTCGTTGCCGATGGAACTGCTCTTTAAAAATTTTGAAGCGGGGATGAATAGAAGATCGCTGTCTGTTGAATTGAACCACACTAAAACGTAATAAATGGAAATTAATATAAATAAATTTGTCTTTCGTTGTTCTAATGCAACCGATCGGTGTAATCCTCGACCTTCAAATCTGTGTCTTCGTCACTCAACATAAAGAATCGTTGAGGTTTGCCGGCAACAAAGTCTATGCCTTGTAAATCGATCGATCGCCAGACGAAATTGTCATAAGAGCGATAGAATAACTTTCGCTGCATCGGTAGCTTCATGATGCTCCATTCTGTCGACTCCATTTTGTTGAGAGGATTGCCGTTATCGCTAGGGATCATGCCAAGGATTATGTGAACGCTGTTAATCAGCCCGTTAACCACTTTCATCGCATCCATGATGTTCTGCGGAGGATTTATCTGGAGCGTGTGCTGCTTCAAAACAAACGCTCTGACGAACCGGTTGGCCGGCGTGTAGCCTCCTGGCAGCCCTAGCAAGTTGACACCGTGGGAGATCCCCGAGGGTAGCTCATCCTGCGTCGCCAGCTCCTTCTTGCCGCTAATGTCCAACGACCAAGATGAGGCGTCCGCCCAGTTCGTCCCGATGGCGGCGTAGTTGTTTAGGTTCTGCAGGTGCCAGGTGTAGTGAGGATCATTGGTCAGGACGCCCGCAATGTTCTCGGACATCACCAGCTCACCATTGATATACTCGACCACCAATGTATCGCCAAACTCATCAACCACACTCCAATGAACGCGATCAGATCGCGGAACGTTGTTGCCGAAGACAACAACCGCCTCTAAATAAGATCGAGCTTCTTGAATTGTCCGGCAGCGCTCGAGCAAGTGCTTGGGCACCGAGGGGATGAAAATGTGAGGCTTGCTCAAATCTTTGAGCTCCAAATCTTGGTATTGAGCCTGTTGATGGGTCTGAACTGAGACTGTAAACCCGTATTCATTCATACCATCCACAATCACAACATCGGTGTCTCCCTCAACCGCAGAGAAACTTACAAAACCATGACTTAAATTTGAATCACCCCTTGGGTGAACTACTGCTCCCCAAAGTGAATCTATGTAACTTCCACCAAGTTCCATGGTCCGCCCCACAACCAGGTTGTCATCTTCAGTTGTGACATGTACGGTTGTGCAGCTGAAAGTAGTTGACAGTTGTGCAAGTAATAGTATGAAATGGAGCATCGAGCATTGCGCGAAATGCATATCTTTTCTTTTGTTCTTTTGATTTTAAGCTATGCTAGGTGCTATCACGCTATGTAAGTTTCCTAAACACCTAAAGTGCAAAAATAAGTAAAAAATTGCTTGAAAATTGCTTGCATTTTTTTGTTTAGCACTTTAGCACTTGCCACCTTGCACGTGTTAAATTTACAAAAATGAAGTACTTACTTCTTCCCGCTCTCGCGGTTTCGTACCGCCCCCATGACTCCATAAAATTTAGCCATCATGATTTTCACAAGCTCTTGTCTACCGAGGCCGAGAATGAATTTCACCCCAACAACCCTAATGCCAGCTTCCTCTGGAATCAAGCGGCAGATCACGAGTGGGAAAAGTCAGAATCCCTGCAGCGACGTCACTTGCAACAAGTAGACAGCAACCCATCTGATTTCTCAACCCCTTTCGTAGTTTGCTCTTCCCTTGCAAATTCACAAGGCTTTCATCGAAAGCTCGAGATTGAGGAACACTTCAAACCCAAGAAGGCTTTCCCGCTCTACAACAAGGACGATAAGTCCTGTTATTCCATCCATGCAACGCATTCTACAGCAACAGCAGCCCCCGCCTCCCTGACTGTGCACCCCTTCACCCCTTCAATGAAACTTCCGAAAAATTCTCTTTCAAGCATTGTCAAGGATGTTACGAATAATGCAGAGTCAATTCAAATGAACCTCTGCAAAACCCACGCCATCACGTACGAGTCTCGCGTACAGTTCTCAAACAAACTCTCGCAAGAGGTGAATGATCTATTTGAAGAGGACAGTTCGTCCCACAGAACCTTGGTGGAGTCTGACCTCCACCAGCACACCAGCAACAACTTGTTCTCAGGGATATTGAGCAGCAACACTAGCGAATGCGCTAAGCAGCTAGAGTACTTGCGGTTCGCAGCTGCGAAAGAATTTGAGTACGTGTATGTCGATGGCGTGAGCTTGGCATTCAGCTCCCCTGTTCACGAACAATGTTTAATTTCTCTTTTTGCCTTTTTGGCAACAAGAAACGAAATCTGTTCGTTGTCTCCCAAGCCGCGAATGCAGCTTAGGAACGCCGAGGCGCAGTGGATTGTCCAGTCTGGGAGTCCTAACAGTCGTCCCTTTTGGGAGTAAGTTACCACCAATACATTTTATGTTACCCTTACTTTTCACTAACAATAATTTACACAGCGCGGGCGTTACGGGTGAAGGCCAAGTTGTGGCAGTCTCAGACACGGGTATCGACCAGGTGAGTGAGCCTTGATGAAGACTCGAGCGATGAATACTGCGAATTGGCTACATCACTACTAAGTTAACATTATTCCACTCAATTAAATTATATTATATCGGCGCAGGACAACTGCTACTTTTATGATAACTCTGGCGACGTTACGACCTCGACGTACACGAATTATAACCTCAATCAGCAATTCACAAATTTGACGAAACGGAAGGTGATCCAGTACAACACCTTTCTTAACGATGCGAGGGATGATGATCAAGGTCACGGAACTCACGTGGCCGGTAGTATCGTCGGGCACAAGAGCCCGTCTGGGAAATCTGAAGACGAGAGTGACGGGAGAGCGAGTGGCATTGCGAAAGACGCCAAGGTTGCGTTCTTCGATGTGGGGGTTACCGCCGGAGGGTTGAGCACACCAACCGATGTCTCCTCGTTGTTCAACCCTGGGCGGGTTTCGGCCGGCGCTAACCTCCACTCCGCCAGTTGGGGCTCCACGGGTGCCACCTACCAGCAATCTGACCGCAACTTTGACGCTTACCAATATGCCCACCCCGACTTTCTAATCATGGTTGCTGCTGGTAATGATGGACCTGTATCTGGTAGTATCGGATCCCCAGCTAATGCCAAAAACATTATTTCTGTCGGTGCAACGGAATCCTACGGGGACGATCTAAATTGGTATCAGAAAGGATTTGAATACATGGCCTATTTCAGCAGTCGAGGACCAACCACTGACGGGCGAACGAAGCCCGATTTGCTCGCCCCGGGCTATTTTATGCTTTCTGCCAGCGGAATTCACTCCCAGACCGCAGAGTGCGATCTCAACGACGCGGGGATTCGATACACGGCAGGAACCTCCATGTGAGCGAGCGAAGCGAGCGAGCCTCGTGACAAAAGAGTGTGGAGCGACTAACCCACTCACTCCTAATTCACTCTTGCTCTCGTGCTTCTTTAAAAATGCACCTCGCTTCGCTCGGCGCAAGGCAACTCCTGTGGTGAGCGGGGCGGCTGCGCTTGTGTGGCAGTACTTTTCCCACGGGTATTATCCCACTGGTGGCAAAGTTGGCGCTAACGCCCTGAACCCAAAGGCCAGCTTGGTCAAGGCGGTGCTGTTGAATTCCGGGCAACCTATGAAAGGAAGCAACAATCAAGGTGGACAAGGGACAACGGACACTGCCATGTACGATAGTAACGAGAACTTCGGGAGAGTTAACTTGCTGAAAACGTTGAGACTAATTGGCCAGGTGAGCGAGCGAAGCGAGCGAGCTTTGAGGAAGACGAGAATACTCGCGATGAATCCCGCGAAATGGCTACAGACGGCTATATCCATTACTGAACTAACCTACTCAACTATTGTTGCTCGCTCGCTGCACTCGTGTTTCGTTGAAAATTGCGCAGAACACAATATCCACCTTTGCGGTGTATGACACCGTGACTGTCTCCGGCGCATCCAGGACCAAGGTCTTCGACTTCACAATCAACAATTCGGGGTGCTCGGCCGACGACTTATCAGGTAAGCGAGCGAGCCATGAGGAAGACTCGAGCGGTGGATCTCGCGAAATGGCTACAGACGGACGGCTACATGCAATACTGAACTAACCCACTCAATTCGTTTGGCTCGCTCGTTTCGCTCGTCTTTCATTAAAAATGCGCCTCGCTTCGCTCGGCGCAGTCACGTTGGTTTGGACCGACCCTGACATCAGCGCGGGCTGCACCAACTGTGTTTTGAACGACTTAGACTTGAAGGTAAAGTGGAAAGAGCATCACCAATTTCCATCCACTATTTGAACTAACCTCTCAATCTGTTTGGCACCTTCTTCGCTCGGCTCGGCACAGATTGTTAAGGGCGCAACAACCACCTACCCGAACGGGCGAACTTCTCCGGACAGCACTAACAATGCGGAGCGGATTAGAATCGACAACCCGGAAGACGGTTCCAAGTACACGGCCACTGTTACGGCCACAAACCTCGGCACCTCGACCCAAGGTTTCAGCCTAGTGTCCAGCGGATGCTTCAGTCAGGCCGAAGACGACTCGCCAAGTGCTAGCCCGAGTTCCTCACCATCCGCAGCACCGAGCGGAGCGCCGAGCAAGGCGCCTTCAGCAGCACCTTCAGCAGCACCTTCAGCAGCACCCAGTGCTGCCCCAAGTGCCAGCCCGAGCGGCTCACCATCCGCAGCACCGAGCGGAGCGCCGAGCGAGGCGCCTTCAGCAGCACCTTCAGCAGCACCTTCAGCAGCACCCAGTGCTGCCCCAAGTGCCAGCCCGAGCGCCTCACCAAGTGCTAGTCCGAGCAACGCTCCAAGCGGTGCTTCTTCTGGGGCGCCCACGATAAGTCCAGCACCTTCAGCATCACCCAGTGCTGCCCCAAGTGCCAGCCCGAGCGCCTCACCATCCGCAGCACCGAGCGGAGCGCCGAGCGATGCGCCTTCAGCAGCACCTTCAGCAGCACCCAGTGCTGCCCCAAGTGCCAACCCGAGCGGCTCACCATCCGCAGCACCGAGCGGAGCGCCGAGCAAGGCGCCTTCAGCAGCACCTTCAGCAGCACCCAGTGCTGCCCCAAGTGCCAGCCCGAGCGCCTCACCATCCGCAGCACCGAGCGGAGCGCCGAGCAATGCGCCTTCAGCAGCACCTTCAGCAGCACCCAGTGCTGCCCCAAGTGCCAGCCCGAGCGCCTCACCAAGTGCTAGTCCGAGCAACGCTCCAAGCGGTGCTTCTTCTGGGGCGCCCACGATAAGTCCAGCAC
>Ga0302116_1002386_pt1 | contig 11018 bp, 12 predicted proteins | sample AG5_SCM_MG_FD_203124 | JGI IMG/M metagenome (GOLD analysis project Ga0302116, IMG submission 203124) | Marine microbial communities from Western Arctic Ocean, Canada - AG5_SCM | ecosystem: Environmental > Aquatic > Marine > Oceanic | place: Canada: Western Arctic Ocean | collected 2017-10-01 | reverse complement strand
TGGAAACGGCGCCCGACAGTTTCACCGCTTGTCGCTCGAAAAAGTTGAAGTTGCCCCGGTTCGTGATGTAGTCGAAGCTCGCGAACGCTTCGGTCCAGGTTCGGTAAATATTGGGGGTCACCACGTGGACGAACCGGTCGTCCACCCAGGACATCCACTTCAGTTCCTTTTCGCTCGCCTTTGAGTTTTGTTTCGCGGTGCCGTTTTTTTTTTTTAACGACTGCGCGCTCGGCACGTTCAGTTCCAGCCACCGCATGATCTCGCTGCTGTTGTTGATCTGCGTTTCGTCCACCACCAACACCGGGACCTTACTGTATTCCTTGGAGAATTTCATCTCGCTTTTCGTAAGCGGGTTCACCTCCACCACGTCATACGGCACGCCGTGGAAGTCAAGCATGGCTTTGACTTTGTTACAGAAAGGACACACGTCGTACTGGTACAGGGTTACTTTTTTGAACGGCAGGCTGTCGATGGGGACCGCCGCTTTGGTTTCTGCTGTGGTGGTCGTCGCGAGTGTTGTGGCCACGACGCTGGTGGCGATCGCCGCGGTCGCGGTGACGACTCCCATCGATCGGAACGAGCCCGTGACTCGGAAGGAACCGAACGCGGTAACACCAGCGGCTCGCGGTGAGCTCACCGCGGAGACGGCGAACTGACGCGCCAATAGGATTTGGCCATGGTGGGCGAACGCGTTCGCGCTGGGGGCGAGAACGCCTCGGGACCCGGCACTGCAAGGCGCGGAGAAAACCTGGCGAGTGGCGCGTCGGCACAGCGCGAACACCGCGTTTCGCATAGTACGAGTGTTACGAAAACACGACGCGACAGGCGTGGCGCGGCGGTGTGACGATGAGACCCTGGGGTGTCGATGACGACGTTTCAGCGATATTTACACCGCGCCACCTTTTTCGGTTCCCGACACGTCGGCGCGTGCGTGCTTGCGTTTATCCGATTCGCGACGCGCTGATGAAAGCCGCACCCGTCGCCGGAAACGAGCCCACACCGAACGCACACGATGGCGCTCGCCAACGCTTTCTCCTCGCTTTCCCTCGCGGCGCCCAGCGCAGCGGGCCTCGGCTTCAAGAAGAGCGTCGCCGCGTTCGTTTCGCCCGTCGCGCGCGTCGGCGTGTCTCGCGTCACATTCGTGGTGGATGCCAAGCAGAACAAAGTCGCGCGTACGCTTCAGGTAAGTCGCGAGCATCCGTCGTGACGGCACACCGTGAAACCGGCCAAACAACCGCGCTCGCCGGTCTCTACGCGCGCGTACCGAGCAAGACCAACACACGCGCGGGCGTGGGTCAGGTCGTACACCGCCACCGGGTCCCATCTCCGGGCCCAAAACCAAAACCCTGGGGACGGGAAGCTTTTGTGGCGTGGCTTTTTTTTCCACTAGGCGCATCAATCATCCATCACTCGACGAGTCACTGACCTAATCCCCCCCCCCCCCAAACAAAACACAGTCCCGCACCGAGCGTCTCCGGAACAAGATGCGCAAGTCCGAAATCACAACCCGGATGAAGAAGGTTTTTCTGAAGGCGCAGGCGCTGAAGGGGATGGACGTGTGCACCGATTCGGACATCGGCGAACTGGAGTTGCTGATCAGCCAAGCCACCAAGGCGGTGGACAAAGCCGTGGGCAAGGGGGTGCTTCACGGGAACACCGGCGCGCGGCGCAAGTCACGGATGTCCAAGTACAAGCAGGAGCTCCGGAGGGACAAGGGGTTGCTTGTCGCTTAATTTAGCCCGTTGGAGACACGTTGGGGCGCCGAGAGGAAGTCGGGGCATCGTGTGGAGAATTGTTTGGATTCATAGCCGGCGAGGGAGAGGTTGTCGAACGCGACGGGTGACGCGAAAGCAGGCGTGCGCGATCGACCGTGTTATATACATGCGAAACGCTTTAGGAACATAAATTGGGCCGTGTCTTCAATCCCCGTCTCTCTTCCGCGCGAGCGGCAAACGGAAGTCTCGTGCTTCGTCGCTGCCGAAACCCTGAAACCCTCTCAAGCAAAACAGGCTTTGCCCATAACCACCAGGCGATGCTGAGGCTTTTTGTTCTTGCGCTGCTTTTCCTCCCATTTGCGGTCTCTCGCTCCTCACTCTTCGCGCCGCGGCGGTTGGCCCTGCCACGGCGGTGTTCTTCGGACGCCAGCCGTGATGCGCGCGTGCGTCACACGAGTCACGCGTCCGTCCGTCTCGTTCTCGAAATACCGGTGCTCAGCGGTTTCGGCGGTGGGCGTGGTACACTCGCAGTCCACAAAAACGTCGCAAAAACTCAAGAAAGCACCGCACAAACACTCCCACTCCGCGATTCGCGAGCTCGTTCAACGACGCGTCACCCAGTTTCTGTCACCCGATTCGGACACTTCAAAAACAACCCGCGGGGGCTCGGCGCTTGAAAGGCTGGTGCGCGCGCAGCACGAGTCGTTGCTACACGGTCTGGAGACGACGAAAACATCGGAGACGAAGACATCGTCGTCGGCTGATTTACCAAATGACTTTGACCGTGAAGAAAACCTCCACCAAACCATCCCGTCCGCGCGCGAAACCCTGGATGTTCTGTTCAAATCGCGACTGTTGCTGTTACAAGCAAAACAAGGCTACCGGTGTAACGTGGATTCCCTGGTTTTGGCGGCGCACGTTTCCCGGAGTTTCGAGACTGGTACCCATACGACGAAGTTTCTGCGCGACGGAACCGGAACCGAAACCAGAACCGAAAACGTGAGCGTAACAATCGCCGATTTGGGCGCCGGGTCCGGTGTGGTTGGGATTTTGGTTTCGCTTTCGGTATGGGCAATTAGTGTCAAGAAGATTCGTGAGGTTCTTTTCCTGGAGAAGCAGGTTTCCTTAGCGAGCCGGTGTGAGCGGAACGTCACCCTGAACGGATTGCGTGACAAAGCGACCGTGGTGCACTGCGACGTTTTGGAAGTTTTCCAGGATGAAAAAAATACCTTCAAAAAAGAATCCCAAAAACGCATCCAAAAGTTCCGTGGGTCGTGCGACGCCGTGTTGATTAACCCTCCGTATTACGAGTTGAATTCGGTACGGGGACTTGGTACGTTACCGACAAGCACCGAGCGCTTGCACGCGCACTACGAATCAACCGCGACGCTTTTCGAGTTTGCGGCGGCGGCGAAGGCGTTGTTGAGAGAGGAGGGAAAGGCAAAGGTAACGAGCGACTCGGAAAACGGTAACGTCGACACCTCGCGCCGCCCCACCGCGCACTTCATTTACCCTCACGACCGCGAGGAAGTTATCGTTGACGCTTGTCACCGCGCCGGCCTTGGTGATGTTTTCATAACGCACGTGTTCACGGACTCGCAGGCGCTGGCGAACAACACTCCGGCGCTGGCGCTGATCGACGCGAGGGAAGTACGCTTTTCAGAAAAAGAAGAAGAAAATAAAAAAGAAAGCGTCTTGTTCTCCGACTCGCCCCTGGTGCTGTACGCAGACGCGGCGCACTCGACGTATTGCGCGGAAATAGAGACGTTCATGGAAAATCTAGGACTGGAGTAGGTATAGGGAGGAGTGTAGTGTGGATTTAGGGGTTTAGTAAGCACCGAGTACCAGGGATTTAGTAAGTAAGGGATTTAGGGATTTAGTAAGTACGACCGGGTCTACCGTGGTATGTTGTCAGTAGTCTCTGATGATGGTATTGAACAAACACTGAACAATTACTCGTCCTCATCGTCGTCGCCGTCCTGTAGCGCGGTGCCTTCCTGTCCCGGGGTCGCCACCCACAAACCGGAGTCAACCATCCGCTTCATGTACAACTTCGCCTCATTCATCGGGAGTTTGTTCACGAAATCGCGAAGCGTATCCACGTTCCCGCTTTCAAACGCGTCCTGCATTTCCTTCGGGAGGGACTCGAAAACCTCCACCGGGTCCAACCCCCCCGGCCCCAAGCGTTGCTCCCGTGGGATCTCTTCAAGAGACTCAGCGTCGTCAATCTCTTTCGCGAGTTTTTCTTTGGCAGTGGCTTCTTCCGTCTTTTTCACCACCGCGCGTTCCTTAAGCTTCTCGCAGTAGTCGTCGTACGCGTCGGTGTAGTCTTTGAAAACCTTGTCGTCCTCCGCAAGGCGCGTGAAAAACGGCCGGCCAGCGTCTTTCATCTGTTTCTTCCCGGCGTCCGCGAAATCCATGATCGATTTCAGCGCGTACCCGGTTTTTGCGGTGCGAAGCATTCCGAGTCGGTCACCCGCCATCTCAAGGTGCAAGCACTTCAGCAACATGAACCCCATGGAGTGTTCCTGAGATAAATAAAAGAAAGTGTCAGTCTCGTATGGGCAATCAGTCGGCGGAATGTGGTGATTGGGAAATACTTACCGTCAGCAGATGCACGTTGTGTTTGAAAAAGTCCCCCATGTCCTCGAGGCCTTTTTCGCGAAACGAGGTCGCGGCGAGCGTTTCGAGTTCCGCTTTGTGTTTAGTCACGAAACCTGGAGAGATAAAAAAGAAAGTGTCAGTCTCGTATGGGCAATCAGTCGGCGGAATGTGGTGATTGGGAAATACTTACCCTCGTAATCCAGGTCCCCGTTACCGGTATCGGGCTTACACGCGTCCCCCACCAACGTCCGTTCCGAGCTCACGTAACACATCTCATCCGCGTTGAACTTCCGTTCGCGTTGTGTTTTTTGCAAATCGAGTTTCGCGTCTTCTATTGTTTTTTCGATCGCGCGTTTCTCGGCGTGACTCAAAGAACCCGACCCACCGTCTCCGTTCGCCACGTCCAACTGTTTCGTCCCCTCCTCAATGGTTTTGGTCAACGCCTCGATCTTCTCACCCCGCTCCTGTTCCTGCCGTCCGTGCGTCTCCCTTTTGATCCGCCGCAACGTGTTTTCCTCGATGAACTTCGCCCCAGGGTGGTCATCTTCATCATCACTCAACTCCAACTTGTCCCACTTGCTGTAGTCGAAACCGGAAGGGGGGGGCATCGCGGGTTGCGCAACCGGGTCTTGCCGAGACGAAACACGGGGGTCTGCGGGCGGTCACGTTCCAGTAGGGACGAAAAGAAACGCAAAGAGTAGACCGTCGTGGCTCGTGCCGTCTCTTCTGGTGGCGCGATCTCAGTTCGAAGCACCGAGAAAAGTGTTGATTGCTTCAGATTTTTTTGACTCCTTTCGCGGGGTTATGGGTCACGAAATTCGTCCCACGCACCGCGCGCTTCACACGCGCGCCATTCGCCCCTGCGACTCACGGCACGCCCGCGCGCGTTCCATGAGCCTCATGACGGACATCCCCCTGTTACCGGGGTACGACGTGCGGGACCCGAGGGTAGGTGCATGGCGCGTACGCGTGGCCCATCTCAATTCATTTTTCAAGTCCATCATCTGGTTCCCCTCGCGCAATTCAGGCGAATTGCAATTCATTCGCGTTGCTGACATCCCTCACCCCCTCCCCAACCAGGTCCCCGCGCGCCGCATCCCCCAGACCCTGCAGTACGCCCAAGGCGGCATCCAGGTCGTTGGTCTTCCCGACCAGACTCATTCCGACCGACCGGTGACCGCGACGATGGCGGATTACGACCGCATCGAAAAGGAACACCGGCCTATGACGGACAAATCGATTCCGCTCAGCGCGACGTTCAAGCGGCAGGTCAGCGCGGATCCCCAGAACGCCCCGGCCCCCGCCCCAGGCGCGCCCGCGATGAAGACCTTGGGGGAGATGAATCTTGGCGAGGGCAGCGCGGTGCCCGCCTGGGTCGCGTTCGACGGGATGTTCCTGGCGTTCGAGGCGTACTTCGCGGAACAGGCGGTGGACGGTAACGACCGCGTGAGGCAAGTTTGTTTGAGGTACTACCTGGAGGACGGTACCGTGGATGTCACGGAACCCAAAACGGACAACTCAGGCCTCGCGCAAGGCGTTTTGCTACGAAGGCACGCCGTGAAGCCCGGCCAGAAAGCAGAAAGACAGGACTTCAACGTCGGCGGCGTCGTGGTGCTGTACGGGCGGACGTATTTCATCACAAAGTGCGACCAAGTACGTGTGTCGCGCTTTCCCAAATCCAAACACTGTTTCAAGCCCTTACGTGAGTACACTTGACAGTAGGAAAGCAACTACACTGTTTGCTCATACAAGTTACGAACATCGCCCGAAAGACTGACACTTTGTTTTACAAACCGCCCAGTTCACGCGCGAGTTTCTCGGGAAACAGGGCGTCGACGTCCCGGCGGACGGGCGCGTTCCCGACTCCAGGGTCGACGAAGGCCCTGGCGTTTTAGGGCTTATCGGCATGGGTAATAGAGGCACGGGTGGCCGACGGGTGTTCGCGGAAGTCGACGCGAACACGGTGGACGCCGATGCGTCTGAAAGTATCAAATCCGACGAAAGGACCGACCCGTACGACAAAACCGTGTTGCGTTTTTTCTGCACCTACGACGGCTCGGGAAACGGCGGGAGTTTAACGAAGTACACGTTGAATTACTTCGTCCGAGACGGTACCGTGGAGGTGCTTGAGGAACAGGGGCGGAACACGGGGTTGGTAAGCATTTCCCATTCACCACACACCGCCTCTGCGATTGCCCGTACGAGACTGACACTTTTCTTTTTACAACCAGGATCCGTTTCCCAAAATGCTGGCGCGGTCGAAACTCCCGGCGCACGGCGTCTTCGACGTTGGGGTGCCCGGGTTTGGAAAGCTGGGTGGAGGGGCGAGTAAACACTTGCAGGCGCCAGACATTAAAATCGGAGGCATCGTTGGGGTTTACGGAAGAAACCTTTTCGTGCATGACTGCGATGCGTCGACGCGTTCGTATTACGTAAAGAGTCTTGGGCGAAGTTTACACGAAATGGCGGCGTCGCCGATCGAGGATCACAAACCGCGCGCGCCGACGACCGTGCCGCCGCCGAACGGGTTCGGCAGCGACGTGGATTCGTTGCGGAATTGTTCGTTGACCTCTTTGATTCCGAAACGCGCGCCCTTCGACGTGTCCAACTTCCAAAAGAACGACGGCAAAACAATCCAGTTCACCGCGAAGTTCGAGAACGACCTATCAAAGCTTGAAAACGACCTTTCACCAAACGCTTTGAAAACGAAAACAGACTCACTGTTCGCGCCGCACGACGACCGGCGGTTCGTGGTTTCGTTCTTTCTGGTGGACGGGACGTTGTCGGTTTTCGAGCCCCCGGTTAGGAACAGTGGGTTGATAGGAGGGAAGTTTCTGGAACGCACGTTCGAACCGGTCAAGAAACCCGGGTCGAACGTGCCGTACCTCGCCAGGGACTTTGTAGTGGGGAACACCCTCACAATCAACGCGCACAAGTTCACCCTGCTCGCCACGGATCGGCACTCGGAGAAAACGCTCGCGGAGCTCAAGAAAAATTGAACGAGGTACGGTGCCGAGATGTGGAGGAAATAAGGTGTACAGAGTGCCGGTACCTTCCCCCGAGAGAGAACACTACATACACGAGTTAGATACTTGTATTTAAAGGAATTAAACCCTCTTAAAACAAACAAACAATCGCGCTGACACACTCTTTCTTTTTCTTACGAACATCGAGCTAACTAGTGCGGCTAGATCCTAGCCTTTGTACACTCGTCATCACTTTGTCTTTTCCCGTTCGTCTCTCGCGCCGCTTTCCGTCTTTTCTCACTGCGCCTCGATCGATCTTGAAATCGTCCTATCCAAAGGTACTAACTGACCGTGCATTCAGATACACTGCCTATCCCACGAGTTGGCACGCCGTTCTCGCACGCCCACTTCATCACCTCAAGATTGCCACCCTGCTGCGCCCCAACGCACGTCGTCCAGTCCCATGGACAGCCGTTCAAACGCGCCCATTGCAGAATTTCGAGGTGCCCGCCCATCGCCGCGAAAGCGCACGTCTCCTCGTCCCAAGGACACGCATTCGCCCTCGCCCACTGAAGCATCTCGAAGTACCCGCCCATTGCCGCATACGTGCACACCCGAACATCCCACGGGCAGCCGTTCTGGCGCGCCCACTTAAGCATGTCAAGGCGTCCACCCTCCGCCGCCTTGGCGCACGTAAACTCGTCCCACGGACAGCCGTTCCTGTGCGCCCACTTTAGAACCGTTAGATGCCCGTTCTCCGCGGCCATGGAGCACGTCGCACCGCTCCACGGACAGCCATGCGCGCGCAACCACTGCAGAAGCTCGAGGTGTCCGCCATCCGCCGCGAGCGCGCACGATTTCTCGTCGCAAGGGCACCCGTTAGCGCACGCCCACTTAAGCATCTCAAAGTGCCCTTCGTTTACCGCCAACATGCACGTTTCTGCGTCCCATGAGCATCCGTTCGCGTGCGCCCACTTAAGAACCTCGAAGTGCCCGCCAAACGCCGCCTTTTCGCACGTCACCTTGTCCCACGGACATCCGTTCGCGCGCGCCCACCGGAGAACATTTAAGTGTCCGCCCTCCGCCGCCCTCGAGCACGTCGTCGTATCCCACGGACAGGCGCTGGAGCGCGCCCACTGCAGAACCTCTAGGTACCCGCCCCATGCCGCTGCGCTGCACGACCACTCGTCCCACGCGTAGCCTTCCGCGCGTGCCCATTGCAGTACGTTGAGCCTTCCGCCCTCCGCCGCTGCGAGGCAAACTTCGGTGCCGGTCCTCGGGTGACCTTGCCGATGCAAGCGCTTCAGTGTCACCCAATCCCCTCCTTCGCGGCCTGATGAATTTCATCAGCCTCATCGCTTTCGCTTTCGCTCTCAACCTCTTCGCTTTCGCTTTCGCTCGCATACGTTTCTTCGTCCATCGCGAGTTGCTTTTTGGATACGTTGGCCACCCTGAATCTGATATCGTGCCTCGCGTGTGGCGGTGTGGGTTGTTGCTTGATCTCGTCGAGATCTCAAAGGGGCGTTATAATTTTCCTCGGACGGGCCCGTTACGATCATTCGCACCACCTTTTTCACTTTGGGCGCGAAAAGCCAGCACTTTTGGCAAGCAACGACACAACCTCCAACGCGATGCCCGGTAAGAAAGCTCGCGCGAGAAAGAAAAAGACCGAGCGCCGTGATGCGAGGGAGCTGACTAAGCCCACCTTCGACGTCGACGAAAGCGTCGCCGCCGCGGTCTTTGCGCACGTCACAAACACCAGAGACCGCCTTGCCCTCGCTTGCGTTTCGAAGGTGTGGAGAAAAGTCGTTACGAGTGACGGGTCCTGGGGTACCTGCGACCTCGTGCTCGAAGGCAAGCTCGGCGAGAAGATCACGGACGAGCGCTTCGAAGACCTGTTGCGATACTGCGGCGACGTGAAGCGCTTGGAGATGCGAGATGCCCCGGTGACGTTCAAAGGACACTACTTGTTCCACGCCGGCCCTTCTTTCAAAAAGAAGTTCGCCTCGCTTGAAACCTTTTTTCTCATAAACTGCCCCGGGGTGTGTAATACCGATATCCTCGGCTTCTTGCAGGATATCGGTATGCCCGATCGTCCCAAGGATACGCGACTCCGATGCCTGCGTCTAGCTGGGTGCGAAATAGAATCCGACCTGCTTGACAAATTCCGCAAGTGCCTCCGCGACGATCCAACCGAAACCTTTTTATCTGACAAAGAAAAAATCAGTTTTGATCTCTGGGAGTGCGACGCTTGCGGCCTCGTCAGTGAGACCTCTGAAGTGACCATGTGCGATGCGTGCACTGAAACATACTGCACGAGCTGTGCGGTAGAAGAAGGATGCAAATGCACGTGTTGCGACTTCTTCGTGTGTCGCGGGGAATGCGAGGTGACCGCTAACATCATATTTTTACGTTGCGATCGTTGCGACGAGGTGATGTGCCAGAGCTGTGTTTTCAGCTGCAAGCTTACGTCCTGCATTGGAAACGAGGGCAAACCCGGATGCGGGAAACAGCTCTGCGTCGACTGCCAGAAGAAAGCGAAAGTCCTTTACATCCCATGCCAAGAGTGTTGGTGTTCCTGGTGTGATGAGTGCATGTACAAACCCGACCGCGTAGGTGGTCACCCGGACTGCTGCGTCGGAAAAGGAGGGTGTGGCAAAACGATCTGCGGCTCCTGCAGCAAAAAAAAACAAGAGTCGGGTTCGTTCTTCGTCTTCTGTGAATTCTGTAAGGATTTGTGGTGCCCAGAGTGCGACCCTGGCGTTCAGGTCAACTTCGACACTGGAGTTTGCAAAATGTACTGCCCTTCCTGCTTCGGAAAAGCCGGTTGCCCCTAGGTCATATGCCCATGTGGTCCCGGTCCCAGGACGGCTTCGTAACTCTTGTGAAAAGAATTTGTTCTCGTAAACTTTTGATATTCAAAAACGCGCTCCCGTCTCTGTACCCCGTCTCTCCAACACGGGCAACACGGCTGCTGATTGCCGTAAGCGCTTCGCGAGGTCATCACCGACGCCGCGGCGCATTTTCGTGATGCTTCCGCCAAACTCCTCGGAAAGCGCGTTGGCGAGCGTTTCGGCCGACGGCTCGGCAACATTGAAACCCCGTACTCCGTCCGGACGAAGACTCTACGCCTTGACCTTGTCCGCGACAAACCCTCTCGGACCGTCAGTGGCTTCCTTGTACCCAGGCACGTTTTCCTCCAGGTCTTGGAGGTATTTCTCGATCCTAGTGGGAAGCTTCACGGCGACGCGCGCGAAGAGCAGGACGGGTCCGAACCTGAAATCGGCGATCGTGGGCTCGTTGCTGCCGAGGTACGTGCTATCCTTGAGCCACCCGTTGACGTACTTGTCGTTGAGAAGCGTGAGAAGCTCTTTGGCAGCGGCGGATTGGGATTCTGACACGCTCGCCTTGAGCTCGTCCATCGCGGAGACGTCGCCGGCGGCGCCTGGAAACCCGACGTCCGGATACATAGCCTTGGCGACGAGGTTGTACACGGAGATGCCCGTGTACTCGGCGATCATGTCAATTTTGGCCTGATTCTTGGCATCACCGGGGTAGAACTTGCCCGCCTGCGTTGGGAACGCAGCGCACAGATAGCGAGCTGTTGATGAGGGAAAAGAAGGATGTCACATGTCAGGCAACGCCGCGCGACGAGATCTGTGTTAGGTCACGTGGTGACGGTTGTGCATCGGAGTGATGGGTCCCGGAAACGTGCGGGCGGTGTGTCCACGAA
>Ga0302116_1002384_pt1 | contig 11024 bp, 13 predicted proteins | sample AG5_SCM_MG_FD_203124 | JGI IMG/M metagenome (GOLD analysis project Ga0302116, IMG submission 203124) | Marine microbial communities from Western Arctic Ocean, Canada - AG5_SCM | ecosystem: Environmental > Aquatic > Marine > Oceanic | place: Canada: Western Arctic Ocean | collected 2017-10-01 | reverse complement strand
CCGGCCCCATGATGTTGTGATGATACTTTGTAAAAGTTGTTTCTTTAATAAAAACGTATTCGGACTTGTGTCAAAATAGCCTCAAATTTTTATACATAATTTCACATATGTTGTCTCTTACACCCCCCACACCACATCAAGCCGTCGATATGTATATCAGCCCGATTCCGCCATCGCCATCCCCACCGACCCCGCTCGCCCAACTCAAACTTCCCAAACTCTTCTTCGCCACAAGCTTCAACTTTGCCACCGGCATGCTTGCGATGACCCCTTCGTCAAAGCCCAAGTCATCCTCGGTGATACTGATCCTGAACCGTTCCCCACTTCCCCTTTCAAGAACCAGCAAGGTAATCTGGTGAGGTCCGTCCTCCCATGCTTGCGAAGCAAAGCAACTAATGCTGCACATTTTCTCCGAAATTTTGGTGTTGGTCTTGAACAGCCCCACGACGCTCTCGTTCCCTTTCGCGTCGTCGGGAAGATCCTGAGTGGTCATGGCCTCTAGGCCATGAGTTCCTCCTCCCTGGAACTCGGTGTTTTTCTTCATTGCAATGTCTTGACCATCCACTAGCGTCTTAAGCGCCGTTGGTGCCGCAAGCTGCTTCTGGATGTCGTTGAGAGTTCCCATCAAGAACTCCCTGTGTCGAGCCGCGCTGGTGGACAGCGGGAGGGCGTTGGAGCCACCGCCGCCGCCGCCTCCACCCGCTGCACTGCTCATTCCACTCGCCACGCTGCTCCCTCCGTTGCCATTGCCAACGCTGTGTGATTCGCCGTTATTATGCAACCCCCTCTTCTTCTTCTTGCCGTTTTTTATTTTACCCCCCTTCGTAACTTCCACGAACTTTTGCGGCATTTCATAGGGATTTGTCTTATTGTTCTTGTTTTTGTTTCCATTCTTGGCCCCCAAATTCAAATTCGATACGTCAATCTCCGTCTCTCCTGTGTTGCCGTTGCTGTTCCTCAAACTCTCTAGCTTACTCTGTGCCGTGATCAAGTGCGTCAGCGGATGGCTCTTGCTGGGTTGGTGATTGTTGAGCATTTCCTTGAAGAAAGCATCCTCGCGCTGCGCCGAGGGTTAGTTTTTGTTTTGATGGGGAATTTTAAGTTTGCTCTGCTCACTCAACTCACCTTCTGGATAATTTCCTCTGTCATTCGAGGTGCCAAGTATTGTGATTGTGATTGTTGGCTCTGGTCTAGTGTGTTGCTGGTGTTGCCCACTGGCCTCGTCCCCTCCTGCTCATAGTTCATTGCCACTGATCTGATTGCATCTGGGAAATTGGGGGGTTGTTGCGACACAAACTCGCTGCTCTCTTGGGTGTTCATGTAGTTGTTGTTTGCTGTTGTTGTGCTGTTGTTGTTGCTGCGCCTTTTCCGTGTCTGCTGCTTGTTTCCGCTTCCATCTCCCATTGGCAGCCACTTGTCATTCGGCGTCCTTCCCCGATTCTCGGGCTGATGATACCTCGGATCACTCAGCGCTTGTCTCCCACTGCCATCATTCCCCCCCTTTCCCCTATTCTTCGGTGGCGGAGCAATCTGAAAGTCCGTCGACGCTAGCTCGGCGTAAACCAAGAAGCAGTTCTCGCAGCACATTGCCGTTTTGTACAGGAACAGCGGGTCCTTTCTATAGCGCCTGTACGCAGGCGCCGTGAGTTTGGTGTGGAGCTGCCTAATGACTGGCGGGATGGTCACGTCTTCCAAGCAGATGTTGTCCCTGCTGCGCCGAGCGAAGAAGGTGCGAGGCGCATTTTTAATGAAGCAGAGCAAAACGAGTGAAGCGAGTCAAAAGAATTGAGTGGAATAATTTTAGTTTAGTAGTGCATGTAGCTAGCCATTTCGCGGGATTCATCGCGAGTATTCGAGTCTTCATCAAGGCTCGCTCGCTTCGCTCGCTCACCTGCTGCTCTCCGGATTCAATTTCACCCCCCCAAACCCGACCCCCCCAGCGGCGGTGACAATCGCCGGATCGGGCGGCCACTCTAGCGTCCCGTTGCTGTTCTGGTACGTCATGTCGACCGTCAGCAGCGTGATGACCTGCTCAAAGTGAGCGATGACCGTCTTGTACGGCACGGGGTGGTACTGGTCCGAAGGGTAAATCGAGCCGCAACTTATGCACGCCACGAAGGGGACTGGGGCTGGGCGCTTGTGGTCGGTTGTGCCGTCCTTGGAGGTGCTGCCATGGGAGGCAAAGTGGGAGAGCTTTATTGTTGGTGGGAGCTTCACAATTGTATCAATGTTCAATGGCTGGGACATGCCCATTGTGGAGGTGGCGGAGAAGGGTTCGTCGTCAAGTCTGATTGAGGAGGACCACATTACCCAGACTCGGTCTGTGTCGGGGTGGGTGGAGGAGGAAAGGGGGGGGGGGGGGGGGTTAGATCATTTTCATTTTCACAATCCACAACTACAACTACAACTACAACTACAACTACAACTCTCACCTTTTGCGTCCACCTTGAAATTCATAACCATCCGCCGAATCCTATTCTTCTGAAAACTAACCTCGCCAACGTGACTCACAATGTTTTCGCAGATTCGCTGAATTTGCGATGGGAGGACGTTCCCCCGTAAAGGAGAAGCATTGCTGTGGAATTCCGGTCCCTCGTATGTAATAGCACGCTCGTACAAACCGAATCGCTTGTCGTGGAGCTGCCGGTTGTTCACCCTGCGTTCCAACAGGCACACTTTGGGACTCCAAACCGCCCGTATCATGCTGTTCTGGGTTCCCTTGGGCTCGATGAAGCGCTGCAGTATGCCGCTGTTCTCTTTCCACCTGTTGTAGAGGAAATCGTGGAGCCCCTCCCTGTCAAAGTACTCAATAGTTGTTTCCTCCTCGCCTTCCTTGCCGTCCTCCTTGGGGTCGGTCGAGATGTAGTGGGCAACTATATCGCTGCCTATCACCTTCTTCGTCATAGCCTCTTCAATCCGCACATTCACCAAGGTTTGCTTGTGCTTCCGCTTGATCTTGCCATCCACGCCGGTGAAGTACCAGCAAACAGGCTGACCAAACTTGTACACAATGGAATCGGGGATGTTAATTGAAGGGCCGAAATTCAGCTCGTCCTTCTGCCAGATGTTGTGGAAGAGACTGTCGTTTATACCATCCCCTTGGAGTGAGTGGGACATCGAGAATCGAGAAAGAGGGGTTGGAGAGTTGGATTGGGGGAACTGGGGAATATTTTGCAAGTTAGGGGAGGGTGGGGGAGGGTTGGCAGTAAAGTGGGTGAAAATTATTGATCTCGTCGTTATCCACGTTAAATTTTTGGAAAGATCAAAGAAGTTCACTTTGAGCTTTGCAACGTTAAATCTCCCTCATTGCTTGTAGAGGATAATACTTCTATAATAACACGCACCATAAGGAGCGCCACTTGAATAAACAAAAAAAACTATCCCTCGTTCACAACTCCAAATAAAATAGTAACTTTCCCAACACCCAACTAGATTTTTTTACAAACATACTGACCATGACTTCAGCTTCAAAAATGAACAAGAAGGAGCGGAAGCAGAAGCTGATCTCACTGCTGAAGACCAAGGTGGTTCAGCGTTACGGAACTGACGCCGGACCAACCGACCGGTACAACATGTACCTCACAGAGATCATCGATAGTGTAACTGGGCTGGTGATGGGAGATATCACAAAGGCCCACCTGACAGAGATTGAGGGGCGAGCAAAGAAGGCGTACGCGGGCTACCTCAAGCACAACCCAATGGGTTTGAGCGCGAACAAGAGGAAGGAGGCCAAGTCGAAACCCAAGTTCGTCACCCCCGCTTCGCTCAAGAATGACTGGGTGATTATGGATTTCTTCGAAGCGATCGAGAACGACAAGAGCATCAAAGCGGACGCCCAGAAGCTGCACGACACGAAGATTGCAGTGAGAAGGACTCTTGACGAGCAGGTTGCGAGGAAGCAAGAGATTCAGAGGAAGGAGCGGGTGGAGGAGGAGAGGTATTTGAAGGAGCAAAATAGCATCATGGAGCAGTGGAACTACGAGCAGCAGGTGAGCAAGTGGGGAGGGGGGTGTGTGGGGGGGGTTGTGGAAACGAGCTATAACAACAATTACATTTATTAATCCCGCTCAATTCTGTATATTCGCTCGGCGCAGATCGCGCACAGCATGGGGCACACCGCGATGCTCAAGGAGAAGAAGATCAGGGACGAGCAGTGCAGGTTGAATGCCGTGAAGAAGGCCAAGATCAAGGCGAAGGAGGACGAAATGGCGAGGCACGACATTTTGGTGTGCAAGCAGGAGTTGGAGCGCCAAGAGAATCAGCGGATAGAAAGGATCAAGGAGCAGCAGGGGCGAAACGTAGAAAATCGGCAGGCGGTTATGAGCCAGTTCGGGAAGAGGCAGAAGGACGAGGCGGAGGAGAAGGCCACTGACTACAAACTGATGTGCGAGAAGCGGGAGGTGAGTGTTCAAAATGTGAATCTATTCATTTGACACCAACTAAATCAAATTCATTCTTCAACAACTCCAATCAACTCAACTCAACTCAAACCAATTACTCAAAACACAGATGATGCTCGCCGAGGAGCAAGGCAGGAAGGACGCGTTCAACCAGAGAGTAGCCAAGTACGACAAATACAGCAGCAAGTGGCAGGAAAGCGGGGCCGGGGCTGAGCAGAAGGCGGCAATGCTGAAGATGGAGAGGAAAATTTTGAGGGAGGCGGCCGCCCACGACGCGGCCAAGGACAAGAGGGAGAATGACGACATCGAAAAGAACAGGACCATGGCGCTGTTCCTGCAGAAGGAAAACTTGAAGATGCACGAGCGGAAGCTGGCAAAGGAGAAGAGCCAGGCGGAGGGGGACTTCAAGTACAGCAGCGGCATCAGGAAGGCGGGGGAGGCTTACGCGGCCGGAGCGTGGGAGAGGGAGAAGGAGGAGAAGGAGAAGGGACTGAGGTACGCGAGGGAACTCAAGTTGCAGAAGATGGAGATCGACAGGAGGGTCACCAAGGTGGAAATGGGAACCGTAGAAAGGACCATGAACAGGAAGCTGCTGATGAAGTTGCAGGTGAGCGAGAAAGCGGGAAAGCGAGCGAGTGTTGTCCACTACTAAACTAACACTATTCCACTCAATTCATTTGGCGAGCGAAGAAGGACCCAAACATCATCAAAGCGATCCAGAAGAAAATGTTCGACAAGAGGGCCATGACCCAAAGCGAAATATTGAAGTACAGTAGCAATTTGCCTGGTTTCACGAGGCCGGGGGAGAGCAACCCTGATTATTAGTGTGTGGGTGGGTGGGGGAAGATATGCAAATAAATGTAAAACTTTGAAACAATTCGCAATATGCAATTCTAGTCTATTCTGAACAATTTACCAAACAAATAAATATAATAATAATACCCACCTCGATACTCAGGAGAAGTCTCTATCCGGGAATAAACGTGGCGCCAGCAGGGTCCAGCTGTACAGAGCCAATGCTGTCCACTGGCCTACCATCATCATCCACATCGCAGTCGCGCCCTTGCTCGCGTTGGCAACCTCCCCGTCGCTCCTGATGCTCCCCCAGCCCGTAAGCACCATCGGGTACCACAGGCATATGAAGATTAGAACGACGTTCAGCTTCCACGCCTCGCTGCTATCGCCCTCCCCAGTGATTGAGTTCCGCACACCGTCATGCACAGATGAACCTTCTTTCTTTGTGCTCCCGTAATTGTTTGCGTCCCCCGTGACGACACCGGTCACGGTTGACTTGGAGGCACCATCGTCATCAATCAGCGAAACGTTGCCGGTCTCAGCCGCCCCCGCCCCCGCCTCCGCCCCCGCCCCCGTCCCCTCCTCGAAAAGGCCGGGGATGGTACTGCTGGCAGAATAACCTGTCCACGCAATACTCGCAACAAGCAGGAACACGCCAATTATCAAACTAATGTAGTTGTCTGAGCCCAAGGTTGGGTTGCAGTCCTCGTCGGGGTTGAGGGAGACGGCAGAGTAGCACAAGTACACAGAGTACAGGGTCAGAATTGCGCTCGTCAGCATGCTGCCCTCCTCACCCGTTAGTTGGATTAACGTTGCGAAGAGGGTTAATCCCAAGGTGAGCCCAATGAAGGTGCCATTCGTATTATCCGTGCAACCTTCGCCGTTAAAGTACTTGAACAGGAACCCAATCCCCATCCAGCTCGCAATGAAAATACTCGCCGACACCCCCAACAGGGCCTTCAGCCAAACAGCGCCGGAGCCGGCTTCTTGAGACTCGTCCTCGTCCGCATTTGCAACCCACGCATCGTTCCAATTGTAGGCAAGGTCAATCAGGATGACCTGCTGAAGCACAATGAAGACAGCCGCTCCAATCCGGGCAAACTTGATGTACAAACCGTCCGACTCGAAGATTGCGGAGGGGGCAAACATCACCCCAACAATCAAGATGATGTAGGCCAGAAACTTGAGCCCCCAGAAGCTTCGGTTGAAGCCCGAGTGGAGCAACGCAAAGAAGGTGCACACGAGAAAAAATATCGTCGTGCAGAAAGAAACCCTCATCACAGCCATGTTGCCTCTGCAAGCCTCGTAATACTTCTCATCCAGTGAACCGTCACAGCCCCAGGCAAAATCAAGCTTGTCCGTCTTGATGTATGGGGCTATCCAGTATTGCACTATTACCGATAGTAAGACTGAAAACATCACGAGAGCGACAGATCGCTTTCGGCCAACAGAAACTTGGGGCTTGCCAGAAGAAAAACAAGAACACATGGAACCCACAATCTTAGACAGGCACATGCAGCCGCAGCAAAATGCAGCTGTGTGAAGATGTGTGAATTGAGAATTGAGTTTGATGAGGGAGAATTGTGTGTGTGTGTGTGAGAATTGTGTCTTGGAATGAATCGTGTTGTGCGTATGTTATTACCTTCCGCCCCACAGCAAGCAGCAGAGGAAACAATAGCACCCATCGGATTCAGGAGTGAACAGAAATTGTTAAAGATCCACGATACGTGTATGCTATGTATATAAGCATGATCCAGAATTAAAAATTTTGGATTGATTTTTTTAATCTCATTTACCAGTTAGGAGGACTTTTGACCTTTCACGCCGTATACAATCGGTGACGATCCAAGAAAATGACAGTCAGAATCCGCCTCGCCAGGCATGGACGCAAAAACCGGCCGTTTTACAGGATTGTAGTGGCTGATGCTCGAATGCCTCGTGATGGCAGGCATATTGAGATTGTTGGAACCTATAATCCAATTGCCTCATCAGATGGCACCAAGGAGGTACGATTCAAATCAGACCGAATAAAATACTGGCTTTCGGTTGGAGCACAGCCCTCCGATCGTGTGGGGTGGTTGTTCGGCAAGTTTGGGCTTCTCCCGGAGCTTCCAAACCGAGAATCCCAAATCACAAACATCAATAAAGCGAGGAGAAAGGAGATGGAGAAGGAGGAGGAAGAACGTAAAAAGGAACAAGTGAAAACAAGAGCTGCCGAGAAGAAGGCGAAGATGGATGCGAGGGGGTTTTGCACGAGCACAATGGTAGAGGTTGACAATGCAATGGTTGACAGTGACTGTGTTGAGCTGATCGACACAAAATACATCATGATGATGGTCAACATGAGACTTGCACCCTTCATAGCGTGCCACCCCCAATTAAAATAATGAATTACAAATAAATACGAAATAGTTAATCAAATTTTGTTCAGCATTTTATTCTACCCCCTGAGCGAAGGCTTGGTGATGCTGACCTTGTTTGGTTTGCTCTGCTGAAAGAATTCGTCTTTCGAGCGAGGCTTGAGCGGCCCCAACCGCCGGAACATTCCCCGAGGGAAAAACTCTACGAAAGCAAACAAGAAAGTTTTTCCTCCTCGCCCTCCTCTAAAGTCTTCAAATCATCTTCATCGCCATGCATCTCGATTGCGGCTTTCTCCGCCTCCTCCAGCTCCTCAACATACTTGTTAATTTGGCGTATAAATTCTATGTCCGGCGGCGATGTCGTCGTTGTTGTTGTGTGTGTGGGAGCAAACACCGAAGGCTCAGCAAAACCACTATAAACTAAACTTTTGCCCAGATCAACACGAGTAAAATTGTTTCTGGCTCGCCAAAGCACCTTTCCATGCAAACTATCCACACTCGAGGCGTAGCTGCAGCTGACCAATGTGTGCCTTGAAACAAAGGTTCCAAGCCAGTTGTTCAATCCGCTTATACTTTTTCTACATGTTTTTATGTTTTGAAGAGTGATATTCACGCTTTGATTTGAGGTGTAAGGGAAAATGTGATTCGCGACAAAAAAACGAAACGAAGAGACGGTTAACAAATGTTGCTCTGCAAGTGATAGCGGAATAATTCGAAGCGAAATTCTTTCATTCTGTATGTCGTGGGAGAGGCACCTGCCAATAAAGGACAGGTCACATTGACTTGGTCGCCGGAAAGGTGGGAGTAGGAATAACACATACGAAGCAAGCCCCAAGGAGGTCAATTTAGTGATGGCATGGAAGATGAACAAGTTTTCGTTCACCAATTTGCTCAATTGTTCGGTTGGGTGTGAAGAATTCTCGCCCATGGTTGCCCACAGGAGACTTTTAATTGAATTTTCTTTTTTATATCAAGTGAATTTGAGAATTTGTGATCAGAAAACTATTGAACCAAGGTGCCAAGGGAAGCAATTTTAAACCCTTTCACTATCTCGCTACATAGATGAAAATGCCCCAGCTCAAACGCTCTTTCTCCATGCCGGTGACAGAAGGATGGCTGGAACTTTTCCTTACCCCAACCCAAAAAAACACATTCTCTCGCTGGCAGGAGACTGTCAGCAACAAGTCTCTCACAGCTAAACACACGGACACTTATTTTGACCTCATGGCCAAGTACATCCCCAAGAACATTGCTCCCAACGCCATCTCGCTGTCTGGCTTCATTGTAATGGCGAATTCCTGGTACATCATGTCGAAGTATGGGATGTCTTTCCCTCGCGAATGTACCTGGTTTGCGCTGCTCTCCATTGTGTTCTTCTTTGTAACGAATTCTTTGGATTTGAAGCATGCTGACCACATTCGTCAGCGCACCCCCCTGGGTGAGTTGTTCAAGTATTCTTGTGACTGCGCTTCCACGGTGTTCCTGTGCATGCTGACCACTTACTGTGTGGGTGGCACGTCGTGGGTAACACAGTGGTACGCGGTGCAGACTTCCACGCTGATTGTGTTCACCAAACACCTCTCTGCGTTCCACCGGCAATCTGGGCTTCGGTACAATGTGTTGACTGGGCCTGGGGAGGTGAGCGAGCGAAGCGAGCGAGATTTGTGGAAGACCTACAGACAACTTTAATGGCTACATCCACTACTGAACTAACATTATTCCACTCAATTCGTTTGGCTCACTTCAATCGTTTTGCTCTTTGTTTAATTGCTTCATTAAAAATGCACCTCGCTTCGCTTGGTGCAGGTGATTTCAGCTGTGATTCTGCTTCTGACAATTAGAGGCATTTTCGGCCTTGAGTGGATGTTAAATTTGTACGGCGCCACTCTCCACAAGGTCGTGCAGCTTCTCGCTCCGTACAACCTGGTCACCGAGGTCATAGAGAAGCACGACATATTGGACAAGGTGTCCGACCCTGTTGAGTTGGGTGGCGAGCTCATGAAGGTCGGGTACTACTCGGTCTATTTCCTGGCCATGGCCAAAACTCTCCTACTCGACTCCACTAAGCACAGCTGGTCTCGCTTCGGCATCTCCATCTCCCTGCTCATGAGAATCGGCCCGGCCGTCTGCGCGCACATGGGGTGGCCGAACGAGAGTAGCAACATCTCTACCGTTGCTGATGGTTTGTTCATGAGCGTGTTGATTTCGGACATCACTCTGGCGAAGATGAGTGGGCGTGAGATCCACGTTTGGGTGGTCATGATGAGGTGAGTGAGTGAGCAGCGAGCGAAGCGAACAGCAAGCGGAGTAGTGAGCAACCACAATTTAGTTTTTTTTGAAGTTTTTGAGTAAATTAACTTAGAATTGTGTCGGGGGAGACCCCCGAAACCTCCCTTCTCCGCTGCGCTCGGCTTTCCGCTGCGCTCGGCTTTCCGCTGCGCTCGGCTGATGGACACAGCTCCCTCGCTACGCTCGGCCTCGCTACGCTCGGATCGCAATATAATAACTAACCCACGCGCTCATTCACTCCTAACAATCAATCTCCAGCTTCTGCTCCATCCTATCCCATTCCGTTATCCTTACTATGGTTGCCGTATACTACATCGCAATCTTCGGCGACCTGTGCCACCATACCAACATGCCCCTCCTCACGGTTTGCGTCAACGTCTACTGCGACGGTGTGTACGACTTGTGCCACATTGGCCACAAGAACTTGTTCAAGCGAGCGTTGGGCTACGGCAACCGCCTCTTCGTGGGCGTTTGTGGAGACAAGGACTGCGCCAACTACAAGCGTCCTCCGATCATGACCCACGACGAGCGTTGCGCAGAAGTCGAGGCGTGCAAATCGGTCACCAAGGTCATTGAGAACGCCCCTTGCTTCGGAATTGATCAAGAGTTCCTGGACAAGCACCAGATCCACGCCGTGGCGTTCGGAGCTGAGTACCTCGAGGTGAGCCTCGATCGAGTCTTGTGACAGAAGAGTGCGAAGCTGTGAACGAAGTGAGCCAGCAACACCACACACCAGTTGTGACTAGCTCGCCAGCAACACCACCATACACTAGTTGTGACTAGCTCGCCAGCAACACCCATACACTAGTTGTGACTGGCTCGCTTCGCTTGCCAAATACTGAACTAACCTACTCAACTTTTTGCTCGCTCGGCGCGCAGCGCTGGCCGGATCCGAAAGACGACGTTTACTACGGGTATTGCCGTCGACTCGGCATTGCCCACCCCATGCCCCGTACACCTGGGTTATCCACCTCGGATTTAATCCGACGAGTTCAACAATCGCAACCTGCTGATAACAAAATTGATCTACCAAAATAGAAAAAAATACCAATATACTGTACGCTAAAAGCTAAAAGCAAAACTAAATGTTAATCTCCGTTTCCATTCCATTCAGCCCTAACTTGAAAAACCTCTTCAAACGCCCTAACAACCTCTAAACCTGCTTCCTCCATTGTCGGCA
>Ga0302116_1002383_pt1 | contig 11032 bp, 15 predicted proteins | sample AG5_SCM_MG_FD_203124 | JGI IMG/M metagenome (GOLD analysis project Ga0302116, IMG submission 203124) | Marine microbial communities from Western Arctic Ocean, Canada - AG5_SCM | ecosystem: Environmental > Aquatic > Marine > Oceanic | place: Canada: Western Arctic Ocean | collected 2017-10-01 | reverse complement strand
CTCTCCCACCTCCATTCCAACAACGTCCTTCACCGGGACATAAAGCCTGACAACCTCCTCTTCGACCACTCGAACACGTTGAAGCTGGGCGATTTTGGCCTGTCCAGAACCTACGGGTCCCCCCGGCTCCGGCTATCCCCCGAGGCGATCACCCTCTTTTACAAGCCTCCTGAAATGCTCCTCGGCTCGTTCGAGTACGGCGCTAGCTCCGACATGTGGTCAGTCGGGTGCGTTTTCGCCGAGCTCCTCCTGGGGAAAGTTTTCCTCCCCTCAAAGTGGGATGGCAACACTGTCGACATGTCCTTCAACGACCTCGAGCAGGTGTCTGCAATTTTTAAGGTTTTCGGCACTCCCAAGAGTAAGGAGTGGGAGGGTTGGGAGAAGTTGCCCCTCGTGGCCAGAGGCTGCCTGTTCAACGAAATTGAGCCCATGTGGAAGGTAGCCCAGAAGGTGAGCATATTCGCGTTGCACAACAAAGATGCACCTGGCCAAACCCGCCACTGTGTCCAAGTTTTAGCGCCTAAAACCTCCGTACGTTGGAGGTTGCGGCCCGATTTTTTTGACCGTGATCTGGACTTGAATTAACGCTTTGCTACGAGCATACTCGCGATGAATCCCGCGAAATGGCTACAGACGGCTTCACCCACTACTAAACTAACCCATACAATTCGTTTGGCTCGCTCGCCTCCCCCCTGCTCCATTAAAAATGCGCACAATCTCGCTTCGCTCGGCGCAGGACGGCGGGGGGGACGAAGACGACTGGTGGATGAAGTTGTTCTCCGTCGCTTACGAGCTAGAAGATGGCAAGGCGGCCTTGGACCTGTTGAGGAAAATTTTAACGTTACCTCCCAACAAGCGGCTCTCTGCGGAAGAGTGTCTCGAGCACGAGTATTTTAAGCTCGGGGGGGAGATGGAGAAACCTCAGCTAGGAACGGATTAAAAAACATCAAACCACGTAGCTTCAATCCAATATTAGGATTTATTCATTACTGCAACAAGTAGCTCTCGCAATTCCTCAACCTCTCTTCTCAAAACTCGATTTTCCTCCCTGAGCTCCTTCACGCCCTCCACCAAAATTGGCGCCAACCTCGCATACATGACACCCTTCAAGCCGTCCACCTCGCTCTCCACAACCAGCTCCGGGAACACCTTCTCGACCTCCTGGGCGATGAAGCCAATTTCTCGCTCGCTCATCCCCCCCCTGATTTTCTTCACTCGCCTCGTTTTGCTCGACTCGCTGTTTTCGTCAATTTTATAGCTGACTCCTTGAAGCTTTTCTATGCTGTCCAGCACTCCCGCCCCCAAAATCTCCACCTCCTTCTTGAACCTACTGTCACTCGCGTCCACGTACGGACCGCTCCCCAAAACACTACCGGAAACCGTCAAGCCGCCGTCCACAAACACGTCGCTCCCAACATTCAGCCCCCCCCCAACATCGACAGTACCGGCAATCGTCGCGCTGGCTAGGCCGCTGATTTTCCCGCTCGCAATATCAACGTTTTGCAGCTCGTTGTTGTCAAAATCCACCTTCAAGCCAATTTCTATGCCACTACCACCACTTCCTCTCTTAATCCCACCCAATGTGCTCAACACCCCCCCTTCTCCTACAACAACGACCTCGCCCTCTTTCACCTTCATTTCTCCCACCGTTAGCCCCTCGACCTCCACAAATCCCATCTCCAACCCCTCGGCGCTTACATTCCTCAACTTGCAATTCTCGATTATGCTCTCCCGCACCAGTATGTTCTTCAGCTCGGTGTCGGCCTCCAGCTTCAAGTTCTTCACAGTGTTGTTTTTAAAGTCAGTCACGCTTTCTACTGTGAGAACGCCGTTGTTCTTAATTGTATTCCCCCCGATGCTGGGCATTCTCAGCGCCGATTTGTCCTTGTCGAACTTGACAACGTCGAGTCTATATTTAATTGAGTTAGTTCTGTTTTGTGTTGGCTCCTCGCGCTACGCTCACTCACCCCACCAACAATCCTTTCTCGTCAAATACGCCAACCCTAACCCCCCCCTCGACGCCCTTGGCCTCGCTATTAACCCCCATACTCACAACTTCCAAGTGCTTAACTCCCTCAATGGTGCTATTCACAATGGCCGCGTTCTTAATTCCGCTGCTCTTGAAGTCAATGTCCCCCGAAATTTCCCGCGTGCTGAATTTCGCAACCTTGAACAGGTTCGTATTGGAGTTGTAAGTCATGGCCGATTCTTCATCCTGCGCCGAGCGAAGCGAGGCGCATTTTTAATGGATCAGGGGGGAGGCGAGCGAGCCAAGAAGAATTGATAATAATGTTAGTTTAGTTGTGGCTCGTATTCTCGTCTTTATCATGGCTCGCTCGCTTCGCTCGCTCACCTTTGCCCCGGTAACAACACCCCCCGGGCCGAAAAACGCCACCTTCCCGACGTCTGCATTGGCCCCGAACTCTTTGCTGATAAGCGTTTGGGCGGTGAAAGAAAACTTCCCAATGTCCAAATCGTTGCTTGCGATAAAATTTGTCACGCCGTTCAAATCTCGACTGTGCGCCGCCGCGGCAGTGACATCCGTCCAGCCGTTCGGGTCGGCATACACGAACATCAATAAGGCGCCGGGGGGGATGGCAACTTCCTTCATCATTACTCTCTCCTTGTCGTTGTTTTTTATCAGCAGTAGCTGGCCCTGCTTTACATTTTGTTTGCTGCGTCGAGCGAAGAAGGTGTTAAGAGGTTGGTATTGGCTCGTATTCTAGTCTGTACACTAGTGGTGACTAGCTCGCTTTGCTTCGCTTTGCTTTGCTTTGCTTTGCTTTGCTTTGCTTTGCTTTGCTTTGCTTTGCTTTGCTTTGCTTTGCTTTGCTTTGCTTTGCTTTGCTTTGCTTTGCTTTGCTTTGCTTTGCTTTGCATGGCTTGCTGCTCGCTTCGCTCGCTGGCTAGTATTCTCGTCTTCATCAAGGCTCGCTCGCTTCGCTCGCTCACCTTGCCACGAACGAAATCAAATTGTTCTTCGTCCCCCCGTCGTCGTTTATCTCCACGAAGGTGTTCCCGCTTGCGTCGATCTCGATGCTGTCCCCGGCGGTCACCACGTGCCTGTCGAAAACCGTTCCTCCCTGGATGTCAAGATCGCCCAAAATTTGCACGTCTCCTCCTGGCGCATTTTTAACGAAGCACGAGAACAGCGAGCGAGCAAAAATAGTTGAGTAGGTTAGTTCAATAGTGGATATAGCCATGCACAGCAATTTCGCACGGAGCTTCGCATTCTTCTGTCACAAAGCTAGCTCGCTTCGCTCGCTCACCTGTCTGGAGCCTGCCCGCGGCAAACACATCGCCCTTCTTGTCTACTCGAAACTTGGTTGCCGGCTCATTATTTTCCGTTTTTGTCGTGGCGTGGATGAGGTCGTAGTCGGACGGGTTTTTGTCCGAGGGGCCTCGGAGCGACATGACGCTCCCGGAAAAAAGAGGATCAGTGGCAGCTCCCTCAAGTGCGAACTTGGTATGGCTAGCTGACTCGCTCCTAATTCCCACCGAAACCTCAAACAATTGGTCTGGATCACCAGGGGAGAAGTTCAAGTTTCCCGATGTGATGTCAATCCCGCCGCCAACGGTTAGCCCCCCGCTGACAACGTGCAACCCTCCCGAGCTGATCTTCGCGCCGCCGCTGGACACTGTGAGGGAAGAGGAGATCGTCGTGTCTCCCATCGGACCGACGTTGAACACGGTCCTATCGTTTTCCGCCAGCAAGGAAAGGAATGGTGGGGAGCTATCCTCGCCGCCAGTGTGCTGAATTTTCAGAGTGGCAGAGTCATCGCACGTGTACCCCCCATTCTCGTTTTTGTTTCTCTGGAGCAACAAGTTTGGGTTCTTCTTGGAAGTGGAGTAGAATTGGTTGTTGCCGTCCTTAACAATCACCTCGGAGCTCTCGCTGAGAAGCAAATCACCCTCCTTGATGATTTGGATCCCCCCCTCGCCGAAGATCCCCATGGGAGCCTCCACCTTTGGCAAATAGCCGCTGCTCTCGGCGTTCTCCGGCTTCTCGATTGTGATTGAGTTCGTGGCGAAGACTCGTCCGTCGCCAAAGACGCGAAAGATGTCTTTGTTATTCGCCGTCGCCTTGATGAAGGAGAATTCGGGGCTGAATTTGAGTTGTTATGGTTGTCAGTGCTTGCTTAGATGAACTTTCCCCCATCCACCCCATCCACCCATCCACCCCATCCACCCCACACTCACCTGCCCTTCTTCTTCACGTTCAGTGACAACACTTCAGAAGCAAACGCATCGTTCTGGCAGAACAAATGCGCCCCTCCGCCATTGCTGGTGGCGGATATTGCGGGAGAAGTTGAACTATCCTTGTTAAAGATTGACAAACCGTTGCCATTGTTCACGGTCATACTCCCAGCCAAGACGTCCACGTCGCCAGTGTTAAACGTCGCATCTCCCTTCCCGGAGAGCGTGAACACTTCTTTATTGTCGTACGAGGCGCTCACGGAAATGAAGTTGAAGTCGCTGGACTGATCGCGATCGGTTTCAAGCTTCAGCACATTACCGGTGAAAAAAGGGCCATTTGAATTAAAATTCTCAATGTCGCCTCCGTCACGGTTGTCGTCACAGGCTGGGCCTTTCCACCCAGGGTCGCACTTGCACTCGCCAAGACGCTCCGAACAAGTACCGTGGTTTGCGCAAGGAGCATACTCGACAATGTTTGTGTTCTGGATGGATTTAAATTCGCATTTTGCACCTAGGGGAGGGGAGAGGAGGGTGAAGAAGGTGGAGAAGGTGGAGGGTTAGTTATTAGTGCGGGCGGCCTTTGGTTTAAAAACGCCTTTACTCTTTACTTACTGAAAACATCCTTTCCCATTTTTGATTCGTCGCAACTAAATGCAGTCAATGGAGGATTTCCATCATTCGTGTGGATGTTGTTCTCGTGGGGGAACACGGGAAACTTCAAAAATGTGATCTTGTAGGTTGTTCCCCCAAACTCATCGATGACAGCATCGCGAGAGACCTCGACCTCCTGAATGTTGGGCAAAGTTGTCAGCTTCTTTGCAAGCAGCTCTGGCGAAAGTTGATCGCCATGCGCAGGAATATTCTCAACCTCCTCTCCGTTGAATGTGATGGAAACGTATCCATCTAGCTGGCCCTTCGCACTCCCAGTTGTCAAACTGATGACCTTCAGGTTCTTCTTCATCTCCAATGGATCGTGGCTTTTTGGACATAATTTCCTTGAGCAATCGGACGCTGTGTAACCATGCTCACAAAAGCAATATGCATTGTCACCTGTTCCAACGCACTGCCCCCGCTGGAAACAGTAGTGTGGTGAGCAGCCACCGCCGGCAACAACCGCAACAGTCGTGATTAAAGTGAAGAGGAAGGTTGAGATGGCCATGTCGAAAGTTTTTTGTTGGCACGAAGCCTTTGTCTATAAATTTGCAGAGTCACGCAAGGTTTGAGTGTCGCTCTTGGAGGGGCAGGGTCTAAAACTTGATAATTTAAATATATCCTGTAATAAATTTTTGGAGGGCCAAAAACAACAAGTAAAACCCGCGGAGTGAACCGCCTCTAAATAACAAAACCAAGCCAAGCACAGCGCACGTGCCGCTTCGCTTCTAATATGAGAAGTTTCTTGACTTTGATAGCTCTCACGATCTTCAACCCTGCATTTAGTAATCTACTATCCAAGTTGGGGTTTAAATCTGATGGTGTCTCCCAGCAAACCAAAATAGACAATTTCCTCGCCTGGTTCACGTCAAATGGAGGCACGATTCACAACGGCATCACGCTGCAGAACTTTGCTATGTATGGCAACGGGCTTTCAACCTCGACGGACACTTCCATAAGCCATCTCGACCCTCTCTTTACCGTACCTCCACAACTAATGTTCACCAAACCCCAAATTTTTTCATTCTATGCCCCCCTTGCCCCTTCAGCTTCCACCATTTTGGAAAACACGAACATGGACGACCACGTCATTGCGTCGCAGCTCATTGTTGAGTGCACGCTCGGTTCAAAGAGCAAGTTCTCCCCGTACATGGATGTCCTGCCCGACGAGGTTTTCATCCTTGAATCCTTTACCAATGCTGAAGTGCTTGAGTTTCAGGACGATAACTTGGTGAAACTCAAGAAGGAGCTAGCCTCTACCACTGATTTGGTATACAAGAATTTGAAGTCTTCCATCGACGAAATGATCTCTGTGAGCGGCGGCGCCAAAAAACAGAGTTGCAACAGGTGAGCGGGAATGTGTGACGCTTGCAAAAGAAAAAACTAACAATATTTTTATTCAGTCTCGAAAAATTCCGCCACTTCACCTCCATAGTGGGGAGCCGGGCTATGGTTATGAGCGGAAAGAAGCACCTTGCTCCGCTAGCCGACATGGCAAATTACGCCCCCAGAGATGATGCCAGGGAGGCCAACAGGTGAGCGAAAGTGCGCGAAATGGCTACAGACGGCTACATCCACTACTTAAGCTAACCCACCCACTTCGTTTGGCTCGCTCGTTTGTTCGCTCGTCCTTCATAAAAATGCGCATCGCTTCGCACGGCGCAGCGGTTTGTCCTTTCTCACCTACCACCGAATTGACGAGTCCGGACACTTAACCGTCAAAGCTGATAGAGATGTGAAGGCTGGGATGAATCAGATTTTTGAGGATTACGGCGACAACGGCAATGCCTTGTATTTGGAAGCGCACGGATTCGTGCCGTTTGAAAACCCGTTCAACTGCGCTGACTTATCGCTGCCAATATCGGGCAGCAAGGAGATAAGCAAAATCGTCAAAGAGCTCCAAATCATGCCGCGCGGGCAGTCGGTCATTACTGCTTGCTTGAAGCCTGGCGAGAGAATTGAGGGTAACACGAGGAGCTACGCTTACCTGGCTGTTTTGGATCTTGGCGAGGAGCAGAATGCTAGGCAAAGGAAAAGGTGCTTGGACGCGATTACGGCGGGCGATAGAAGCGTCATTGCGGACGAGTGCGTGAGGTACGATGGCCACTACGGTAGCGTGCACAGGCAGGTGGATCTGGCTGCAAAGCTTGCCTTGAACAGCTACCTCACCACTTTTGGTGAAGACAGAGAAATTTTGGCAACGAAGAAGGACCTTTCCACCCGCGTCAACATGGCGGTACGGTACAGGATGGATTCCAAGCGTTTGCTGTTAGAGTTTTTGGGCGAGAAGGTGGCGGTTGAGGTGGCGGTTGAGGTGGAGACAGAGGTGGAGCCAGAGCCAGAGGCAGAAGAAAAACCGGAATTCGACTTGACCGCCGCAGTAAGTTCATTCAACGAATTTATTGAAAAACTCAACTTCCCCGTGAACCACCTCACGGCATACGTCGCTGGTGACGGCATGCGAGTGGGAACGAAGGCCTCGCAAGCCATCAAGAAGGGAGACGTCTACATCTCCGTCCCCAACGCTGCCACGATGAGCGCCCAAACCGCCAACACGAATTCTGAGCTCGTCAACGCTCTGATCCAGAAAGGGAAGGACAGGAACGACGATTTTCACACTCTGCTGTTCTTCTTGCTTCACGAGCGGTTCACCGTGGCACAGGAGAGCTTCTGGTGGCCGTACCTGAACCTTCTACCGACAATTTCCGATTACAAGGACAATAACCCTGTTTTCTTCTCGGAGGAAAAAATGAGATTTTTCAGTGGGAGTCTCATCAAGGAGCAAATCGTCGAAAACGCAAAGAAAATTGAGCGCAATTTCAACGCCATCTCGCAGGACAGCGTGGTGCTGAATGCCCTGGGCGATAGCTGGACGTTTGAGAATTACAAGTGGGGTGAGCGAGCGAAGCGAGCGAGCCTTTTGGAAGACGAGCATACTCGCGATGGATCTCGCGAAATGGCTACAGACGGCTAAAACCACTACAAAACTAACATTATTCCACTCATTTTTTTTTACTCGCTCGTTTTGCTCTTGCATAAAAAATGCGCACAATCTCGCCTCGCTCGGCGCAGCATCGACAATTTTGGACAGCAGGAGCATTTGGTGGGAGGGCATTCGGCACTTGGTGCCCTTGCTGGACCTGATCAACTGCAACGAGCTTGAGGACGTGGATGCAGTGCACAAGACCGAGCTGGACGGGAGCGGGGAGAATGCGGTTACCCGCAGTCCAGGGAATTTTGAGGGAGGGGAACAAGTTTTCGAGAACTACGGGCAGCCAAACTACATATACTTCATGTACCACGGGTTTGTGTTGGAGAGTAACACTCACGATTGTGTCAGGTGAGCGAGCGAAGCGAGCGAACTTTTATGAAGACTCGAGCGAAGAATCCCGCGAAATGGCTACAGACAGTCTGCTGAACTAACATTATTCCACTCAATTCGTATTCGTTTGGCTCGCTCGTTTTGCTCTTGCTTCATTAAAAATGCACCTCGCTTCGCTCGGTGCAGCTTCACGGAAACTATGAATGTTGGGCCGGAGGTGGGGGAAACGGAGGTCAAGAGGATTCAAGGGAAGCTGGGCCAGAACGGGTTTTATTCGTACACGGGTAGCTTCTGTTTGAGCAGGAGGGTGGGGGGGGGTATGGAAGAGAGCGTTGATTTAGAGAGAATGGGACGATTCTTGCGTGTCAGCAACGGTGTCGACGACGACGATCTCATTAAAAATGGTTTGCTGGGTGATGGCTTGAGGCTCATTGAAAAATACATGGAGAAAAGGTTGGCTGGTTACGAAGGGTTGGGAGGGCTAAAGGCGAAGGCGGTTGGGTACAGCGAGAAGAGCATGATTGGGATTGCGGAGGAGGAACTAGCTACGATTGAGGCTGTGCTGAAGTTTGTGAAAGGGGGGAAGAAGAAGAAGAAGAAGAAGGAGGAGGAGGACGAACTTTGAACGAATCTTTATTTGGTTGTTGAATTTAACCATTCGAGAATTCTTTTTATCCCCAAAACTTTCCCTTTTCCCTTTTTGTATCCTTTTTCCCTTTTTGTATCCCCTTTCCCTTTTTTTACCCCCTTCCCTTTTCTCTTTCCCCTCCTTTCCCCTCTCCTCTTTAGAGCTCCATTCCGGCAGTGAAAAAACTCTTGTTCTTCAAATACTCAATCGTCGCGGCGTCCTTCTTGATAGTCGATGCATAGTCAAAGGCAGTCTTTCCGTCCTTTGCCACGTGGTCAACGTCAGCCCCCAGCTCCTCAACCAGCCACTTGACCAATTCGGCGTGTCCGAGCATAGCCGCAAAGTCCAAAGGTACGTTTTGTTCGTTCGTCTCCATCATTGCTGTAGCCCCATGCTTTACGTAAAACTTAACAATGTCCAAGTCCCCAGTCATAGCAGCATAGTGGAAAGGTGTGGTTCCACCAGCATCCGCTTCCACCACGCTCACTCCCTTCTCAACCAAGTAAGTAATGATGTCAATTTTTTTCGCCAAAGTCGCAGAGAGGATCGCACTTTGACCAGTGGCGTCCTTTTTGTTAACATCAGCTCCATTCTCGACCAAGTACTTGACCATTTCTAACTCCCCGGTCATAGCGGCAGTATGCAGCACGACTGTCCCGTTGATGTCGGCTTGGTTGACGTCGGCGCCGAGCTCCTCGACCAGGAGCTTCACATCCTCCATTTTGGCCTGGTTCACAGCGAACATCAATGGAGTTTGCTTTAGCTTGTCGCTCTCAGCTGAAATGTCCGTGTTGACGGCGCCTTTCAGGAGCAACATGATGTCCTTGTGGCCCTCAAGGTTGGCATAGTGAATGGCATTTAGTTTGTCGTTGTTGTAGTGGCCGGCGTTGGCACCAGCTTCGAGGAGAATGGCCACAATCTCCGTGTGACCATTATAGGCAGCATCGAGGAGAGCGGTGTAACCATCCTTATCAGCAATGTCGACTTCGGCACCAGCTTTAAGGAGGTACTTGGTCATCTCAACGTGGCCCAGTCCAGCAGCAATTGTGAAGGCTGCGAAGCGGAGCGGAGCGGAGAGCTGGATTAGCTTTCATTCACACGGCTCGGCTCACTAGCTTCGTTCGTTCGTTCGTTCGTTCGTTCGTTCGTTCGTTCGTTCGTTCGTTCGTTCGTTCGCTCGCTCGCTCACCTGTCGATCCAGTCGCGGAGATCTCGTCAAGGATCACACCATGGTCGACCAGGAGGGAGGCCATTTCCATGTCATTCTTTGCCGCGGCTCCCATGAGGGCGGTGTGCCCCCCTTTCATGTCCTTCTGATTTCCGTGCGCTCCGTTGGAAAGGAGAAACTTAACAATATCAGTGAAGCCGCTAAGGACGGCGATCTGGACAGGAGACTCGCCCTTGTGAGATTCCTGGATATTGACATCGGCCGGAGGGTTTTCCTCAAGCACCAGGGTCTTTACAATGTCAAGGTTGCCAGTTTTGACAGCAACAATAAGGGTGCTCACGCCGTGGTCCACATTGTTGACCTCGATATCTGTTTGCCCAACTGTATATTTTCCAGCAGAAATATCATTAAAGACTTGAAAGGCTGCTTTATGCTCGGGAGACAATTCTTTTTTCTCCGCTTCCTTCTTAGCAGCAGCGGTGAGTGATATAAGAATGGTGAAGAGATATGAGACTCGCATGATGTGTAGTTTGGTTCGTTTTTTGGGATCTTATAAACTCGTGTCTCAAGGATAAAAATATTATGGGTGATTGCACGGGGCGCCCGGCCGCCGGCCGCAATTTTTATTATTTTTTTGTGATAACGGTACATACCATTGCATCAACATCACGATCACCTCTCAAAAAGTTCTTTTATAATGAAAAGAGCCAGCAGTAACAAAAAGGTTGAGCCTGAGGAGTCCCTAGCGTCCAACGACAGGCGAAAATCCAAAGTGCTACGCCGGCGAAGTGTTGCAAATGGGGAAACAAATGACCGCGTGGTGGGATTGGTATTCGAGCCCCCCCCCCCCATCACCAGCACCCTCTCAAATTTAACAAGCAGCAAGAATGACCTCGCCAAGGAGCTTGCTGAAGACTTCATAGAAAACATCCAAGCGGCGGACAACATCGATGTGAAAATACTGGCATGGCTTGATGTCAACGAGTTCATAGAAAAAGTCACGGCAGATAAAGAACTGCTCAAGGCATTCATGCTTCAACTTTGCAGGTTGCTGGCAAAGACGCTC
>Ga0302116_1002379_pt1 | contig 11035 bp, 13 predicted proteins | sample AG5_SCM_MG_FD_203124 | JGI IMG/M metagenome (GOLD analysis project Ga0302116, IMG submission 203124) | Marine microbial communities from Western Arctic Ocean, Canada - AG5_SCM | ecosystem: Environmental > Aquatic > Marine > Oceanic | place: Canada: Western Arctic Ocean | collected 2017-10-01 | reverse complement strand
GAATTGCGCCGCGAGCGAAGCGAGCAGCGAGCGAAGCGAGCAGCGAGCGAAGCGAGCAGCGAGCGAAGCGAGCTAGTCGCAACTAATGTATAGTATTGCTGGCGAGCGGCGAGCGAACCGAGTACCGCTCACAGCTTGCTAGTCACGCTACAGCCACCCACCCACGTAAAACTAACATCATTGCTTCGCTCGGTTCGGTGCAGCGGTGACAAATTGTGCATCGACATTGTGTGCCTTTTGTTTGCAGTGGGTTTGGCCTATCTTTTCTACCGCGAAGGAATAATTGAGGAAATTCTGAAGGATTTAAGGAACTCCACGGAGGTGTAAATTTTTCAGAACTCTTTTGTCATTTTAAATTATAAGTCTGCTTTCAAGCGCTCGAAGTTTTTGGCTTCGTCTAAATCGTCATCCTCCATAGCGCGCATCTGCAACCTGTACGCTGCCTCCTCTTCTACTTGCTGAACTTCGGGGTTGATCTGCCGCAACTCCAACCCGGCAAAAAAGCTATCGTCGTCCGTCTGCATATTTTGGGCGAGCGCCGCATTTTCAATATCGTTCTCTTCAACTTGGTCGTCGTTGCTCACAGCAATGTAGCTAACGTTCGGCTTGGTGGTGTTGTTCTCTCTAATTCGATTTTGAGCCTTTTCAGCCTCTAAATTCCAATTCGTGCAACATATCAAAATTAGCAAAAGTAAAAAATGCACCCACGTGCCCACGGTCATTCCGGTCGTGAGACCAACCACGCCGCAGAAACCCGTGTCGCAATCGCTTTGACCACCGTTCAGATCGAAGGAGAGGTAGTACCCGATGGGAAGAGCAACAAGCCAGTACGCAACTATAATAATCGGGAGGGCAGCGCATTGTCTACCGCATCCCTTAATCACCCCGGAAAGCGTAACTTGAACACCATCTGCTATGATGTAGGCGCACAACAGCGGCACCGTGCGAGCCGCAGCCTTTACGATGTCCTCGTCGTTGGAAAAAAGTCTAGGCCATGTTTCGTGGTTGGAAGCGAACAAAACAGCTGCAACGGAACCGCTCAGACAAAGCGACCCGAGGGTTGAGACGGTTGAATTTCTCTTTGCGCTTTTGGGCTCATTGGAGCCAAGGAAATTTCCCACGCGGGTGGACGCTGCAACGCTAAAACCCACAGGCAGCATGAAGCAAGAACTGTTGATCGACTGGTAGATTGCCATTGCTATAAGCAAGAGAGTGAGTTAGGAGCGGCTGCGGCTTGTCAGGCGAGCGGCTAGCGAAGCGGCTAGCGAAGCGGCTAGCGAAGCGGCTAGCGAAGCGGCTAGCGAAGCGGCTAGCGAAGCGGCTAGCGAAGCTGCTTGTCATAACTTGAGTGCGAGGAGGTTGCTCAGGGACGGTCCAGATCAGGGTCATGTGGACGCCATTGTGACGGTCCGAAACACGCCATCTTCACGTCAATGTGAAAACTCAAAAAAGGTTAAAAAAGGGACCAACTGCATCGGCCGTAACTCCGACGCATAACGTCATCGAACACTCAAAACTGGATACTGTGGCTAGTTCGCCCAGGCGCATCTTTATATGCGAAGGTGTTGTTCAGGGACGGTCCAAAACACGCCATCTCAAACCATCCGCACGCCAATGTAAAATCTCAAAAAACTCCAAAAAATGCTGGCTCGCGCTTCGCTCGCGGCTCGCTCACCTGCCACGGCCACTTCGGGGTCGGGTTTCAATCTGCCAGCAAGGAAGATTGCAACTTCTGAAGCCCACCACTCTGATATTGAAAGCACGCCAGGGACGGCGAGGGAGAGATATTGGCAGCAGCCCTTGAATGAGATTGCCACGGAGTAGCCTGAAAACATTGAAAACTTGGAAATGGAAATGTCGTTGGACGACATGCCGATATTTTCCATTGCAGGAGTACGGAAGCGAGGCACGTAAAATATGAGAATGTACATGAGGAGAGCTCCAGCGCACGTGGAGAAGGAGAGGGCTCTTGCCGCTCCGAGGAAACCCATGTCAAGGTAGTAAATGAAGAAGTAGTTGACCGGGATGTGTATGACGGTGGTGAACAGCGCTACAACGGCTGGTATGGAAGGGAGATTTATTGCCTGCATCCACGGAGTTAGCGTCCAGACTATTGTGTGACCAAGGAGTCCGAGGGAAAGGTTCGATAGGTAGTCTGAAGTGTTTCTAGAGAGGGTGGGATCCTGACCCAAGGAGGTTAGAACGTCAGTGGTTCCAAAAATCCAAAAGATCGAGATAGGGAGGCAGGCAAGGAAATGGACGAAATAGCCTCTTTTTAGGTAGGTTAATGGGAGGTTGGTGGTGGAGGTGGAGGGGGGGGTGGAGGGGGAGGCTTGATCGTTTTCGTCTTCACTTTCAGTCTCGGAATCGAAATAGGTTGAGAGGTTCGCTCTCGACGACTTCGCTTTCCGACCCTTTCGGGATATTGTGAGTGGGGGGTTGGAAGCTGCGGAGGAGTTGATCGCCCCGGTTGCTTGAGATGTAAGGGATGTAAGGGCGGATGACAGCCCAATAACGATTGACCACCCTGTCACGTTGCACAATGTCATTGCAAGAGCAGTCGCCGCGAGAGCCTCTTTCCCAAGGGCACCGGCAAAAGCAATCGTAATTAGGAAAGGAGCACGATAGAAGATCATGTTCAACGTAACTGGACAACTAATCCGCAACACTTGGTTCAGCTCGTAGCAGTAAGATGGTGACTTCATGGTCGATTGTTGTTTGTCTGGTTCAGCTCGTTAAGATGGTGACTTCATGGTCGATTGTTGTTTATCTGGTTCAGCTCGTTAAGATGGTGACTTCATGGTCGATTGTTGTTTCTAGTCTTGAGCGCTCGAGTTTAAAAACTTTATTTTTTATACTTTGAACCACTTCACCACACCCTCATTCGCAATGCTTTGCGCTTCCTTCAGAACAATTTTCGTTCGAAAGCATGCTTTAACATTCCAACGATCCCTTAATCACAATTCCACGAAGCCAGGCTCAAAGTTTCTCCACCAATCTTTTGGCTTAACAACCACAACTTCGTCAGTTAGAAATTTCCTTCACAGATCATTCAGCTCGACAACCACAACTTCGCTGAAAACAGCGCTCCTCGTTCCGCGTAAATTCAAGCTCTTCAACAAGGAACTTTCTCTTACATTGGCTGAGCTTGCGGGCCACAGTTCGTTTGTTCTCGTTGCAATTTCTTACAATTTCAGCGACATGCTGGTATTGCGTACTCTTGCTGTTGGAGGCTCGTCGCTGATGCTGATATTCACGTTTTTTCACCCTCATGGTCGGGTGCTTTGGCTGCCGTTTGTGTGGAACGGCGTGTTTCTGACCACGAATCTGAAGCAGATTTTCGATCTGCAGTACCACGCGTTCTGCTCCCGTTTCTTCTTGGCCGACGAAATGAAGAGAATCCATTCTGAGCACCTTTCCATTGTCAGCGATGTGGATTTTTACAGGTTGCAAGAGTTTGGAATCCGTGAGGAGTACAAGAAGGGTGAGCAAATTTTCAAGCAGGGAGATTTTGGGTGTCATGTTTATTTGATAATATCTGGGAAATGCGACGTGATCGTCGACGAGCAGCTTACTTATCAAGTCGGCGAGGGAAATTTCCTTGCCGAAGTGGGTTTGCACGCTGGGGTGAAAATCCGAGATGAAATTCAATATTCTTGCTCGGTCAAGCCCACGTCGGACGTTGTTTTGATAAAATTCCACCGGGCCACCCTAATTAAACTGATGAGCAGGTTGCCCTCGTTGGATACGAGTCTGACGTCCATACTGTCTTGGGACGTCGTTAACAAGTTGAAAACCCAGCGGCAGCTCATTACGAAGGGAGTCATCGATAACGAGAAGCTCTCCGTTTCTTCCTGGCACCGAGCTCGACACAACCAAAACAAGGATCGCTACAAGAACTTGTTGACGCCATTAGTGAGGGGTAATTTGCTTGCCTCAAAAACAAAAATTGCCATCTCAAACTACAGGTGAGCGAGCCGCGAGCGAAGCGAGCGAGCCTTGATGAAGACGAGATATACGAGCCACTACTAAACTTTAACAAATTCCACTCAATTCGTTTTTTCGCACCTTCTTCGCTCTTGCTTCGGCAGGAAGATTCACTCAATTCCCATTGAAGCCCACGAGTCAGCCTTGAAAAAGTTAGGTTGGAGCTTGCAGGAGTACAACAACGGAAGAAGAAATCCAACGGTCCCCAATAATACAACCACGCTGAACCAATTAAATTAAATTAAATTGAATAGAAAAATTTTGCAAACCAATAACCAATAAACCATCGATAGTATTGATTACATTAAGGCCACAACTAACGCCAAAGATGCCCCCATAGCTGCAACCAACCCGACACCAAGCTTGGACGCAGCCGAGGTGGTGGTCTTGTACCCGCACTGGGTGTCCAAGGGACATCCAATGCTGCTGGGACAATCGCCCCCCCTCAAATCCCCAATGTCACTGCAATCAATCCCCAAACAGCCGTAAACAGATTCTGCACTCCTGTAGACCACCTCGTAGTCAGTTGAAGCAGCAAAGAAGTCCATTTCGGCTCTAATGATAGCTGCCGCTGCGGGATCGCACTCGGAGATCTGCGGCAAAATTTGCCTCGTAAACGCCCAGCCCTCGGCGCGCTCCTTGCTACTTCCCGCCCCGCCCGTCGGGTCGGATTTATACGCATAGCGGAGCATTCCCTGAATGCCAGGAACAGTTGTCGCAGAGACGATGGTAGTGATTTCCTTGTTCATGTCATCGCACTTCTCTCCAGCACTACCGAGGTCACGACCAACATCAAAGGCGGCCAAAAGCTCGGTGTTCGCGTTGGCGTTAAGGGTCGAGGCGACGTCATTGAAATTTGACGTCCTGCGCCGAGCCGAATAATGTTGGATGTTAGTTTTAGTTTTGGGTTTTTTTTCACTCAAAAAAACTCACCTCTTGATGGCGTTCGTGTACGCAATGTTGCCGCATAGGCCTGTGGTTATGCCTTCGATTGGTCCCGCGTTGTGGCCCACGATGAAGGCGACGCATTCGTCCCAGTGGTGAGGCGATGTATTAGCGTTGCACTCATCCACCCCATCTCCACACTCGCCGTACGAATACATCAACAAATTCTCCAACGTGACGCCCTTGATCACCATCTCCCTCCTCGCAGTGTTGGTGATTCCCTTGTCTGTACCCCACAAGTCGCCTTGCGGCAACAAACTCGAAATCCAGTTGTCAGCGTAAGTTGCCGATCCCCAGTAATTTTCATAGCTAGGGAAAATCGCAGCCCTGTTCAGCTTGGTGCCGCCGGTGGTGCTCATCGCTTTCAGGTTCCTCCCACTGCTGGTCTTTTGGGAGTTCCAGCCGATTTCATACACTTCCTGGACGAATTCCCAAGCATAATCGTTTTCGGCTTTGGCGAAGATACTCATGCGTAGAACATCGGAGTCCATCTGCGAGTGCTGCTGGACGTTAGTTGCGGGGATGTAGCCCTGCATTGTGGGTGCGGGGAGGAGGGGGGATGGAACGTTTGCGCAAGCATTGATGCCCAGGGAGGGGGCGGTGCCAATTTCATTACATTTGATATGCAAGCAATCGAGGGAGGAGGTGATGATCGCTTGGAGGGTTGCGTAGGCGTCGGTATCGACGTACTTGCCGTTGACTGTGGGGTGGGGGGAAGTGAAGTGAAGTGAAGTGAAGTGAAGTGAAGTGCATGAGATAATTGGTATTGTAAAGGAGAATAAAAAAGAAAATTCACTCACCTATGGTGACAAACTTGTCCCAGTCGCAATCGGCACACGCGGCAATCGACATCTCAAACACCTTACTGTAAATAACCGACAGCTGGTAGTCAGCCTCATCCTTCCCCTCGTTGAGGTATGCATGAACGCTCTTGTAGAAAAGTTGAATTGCACCTGCTTGCATCAGCGACTCGTTGTCGTGGAGGAGTTTTCGGTACTCAACGCTTGTGGTGGTGTCAGGTGGCGTCTCGAGGAGGGTGGCGAGGGCGTTGAAGTTGGAAAGGAGCATGTTGTTGAGGTCTTCGCCATCTGAAAAGATGGTGCGAATTGTGTTCACATCGGCGTAAAGGAGATCGCCACTGGAGGTGCCTTGGGTTTGGTTATTTCCGGCGTAAAACACCCAGCCCTCCTCAAGCGCCTTGACCTTTCCCTCATTGTCTTCGATGTCACCACTCATCCAATCGTTGTACGAGTCCCATGTCTCAAAGAGAACGTAGTTGTAGATAGAACACCATTTTTGGGCCTGTGTGGGGGGGGAGAGAGAGGGGGGGGAGAGTTGGGAGGTGGGAGGTGGGAGGTGGGAGGTGGGAGGTGGGAGGTGGGAGGGGGGGGGGGGAATTGGGAATTGGGAATTGAAAGGTGGGAATTAGCTTTGGGAGTAGGGATTGATATTGGCAGTGTATGTTAACTTGTGTGTACTCACCGAGAGAACGGGTCTAGAATCAATCTTCGCCTCACCAAACAACTTAAATTGATCAACAATTAAGGCACCACAGTAGTCAGCCATCGCTCCAGCGCCAACAGCGAGATTGTAACTTGGCGTCAGGATGAGCTTGTTTTTGTTGTTGAAACCCTGGATGGTACGCAATTTGGCAGGATCCTCCCGCAACTGTGGATCAGGCTCCTTGAAAGAATTTTTCCCATTCTCGTAAATCGACTCGGCAGCAACCTTGCCCGAAACTCCTAAAGCCATGGCCTCTCTCTCATCTGCAATATCCTGGGCAATCGCTCCTCGGAGACCCAAGTCAGTCGTGATGATGAAGCCACCAATGTTCTTACCGACCACCTGCAAATCACGGTTGGGAACAGAAAGATGACGTTTCGCAGAAAAGCCAGAAGTCACACCACACAACACCATTGACAACACCATCGACAAAATCATCATCTTACTGTCGATGGAGATGAATTTAAGAATTATCGTTAGTGGGTGATGGAGGTATATTTTATTGAAGGGGAGAGTAGGGATAGTTTTTGGGTTGGAGGTATGGTGTTCTTACGTAAAAAAGAAGCTTTTTTGCTGCAGGAATTTTTTGGCATTTTTTCATGCATTCTGATTCATCCATTTTTGAGCGCGGAAGACCAAGTTCAGGCCGAGCAGCGGGCCAAGCAGGGAGAGGAGGAGAGCAACTACGCGGCACACGTCTCGGAGTTGTCATACACGTCTTCGCCGACATATTGGAGTGTCTGAGCTGCTGAATATTGGTGGTGGTGAGATTAGCAAGAAGGAGGCGATTTTAGCAAGGAAGAGGGGAATAGCCGCGCTCAAGAAACATCGAGAAAAGATAGTTCACATTCACACAAGGGGCACAACTGTGGACATGAGCTCGTTGAATGAGAAAATCAAATTAGTAGGAGGAGGTTGAGGAGGTTCAGATGAGATGGTTGATGATGAGGTGGCTGAGGAGGAGGGGGAGAGTAGTTCCTTAATACAAAAACCATATACAAACAGTTTTATATGCCTTCTTCTCTTCTCGTTCTTGATCTAAAAAATGCAGCCAGCACACTCCCTAAGCAACTGTGAAATGTAGCGCTAATTGCACCTGGTAAGCAACCCGCACTGCCCGCCCCGATGCTCCTGGCTAGTAATATAGCCAGCGCCGAGTTCTGCATTCCCGTTTCTATTGAGATTGTCCTCGACGTTTTCCGGTCCTGCCCAAACACTACCCTCGGGACCACGTAACCCAGCGCAAATCCCAAGGAGTGCAAACACCCAACAGCCAGCAAGAGTGGCTTCAGACTCGAGGAGCCGCTCAAAATGAGGCCCGATGACTCGGCAACGACGCTTCCGCATATCAGTGACACCATAACGACGCTCATGAAGGGAGAAAACGCGGAAGTCCTTCTTGATAACGCTGGGCACTTCTTATTCAACACCATGCCCAGAATAATAGGAAGGAGCACCACCTTCGTTGTCGATAGCAGGAGCGCAAGCCCGTTGATTTCGACGTCCACGCTTCCACACAAAACCTTGGTGAGAATTGGGGTGAGAAACGAAGCCAGAACCGTTGACGTTGCCGTCAGGAGGACGCTCAGTGCGACGTCAGCATTCGCGATGAGCGAAACGAGGTTGCTCGCGGTCCCACCTGGACAACAGCCAACAAGAGCAAGTCCTAGGAAATGCTGCGGCGACAGTTGGAAAACATTACCAGTGAAGTACGCACTCAGTGGCATGAAGAAAAACTGGCAACCCACTCCAAGCAAAATTATCTGAGGGGAGGAGAGTATTCTTTTGAAATCGTCCATCGTGAGAGTCATCCCCATCCCCACCATTATCGCAGAGAGAGCAAGGGACACGATCGAATCATACTTAGAAAACCAGAGCAGGGAATTCGGTTTGAAAACTCCTAGCATTGCAGAGCCCACAACGAAGAAAGGGAAGCCGGAGGTCATCTTTGTCAGTAAAGGGGGGGTGGGAACATCAAAGTTGGTCATGAGAATCTTTGTTTGTGCGTGGGGGGGAAAGTTGCATCGAGAGGCAGGCACATACTTGTAGGATCGATAGGCTGGCACATACTTGTAGGATCGAGGTACCACCAAGAATGCTTGGCCGGTTGCTATAATCATTAGAACAATCGACAGGAGCACCATAATATTGCCAGTTGTGTGCCAGTTGTGCTCGTTTTGTATCAGCTGTGTTTTGTTGAGATTTCAAATATAATTTTTATCTTAGCACCTTTAGCGAAGTTGAACACTCGAAGCAATCTCAATCACATTTATATACCTCACGAACTCATGTCCATGTCCAAAGAAGCGATGCTAACTGCCCAAATCGAAGCCCTAAAGAAAGCCATTTTGAAGAAGGATGACGATCTCAAAAAGCAGAACGAGGAGCTCTTTGAGGTTCAAACGACGCTCAAATGTGTCGAGTCCGAGTCCGTCCGTGCCTCCTCGGGTCAATTGAAGTCCTTGACGGCCCAGCTCCGCAACTCGGAGCTCATGGTTAAGAAGGCGACTGGGGAGAAGCAGAGGTTGAATTCGATGTTGTCAAAGGAGAGGAAGATTAGGGGTGAGACTGAGGAGGAGAGAATGAGGATTTGGGAGGAATTGAGTCTTCTTAAAAAAGAGAGAGAGTGTGTTACTACTACTACTACTACTAGTACTAGTAAGAAGAGGCAAAGGTCAGCAAGTAGGAGTAGTTCGAGTTCGTCACCGATTCCTCAGACGGGACCAATTCTAGCTCCTGTTTCTCCACCTCTTCCCCTTCCTGTTCCTCTTCCTCCACAACCTCCTACAAAAATTGTTACAGCCAGTGTACCCACTTCCACTTCCACAACCCCGGCGTCCGTCCTCTCCCAGCACCTCCTGACAAATTGCTCCCACATTCTTCAAGATCTCCTCTCCTTTTCTCTAAATTCTTATCCTAGCCACAGCAACAGCAACAGCAACCCTTCCCAATCCAAATCCCAATCCTTCCCCCCTCCTCCTTTGCCTCCCCCTCCTGCTACTTCCCCCCAACAAACCTCAAAATCCCTCCCAGCAACCCAGACGGCCCAAACAATGCCAACTTCCTCCTCGCTCCTGACCCAAGCGTCCCAGCTTCCTCGAGGGACAAACATGACTCACATGAGTCACATGAGTCACTTGAGTCACCTGACACACACGCTAACGAACGTGTGTGAAACATCAGCAACAACAACAACAACAACAACAACTTCCGCCACCATCAACGCCGAAAGTAGTTGCAGTAGAGGAGGCGAGCTGTTGTGGGAATCCGCCGAGGAAAACGCCACCGCCCAAAGCTCTTCTTACTCCTCCTCCCTCGCCCTCCGAACCTACACAGCAATCCTCGGCCTCCACGCGAACGAGTGGTCGGTTGCTGATTTCGTTCTGCAAGTAGTTGACAACATTGTTGCCGCTGTATTGGAGGGCGGGATGCTAGTGGGTGTCCTGCTGGAGGTGTTGGGAGAGTGTGTGAGTGGTGGGGAGGGTATGAGGGTTTTGGAGGAGGTGTTTCGGTTGGGCGATGAGGATACGATGGATGAAGATGAAGATTCTGTATTGGAGCCGGTGTGTGAGTTCGCCCCGGAGGCCGTCCACAAAAGGATTGCAGGTTGTTTCGGAGGAGGAGAAAATGGCAGCAATGTCAACAATAGACAGCTCACGGTCGACGACGTGATGAGGGTAATGGGGTTGGACGTCAACAGCAACAGCAACTACAAGGGCAAGGCGAAGGCCCTCGTTCGGAGCTTGTGTAAAATCTTCGGCGGTGACGACAGCGACCACAGCAGCAACAGCAGTATTGACGATATTAATTGCAGCAACAACATTGCCAGAGCGACCTCCTTCCTCGTTGAGTTCACGAGCCGCTGGAACAGGAAAGCGGCGCAGTTCAGGGTTTTCGAGCCTCTAATCAGGGTTCTTGCGAGGGGTGGCGTCGGCGCCACCCCCACACCATTCTTGATGAAGGCAAAAGTGAGCGTTTTGCAATGTTTGCTGCTGAACGAATTTCTTTTCAGCAAGTTCGAGGTCACGAGGTTTGTGGAGGTGAGCGAGCGAAGCGAGCTAGCCTTTTGGAAGACTCGAGTGGCGTGCCATGCCCCTGATATGGACCGTTGAACAATCGCTTTGCGCAAAAAGATGCGCCTGGCCGAACCCGCCGTTGTGTTCAAATTTGAGCGTCTAATACCTCCATACGATGGTGTTACGGCCGATTCAGTGATTCGCCCTTTTGAGTTTTTTTCGCTTCAATGGCTACAGACGGCTACATCCACTACTAAGCTAACCCACTTATTTCGTTTGGCTCACTTCACTATTTTCGCTCGTCCTTCATTAAAAATGCGCCTCGCTTCGCTCGGGCGCAGGGGGTTGTACAAGGAAAATACTACGAGCAAGATAGCGAATTAGAAGTCACAACGTCAGCTACCGACTCGTCATTAGACCTAATTCTACAGCTGACTCGGCTGCTAAACGCAATTGTCGTCCACTACGGAGGTGGCGAAAAGAGACCAAATCTTTTTCATGAGCTCAACCTCGATCTCCTCACCCCGTCACTTATATCAACGCTACAATTCACAACATCAAGAATTCTTGGCGACTGCGTTCCA
>Ga0302116_1002378_pt1 | contig 11036 bp, 14 predicted proteins | sample AG5_SCM_MG_FD_203124 | JGI IMG/M metagenome (GOLD analysis project Ga0302116, IMG submission 203124) | Marine microbial communities from Western Arctic Ocean, Canada - AG5_SCM | ecosystem: Environmental > Aquatic > Marine > Oceanic | place: Canada: Western Arctic Ocean | collected 2017-10-01 | reverse complement strand
CCCTCGAGGAGGTCATGAGGCGGCTCGGCGAGTGCGTGCACAACGGCGGCTACGACGTAGCTTCCGTTATCCTCTCCTTCCTCTCCCCGGCCCACCTCCCCGTCCAGATCACCCCCACTAGATGGAAATCAAAAACTAGGAATTAACAATAACAATTTTGTTTAAAAAAGGAAGTATTTTAAAAGGAAACCCTTGTGTTTATTCAATAGGCTGGACCTGGCAACAGGAAGTCCACCACCACACTCGTTGGCCCATCCCCAGCCCCATTTCTCTGTATGCACATATTCAGGAGGGCAATGCCCTTGTGGAGGGTTCGGAGCTCGGCTTCAGTCGCCGCCACCCCCGTCGGCGCCTTGCACGTCTTCTTGTGCTTCTTCCACGCCGACTTCTGGCAGGAGGGGGAGCAGTAGAACGTGTTCCTGCACCGTGCGCAAGGTTTGGTGGGGAGGGAGCTGCAGACATCGCACTTGCGGGTCGGCTGGAGGATGGCCTCAATTTCGACCAGCTCGGCCTTGTCGTACTTCATATGCTTGATGAACTGGCAGACGGTGTTTTAGGGGCCGTAGATCTCGTGGTGCTTAGTGGGGAGGAGGTTGAGGAGGAGGGTGGGGAAGGGGGTGGAGGTTATGTACTTGGGGGTGAGTCGGAGGACCTTGACAATCTCTCTGCACGCATTGCATTGGGGGTGCTCAGCCATCTGAAGGAATGTATAGCCCTGGCTTTGAGTAGCTTTGAGGGAAAGTGGGTTCCGGTGGATCATTCGAAGAGCAAGAAACACGAGGGACTCGCTGTATGTCTTGCTATAGCCAGCAATATTTAGAAGAAGAGCAGAATTGTTGAATTTGAGCACTTCACGCACCAACTCGTCATCGTGCTCATTGATGAACTTGTGGCAGCCTGCCCACGATCGTGATCTGATCCACTTAAACATCTCATTCCTCCAATAAGCCACTGGTGCGTACAAGCGGGCCATCTCCATCTCACCCAACGAACGAGCTTCCTCGGGTGTGTGGGAGAACAAGCCGATGATCTCAGCACAGGCTCCACTCCTACTGGCAATGTCGATGGGAGTTTCGCCTTTATTGTCTCGTGTGGTGAGGCCCTCGTCATTGAAGCAAATCGACTGCACGCCCACCAAGGCAAGAACATGTGTGTGTGTCTGAGCTTTCGCTGCCATCCAATGATGTGGCAGTCGTTCATGCTCATCTCTCTCCTTGTACTTTCTCGCGAGCAAATCTATGTCCAGATCTGGGTGAGTCATGGATCCATACACAGTGGGCCAATCACGCTTCTTGAGCCACTTGTGGTGCTCATTGGAAGGCATAAAGAAATGCTTGTGAAGAGAAGGGTGAGGGTAGAGGTTGGTTGCTGTGAAAGGAGGCAGGAGAATTGGGTTAGAATGGTGAGCACATGCGTTAGGGACATAACAAATTACCTATCAGTAGTCAGCTTAACTTTTTATTTGAGGTTTTGGTTTCGAAGCAAACGTGCGAGATCTGAGAAGCCAAAGCTGCAAAAGTTAGGATAATTTTTAACGTGAGTCCCCTCGTTGATTTGCTCGCCATACCCGCCCATCTATACCCCACCGCTGGAAAACCCAATTTGGGCACACAGCAAATCACAAGCTCGCACAAGTCCTGCTTCACAATCCAACTAACACCAAGTCTCCTTTTCCCAGCTCCACCCCCATTATGATATCCTTCAGCAAACTCACCCCCACCCTGCGAACATCCATGAGCGCAAATTGCCGCGCCATGTCAGCGAACGCGAAAGTGTGGGTTGACAAGGACACCAAGGTGATTTGCCAGGGTTTCACCGGAGCACAGGGCACGTTCCACTCCCAGCAGGCAATTGACTATGGGACAAAAATGGTTGGAGGTGTGACCCCCAAGAAGGGTGGAACCGAACACCTTGGTCTTCCCGTTTTCAACTCAGTGGCGGAGGCCGTTGCTGCGACTTCCCCCGACGCTTCCGTTATTTATGTTCCCCCTCCTTTCTGTGCCGCCGCAATTTGCGAGGCCATTGAGAATGAAATTCCCCTTGTTGTTGCTATTACCGAGGGAGTTCCCCAGCAGGACATGGCTAAGGTGAAGTGGCACCTAAAAAATTCCGACAAAACTCGGCTCATTGGCCCCAACTGCCCGGGAATTATCAAGCCCGGAGAGTGCAAGATTGGAATCATGCCTGGTTACATTCACCAGAAGGGAAAGATTGGAGGTGAGTGAGTCACACACACGTTCTAACTAGCCCAATCCAACTAACCCAATCCAACTAACCCAATCCAAATAGTTGTCTCCCGCTCTGGAACGCTCACTTATGAGGCTGTTCACCAGACTTCCACCGTTGGCCTCGGCCAGTCGACTTGCGTCGGAATTGGAGGCGATCCTTTCAACGGAACCAACTTTATCGACTGCCTGGAGAGGTTCCAGAACGACCCCGAGACCGAGGGAATCATCATGATTGGAGAGATTGGAGGTTCTGCTGAGGAGGAGGCTGCTGAGTGGATCTCTGCCAACTGCACCAAGCCCGTCGTTGGCTTCATTGCCGGTATGACTGCCCCCCCAGGGAGGAGGATGGGACATGCCGGTGCTATTATTTCTGGCGGCAAGGGAGATGCCGGGAGCAAGTTTGCGGCTCTCGAGGCTGCCGGAGTCTTTGTGACGAGGAGCCCTGCCAGGTTGGGAACAACCATGTTAGAGGCTATGAAAGGGTTATAAAAGATAGATCAAAAATATTTAAAAGACGCCAATATATAAAATCTACTTATTTCCCTCCCCTCCCCCACCTCTTCACCTCTTCATGACAATGATGAAGCTGCCATCCCCGCCCTAGCTTCGATTGCCCTCCTCAAACTATTCAACCTGTAGAAACTCGCCTCCGTGTACATCTCCTCCAGCAAGGGTGCGTCCCGGGGCAGGGTGTTGTTCCTCAGGAACTGCAAAATATACCTAAAAACCCACCAGTCCCTCTCGATGAAGAAGCAGTCGTTTTCGTCCTTCTCGATTGGTGGCGACTGACTGCAGAGGGACGCCAGTATACTGAACTTATCCTTCGTAAGAACTTTCGCTGTTGTTTGGAACACCTGCCCTCCAACGTTCAGCATGATCTGAGTGTCTGGCTCCACAAACTTGAGGGCAGATTCACTGTCAAAATTTAAACGAACCTCCTCATTGGCTTTGTGCATTTTAGAAATTTTAACCCATATTTCGCGCAGCTTTTTCTTCTCCATCTTGAGCTGGAGGTGAGGAAGAAGTGTCCGTGTTGCGAAAATTCCCAAGAGTTTGTGTTGTGTTAGAGCAAATCACAATGTTTCAGTTGTTCTCATTTCAGATTTCGTCCGTTTCACTGAACAAATGAGAACCAAATTACTAATGTTATGTTTCACCCACCTGCCGCTCTTCGCCGTCAAGTCGTTCCCATAAATGTTCGATCTCCATGTCAGCAGGTATCTATTAATGTATGAATTTTAAAAGAAAAAGAAACTGACCCGTCAAGACAGGTGCGAATTTAAGTGTTTCAAGATTTATTTGGTTATTTTACTTTTGCCTGCACTACTCTTTAAAAAAATACACTTGACCACAGAGCTTGATTTTGCCAACGCAAATTTATTTGGTCTTTTAGAGTTCCTCAATCTGCAATTATTTCTCTGCACGCTCTCGATCACACGAATTAAAGATGATCAAATGCCATCAACAAGACAAAGCTGCTCACACTAAATTCATCAGCTCTCTCTTCTCACCAACAACATTAGCTCCTGTCTTTCCAGTCATCACGCCAAACGAGCAATTCACCATCAATCAAATAGACCAGACCCTCTCTACGACAAAGGATGAGGAGGAAGTACTGGAAGATAACCCCCTTTTCTTCAAAAAAGTGTTCTTCAGAGAAGGACTTGTTATTGGGACTTGCACCGGGGTGGTTCATTCAAGCCCAGAAGAACTTCTCGCCTACAACTATTTAACCAAAACCCACCACGCTCGCGAATCCCACATAGTGGCCAACGGTCAAGACAGCTCCAAGTATCCAAACAATACAATACGCACTATTAATGACCACCATCAAATACTCTATTCATGTCGCAAACTTCCTCCTCCCCTAAAACCAAGGGAGTGGCTCACCCGTGTCATCTTCCAGCGAGTCAACGAAGACACCATAAAATATTTTTCCACTTCCATCCACGACAACGACCCTGATCTCCCTCCCAGCGGTTTCACCAAAACAACCATGACAAATATTGTCAGAGGCGTAATCTCAATAATCCACGAGTACGAGCGCCTTCCCCAAAATCAGACAAGGTTCACACTTCGGCTGAAGGTGGACATCAAGGGAAGGTGAGTGAGCGAAGCGAGCGAGCGAGCCTTGATGAAGACGAGAATACGAGCCGAGCCACTACTAAACTAACTTTAAATTATTCCACTCAATTCGTATTTTGCACCTTCTTCGCTCGGCGCAGCGTCCCCAATAAAATCGCCAACATGGGCATGTCAGGTGCTCTAGACCAAGTTTATAAAGCCTACAAATATTTCCAGCGTGACGAGGAGATCGACGAGCTGGAGGTGAGCCTGATTGAAATGATAATGTATGCGCAGGGCTCAACAGACAATATAATATAATATAATATAATATCCCCCAGCTAACCCACTCACTCTGCGCATCTCTTCGCTCAACCAAATCAAATCAGCGCTCGTCGTTCATCGACAGCATTCCCTCAACCCCAGAAACATCAATAGAAGAGAAGAAACTACTTAACCGCAGCTTGCAATTTGCCGACATGCTTAACCTCGGAGGAGGCGTTCAGCGGCAGCAGACAACAGCTGGGATGGACAGCAACATGCGCATGAACTGGACTCGGCTACGTGACGGCGATTTGAGCGTGAAAAAATTCAAGAAAATGAAGGAGGGAGACTCCTCAGCGTGGGGAAAAGCTTCCGCAATAGTTCACACCACGGCCGAACAAGCCCTCGCTTTTGTGTGGTTCTACTGCAGCAATTTGAGAATGAAGGAGCACCAGAAAAAGGACGGCAACCTCATTCGACAGGTGTACGAGCCCGTCGCCACAGACACCACCGCCGCCACCGACACCGTCCTTCCCGTCCAACACCGCACCCAGCACATCGTCGTGCAAAAATCCATGCCGACACCCTTCCAAACCAGAGAAACTAACATGAGATACGTATGGGGCGAAATGAATACCGAGAACGAGGAGGACTCCAAAACCCTAATCATGGCCTTCGAGCCAGCAGAGATCAACCACATCAGCGAATGGTGGGGGTTTAGAAGGAGAACTGCCAAACTTATATCAAGGAGACATCTATTGAGCTCGCTATCGGGCTCGCTGAGTTCCAAAAACCCGTTCATTGCCAAAAAAATATCCAGCCGAAAGAATGATTCTTCCGTTCATCCCGTTATTAATGACGGCGAGGAGGAGCAGAGCTTGGGTGTTGTGCAGCTCGAATCAAGGGGCGTGTGGGTTATCAAGCCCCTCGCGCAGGACTTGTGCGAAGTCATGTTCGTGGTGAACATTGCGGACAAAGGGAAAATTCCCACTTCCTTGATTAACGCGAACATTGGACGTGCCTTTGACGTTGTCACGATTTTCAAGACGTTCTACGAGCGCAACGGGCGGACGGTGGACGCGGAGGTGAGTGAGCGAGCGAGCGCGCGAAATTCGGAAAGCCGAGCGCAGGCGGAAAGGGGGGGGGGGGGGTCTCCCCCCCTCCACAACAAGTAATTTCAAAATGTTTGGCTTCGCTCCGCTTCGCTCATTTCTACAGCCACCCACATCCACTACTAAACTAACCCAACCTAACCTAACACAAACCGCTCGGCGCAGCTGCGAGCCGAGTTCGTCAAGAACGTTCCCAGAACGGTGCAAGCAATCACCAACAGGCAAGAATTATTCGTCCAGCAGGAAATAGATTTGGTCGACTACAAGAACGACAACTGGTGGAAGAAGCTGGACAAGGGCTCGAGCGTCTTCGTCAAACTGTCGAAGAAGCACAACAATACGGAATCCAATGCCTGGGGCAAGGCTACCACCACAATCGACACGTCAGCCGAAAATGCGTTAGCCTGGTTCTGGGACAACTGCTCCTTCGAGCGCCTCGACGCCGTCAAGAAGTTGCACATGAACCCCCGCGAGGTCATCAAGCAAATAGCTCCCAACCACAACGTGCTCAGCACCATCAAGGAGATGCCCTGGCCCTTGAACGCTCGTCAATTCGTAAGCGAAAACACGTGGACGAAGCATGACGACGACGCGTACGTCTTCGCTTGGAGACCACCAACCACCGATGCATTTAACGACAACCGTCTGGTTGACGTTTGCAGCCACAGTGCCAAGCTGCTGGTGCAAGGGGAGGTGCGGGGATTCGTCATTCTGAAAAATGTTGGCAATCAGGTGAGTGAGTGAGTGAGTGAGCGAGCGAGCGAACTTGCCCATGCTGAACTAACATTCTTCCACTCAATTCGTATTCGCCTTCTTCGCTCGGCGCAGAAATGCGACCTCACCTACGTCCAGCACGCGGACGCTAAAGGATACCTTCCGGCGAAGGTCATGGACAGAAAAATCCATCGGGGACTAAGGACCGTGATCCAGCTCCGCGAGAAGTTCAATCGGGACGACGAGATCGACCAAGAGGAGCGAAACGAGTTGATGGGGGTGATGAAGAACAACAAGAACGAGGTCTACAGTGAGGAGGAGAATGAAATGGTGGGAAGAATTACCAAGAAAATGGAGAACGTCAAGGAAGACTTGTTCACCCCGTTGAACTCCTCCGACATTCGAACCAAGGTGAGTGTTCAATTTGTTCCATTTTTTCAATTTGCCTCAATGAAACTAACAAACTTTTGCTCGCCTCGCTCAGATGAGCATTGCGCACATTGAGGGAGAGTCCGACGCGTATTTGAAGTGCGTGGTGAATGTTGACGCGAGTGTGGAGGAATGCGCAGCCTATTGCTTCATGATAATGAGCAGGAAGAGAAGGCGAATTAACGACCGGAAAAATGTGCTCGCGCGAGAGACCAAACCTCACAACCGTCACAACCAAGAAAACTTGCTCGTTCGAGATCTTGGCTTCGGCACACGACCTCGACAATGGTTAACGAGGCATGTTTGGAAGCGTGTGGGGAGGGAGAGACTTGTTTATCTCACCGAAAGCATTGAACACTCCAATTTGTTTCCCAGCGCTGCCAACGAGAGCAATAACTTTGCGCGAGCCGGTGGGACCGGTTTCCTCTCCTTTGAGCCAATCACCGACTCAACAAAGTTGACATTCGTGACGCAGGTGAATCTAGGCGGGATAATTCCACATCAAGTTGTGAATCTTTCTGCTGTTGGATTTTTGAGCGATTACATCGCAATGAGGCAATTGTTCAGCAAGGACTACGAGATCGACTTGAAAAAGAGGAGGGGTTTGTTAATGGAAAAACTAATTAGCACCCACGAGCACAGTTTTGTCGAGAGAGACGAGATTGAGCGGGGGAAGCTGCTATTCAATCAGTTCCGGAACAGCGAGCAAAGCAAGGTGACGGTGAAAACAGACAACGAGCTGGTGAGCGCAGTCGCTGTTGAGTTTGGGGGGATACTCTGGTGCAAATTGAGCACGACGGTGCGGTGCGGGGGGAAGGAGGCTCTGGCGTTTCTATTGAGCGTTGACAGTCGGTCGTTGATTAGCGAGCACGATTTGAAACTGAGCGAGGTAGTCACTGATGACCGCAGACTTGATGACAACGACAAGGAGGAGAACGACAAGGGCCACACGCAGGTGGTTAGCATGCTGGAGAGCAAGGTGCTGGGTGACGGAACGGAGGTCCAGAACAGTATGAACAGGCGAATGACGTGGAAAGAGCTTGACAGCAGTCTCAGTTTGTATACTTCGCCCACGACTTTGCTGGAGGCAAGGGCACGTAGAAGGTCATCAAACAAAATATTGTTCCTACGAAGCAAAGAAATCCCCATCGTCCAGGACAAGAGCGTTGCTGCCACGAATATAACGCAAGTGAGCGAGACCGAATGCAAGGTGAGCGAGCGAGCGAGCCTTGTGGAAGACGAGAATACGCTAAACTAACATTATTCCACGGCGCAGATTGAGATGATTTTCGATCCGATCCCGAAGAAAACAAAGCAAATGAAGACCAAAAATACATATGGTAGAACTCTGCCAATCGGAGAGCATCATATCTCCACCGGGGTTGTCCAAACCAAGGCCAAGAAGGAACTTGAAGACGCGCTGCCGACCAACCGCGACTACAGAACGTTGAACAGAATGCAAATGAAATTCCAGAACTGGCGCAAGTTGGAGAGTGGGCTGGACGAGAGAGACGGGGAGGGGATGGGGGAGATGCTGGTGGCGAGCAGCAGCAAATTGTTGAGCAAGAACAGGACGAAGAAAATGAAGGAGCGACGAGTCAAGCATTTCTTTGAGGAGTTCCACGCTATGAGGACAATGAAAATCGCGCACCCTTTCTTCGAGAAAATGATTAAGGCTATAATAGTGGGTTCAAATGGGAAGGAGGAGAAGGGGCAACACATCGAGGGGAAGCTCGCAGAGCTAACGGTTCGCGACGGAAATCATTTGGGATCCTCGTTCGTGAAGTTCTTGAACAATGCGGCGACCGAAGAAGGCGCGTTCGCCTCGTGGGCGAAGAAGCACCCAGCAATGAACGAGGTGGGTGAGCGAAGCGACCTAGCCTTGATGAAGGCGAGAGAACGAGCCACTACTAAACTAACATTATTCTCAATTTTTTTACTCGCTTCGTTTTGATGCGTGCTTCATTAAAATGCGCTTCGCTTCGCTGGGCGTAGCTTTCGCTATCCACCAACCACAAGTTCTTCAAGCCGCTCATGCTGACGATTGGAAAGGCGACCAGACACTCCACAACTTGGCATAAGCTGGCGAAAAGTAGTGGGGCATCGCTGATGAGCATGCTTGATGTCGCAACTGACATTTACACGATTAACATCTACCGCGGCCTTGGAAAGCACGAGCACGATACAGCTGACTTGATGACATTGCTTGTGCTGTTGAGTTTGGGGCTGCAGCTGATTCTGGTAGCTGCAAATCACCACAGAAACAAAAGGAAAATGCTGATTGAGATGTTCGGCACGGTGACATTCACAAAATCGGCCTTCAACAAGTTCCGAGTTCTGACCAACGCGAAGATGGAGAGCCACGCAATCATGCCACACGTGAGCGAGATGATGATGTTCAAGATGTGCGAGGTTTTCAGTGAGAGCATTCCAATGAGTGTGATCCAGGTGTCGAATGTACTGGAGAGTGAGGAGTTGGATTTAATAGTGTTGGGGGCACTTTTCACGAGCGTCGTGTTCGTGGCCGAGTCCGTGAGCTACATGACGTACATGAAGGACATCAGTGAGGATAGTAGGTAAGAGGAGGGAGGGAGGGGGAGCGTTAGGAGTGAGAAGTAATTGATAGCATGCTAACCTAACTAACTAAACCAAACTAAACCACATCCGCTGCAGACGCACAGGCGATATCTTCTACGGGTTCGTGCCGCTGCATGGTTTGAGGTTGGTGGTCGTGCGGTGGAGCATGTACTTGCTGAGCTTCTGTCAGCTGTTGGGGAAGGGCTTGGCAATGGCGATTCTGAATCAGGTTGGCGGTAAAACTCTTGCTGTTGGCGTGCTGGTAGTTGACATGGGTGTGTACTTTCTTTACAAGCTGGTTAGGGGAGACCTCAGGTATTGGCTGCCACTACCGCGAGGGATCAGTTTGGTTGTCAGTCTGATTGAGCGCGTGGCGGTGAAGGTGATATGTGATTTCACAGGATTTTTGCACGCTCGGCATCCGTACGAGATGGGCGGATTCTACTGGCTGATGAGCATGATGTGGACCCAGGCGAGCGTATTTGGGGCGATAAAGTTGAAGGAGGAGTTTGGGCGGGGGATGGAGGAGGACGATGTGGGAGATTGGGCGATAAAGGAGGAGGACTACTTGACGATAGCAACGATGTTGTTTTTGTTGTGGCTTGTTGCGATTTCGGGCTTGATCTTTGGTAGCGAGAAGGAGTTCAGGAAAACGTTCTACAGCACGAGGACGGGAAGGCAGTATAACGAGGCGCTGTTTCGCAGTGACGATGACGAGATAATGATGCAGGTGTTCGACACGCACATCTCCTTCAATCGAAACATCGAGGACGAGATCAAGAAGTGGCTGAGCGCGAACTGGAACCGCTGGTACGCATCTTGGCCAGAGTGGCTCACAGATGAGCTGATCGAGCGAATTCCGGAGCGATTGTTGCCGGGGGGAGATGATAAAGGGGTGTTGGACGAGATTGGTTCTCCCGGGGGTGGGGAGGCGGGGGGTGGGAAGGCGAGGGAGGGAAGGTCTTTAAGAAGGCACCTGGAGAGAAGTATTGGAAGAAATAATTGATTTGTGAATTTTTACATTTTAATATAAACACCAGGTTAAGGATTAAGCTTCATGTTGGACGTGTCAGCCCACGACGAGTTCAAATATTTATCCTCGTTCTGTTGGCTGAGCTTCTTCATCTCCTTTTGTTTCTTGAAATATTGAGCCATTATGGCCTTTCTCCCCTCCTCGGAGACAGCGGGTTCACGGGCGGGTGCCCCCCGTTCCCGTGCTGAATTCTGTGCGCTCGATCGTTCGATCGTTGGTTGTTCGTTCACAAAGTTTTAATAATCTGCTTTCACGCGCGGAAGACTTCCTGCATTTTATCCACTTTGATACGGCAGATCGGGCACTTGGTCAACCTTCTCCCGCAGTCCAGGCAGTTGCTGAAATGGCCACAGGGAATGGCAATGCAGTTGATCGTGTTGACGAAGCAGATTTTGCAAATGTCCTTTTCCTCGTCCTCGTCCTGCTCCTCAACTCCACCTTCAACTTCCGCCTCTGCCGCTGGCACGTCATCCTCTTCATCTTCATCTTCATCTTCCTCGTTTTTATCCTCCTCGTCTTTCTCCTCCTCCTCTCCCTCCTCCTCCTCTTCAAAATCAATTTTCTCAATTTCAAAATTATTGTCAAACATTTTTGAAACTTCTTCAGCAGCTTCCG
>Ga0302116_1002376_pt1 | contig 11053 bp, 13 predicted proteins | sample AG5_SCM_MG_FD_203124 | JGI IMG/M metagenome (GOLD analysis project Ga0302116, IMG submission 203124) | Marine microbial communities from Western Arctic Ocean, Canada - AG5_SCM | ecosystem: Environmental > Aquatic > Marine > Oceanic | place: Canada: Western Arctic Ocean | collected 2017-10-01 | reverse complement strand
TCTAATGCATTTGTGGTCAAATACGATGGTTCAGCAACACTTTCCGGCGAATTAACAATAGAATCCGATGCGAGATTAAAGTCTAATATTATTTCTTTAGGAAGCACACTTGCTAAATTACTGCTGATTGATGGGAAAAGCTATACCATGAAAAAAAATGAGGCTGAGTCTAAAATAGGATTGCTAGCACAGGATGTTCAAAAAGTATTTCCGGGGTTAGTAAAAACAACAAATGACAAAAACAAAACATTGTCTGTAAATTATCAAGGACTGATTCCTGTGTTAATTAACGCAATCAAGGAACAACAAAAAGAAATTAAAGAACTTAAAATAAAAATTAAGCCTCAAGAAAATGAGTTTTAGAAAAACTACAAATAGTTAATAACTACCATGAAGTTAATTCCCTTTCTTTTATTATTTAGTTTTATGAATTCACAAGCGACTAAAATTCATAACACTACACATAATAAGACCGCTCTATCTTATTCAAAATCAATTTTACAGAAATCAACAGGTTTTAAAGCAGACAGAGGCCTACTTATTTCAATAATTTTGCATTCTAAATGGATGAACTTTAGCACAATTACAGAACTGTCGGATAACGAACTAAATGAGCTCTTAATTAAAGAGCTCAGTGCACGAACTAGCGAAACAAGTTATGACCTGAAGAGTAAAACAGACCTCGAGCTATCTACTTTTTGTTTACTTTATACTTTTTTAGAAATAGCAGCCATTAGATCTGAAAGTGAACTACAAGAGATGTCTTTTGAAAACCTAAAAAACAGTTTAATTGTTGAAAATGCAAAGAATTTAGAACTAAATATTTCTACCCTTCAAACGCTAACTACAAAAAAACTTGTCCAATTAGGCTACAGCTGGTACCTGCCAAAAACATATAAATCTTTAATTAATTTTAATGATCTTGAAAATTCACCATCTATTTTACGTTCTAAGTTTAAATTAAAAGATGATTTCGATAGACCAATGAACGTACTAAAAATTGTTAAAACTAATGAGAATTCTCTTAACAACTTCCTCTATTTAGGGATTTATCATGTTACAATTTCTAAAGATAATTTTAATTTACAATTGGCTGGATCTAACGATTTATTTAACTGGAGCTTCATTACTGAAATAGATCATAATGCGCACCAAGGAGATATCGTCAAATGGAATGATGGATATCTTATCGCATATGAAGAGGATAAAATTCAAGGAGCTAATAATATTGCCTTAAAATATTATGCAAATTATAATCATTTAATATCTAATCACTATACTTTTGAAAAACATTTAAATACATCAATACATCGTTTTGGCGTTGAAGGAACTCCTGATATAAGAAATTTTAAAGGGAAAAACCCTACTGATGGAAGCATACTAATTGGTTTTCATTATTATGACGGTATTATCGATAAATTAGCTATGGGAGTCTTACAAAGTGGCAATAAATGGACAACGTGGAAAGATTCATTATCTGAAACCAATATAAGGGATATGAATTTTAAAGGAAATATCGGAAGTCGGAAAGGATTTAAATATCGTGGTGAATCGCTAACCTTACAAGAAGCGAGGTTTGTTGAAAATGATTGGAGTACTTGGAAAATAATGCTAGGTCTTAACGGGTATTATACTGAAGTTTTAATTTCTACTTCGAAAAAATCTAAGTCTTTTGCAAATCCGTCTATAATTGAAATTGACAATAACAAATACGCTATTTCACTATTTGTTCCTACTGAGGGAAACCATCCTAGTGAAAATAACGGTGGAGTCATCTTTTTAAAAAATAATTAAATCAGATTACATGAATAACCAGAAATTGTTTATTTGAGCAAATATTTAAAAATTCTTTAAAAATGCATGAACCAAAAAAGTGACGTTCGTTCGGGTGAAACAGAATTATCACCTGTAAAAAGTTGGTGAAACATTTTTTTTATTTGATAAAAAAATAGTGAAACAAAAAGATGAAAACAAAGGACTATAAACGGCCTTAAAAGAAACAAAAAAACCTGCATTTCAGATAGAAACGCAGAGAATTAAAATCACAAAATCATCGATTGACAACATGCCCCTTTTTAGTGCACAGGTGCCTGTTTTAAACTCTTACTTTAAAGGACATTATTGGTTAATTGAAGCTGATTTTGGTGGACAAATAGTGTTTTTTAATCATTTTTCTGATTTGAAAAACGACGCTGAAATTAAACTATCTTTTGAACCTTATACAGCATCCCATTAAAAGAGATCACATCATTTTCTTGTTTTCCTAGCAACAATTTACCAATTGGTGAAGAAACGGAAACTGCAAAATACATTTTGTTCGCAACTTCTAATTGACCCGCAGAAATACTCAAGAAATAATTTACTTTTTCTGTAAAAATAACACTTCCCAAACACACATTTTTTGATGTTTTTAAAATGTCAACTTTCGCTAATATTTCTTTCATCTGCATAATTCCTGCCAGCTGTTGACCCGCTTTTTCCATTTCTAACTGCAACATTGCTCTACCTGTTTCGTGTTTGTCTCCAGCAGAACTCTTCGTCTCAGATTGCAATGCTAATTGGTTGGAAGAAATTACGGCTTCCACTGTTTGTAAACGCTTGTTTGCGAATGCCTCACACTGCCTAAATAACGCTTCTTTAATTTCTAAATCCAACATATTTCATCTTAATATTCACTTCGTCAGAAAGCACCAAGCTATTTCCTCCAATACCAAAATATTTTCTATCTAACATGAAATTAGCCAAGATTGTAATCCCTGTTTTTAACCGTGTAACTTCTAAGAGTGTTACTACTCTTTTTTTAACCCCTTTTATTGTCAAAAAACCTGTTAAACGATATTTATCGTTTTTTTCTATTGCAATTTCTGTAGATTCAAATATCATTGTTGCATACTTTTCTGCTGCAAAATAGTCTGATTCTAATAGATGTGCGTCTCTACCTTTTGAATCCGTAAAGATCGATTTTACCCTGATTTCTGCATTGAAAAAAGAGGTTTTTAAAGTTTCCTCGTTAAAATTACTTGAAATAGTAAAATTGTTAAAACTACCCACTACATTAAAACCAAAATTCTTTATTGTAAATGTAATTTCAGAGGCTGTTTTATCTTGTACCAACTCTTGTGAAAAACAAGTGAAAGCACCCCATAAAAAAACCAATAACACAATTTTAAGTCTCATAAATATATTAAAATTTAGAGCATCTGTTAAAAGCATACGCTCCGTAATTTCCGTGATGAGAAATTGAGCATGATTTTGTTAATAATTCTTCTTGATAATAAAAAAGTGGCGCACCAACCAATGTTTTTCTTTTCTCTAGCTCTTTAGGTAACACACCTATTATTGTGGAAAGTCTCTTCTTAACCGCCTTGTTTATTTCTTTTGGCGCTCCTACTGCGTAAAATAACTTCCCTTCTTTTTGAGTTTCACGAGCCAATGTATGCACATGAAAAGCATCAAAAAAAGAACTTGTATGAAATTTCATTTCTTTAAAAACAACCACACCTTCACTAGAAGAAAAGGTAGTGCATTCAAATTTTTGTGGTGCAAAAAATCGTTTTTTAACCGATTGTGTGTAGCACTTATAAGCAGCTTCTTTCATAGACCAAAACAGCCATACTTTAAAGAAAGGATCTTCAGAGACATGTATATCTTCCTGCTCTCTTTGAGTAAATTGCTTTTCTAAAAATCCTTTTCGACACCAATTACTTGCCGTTTTGGCAAGTTTTAAATCAATAATATCATTGCCAATATTATGCATTCATTTTGTTTTGAATTACAGCTACTGTTGCTTTTACAGAAAGCATTTTTTCCATAGAGTCATTGTCTATTTCTATGTTAAATTCATCCTCTACATCTAAAATAATGTCTACCAGATTCGCGGAATTTATTTCTAAATCATTTATAAAATCTGTGTTCTCATTTAAGTTTTTAAATCCTTCCTCATTTTGAACATAAGGCTTTACTAGCGTTGTTAGTTTTAATATAATTTCTTCTTTTGTCATTTTATTTTGAGTATTTTTTAAAGAGTACACATGCATTTACGTCACCAAAACCAAAACTTGCCTTGGCTAAAACAGTAATGCTTTTTTTAATTATTTTAGTTGGAATTTTATCTGTATCAATTAATGCTGCTATTTCTGGATGCACCTCTTCACAATTGATGTTTGGAAACACAAATTGACCTGTAAGTTGCAAAACAGAAGCCACACACTCAATTGCTCCTGATGCAGCTAAGCAGTGCCCCACCATCGATTTTAAAGAATTGATATATGGAAAATCACTTCCTTTTCTATCCAACGCTCTTGTCCAATTTTCTATTTCTAAAGAATCTTTCGAGGTCGCTGTTAAATGCCCATTAATTACATCTATTTCTGCTGATGTAATTTTAGCATCCAATAGTGCATCCGTAATGCATCTTTGGACCGCCTCTGAATTTGGAGCCGTTAAGGTGCCTCCATTTCTTTGCCCTCCAGAATTGACGTTCCCACCTAAAACCTCTGCATAAATGGTTGCCTTCCGAGCTAAAGCACTTTCTAAAGACTCTAACACCAAAGCACCTGCACCACTTCCTGGCACAAAACCCGAAGCCATAGCGCTCATGGGTCTTGACCCTTTTTCTGGATTTTCATTGTACCTATAAGACATTACTCTCATGGCATCAAAGCCGCCCCAAGTATACAGACTGCTATCACTAGCACTGCCCACCAACATGCGTTTTGCTTTTCCTGATTTTATTCTTTCAAATCCCAACAATAAAGCCTCTGTTCCTGTTGTGCAGGCAGAGGAGTTTGTTGTCACTTGATTCCCAAAACCTAAAATTCCGCCTAAATATGCAGAAATTCCGCTCGCCATTGTTTGCACTACGGAAGTACTTCCAAGGCGGCGTACTTTTTGATCATCTATCTTATAAATGGCTTCCCGAAGTTTTTCAATTCCCGAAGTTCCCGTTCCAAAAATCAATCCTGAATTGTAGTCTAAACTTGAGTTTTCCTCAACGGAAAAACCAGCATCTTTCCAAGCATCCATTCCTGCCATACAACCATATAAAATAGAGGTGCTGTTAAACCCTCTCAGTTGCAAAGGAGTTAAATATGCTGCTTTTTTTTCTTCAGAAACAGTTGGAATTCCACCAATACAACAAGAAAAACCTTTGTCTTTTAGGTGCTGGTGAAAGGTAATTCCTGAAGTCCCTGTTTTTATTGCCTTTGTAAATGCAGATACCCCAACACCATTGGGTGCTACCACGCCTAAACCAGTAATTACAACTCTATTTTTCATCTTACTTAGTAAGTATCATTCCGGAAATAGTTCCCCGACAAACCAACTCCTCTTTAGAATTCATCATTTTCACCTTACACTTCAACTTATTAAATCTAAAATATTCTTTTTCTGAAATTACGGTTACTTTTTCATTTGGCAAAACTGGTATGTAAAAATCTGTTTGATTAGACGTTAAAGCGATTTGTAATTTTCTTTTAAGCGATATTTCATCTCGCAATAAATAAATACCCAAACAAACAACACCAATTTGTGCCATTGTTTCTGTTAATATAACACCCGGTGTTATGGGGTTTTCTTTAAAGTGTCCCCCATAAAAAAAAGCCTCTTCTTTAAAAATATAATTTCCTGAAACACCATTTTCTGAGACCTCTGTAAGCGCATCCACAAACAAAAAAGGAGATGCATACGGCAGGTTGTTAATAATTTGTTCTGAATTCATTTTTATAATTTTACCACTCTAACAAAATCCGTTGTGCAGAAAACCCTGGGCCAAAACTCAACATTACACCTCTTTCTCCTTTGGCTGGGTTTCTGTCCATAAAACGCTCTAAAACATATAACACTGTTGCGCTAGACATATTTCCATACAGTCGCAACACCTCTTTTGTATCGTCTATATTCTTCCCTAAAACACCAAATAGGTCTTCTACGGTTTGAACAATTTTCTTTCCACCTGGATGAAAAATCAAATGCTGTATGTCGTCAATTGTGAGGTTGTTTCGCTCTAAAAAGGGATGCACAATTGCAGGAAAGTGCTCTGAAATTTTCTGCGGAACCTCTTTATCTAAAATCATTTGTAAACCTGTATTTACCAGCTTAAAACCCATCATACTCGTTGCGTCATAAAAATGATACATGGCCTCATCTATAATTTCTGGCCCCTTGTCCTCTTCATAAGAAGAAAGAATAACAGCGGCAGCACCATCACCAAAAATCGCCGCACTTACAATATTTGTCATCGAATAGTCGTCTAACTGAAAAGTCGCTGTTGGTGCTTCCACCGCAATTACGGCCGCTCTTTTATTCGGATTTGCCTTCAAGAAATTTTTTGCATAAATAATTCCTGATACCCCAGCAGCACAACCCATTTCTGTAACAGGCAAGCGCACAATATCTTGTTTCATTTGCAAAGCATTAATTAAGTAAGCATCCATAGAGGGAATCATAATACCGGTACAACTCACTGTAATGATATAATCAATATCCGTTGCTTTCAATTGTGCTTTATCTAAAGATTTCTTAAGCGATTGTTCTGCTAATTTTACAACTTCCCTTGCGTAGATATCATTTTTTTCCTCAAAAGAGGTTGCAACAAAAACTGCTGCTGGATCCATAATTGAATACCGCTTATCCACTGCGGCCCCCTCAAATAGCTTGATAACTTTCCGCTGAAAACGGGTATCCTGATCTTGCATCCATAATTTTACAAACGGAATAATATCTTTTGTATCTCGATAATATTTTGGAAGCTGTTTTGCGACCGATGTTATTCTTACTGCCATTTATTTTTGAATTATCCATTGAAAACGAAATGCCCATTTCCAAGAAATTTGTGATTTTACCTGTATTCTTTGTGATATTTTAACCAATTCTTTTCTTTTAAACCCTCTTAAAACAGAAGTTAAACCGTCTTCAATTATCATATTATTTTTTATAAAAACAGATAGTAGCATAAATAAATAATACGCCAACTTATGCCTGTGAAGGTCGTTTACTACAATCGCTATTTTTGTTTGTTTCAATGTATTCCCTAAAAAAGACACCAAAGGGTCTTCTTTAAAATGATGTAAAAACAGTGTTGCTAAAACAACGTCGAATCTCCTATCTTTAAATGCTTCAGAAAAAACATCTTCCGTCATAAAACTTAGTTCAGAGAATTCCACAGAGAGTTCCTTTGCATACGCAATTGCCGTTGGGTTGGCATCCATACCAATCAGCTTCATTTTATAACCGTTTTTTCTTCCAAACTTCGCAACATCCCTTAAAATATCTCCATGTCCACAACCAATGTCGGCGATGGTTAATTCTTTTTCTTTCGGGTGATTTTTTAATACTTTTTTCAATGTCTTTACCGTCATTAAATTTCCTCCCAACCAACGGTTTATCTTTTCTAACTTGTCTAAAGTATCCCTTAACAAGTCCCCTCCAATTGAAAAATCGTCCATTAACTCCTCTTTGTCTGTTCTCCTTTTCGTGCTGATGAAAAAATCCATTTTCCCTACTTAATTTTAAGGTTTATAATGCCATTTTAAAACTATATTTTCATTGGTTTTCCGTGCGTTTGTTTGATAATAATCGGCAACAAAAAAGGAATTCTCTTTAAAGCCTGCAATAAAATGGCTGCAACCTTCTCTTTTCGAAACAGCATTGCTATAAAATGTCCTACTTTTAAACGAAAACGAAACTTTTTATTCCACTGTCTAATATATTGCTTTTCCAGTTCCCTTCTTGAACTCAAGGAACCATTCAGGTAATTTAGAATCAATTTAGATGCAATTTGAGCGGATTGAATTGCCATACTCATTCCATTTCCGCACAAAGGATGAATCATTCCTGCAGAATCACCACACATTAAAACATGATTTTCTACAGGCTTTTTTGTTTCAAAAGAAATCTGACTAATCGTAAGAGGGTTTCCAAAAATTGCCTCAGAATTCTGATATATTTCCTTTAGAAACTTGTTTTTAAAAACAACTTGCTCTTGAAAGTCTTGGATATTCTTATACTTTTTAAAAGATGATAAATTGGTGATATAGCATAAGTTAATTGCATTGTTTTCAACCTTAGAAACCCCGCAATAACCACCTTTAAAATTATGAAGTGCTACTAAATCGTCAGGGAAATCTCCTTTTACATGAATTTTCACTCCTAAGTAAGGTGCTTTTTGCTGAATAAAGGCCCTTTCCATTTTCACGTCTAATAAAGAGCGTTTTCCAAAAGCACCGATTGCCACTTTTGAAGTAAACATGTTGTTTTCTTTTGTTTCAATAGTAAAAATACCCTCTGAAAAAACAGTATTTAAAACCACGTCTTGTATAATTACTACGCCATTTTCTTTTGCTTTTTCTGACAATACAAAATCAAGTGTGTGACGCGAAATTCCAAAGCCTCCTAACGGTAATTTTGCAGAAATAAGCTTATTTTTTGTAGTCGATAATTGAAACTTTTTAATTTTTACCGCACCAAAATCAAAAGGATTAATGTCTAAAAAATCTAAATACGGCAATACTTCGTTTGAAATATATTCTCCACAAACTTTATGTTTGGGGTATTCATTTTTCTCTATCAACAACACCTTTTTACCATACTTTGAAAGGTGTATGGCATTGCATAAACCTGCCAGCCCTCCACCAATGATTGTAACATCAGAAACGTCGTTGCTATTTATATGATTTAAAGTGTCCGTGCTTTTCTTCATTTATTTTAATAATTCTCCTAGTTCCTTTCCTACCAAGCTACCAATTGCAACACCCATTCCTCCCAAACGAACTCCACAAAAAACATTATCAGAGAGCTGTTTTACAATTGCTTTTTTCTGAGGGCCAACGCCCATTATTCCACTCCACCTATGTTCAATTTCAAAAGACGTATTTGGTAAAATGGTTTCCTTTAAAATTTTTTCTAATTGGTTTTGTATGCGCGGTGTCTGACCGAAAACAGCCGTTTCTTCCGTCTTAAAATCAAGGTTTCTTCCTCCTCCGAATAAAATCCGATTGTCGATGTTTCTAAAATAATAATAGCCTTTGTCTAAATGAAAGGTTCCCTTAATTTTTAAATTTTTAATAGGTGTTGTTATTAAAACTTGCGCTCTCGCTGGTTGCACTTCTTCAGCAACAAATTGCTTTGCAAAACCATTCGTAGCAATAAAGAGTTTCTGTGTTTTAAAGTTGATTTTATCTGTTTTTACTTCCATGGAACTGTCTTGTGTCACAAAACTTTCCACAGATATATTATTAAGGATTTTAACCCCTAATTTCTGAACCTTTTGAAGCAACTCAAAAGCCATTTTTCCGGTGTCAATCTGACCTTCAAAATTATTGACAATATATTTTGAGTGTACCTTTTTGAAGTGGAATATATTTTCGGAAACAGAAAAAACATCCGACTTAAAAATAGGATTTAAAAGATCATTTATTGCTTTTTTTTGAGAAATACACTCCTCAAAAAACCCTTCTGAGTCGCACAATTCAAATCCTTTATTTTGCTGATAATCGATGTTTTTATCTCCTAGGTTCTTACGCAACAATTGTAGTCCCTTCCAGCGGTTGTCTACTAAATTATAAACTTCTTGCGTTGAATGTGTGCTTAAGTCATCTATTAATTCTGAAAGGCTCCCAAAGCAGGCAAAGCCAGCATTTTTTGTGCTTGCCCCTTGGGGCAACATACCTTTCTCTAAAATTACAATCTTTGCTTTAGGGTGTTTCTTCTTTAGTGACAAGGCACAATTTAAACCTACAATCCCACTCCCCACAATTGTAAAATCTACGTTAGAAAACCACTCTTTTAATTCCCAATAACTATAATTCATTATATATTTTTTTCAAAACAAACACTGTCTTTTTTCCCGATGTGTTGTCTGTAATTTGGTGTTACTTTATGGGCATTTTTAAGATAAAAATTTACAGCTTCAACCTGCCTTTTTCCCGTTTCTAAAATACACTTTTTATACCCCAATTCTCTTGCAGAAGTTTCTAATTTTTTTATAATTTTTTACGCACGCCCGAAGCCTCTTCTTTCTAGGCAAACAAACATTCTTTTTATTTCAATCGAAAAAACGTCAAATTCTTTGGTCGCTCCACAACACATAGGGGTTTCGTCGACACACAGCAGAACAATGCCTTTTAGTCCTTCTGTACTATTCAACTGATTTTAAAGCGCGTGCTCAGTGCTGTCAGTGATTTTTAAGCAGGCATCTAATTGTTGTATTAAGTTTATAAAATCTTGGTTTTTAGCATTGGTTTTTAGTGTTTTTACCTTCATTTATATCGGGTTTTTAGTATCTCGTTTTATAAAGTCTCCAAAACTTCGAGAAAGAAACACTCTTCTCACTAGACTGTCCTAAAAATCAAACTTTAATTGTACCCAAAAAGGAACTGCCTCCTCTGTATTTAAATTCCCAAAAGACAAACCAAGTAAACGAACAGAGTTTGTAATTTCCTGCTGATATAACAACTCAGAAACTACAGGAAAAAACTCTTTTTTCGTTTGCATAAAAGCAGGCATTGTTTTACTCCTTGTCTGTTGGGTGAAATCTGAATATTTAATTTTTAAAGTAATTGTTTTCCCTTTTGTGTCCGTTTTTTTCATGCGCCGCTCAAGTTCTTCTGCAATCTTTTCCAGGCGCTCTATCATAAAAATTTCTGAGGAAATGTTTTCACTAAAAGTGCGTTCTGCTGCGATAGATTTTCGAATTCTATTCGGTTTGACTTCACTATTATGAATTCCCCTTACAATTTGGTAATACTGCGTCCCTGACTTTCCAAACAACTTAACTAGCTCCTCCTTGGTTTTTTTCTTCAAATCATTGCCTACAAAAATACCTAGATTGTACATTTTTGCAGCAGTAACCTTACCAACACCATAAAACTTATTTACAGGAAGTGCTTCTAAAAATTCAATTACCTCCTCTGGATTTATTGTTTTTTGTCCATTTGGCTTGTTGATATCTGAAGCAACTTTCGCAAGAAACTTGTTAATTGAAATCCCCGCAGAAGCTCGCAAGCCTATTTCGTCGTATATTTTTTTTCGTATTTCAGTTGCAATCAGGCTTGCA
>Ga0302116_1002375_pt1 | contig 11053 bp, 6 predicted proteins | sample AG5_SCM_MG_FD_203124 | JGI IMG/M metagenome (GOLD analysis project Ga0302116, IMG submission 203124) | Marine microbial communities from Western Arctic Ocean, Canada - AG5_SCM | ecosystem: Environmental > Aquatic > Marine > Oceanic | place: Canada: Western Arctic Ocean | collected 2017-10-01 | reverse complement strand
GCGGCTGGAGCTCGCGGGCGACGGCTACGACGCCGAGCGCGAACGCGAAGTGTTTTCGAATTTGGTTTCGATACATTCGAGTTCCGAAGTAACTCGGGTTAACCCGAACACCTCCAACGACCCAACCACGCCCGTGGACGCGTTCGGGTTTTGGATCGAGTACGACACCGGCGCGGGGTGGGTACGCACCACGGACGTGCTTTGTGGTGACGCGATTGGCGTTAAGAACGTTTCTTCGTCTCGAAACGGAGACGCTTTAAAAAGTGACCCCGACGCGAGGGAAAAAAACTCTCGGAAGCGACTGCGCGCGCCGTCGCCGTTTTCGGAAAAGAAATCGTCGCCGTCCCCGGCGTGGGGTGATTCAGACGTGACCGAGGCGTCTGCGTTGGGTGACGAGGACGACGTTTTGGACGGTGCCCCTGCGTTGGGTGACGAGGACGACGTTTTGGACGGTGCCTTTGAAACAACCGCGGCGGTTTCAAAACCTGGCGCTTTTGAAACCGCGGCGGCTTGGAAACCAATCAAAGCCAAACCTTCAAACGTTTTATCGGCCGGTCGAGTCGGCGTTTTCGTCTTGCCGCGAAAAGAAGAACTCGCCGCAAACGCCAACCGGGGCGAACACGTTGGGTTTGACGTTGAGGTTAAATTCGACGCGTCAATCACAACAGGGGGCAACTTCACTGTCAAAGTCGTGGAGACGTGTGCGGGTGAGTAGAGGTAATAGTCCCAAACTACTACCTCTGGGGTGAGTGAGTGACGAAGCGAGTGAGTGAGGAAATGAGTCGTGGCGTGGGTTTTTGGAGACGATTGCGAGACGAAAAAATACAACGGTACAATCGTACACTCGAGACTCTCGGCTTTCACGCTGAATCCTTGAAGGATTTGCACTCCGCGCACCCGTCCTTTCGCTTACCGTGCGGGCACCTGCTGCACACCGCGCAGTTGTTTGCACACCACGCAGCTGCTTTTCACCTTACCGTGAGGGCAGGGGGTGCATAACTTGCAGTCGTGTTTCAGCTTGCCGTGTGGGCAGGGGGTGCACTCCGCACACCTGTATTTCAGCTTGCCGTGGGGGCAGGGGGTGCACTCCGCGCACTTGCGTTTCACCTTGCCGTGAGAGTAGGGGATGCACGCCGCGCAGCTGTCTTTCCGCTTACCGTGGGGACAGGGGGTGCACGCCGCGCAGTTCCTTTTCAGCTTGCCATGAGGGCTTGGATTGCACGCTGCGCAGCTGTATTTCAGCTTGTCGTGAGGGCAGGGGTTGCACTCCACGCAGCCGCTTTTCTGCCTCCCGTGAGGGCACGTTTTGCAGTCCGCACAGCTGCCTTTCAGCTTGCCGTGAGGGCACGGGTTGCACGCCGCGCATTTGTGCTTCAACATGCCGTGGGGGCACCTGACGCACTCCGTGCAGTTGTGTTTCAACATACCATGAGGGCAGGGGGTCCACTCCGCGCAGGTGTGTTTCTGCTTGCCATGAGGGCAGGCGTTGCACACCTCGCAGTCCTTTTTCAGCTTACCGTGGGGGCACCCTTTGCACGCCGCGCACTTGCTTTTCAGCTTGCTGTGCGGGCAGGGGTTGCACGCTGTGCAGTTGCTTTTCCGCTTGCCGTGAGGGCAGGGGTTGCACGCCGCGCAGCTGTCTTTCCGCTTCCCGTGCGGGCAGGGGTTACACTCCCCGCAGTTGCGTTTCAGCTTGCCGTGAGGGCAAGGGGTGCACACAATGCAGGATCGCTTCAGCTTGCCATGCGGACACGGGTTGCACTCCGAGCACTCGTACTTCGACTTCCCGTGGGAGCATCGCTTTGGAGGCATCGCACACGGCCGGTCGGCTAGCGTCGCATCTCCCCGCGTCAGGTGCACGTCCGAGTGCAACCCCTGCGCATTGTGCGCACGAAGACCAGGTGTCCCCGACTGATTTGACCGAATAAATGTTCGTTCGTCGTTTTCGGCATTTCGGGACGCTCAGCAAAAATCAGAAATCACAAGGTCGCCGCGCGGTTGCGCGATGTCCGGCGACGGCGAGGCGGCTGGGGTTCCGGCGGTTGCGCGCGTGGGCGAGGCGCCGTTACAGGCGAGCGGCAAGAAAAATAAACTCGGCAAGAAAGAGCGCGGTCGTTTGAAAGCCATCCTCGATGGGTCGTACGTGGAGCCTGTTTTGCCCGTGAAAGCACCGGCAAAGGCGAAACAGGCGCGGCAGCCGTACAACGGCGGCATGGCCCCCTCGTTGCTCACGAAATACATCAAAGAATCCTGGACCACCGGTGCCCTGCTTCAAACGTGCGAGCAGTACCACGAGCGCATGAATAAAATACACGCCAGCGCGAGCTGGAACATGCTCGGGCGGTTGGCGGCGTCGAGCGGCGCCGACACCGAATGGTTCGACACCGATCGCGTCGCGCTTGAAACGCTGGCGCGGAAAACCACGGAACTGGTTACCCTTTCCGCGGAGGATGTTCTTGTTGACGACGACGTCTCTGGCAACACGAACGACCCTCGAATGGGCGCGCGAGAGCTCGCCAACGTGATTCACGGCCTCGCCAAAAGCGGGTGCGTCCGGGTTGCGGAAGATTCGGAGGAAGATTTGAAGGACCGAAAAACAAGTGAAATAAAAACGAGCGACGCCGCCGCGACGCCGCTGCTCAGTTTAATCACCGCCTGCGCATTAGCAATAACGAAACGAGGCCTCGAGTGCAACGCCCAGGAGTGCGCGAACGCGGTGTGGGGGTTCGTGAAGGTGGGCCACGTGTCGGATTGTGATTTGTTCAAAGTGTTGGCGGCAGCCGCGACGCGCGAGGCGAATTTTGGTAACATGAACCCGCAGGAAATGGTCAACACGGGGTGGGCGTTTTCCAGGGTCTGTAACTCAACAACAGATGATGACAGCTTCACGCGTTCGGTAGCGAGCTGTATTGACGCCATCGCGGGCGCAAGCACAAAACGACTTCCCGAGTTCGACGCGCGAGGGCTGTGCAACCTTACTTGCGCGCTGGCGAAGTCGTTTACGGGCGAAAAAAGTTCAAATAGCGGGTCCCAAAATTCGGGAACCGTCACCGCCGCGTTGACCGCGATCGCGACGGAAACGACCCAAAGGGTCTCGGCCAGTAAACACGACATCTTCGCCACCGAAAACGACGTCAACAAATTCAGCGCGCGGGACGTCGCGTTGTCGTCCTGGGCGTTCGCCACGCTGGTAAGCGCCTTTCCCGTTTACTAAATTCCGCCTCCCTGATCGGCCCGATGACCACGACTGTTTACGCATACTGGTAACTCTTCCTGGCGTACTGTGGTAATTGACACAGTACTGTGTCAATTTACCAGAGGTCACAACACGATACCCTCTCCAATCCCGGATATACACGTGGACCGAGAGACTCAAGACTGACCCTTTCGGCTTTTATCGTACCAGGACGTGAGCGACGAACCCCTTTTCCTGGCGCTGGCGGAGTCGTCCATCGAGAAGTGCGGGAACGGCGAGTTCGACGCGCGGGGTTTAGCGAACGTCGCGTGGGCGCACGCGAAAATAACGATAAACGAAAGCGACACGCGTCAGGCCCTGTTCTCGTTTCTTTCCAAAGCGCTGGTGGCGGAGTGCGACAAAGCCTCTACTGCAACTTTTTACGCCACCACGGATTACGCGTCTGAAAACAAGGCAGGCATGACCTCGCGGGACGTCGCGAACAGCGCGTGGGCGTTCGCGAAGGCGTGCCACCCGTCAGCCAGCCTGTTCACATCGTTGTGCGCGGTATCAACCGCCAACGACGGCTTGGAGAGGTTCAACAACCAGGACCTGGTGAACACCGCGTGGGCGTTCGCGAAGCTGGCGGTGAAAGAGAGTGTTGTGTTGATGAAACACGCGCGGGTCACGATTACCAATCGCGCGGAGGACAACACCCTGACTTTACCGAATATCTGTACCCTAGTGTGGGCGATCAACAGCTGTACTGGGGGTGGTGGTGGTGACAGTGCTGACACGAGCACCGCCAACGATTTCGCATCTGTTTCCGAATCCCTAGCCTCCGCCGCCGAGCGCTTGGCGTACGAATCGTCGCCGAATGAGCTCGCCGCGACGGCTTGGACTTTCGCGGATGCCGGAGAGTTCAACACAGAGGCGCACCGAAGTTTATTCAAAACCCTGTCGAAACGAGTGAGCTTGATTCTTCTTAACGGCGCAGGCGGTGATATTAATACCTCGTCGGCAAATTCGTCGGAAACCTCCTTCGGGGACGAGGAGCTCGATAACTTGGAGTGGGCGTTTTCAAAAGCCGGGAACCCGGGGTCGGTGTTGCGCGTGATCAAACAAAAGAAGAAAGACTCCACGGGGGTGCTGGGGATGGCTGGTGGTAAGGTTAACTCAAGGTTTGACCCTTCATCGGATCCGTCTCAGCTCAAAAGTTCTTCTGTCCCGGGGACGGCGAAGGATGGCAAATCATCCCTGAATGGGGACACACATGGTAGGTCGTCTCCTCAGGATTGCGGGACGATCGTCGTGGCTGGCGGCGGCGTCGGCGGCGCCGCAGCCGCTTTGGCGTTACAAAGAAACGGCTTCACCGTGGTGGTTTTGGAAAGCGACGCGGGGTTTGATAGCCGGAAACAGGGCTATGGGCTCACCGTGCAAGGCACGGATTTGAGGGACGGTTTGGGTATTGATTTATCAGCAGACGACGCGCCGTCCAAATCGCACTACACCTTCAACGAGCACGGCGAGATTCTGGCGTTTTACGGCGAGGCGTTTGGGAAAAGCTCTGGGGGTAAACAGTCATCAACTAATACACCTGGAGCTTCAAGTGGCGCCCGGTTCGCGCACGTGCCCCGGCAGATTCTGCGGTTACGGATGCTAGAGAAGGTCGCGCCTGGCACGATTAAGTGGGGCTGTAGGATGAGCAATTTCGAGGAGACTCACATCGGAGTGAAAGTTTTCCTTGACGACGGGTCGACGATCGACGCGTGTTTGTTAATCGGCAGCGACGGGATCTTTTCGACCACGCGCAGGTTGTTGAATCTGAACGTGAAAGGACACGCACAAGACACCCTGACGTATTGCGGGCTGTGCGTTAGCTTGGGCATAGTGTACGACGCCGAATTCAAAGTCCAACTCGCAAAAGAACGCATTTTCGAAACCGTGGACGGAAGCGCGCGCGTCTATGCGATGCCGTTCACCCCTGGGTCGACGATGTGGCAGCTTTCCTTTCCGTGCGGCGAGGAAGATGCTAAGGAGTACTCGAGGGATACGAACAAGCTGAAGAAAAAGCTCACCGAGCTGACTGAAAAATGGCACGACCCGGTTCCGGCGATGTTGTTGAGCACGAAAATAGAAAACATGTCGGGCTACCCTGTTTACGACCGCGACGTGTTGGACCCAACTACCCTCCGACCGCCTGACCACAAAAAACGAAGAGTAACCCTGATGGGGGACGCCGCGCACCCCATGACCCCGTTCAAGGCGCAAGGCGCGAACCAGGCGGTGGCGGATGCTGTTTTGTTAGCCAGGTGTTTAACCGAAGGAGTGCACAAGTTTGGCACAATCGCCGGCGTTGTCGAATCGCTGTCTGTGTTTGAGCAGGTACGTACCTGCTCAAGACTTTGTATTTCACCAAATCCCGGCCTCCTTGTTTTGCCGATTGCCCAGAGTAATTACTCACTCACATTACGAAAGACTGACACTTTTTTGGCACATTCACAGAAAATGCTGCAACGCGCGAACCGCGTGGTGAAGTCGTCGCGCGAAAAAGCGCGGGAAATGCACTCGCCCCTGGCACTCGTTTCGAACCGGAAATCGCAGAGGGACGCGAAAGGGGTTGGGGCGGGGGATATGAATATGGTGGTTATCCGGTTACGCGAGCAGGGAGTCAACGCGAAACATGCGGCGGCTATGAGCAAACAGTCAGAGAGTAGCGGTTACGATTTCGATGACCTCGTGGAGAAGGTTGGGTTTCACGGGGCGTCGCTGAAAAAAATCGTCGGAGTCGATTCCGCGCCGGGTGATGATTCGAAGAAGGAGAAGACATCCAAAAAGGAGAAGAAGGAGAAGAAGGCGAAGAAGGCGAAGAAGGAGAAGAGTGAGAAACGGGAGAGGGACGACGACTCGCGCGACAAGAAGGCCAAGAAGGCGAAAAGGGACAAGTGACAATGACCATAGTATTTTAACACAGTTTTTTGTCAAACACAATGTCAACTCCTCGAATCTCACTCTCGACCGCACCGCGCACGACGGATGCGCGTGCCTTTCCGAGTGCCTTGAACTCCGTGGACTCGGCGTTGGTGTGGTTTTGGTGTGTCACCCTTTTGGTGTAATGGCGTCTCCATCGCGGTTTGACGACGGCGCGTCTTATGACTCGGACGATGTGGACGATCTACGCGACCAGCTCGACGCGGCAAACGCGGCGCGCGCGGCGTTGCGGGAAGTCGCCTCCGTTGCCTCGGCGGAACGGGAGATGGCGGTTGATAAGTGCGCGCTGGTAACGAGTGAGCGCGATGCAATACGTGCTGAGATTGGACCCACCAAGGTTGCGCTTGCGAAAGCCACCAACGCGTTGGCGAAACGAGACGACGAGATGCGGTCGCTTTCCTTTAAATGCGACGCCCTGTTGCGACACGCGCGCGAGCGGGACGCGGACGCAACTAAATACGCGACTAAATACGCACACGACCGCCCGACCGAAACAGCTGACGATGTGGAAAAGGAGGAGCACATTTACATAGAAGCCATGGCAACGGCGGCGGCGGCGTGTGAGTTGGAGCTAATCGAAACGAGGGAAGCGCTGCGGTCGGCGAGGGAGGAAAGCTTCGAGTTAGGTGAAGCGAACGAAACACTGCAGCGACGCGCGCGCGGTTTGACCGCCGATTGTTTGGAAATGAAAACCCGTTTGGAGAAAGAAATCGTGGGACGAGAAGGCGATGTACGAAGAATGGCGTTGGAAGCAACACGAATGCTGGCGGAAACACAACTGGCGACGAGACGCGCGGAGGCGGCGGAAAACCGCGCGGCGGCGGCGGAGGACAGATTTGAAACGCGGGCGCGGGCGAGGACAGAAACGCGAGCGGAGTTTTTTGAAGGAATCGACGCGCCCGCGAGTTTCAAGCTCGGTACCGGTACCGTCGATACTGCACTGTCTGCTGATACGGGTACCGGTACCGTCAATGTTCAAGCGAGTACTCAAAGCGTGGATCACGAAACTGACGAACGTAATCCGTATGTGCATTTAGTCTCCGACACGCACAAAAGCGCGCCGTCCACCGCAACCGCGTTCGCCGCGCTTAAAGAACACCAGAGGTCGATACAAACGCACATCGAACAACTTCGCAGGGATCGCGATCGGTTCGCGAATACATTTGGGAGTGGCGTGGAGAAGAAGGCCGAGCGACGCGTCGAGGGAGAGTCGCTTTTGTGACGTTGGAGTTTTTCTTTTTCAGCGATTTGCATCTCTCTTTCCCAACACCGCGCGTTTGCAGATCTCATGGTTGAGGGCAACCGTTTGCGATGGCCCAATTTAGTAGTTCGTGGTGCCAATTTCTCCCGCGTACTCGCACGTTTTCTTGTCCCACGGGCAGCCGTTCGCGCGCGCCCACTGCAGCATCTCGAGGTGACCGCCCTTCGCCGCGAACGCGCACGTCGACTCGTCCCACGGGCATCCGTTCGCACGCAACCACTGCAGCACATCGAGGTGCCCGCCCCACGGCGCGTACATGCACGTGTTTCCGTCCCACGGGCAGCCGTTCGCGCGCAACCACTTCAGCACCTCGCGATGCCCGCCCTCCGCCGCCCTCCAGCAATGCGCCCCATCCATCTGGAAGCCGATACTGCGTAACCACTGCAGTACCTCGAGGTGTCCGCCTTGACTCGCTGAATTGAATATCGGTTTGTAGTGCAGATTCCGCAGATGCCCTTGTCGACACACGTGCTTCAGCGTGCTCAAGCACCCACGATATGCGGCGGGACAATATCCATAAGCATCATCACACCTCCTTTGACCATAATTCTTCAGCCGATGTCCCCTCACCCCCACCGCATCGCGCATCGGACGACTTACCGCTCGAATCCTTGCGAGATGAGATCTACGGGGTCGTCGATGTTTCGTAGAACGTGCTCCACAAACACGTGGTCCGGCAGATCTGGCATGACACTCTGCGCCTCGGGTTGCATCACAATGGTGGGAGTGTGTGTTCGCTTCTTTTGCGCGCGCGAGTCTCAACACCGAGTGTCGCGTTGGAAGATATGAGGCGAAGTGGGTGGGGCGCCAAGGTCGTGGTTTGGCTTTTTCTTGGACCGTTACTTTTGCTGCAAGCGAGAAAAGAAGCAAGACATCCATTAATACCCTTTCAAGTGTGATCGAGTATACCGATCGAATCAACCATTTCAATTTCTATTATTCAAACTGGTTACGGGTCAATGGGTCACTCCTTATTTCGGTAACACCTCCTCGCTTCTTGCAAGATTTCCCCGCCGCGCTCCCACCCACCTACCTCAGACTCTGTCGCCCCGGTGTCCCGCTGACACGCGACACGAGGCCTGGATGGCGTCTTGCGAGGAAGCCACGATGCTTTTGGTGGAACCGGGCGGTCGTGTCGACGGTACGTGTGTTTGTCCCAAAGGGACCTGACTGTTTGCCCCACGGCCCGTCGGATCCGAGATGGCGTGTAACACGTCTTTCCGGTGGTTGGCAAGATCCACTCCCTCGATCGTGCCGGCCGCATCGCGCGGTTCCATCGACTTAGCCCCATCGGCTGTGTGCGTCACAGCCACTCGACGACCGTTCCAACCACGACTCGCCCCTCGATTCACGTCGCGCGTCTGCACCCAACACGCCTCCGCGCCCGCCCCATCCTCATCCGCCGCTGACCCCTCCCGCCCCTCTTCACCCTGTTTTGTTTCCTCTCCGCAGACGTCGCGTCCACACGCAAGACCCGCGCGCCCCACGTGCGCTACGTCGCGTTTACCCTGGTCGGCGCCGCGGCGTGCGCGCTTTTAGCGGTGGCGGGCGTTATGACCGGCGCCTTGCCCGGTGTCGCCGCTGCCGCGCTTGGATCCGTCGCGCCTGGGAACCTGTTGCAACCGGGTGGTGGTGGCGCCCCCAGGTCGACCGACGAGGAGACCGCAAAGGCTGACCGAGCGCGCGCCTCTAGGGTCGCGCTACGAACCGCGGCGCGACGCGCTCGTTTAGGGTTCGACACTGTTGACCTGGGCGCGGATGCGGATGATGACGACGCGTCCCCAATGGACATCGTCCTCGCCGAAACCACCTCCATGGATGAAACATCTTTCGACGACGCGGAAGATTCTGAAGCGTCCGTCGCGTCCGATCCGGTCGAGTCCGTCGCGGCGCCGGCGTCCGTCCCTGAAACGCCAGCCCCGGCGATGACGGTGGCGACACCTGAAACGGAACCCGTTGTGGCCACCGTGCCTACCTCAGACGAGCCCATCAAAGAGGCGTCCATCACGGCGGCGACAGCGGCGGGGACGAAGGCTGATGAGAAGGCTGATGAAACGAAGGTTGACCCGGCTGCGGAGACGAAGGCTAATGCGCCGGCTGTTGAGACGAAGGCTGACCTTGCGGAGACGAAGATCGAGCCGGCTGCGGCTACGCAAGCCGCTCCTGAAACACAAGCCACGCGAGCGCTTCCCGCGGATACCAAAGTCGAGGCTTCCGACACTAAAGCCGAGGCCAAGGCGGCTGAAGTAGTCACCACAGCAGAAGCAGTCACCACCCCTACCCAACCACCTCCCAAAACCACCGCCATCCCCCCCGTCCCGCACTCGCCCGAAGAAACCGAGTTGTTCAACGCCGAGGAGCGGTTGCGGGCGGCGGCGAACGCGAAAGCGGCGTACGACGCGGCGGCGCGGTTGGCGAGGAAGGAGTCGGAAAATGCGGCTGCCGCGTCCACGGCGGCGCACGCCGAGTTCGAGAGGCTCACGTCGGAAGCCCGGGAAGCGGAAAAAGAAGCCAGACAAGCCACGGATGACTTGAAGGACGCGGCGGCGAGTACCACGAAAGCAGCCGCGGTTGCGTTTGAAAACAGGTACGGCCTTGGGCTCATCTTTCCCAAATCCTGGCACACTGTTTTACCGAAGCTGGTGACTGTTGTCCATACATCGCGATATACTCGTACCAGAAGGGACGTCTTACCTCTGCCCTGACTGTTTGTCCATACATCGCGATATGCAAGACTGACACTTTTCGTTCGCCCAATCACAGGATGGCTTTCGCGACGACCAAGGCGGAGAAGAAAAGCGCCGCGGCGCACGCGAAGTTGGTAAGTATTTCCCATTTACCGCATTCCGCCGACTGATTGCCCGTACAAGACTGACACTTTTCTTTCAACAATCAGGACGATGACCAGAGCGTTTCGCGGATCGCGATGCACACCAAGCAATTAAACTTTCTTAAAGATGAACTTGCTAGGATGTTAGCGGCGAAGAACGCGGCGGACGCGGCGCATGTAGAGGCGGAGCAAGCGGCACAGTACGCTTCGCTAGACGCGATCAACGCGAAAACCGCTGCGAAGGCGGACGTCGCGGTTGGCCAGGAAACAACGCAGTTGGGCCAGGAACGGGCGTCGCGCGTCGCGATTTTGTCCGCGCAAAGCAAACAAAAGGAAGCGCAGCTCATGCAGGCGGCGTATACGCAGAGCGACGCGAGCGCGAAGCACGCGGCGGCGTCGCGAAAGGTGGAGGAGGAGAGGGAAGCGCTGGACGACGAACTGGCGCTTGAGCTTTTACTCGCCGCCAAGTCGCGGAAAGCGGAGCAGGATTTCATCGACGCCACGTCGAAGCACGCGGCAAGTGAGACGCAAACCGCGGCGGAGGGCCGGCGGGCGGAATCATCGCTGTTCGCGTTCGCGGTGCTTGACGCGGATAAGAGCAGTAACTACGAGAAAGCGAAACGCGTGGTGGACCGGGCGCAGGAAGTCGCTGAGTTCAAGTACCAGGCAGAAACGGCCGCGGGCGAGGTTTCAAGGGACTTGGCGGATAAGCACGACATCGCGAACGCGGCGTACGAAGCGCAGAAAGCGGCGGTGACGATTAAGGAGAAAACCTGGGCGCAAGCGGAAGACGCGG
>Ga0302116_1002374_pt1 | contig 11054 bp, 8 predicted proteins | sample AG5_SCM_MG_FD_203124 | JGI IMG/M metagenome (GOLD analysis project Ga0302116, IMG submission 203124) | Marine microbial communities from Western Arctic Ocean, Canada - AG5_SCM | ecosystem: Environmental > Aquatic > Marine > Oceanic | place: Canada: Western Arctic Ocean | collected 2017-10-01 | reverse complement strand
CCCAAAGCCACAAACACACCTTCTACAGGCAACAAACGTGTAAACAATACATAGAACAGTACGTGTGGGAGGAAAAAATCTGGACTAAAGACCACAAGCACCGCGAGTGTGCGGGACACGAGGCGGTACGGGCATTCATACCTGTTAAATATTCTATTCACTACGTCCCGAAGGAAAAGCTGATAGAACTGTACAAGAACCGCTGGGCGGAGTGGTGCGAAGACCCTCCAGAGTGGTTCGACGACGATTTCAAGGCATTGATTCCCAGAGAGTTGTTGGTTGGTGTAGACGAGAGGCTGTGGGGAGGCGAGGGTGAAGGTGAAGGTGAAAACGAGGAGGAAGACGAGGAGGAGAATAACCGTAACCGTGATGCGGGGGAGAGTGGCGACGTGTGAAGAACACCAATAGTGTTGAAAATGAGAAGCAAAAAAAAAACAATATAGGTGTTGTTTTTTGGCTAGCATACCGCTACATCTACATTATTCCTCTCTTTGGCAGTCGAAAACGATTTTATAGCAAAACCAAAAGTACGGAAACGACCGCTGTTTGAGAATCTCTGCCGAAATCGGGGTTGAAATCCCCCTTCCAGACTCAATGTGTCAATCTAGTTGATTTTTCAATCAATTGTCAAGATAAGATTATGAGCTCGAGCTCGAGTTGAGATAAGCACATAAGGTGGTGACAAGATCTTCACACCAAAAAATACCCAACTACCAGCTCTCATCCCATCGTCCCCATTTTGGCATCGACTGAAAACTTTGCCATGTCCTTTAAAGCCATGGAAGCCAACCTACTCGGCGGCTTCTTCATAGCCCACTATGTGTTGAATGTATCATACTCGGTGGCATCTTATGGGCTTCAAGTCGGCTCCTACAATTGCTTGTGGATCTGCTCGATGAGCTTGCTCATATCTGCATTTGGATTGTTGAGGGAAAACCACGACTTAGTTGCCACGGGCCTCATAGCCGTGGGCTCTGGACACACCCTGTGGATGCTCGACACGCTCTACATGATCCTCTACAACGTAAATCAAGGGCCGATCAACATAGCCGATTACAACTCGCTCAGCGGCAAGCCAACTTTCCTCTCGGTCTTCACAACTACCCACCACCTTTGGTTCATGCCGCTGTGCATCATGTACCTCCGGAGCAACAGCTTCGTGTTGCGATGGAAACACCTGAAGTTTTCGAGTTACTGGATCATGTTTATTGGGACCATCACGATTATTTACATTCCGATGCAGTGCGTCGATATTGCGATGAAGGGCGGGGGCACGGCGTGCATAGATGTGAACGTGAACATGGTCAAGCACTGGTGGGGCATGGACAACATTCGTTTTTTCCACTTGTTCGACAGGGACAAGGGAAACAGTGTATTCGTTCATTGGCTGTACAGCAATGTTGTGCACAACTTTGGCTGTAACGGGGTTATATGGTGTTTGTTGCGGTTTACAGTTTTTAGAAGGAGGGTTGTTGGTGAGGGGAGGGGGGAGGGGAAGAAAGTTGTGTAGTAGAGTTAAAAGTGCATCATTTTTGGAAATTATTAGTCGGGGGTGATATGGACTGGGAGGTGGGCGGGAGAGAGGAAGGAGAGGATCTCGGAGGTGCAAAGTCCTCAGAAATCCTCCTCCTCGGAATCCTCGTCCTCCTCTTCCTCTTCCTCCTCCTCCTCCTCCTCCTCCTCCTCCTCCTCACTGCCTTCTTCCTCAAACTCGGCAATTCTTTGTCGCAATCTTGCATTCTCCTCCTGTGAGCACTCAAATCTTAAAAGCATAGCAGCATTATTCTCCTCAAATCTAGCTCGCATAAACAAGATCAAACTTGTGGGGTCGCTTTTCCATCTAGTGGGAGTGATCTGGACGGGGAGGTGGGCAGGGGATAGGAAGGAGAGGATCACGGAGGCTACGTCATAACCGCCGTTGTACACGCACTCGCCGAGCAGTCTAATGGTGTGGGCGTGGGTTGGAGTCCGCCGGGAGTGTTTTGGGAAGGACACGTAGTCTCGCTTGTAGACAATGTGGAGAATGAGGTTGAGGATTGGGGTGAGGCCCGTGAGGTGGTACTCTCGGCAGGGGGTAATTCTAACCGTGTGGTTTTTGTTGGCCGAAACAATGAAGTTGGAATCGGCCGTGATGGTGAGCTGGTTGGTGACGAATTCCTGCTCAAACGTGTGCTTGAGCTCGAAAGTCTCAGCATCCCAGATCTTCATCGTTTGGTCGTAACTGGCACTCACAAGAATACGCCCGTTGGGGGAGTATGAGACGCTAAGGACGGCAATGGTGTGAGCCTGGTCGATGCTCTTCACCAAGCTTCCATCGGCAGGGTTCCAAAATTTGATAGATCTATTGCCACTTCCCGAGCAAAGGAGTTTGCAGTCGGGAGAGAACGAGAGGGACCTGACGTAGTTGGTGTAGCCCTCCAACGTGTTCGCTAAGATGGCATTTCCCTCGTTGAAGCTGTAGAGGTTGATGGACTCGTCCCAACTTCCAGTAGCCAGCTGCTTGCCGTCGGGGGAGAAGCACACTGTAAGAATCAAACCCGTGTGATCCTCAAGCACTTGCACTCTAGCCCACTCGCCACCCTCCCCCGGCTCCGACCAAATCATCACCTTCTTATCACCTCCACCAGAAGCAAAGTGGGAGCCTGATGGAGAGACAGTGACGCATATAACACCACCATCGTGTCCCACCAAGGTCTGGACCAACTCAAGGGAAGGGCTGAATACCTTCAAGCCGTTAGATTCGTTCTCATCATCATAGCCACAAGCTACAAGTCCCGATTCATTCGGAAGATAGCAAAGACCATAGACACCATTGGCAAAAACATTGTCAGCTCGATATTTTACAATGCCAGTCTTTGTCGAATGGACAATTATGGTGCCGTCCTGGTTACCCGAAACCACATAGCTGTTGTCCTGTGACAAGGCCACAAAGATGACAGGACTGGAATGCCCAGAGAGGACATTTGTAAACATCACTTTTCAGGAGTCGATGAAGATGCTGGAAGATGTGAGAAGGCAGCCAAAAAATAGAAGGGCAACGACGTATCCAATTAATCTTTTGTGCAGAGGGGTGGTGTTTTTTGAGCAAAACAATCAGCACATCAGAAATAAAAATTTGGAAAATATTCATCAGTCGCTATGGGTCTTCAACAATCGCGCGAGGAGGTCGAGCGACGTCGCAAGTACGAAATGGGCGTACTCTCCCCACCTTCGTTCAAGGAATATGCTGTAAACAAACCGGTTCCCAACTCTTCTCTAAACAATTTTGTAAACACAATCACCTCAACCACTCCAATACTAGAGTTCGATGATAGTCGCTATCTTTCTCCCTCTTCGATCGCAACCAACCCTCAAACCGTGAACTTCAAGTTTCAGAACAACCCAAATCCATCGTCTTCTGTTTATGCAATTGGCACAATGTCCCAAACCATGCAGAATGCATCCCTTGGCGTGATTAAGGCGCTCCGACCTTCCCCCTCTATCTTGCTCCTAGCCGACATGAATCTTTCCACGTTTGACTCCTCCTCCCTCTCCCTTCTAGGAAGCTCTAAAGGGCTCACTGCGTTCGTTAAAGGCAACCAAAACGCCGATTTAGAATTTGGGGCTCGCCTCCTCTCCACTACATCCCCCTTCCAAACCCCTCTTAAAACTGTGATCGGTTTCAGCAAGTCTAAATCCAATGATCTTTCATCATTCCTCTCCATCTCCCTCTCAAATACTGTCAACGCAGTAGTCGAAGGAACCCCCTCTTCCCTCAACTACGGCTTTTCTTTGAATCTCACGGACCCCACCATCCCATCCTCTTCCGCGACCCCGATAATCGCAAGCTTGCTACTCGATCAGAACCAAACCCTCACCGCCGGTCTATCCAAATCCTTCGTCTTTGAACGTGCGGTGACCAACGTTCTGGAGGACCGGGCGAAGAATATTAGAAATTCAATTGATGTGAATGTCTTCATTAAGAAAATAAAAGACAAAGCAAAGGGAGGGAGCGTGATGGGTTCGGCTTTCTGGCAATTGAATCGCGCGGTTGCTGTGAAAGCGACTCTGAACAACGAGAGCGTGGGCATAGGACTATTTGCGAGGGCTTGGAGCCCGAGCGTGGTGCTTTCCCTGATTCAGCACACGAGCTTCTCCGGAGAGACATCTTTCAACCTCGGTTTTGAGTTGGACAGTGGCAAGCCTAAAGCTGCTTCGATGTACCACCAGCGTGAGGAACGATTTGCTGAGCCTGAGACGCGACTAGAGACGGACATCGATGTTACCTCTTCGGAGCCAAACGACACGATTGCCCTTCCTAAAATAAATTAACTTATTTTAATTAATCTCTAAACATTAGCAGGACTAGCGTGATTGCCGCCCCAACGTTTTCAGCGAAAAACACCACTTCTGCCCCCCCATCGTAACCCTCATCGTTGTCCTTGCCATTATCATTATAATTTACAAACCTGCCCACAATGAATCCTCCCAAGACGCACAAAATTACGAGCAACCCGACCTTCCCCTTGCGCATACTCAATATCGCAAAACTCACAGCACAGCTTGATCCAGCGTAGTAGGCCTGCAGCTCCGCCTTGCCTGAAATTCGTTGTGAGTTGTAATCTACTCCCAACCCAACCAAGCACTCGTGGGGGGAAATTAGAATCCGCAAACAAATAATTGCGAAGATTGCTGCGATGAAGCTGCACCAGATGCTGCTAGTTATTCCATACCACGTCCCACCTCCACCTCCACCTTCACCTCCACCTCCACCCATAACACACAGTTCGTACTCATTCTTCAAACTCCCGCCCCCGTCCAAGTAGAACTTCTCCATGTTGATCTTTGCCAGAATCTTTTTCCGGGTAATGTTCCTAAATTTATCCAGATCTCCGGCCCAATTTTCCAGCCTTTTGCATAGCTGGCTTTCGGTGTTGTACAGACACTCCTTTCGCGGGTATAGCTCTTGGTAGGAGAGTCGATTTGGCGCGAGGGGCACAGCGCCGTAGGAAACCCCCTCGAGCATTGAGATTCCGAAAAACTCCTGGTTTGCCGTGGATAGCACAACGTCGGCTGATTTAAGCACGCTTCTATATTCGTCGACGTCTTCAACGTAGCCAAAGTGGAGGAGGTTGATGTGAGACATATTGGTTGAGAAGACTGATGGAAATGAGTTCGAATTGGTTTTCTCGCCAATTACCGACACGCAAATATTTCTTGTTCTAATTTTCGCCAACGCGCTGAAAAGTAGTTCCGGGTTCTTGTCGTGTTCCCATCTGTGGTTCCATACCACGTGAAGCGAATCTAGCGGCTGGGGAGGGTTGTAGGGGAGCGGGCGATCAATCGGAAAAAACAAAACTCTCGATTTTGCTTGAATTTGGTCGAGAATTTTTGTCGGTGGTCGGCAGTCCTTCGGAATCATTGCCATCTGCTGTTTGAGGCCAGCCAGAAAGGAGTTTAGGTTGTAAAGTGAGTTGAACAGCACGACATCGGCGACGAGGGCTGACATGACCTGCGCGTAACCATCGTTGTTGAATGTTTTGGTTTGGCTTTGGCTTTGCCTTTGAGAAGAAGAAGAAGAAGAAGAAGAAGACGGATACGCGTACTGGTTCTCGTGAAAGTACAGCACCTTACGCTTGCATCTTTGCAGATCCGGGCGAAGCGCAACCAGATCCGCAAGGTTGACCATGGAAGACGCCAGCAGAACAAAGTTTCCGTCCGACTGGTGCGGAATTGAAGTGGCATAGATAGCGGCAGAGCACTGGAGTCGCCAGTGCCATTTCTTGCCCTCCAATTCATAATAAGATGAACTTTGAGGGAAAATGAAACTTAGGATTTTGACGAACTTTTCGTGTGAGCCCGTGGAAAAAGGTTCGAGTATTATAAGTTGCATAAGTTTCAGAGGTGTTTGGAATAAGCTTCTTCTTGCTAATATGTAGTAGAGGAACCCACCGAAACAAAAAAAATTTAAACTTTTTTTTCACCATTAAAATATCACTCCCTCATAATCAATAACCAAGTGTCCGAACCTACACAAACTTTCCCCACACCCATAAATCCACAATGCTCCAAAAAGCAGCATCATCATCGTCTTTAGCTCGGATTCGATTGGCTTCACCACACACCTCCTCAGCCCACTCTCTTTCCTCCCTGGCCCACACAGCCCTCCACGAGCAGGCCTCGTACAATTCAATACCAAAATACCCGGTTCCCGTATTGAACTTGGGGTCAACCACGACATGCAAAATTTGCAGCTTGCCCGAAAATGGTTGTGATTTGTGCTCGAGGGGGATGGAGGTCCAGGCCTTTATCCAGCCAATCCAGGTGAAGGTCCTACCTAATGTCCAGCGAAAGCACTACTCTACTAGTAGTAGATTTGGATCCTGGTCCGGATCTGGTCCCTCCTTCCCACACACCACTCGGCCCTTTTCAACAGAAAACCGTTTTATGTCATCTCAATCAACCTCAGACGACGCGAACGACCACGAAAACGAAAACGACAACGACGTGGAGGAAAACATAGGCGTGTCGTTCGGAAAAGTGCCTCTTTCTTCCGAGCCCTCCCTTTTCGAGCAGGCCGAAGCTGCTGAAGCTGCCGAAGCTGCAATTGATCGAATAAATGAGCTGTCCGAAGAGCTCGAAGATGACGACGATGATCTTCCCCCTTCCCCCTCCCCAACCCTCGAATCCCTTCAAATCCCCGCCTCCACCTCCACCCCCAATAGAAACCAAACGGATTCACACAATGTTAAATACAGATACAGATACACAACTGAACTCTCCGGTGTCCCTACCTACTCCGCTGGCCTCGGAACGAACTGGGTCAGTTCTGCTCAATTCGAGAATGAGCTCGAGGTCATCAATTTGAGCGATATATCATTTACCGATGGGAAACATCACCACCCCAATCCAACTTTTCCTGGAGGCCCAAACGACGACGATAACATCGATGCAGGCGATCAGGTTCGCAAGGTGAGCCTCTCCGATCCGATCCCTCCCCCCAATACCAATACCAATCCCAATCCCAACCCCCCCCCCTAACCCCCTCTCCTTTTCCCTCTCCAACGCCTCACAGCTCGAACGAGGCCTCTCAAAATTCTTCCCAAACCAACAGAAGAAAATTGGCCTTGAAATACACCCCTCTTCCAAGTCACACCCCAATTCCAAATCACGCTACCACGACACCTCTGACCCCAACTACCAAAACCCCAACAGCCAGCGCTCCTACCAAATCCACCTTGGCGACGGAGTGATCGGGTGCAACGCCACTGCCGCAACAATCGGCCTCTCCGGCGACACGACGGTTCTCTCCACGGTCACCCTCCAGGAAGACACGTCCGACCCGGACCCTAACACCTCAATAATCTCTGACGGCCAGCTTCCCTTTACGGTCGATTTCCGCGAGCGGTACCACGCTTCCGGCCGTCTTCCAGCCGGGATAAACAAGGTGAGCGTTTGAATTTGAATTTGTTGACCTTTTCTTTAGTCTTTATTTAGACTTTAAACTTTAAACAAAGTGAAAACTAAACACTTCAAACGCTCCAATATTTACAGCGAGACAACCTCGCCCCAACGGAGTCCGAGACCCTTGCGTCCCGAGTCGTAGACAGAGTGCTCCGGCCATTGATCCCCCCCGACAAATTCTCCCCTACCGACCAGCTTGCGATCACCTGCTCCGTCCAATCGTACGATCGGCTCAGCTACAACACGCGCCACAGCCCGAAACGAATCGAGGGCGACCCGGTCTGCCTCGCGGTCAACTCCGCATCGGCAGCCTTGCTCAAGTCCTCTATCCCGTTCAACGGCCCCGCGGCAGCCGTAAAGGTCATGCTGGACTGGAACGACAACGTGATAATCGATCCTTCCTACGAGGACTTGAAGTCGGCCAAGCTCGAGATGCTCTACGCTGGGAACTACACCTCCTGCCTGATGCTCGAGTTCGGAGCCAAGGGAAACGGGAATGCCGGCGTGCCGGAGGCGCACGTTGCGAAGCTCATCAAGTACGCCCACAAGGCGTTGAAGCCTTTGCTAGACGTTCAGAAGGATTTTGCCAGTGGTGGTGGTGGTGGTGGTGGTGACAGCGGCAGCGGCAGCGGCAGTGGCAGTGCCGATTCGATTCGCTCCCACTCTGATCTCGGCCTGCTCTTCGAGAAGTTCATCAACACGGTCGGCCAAGGGTCAATCGTCGGCTCCGCGATTCCGTACTTCTACGAAACTCTGACCACGGCTGAGCAAACGATGCTGAAAAAATGGGGCATGCGAAAGTTCGTCGAGACTAGAGTTCCGCAGCTCGGGATCCTGTATACTAAAGCTAATACATTTATCACTAGCGAGGATAGTTTGGGGGAGGTTGTGATTGGGGATGAGGACGAGGATGTGATTGTTGACGGCGCTATTAGTGATATAGAGTCCGACTCGAGTTCGGATTCGGACTCGGATTCGAGTTCCGATGAGGAGGACGAAAAAGCCCCCTCTTCACACTTCAACGACGCATTCTCGGAAGTCATCTCAAAATTCTCTCACCTCTCCCTGGACCTCTTCAACCCAACGTACGACTCCCCCCTTGACCTCCTCAACCTCCGAATGAAATCAACCAGGTCGAAGAAGGAAGCTCAGCTCAAATCCAAGGTGATGCAGTTCCTCGCGGACGAGCACGAGGAGCTCGAAGACACCAACGGCGTGTATGAGCTGTTCGTTAAAAAGGCGATGAGAGGTGAGCGAGCGAAGCGAGCGAGCCTTTTTGGAAGACGAGAGTACGAACCACTACAAAACACTAACCCACTCACTCGGCCTCGTTAACAAATGCGCTTCGCTTCGCTCGGTGCAGACTCAGCCCTCATCCACTCGAACCGGCAGGACGCGCGAGAACTGGACCAAGTCCGAGACGTCACCGGCGTGTCGCCCTGCCTCCCTCCGTTCGTGCACGGCTCGGCGCTCTTCACCCGAGGAGAAACCCAAGTTCTCTCGACGGTAACTTTGGGGTCTCCCCTGGAGACTCTCGACATCCGAAATCCGTACGCTCCTAGGTGAGCGAAGCGAAGCGATTCGAAGCGAGCGAGTTTTCAGGAAGACGAGAAATATATACGAGCCACTACGAAACTAATTATTTTCAATTCTTTGGCTCGCTCGCCTCCCCCCTGCTCCATTATAAATGCACACCAATCTCGCTTCGCTCGGTGCAGCCTCGAGGAAACGTCCGACTCGTACTTCGAGCGGAACGTGCACCCCATAGGCAGTATTCGGGGAATGGTCGACAAGCAGGTCATCAACAACGCCGACGAGTGGCGAAACCGCGTCAATCGCGACCTCACGGCTCACTACGGGAGCTTCAACGAGGACCTCAAAAAGAGGGTGAGCGTGCGAAGCGAGCGAGCCTTGTGACAGAAAGTGTGACAGAAAGTGTACAGCAAATGTGACAGAAAGTGTGACAAAAAGTGTGACTGAAGAGTGCGGGGCGACTAACCCACTCCTAAACCACTCCTAAACCACTCCGCACAATCTCGCTTCATTTTGCTCGGCGCAGGCGTTCCTCCACTACGATTTCCCCGCCTATAGCGTGGGGGAGGTGCCCGCCGGGGGTGGTGCCGCCGCGAATCGGCGGTCGATCGGCCACGGGATGCTCGCCGAGAAGGCCATCTATCCAATCTTGCCCTCTCCGGCTGACTTCCCCTACGCCATTCGGCTCACCTCAGAGGTCACCAGCAGCAACGGCAGCTCGTCAATGGCGAGCGTTTGCGGCGCGACGATGGCTTTGCTGGATGCAGGTGTCCCCATCAGAAATCCGGTTGCAGGAATAAGCGTGGGGTTGGTTACTACCCCCAACGCAGAGGTTGAACACGACGAGGCCAACTCGACTAGCTCGTTCAAGAATAAAGAGGACCACAAGCTGCTGCTGGACATCACCGGTACGGAGGACCACTACGGCGACATGGACTTCAAGGTTGCTGGATCCATGAGGGGAATAACGGCGATGCAGCTTGACGTCAAGTTGGAGAATGGAATTCCCCTTGAGACTCTAGTGGAGGCCATGTACATGGCGAGAAAAGGTCGAATTCACGTGCTGAAAAAAATGGCCAAGGGCATGACTGGGGAGGACGGGGAGGGCAACCTTGTTGGCCTTGGACAAAACCGAAGGCTCAAGTTCACGGCTCCAAGATGCGAGATTATCCGGTTCGACCCCAACCGGAAGAAATCGTTGATCGGCCCAGGAGGTTCAGTGATGAAGCAGATTGAATCGAAGGTGAGTGAGCGGCGCGGAAGGCTAACCATAACATAACCTAACATAAAAAAACATATCCACTAATCCAACCTCCCGGCGCAGTTCAACGTGTCTCTCGACCTCACCCAGGACGGACAGGCGATCCTTTTCGGCGAGAACGAGAAGAAGCTCAGGAAAGCCAAGGTCGCGGTAATGGAGCTCGTTTCCGACATTGAAGTTGGTGGAACGTACGAGGGAGTCGTCACAGAGCTCAAGGACTTTGGCGCGATCGTCGAGTTGCTCCGCAACAAGGAGGGAATCCTCCACCTCACTGAAATTACCAACGACAAGTCGCTGTTGAAGAAATCCCAAAAAGGGAATATTGGCCTCGTCAAGGACTTGCTCGCCGTGGGGCAGCGCCTGGAACTGCTGTGCACCGGTGTTGACCGCGTCAGGGGGCAGATTAAACTGTCCAGGGTAAGGCTTATCGAGAAGCAGTTCAAAAGCGGAAGCATGAAGAACATTGGGTCAAAATCAAAATCAGAATCAGCGGGAGAGCAGAGTGAATACATCGACCAGCAGCTCATCAGCAGCAGGGCTTCAGCACTTAATCAAATGCAGCTCAACGAAATCAAGGATAAAAAATTCGGGGAGAGGAGGGACCGTTTGAGCAAGCAGTTCCCGAAGGATTTCTTCGGGAAACGACCGTCCAAGAGCGTTACTGAGTTGGGAGGTTTGAAAATTGGCATGTCTGGCGCCCCCGAACAGAAGATGGGCGGTTCCTCTGGTGGTTCCTCTGGTTTCTCCAGAAGAGGGGAGAAGGAGAGAGGAGGAAGGGGGGGGGGGGGGGGGGGAAGGAAACCTAACGGAAAGGGGA